>Ga0315308_1000525_pt1 | contig 21421 bp, 19 predicted proteins | sample TDP3_MG_FD_203078 | JGI IMG/M metagenome (GOLD analysis project Ga0315308, IMG submission 203078) | Freshwater sediment microbial communities from Lake Towuti, South Sulawesi, Indonesia - TDP3 | ecosystem: Environmental > Aquatic > Freshwater > Lake > Sediment | place: Indonesia: South Sulawesi... | reverse complement strand
CGCGGACCCCAACCAATAGTGCCCACGTAAAGGGTTGTAGTGTCAATCAATCCAGTGCCAGGATCTGGCTGCGTTGGACCAGTAGCAACAGTCAAAGGCGCGACGAGAGAAATCAGCAGCAAAAACGTTATACTCAGCAATCGCGAAAACTCTTTCTTCAATCTCTCCTTTCTCCATTTCAAATTTTATTGCCCACAAGACCGTAGAATTCCTAGGGCAACATCATGTATAATGATGTCTACGTGATAAAAGTTTTACTGAAACAAAGTTACAGAGAAAAATTCAATGACATCTAAATGATTTCACTTGGAAGTATTTTCTCCACGCAGATAAGGGCCAGCGCGCGCATGGTTTAAAATGCCGATATTCGCCAATATCCTGAAGCCTTAAACAGTCTTAATTCCTACAGTTAGCATTCAAGCGTCATTGCCTTGCGGGCGTACGTCAGATAACCAGTATGGGCAGTCATTAAAGTTTGTGGGCGGGTTTTTCCTCTTTCAATCTGCATTCCGCGCATTAAGCACTCAACTGTTTCTATGTCCACGAAGCCATTTTCCCTTAAGGCTTCAACGGTTTTGACTACTTGGTCTATTGTTGGGCTGAAGGAGACTATTGTTCCACAAGGCTTTAGGGCTGTGTAGGCGTAGGGGACAACAAGCCACGGCGTCGCCAAATCCAGAACAACCGAGTCAACATTATTTTCGTCTATCCCAGTCGTTACATCCTTATTCTTCAGTTCCACAAAATCGATTAAACCTGCACGCTTTAGGTTCTTCTCCGCTGTTTTTATGAATTCTTCTCTGATTTCGTAGCTGTAGACTCTTCCGTTTGGCTTGACGTAATGGGCTAGGGCTGTTGTTAATGCTCCTGTGCCAGTTCCTGCTTCTACGACATGGCTTCCTGGGCCCATTCCGCTGAACATCACCATTAAGGCTATGTCTTTTGGGTAGGTAATCTGGGTTTTCCGCATAGACTTCATGATATAGTCGCGTAAAAGAGGCTTTAACGCTGTGAATTCAACGCCCAAACTACTCAAGATTGTTGAACCGTAATCTTTCCCGATTAAGTCGTCAAATTTTATGAACCCTTTATGCGTGTGAAAGTTTTTGCCAGCTTCAACTTTCACTAAGTATGTTTTTCGCTGACCCAAGTAAAGAAGTATGTAATCGCCTTCACTTATTTTTTGGTCCGGCAAAGGCTTTCACTATGGTGCGTATTTAAAAGGATGTTTCGATCTGTCTTTATTCTCTATTAATTCGTCTATGCTGGGCCTGCCTTCTATTGCCTTGCGGATTGCATGGCGCATAGCCTTATAATTGTTTATGTAAACCCGTTGCCTGTCAACGGCTGTCGGATGAACAAACACGTTCACGATAATAATCAAATCTTCAGCAGCTTCTTTTGGAATTGTTCCATCTGCAACGCTGTCGATGACTGCTTTCGCTACCGCTGTTTGGGCTGGTCCATAAACCATACTCGCCTGACGCATACTCGTAATCGTAACCGTCGGAACGATGAGGGTTACTGGCTTAACTGTTAGGTTTGGCTCCAAAATGGCAAGTAACGGCTCGTGTCCCGGCGTCGGTGCCGCCTTGGCCTTCGCGAAAGCCTCGCCAACGGATCCGTCACTTTTTCCGATAAGAAGGTCTATATGAGCTACTTCCGCGCCTCCTCCAGCTAAAGCTTCCCCAATGCGTAGTTTAAAGTCTCTTATGATTTCCGGTGTTATGTTTATCGCCATGAAGCGTTCTTCTATGGGCTTTTCAGCAATCTCGAACTTTACTGGTTTCGGCGTTATTTTTCCTACTTTTTCCAAGTCAAGCCGCAGTTCTTCTCTGGCCTCGTACGTCAGTTCTCCTCCAACGCTCAATGGCTTTCTAACGGGCCCAACTTTAATCTTCATCATGTTTAAGGCTTCTTTTGTGCCAACGGCTCCGCTTCCAACTATTATTCTGGCTATTTTCTGCACCTTATATTGGAGTTCACGGGCCTTCTGAAGCTCGCCACTGTTTACATAATTGTAGACCTGAACCCAAATGTCCGGTATGACGTTTGCGCTTGCCAGTATGGCGCCTGAACATCCAGCGGCTAATGCTCCCACAACAACCTCGTCATGTCCACACAAAACTTTAATTTTATCTCTTACTTTTTCCAGCACAGCAAGCATGTATTTTAGCTGTCCGCTACTGTCCTTGACGCCGACAATGTTTGGAATTTGAGCCAAGTCCTCAATCATCTGCCACGTGAGCTCAACGCCTGTGCATTGGGGAATGTTGTACAAAATTATTGGTAGGTCAACTTGACTTGCGATTGTATCATAATGCTCGTAGATTCCGCGGTCTGTGGGCTTCAAATAAAACGGCGTAACGATTAGGGCTGCATTGGCGCCAACATCCTTTGCATATTTTGTCATTTCTAAGGCTTGGTCTGTTCCGCTCGCTCCTGTTCCAGCAACTACCGGAACTCGCCCATTGACCTCGTCAACAATGATTTTTATGACACGCTTCTTCTCTTCCGTTGTCAGGTTTACAAACTCGCCGGTTGTGCCACATGGAACAACGCCGTGAACGCCTAACTCGATGCATCGGTTAACTAAATTTCGCAATCTTTCCTCATCAACGGCCTTTCCATCATCCGTGAAAGGAGTAACTAAAGCTGGCAGAATTCCTTCAGGCTTGAACATGGTTCCTCTCCACCTTTTAGTTAACCATAGGTCTTATATCATTTAAGCTTTGAAATAGAAATTCAAACATGAGGAGTTGTTTAAGTTTGGAAGATTATGATGTTATTATTGTTGGGGCCGGGTTCGCTGGTCTTTCCGCTGCACTTTTTACGGGAACCATGGGAGTCAAGACTCTCATTTTAGAGGCTGACGGGCCTCCGAAACTTTGGAGTTATCCAAGAAGAACATTTTGGCTTGAGGGAATTTCCGGCGCAGCACTCATCAAAAGAATTGTTGACCAAGCAAAACAGCGCAGCGTTGAAATCAGAACAGATGAAAAAGTAATTGACATAACTTCAGATGGAAAGAAAAGCGTGAAGACCGCGAAAACAAAGTATTCTTGCAATGCTTTAATATTGACAACAGGACCAAGATGGAAATTTCTGAACGTGCCCGGCGAGACTTGGCTTGCCAGAGGAATCTCATACTGCGCCATCTGCGACGGCAAATTCTTCAAGAAGTGTAAGGTGATCGTTATCGGTTCAAAGAACGAGGCAGCTCAAGAAGCGCTTACATTATGCAATACAGCTCGCGACGTTGTGTTGGTTACAAACTCTGAAAAGATAGAGACTGACAAGTCTCTAGTTGAAGAGTTGAAAACAAAAGGAGTGCAGGTTATTGAAGGTTATAAGATTGAGGAGATCGAACGTGGAGAATTTGTTAACTATCTGAAAATGCGTCGTATAGGTGTGGATGAAGCAAAAGTTATCCAAGCTGAGGGAATCTTTATAGCCTTAGGTGTGAAACCAACAGCCCTAAATGTTGAAAAAGTTGGGGTGAAGGCGCATAGACAAGGCGGAATAGTTATTGACACTCGGCAGCAAACAAGTGTTGAAGGAATTTTTGCAGCGGGGGACTGCACTTGCGGAAGCGGATTTCATATAGCTTCATGCGTAGGTGACGGTTCAAAAGCTGGTTTAGCAGCATATTTGTGTATAAAGAGATTAAAGGGAGACGAGGGATAGTCTCCTTGCGCATGGCTTTTGGTTGTTTTTACTTTATTTTTGTTGGTCAATGATGGTTTGTTTCTGTGTCGGTGGTGTTTCGACTGCGCCTTTTACAGAGACTAAAGTAGTCATTGCGGTGTTAAGATAGCTATGTGTCATTCGTTTTTGGCAAACTTTTTCTGGGTGACAGACGCTAACTGTTTACTGAAAGAAGGACAAATTCCAAATGTCTCATCGAAAAAAGGTCTTATACATGCTTATTGTTTCAGAAATCCTTCTAGTAGGGTTTCTTCCTTACTGCCTTACCATAGGAAGGCTTTCGGTGCCGTTCCCGTTCCTGCATGCTGAGTATTCTTACACCTTACACATTCCAGGATATGCTCCTCAATCAGGCGGTTTAGTTTTAAGCAGTGGAAATATCGTTAATTCAACCTACATCGAAGTGACGGAAGCCATCGTAACAGTCGCTGGAACTGTTTCCGCTTCAGCGACCTTCTATGTTCACTTGTTGAATCGTTCTGTGCTCATTGTCAAAGAACTTCTTCCCGTGCTTCCTCCACACGGTGAGTACTATGATTTATGGATTGGTGAAGGACACGTACCTGGAGACAAGCTTAGAATTTTGAATCAAACCGTCACTTTGTCTGGTTCGGGTTTAAGGTTCTATGGTTGGACCTTCTTCAACACGTTAATAGCAAGTAACCTAGAATTTAATTGCTCCACAGAAGTCGAGTTTCAGGGAAGAACAGTACCAGCCGATTACCAAGGAAAGATTTGCATAGTGTACGACCAAGAAACTGGGCTCATGCTAGAGGACACACAATCTTGGACGGTTCATTTTGTTGACTTAGGTACGCCTCAGACGCTTTCTTACAATGTAGCCTTTGCATATAATAGGTCAAATGTCCGCTTCGCATACTTCACATACGCTTTAACAACAGGAATCTACTCAGCCCTTATAATCACGGTCATTGCCATCATATATGCCATAATACATGTGTGGCAGAAGAGAAGAGCACAAGAACTAGCAGCTGCAAAACCAGCCGAAGAAGACGAAGGCACTCTGGCTCCACCGCCTCCCGAAGAGGGACCCTCGCCCCCCGGCGCCTCCCTAAAATATTCTGACGTTTTTATATCACTATTGATAAGCGAGTCTGATATTTCAATCCTTGCAACAAGTAAGCGGATTTCACATAGCCTTTTGCTTAGGTGATGGAGCAAAAGTTGGATTAGCCGTATATCTGTACATAAAGGGGTTGAAGAGAAATAATGATATCGGAATAACTTATGCACTATAGAAAAAAGAGAAGATTTTTGGAAAAGCATCTGCACATCTCAGACTCCGCTGCGATTGCGTTCACGGATAAGCCATATTGCCTCAGCTCGGTGTTCTTCCATTTTCACTAACTGAGCATTTGTTCTCTGGAGTTCATCATAAGTTAGAAGTGTGTCGGACAACCCTTTTGCGGGAACTTGCAACTTTGACTCTGTCTCATCCCCAACTATCTTTGGAGCTCTCAGAAGTGACGTGACTAATTGACTATGAAAAAGTTTCTTTGTTATGGGTATTTTCTTTAAATCGGATTTTTTCATTTCCTTCACCCCCGATTCTTTTGTTACACTATTTACGTGTAACAAGTATAATGGTCACGCCGAAACTTATAAGCTTATTGGTTTGTTACACTAGGTATGTGTAACAAAATTTATATGGAACGACTACGTCATATAGTATAGTGAACTTTCATGGAAGATTGGTTGAGACTGGCGGAGATTTTGAATAAACAATTAGGTCTAACCCCATACGAATCACAAGCCTATGTTTCTCTGATGATCTATGGTCCAATGTCTCCGAGCGAACTAGCTCGAAAATCGGGCATCCCCAGACCGAGAGCCTACGATGTGCTTCGAAGTCTCATGCAGAAGGGCCTGCTAATAGAACAATCCGGAAAACCTTCAATTTATGCTGCTCTTGAACCAGTCAAGGGATTAAAGAACCTTCTAACAACAGTCGAGACAGAAACATTAAGGCAGCTGGAAGAAAAAAGGAAAACCACTCAGACATTAACGAAATCGCTTTCACAAATGTACGAGAAAAGCAAACGTCTCAAACTTGAAAGAAGCAAAGTGTGGTTTACTCAAAGAGACACCGCTTTTATTTCAATATACAGTGAAGCAATAAGAGGCTGTGAGAAAGAATTATTGATATCCTCAACATCCCCACACCCTCCTGAAAAAGAAATAGTTGACGCTGTGAAGTACGCCCTTAAGAAAGGTATACCCATCAGGGTCGTAAGGCAGATAACAGATTTATGGACTATAGAGGACTTGGAAAATTATGAAGAGTATATTAAGGCTGGCAGTCAAGTCAGATACCTAGACATCAAAGAGATTCCGCTCCGGTTCATGATATTTGATAAAAAAGACGTTATTCTTGTTTTTCCTTCAGAATCTAAGTCGGTGACTCCACAAACACTCGAAGCTCTATGGCTTAGAATTCCTCCTCTAGCAGAAATTTTAAGGGCATATTTTGAAGAACTATGGAGGAAAGCTAAACCAATGCTTCCGATATTGAAAGAAATTAAAAAGAAAAAACAAGGAAAAGTTCCAGCTAGGAAATAATGATTGTTTGTTTTTGTTCGTGTATGATTTGTCGGTGTAGTTTTTCCTTTGTGTAACTGAATGGTGAGAGGATTGTTTCTGCTGCGGATATTAGAAGGTCCAAATACTTTTCGATATCGTAACATGTTTTCAGTTCTGTGAGTTCTGCTACTAGAATTCTGTTTGTTGGTTTCTTGTCTTTGTAGTCCACGATTAAGTATTGGACTGTTTGACCCGCTGTTACTTGAACTCCAGCCTTTTGTAGTTGTCTTGCGGCAATTGCCTGAAAAACATTGTGGACATACGCCATAGGAGACTTAACTCATTTTTTGCAAGTGTATAATCAGTGGGCATTCACTCTCACTATTTTTCAAGATATGCAGAAAAAGAATCTGAAAGGCTTAAATTGCCTAAAACCCGATACAGTTGAACATGTGGAGGATTACCGGTGGCTGATCTGAGGGAAAAGTTGAGAATTAATGAAAGTAATCTGAGGGAGATTAATGACTTTCTTCTAAGGAAAGATAATCCCCTTGTAAACGGTTTGTTGAGGATTGTTGAGAAGCATGGTGGTGTCGACGAGGTTAACCGTAAAGCTAGGGAATCTCGCAAACTAGACAATCTCATGGACAGACTTAGAAAGAGAAAGTCTCCGTTTGTGAAAGACCTTGAATGGCTCATGAAACAACGAGACAACAAAGCTTTCATTAGCATACCAGATTATCGCAGAAAAATTTTAGGAAGGAAAGCTGATTCAATGAAGTTTGACGACTCATTTGCCATCACTCTAGAAATCAGTGCTTTCAACTTTTTTCCGTGGATTATGGAAGAGGCGAAAAGTGCCATTGCTAAACAGGAGCTTATGCCAGCTCGTTACATCCGCGTCCGCAACATGAAAGAGCAGGTTGAGGATGATGACATTCTGGCTTTTGCAGCAGCGATGCAGATCATAGGCGCTTCCTACGTGCAAACATTAGACACGAAAGGAACTATGCCCGGACCAGACGGCAAACCCGTCAACGTTCATTTAGGAGGCGCAGAAACTATCAGTGGCTACTTTGGAGGAGTGGGCGAGCCCAACGAATGCGCTTTGAAGTGGGTTGACGAGTTTCTCCACTATTATATGGAGTATGGTCTTCAGCAAGTTTTAAACACGAATTCGGGCACGGTTTTGTTGGGGTACTGGCTGCGCAAGCTCGGCATTGACGTTGAATTTAAGATTTCAGTTTTTTTGGGCAGTGATAATCCGTATTCAATCTTTTGGACATTAATGACCGCAAAACTTTTCAGTCGAGAGGACGGCACGACTCCTCTTATTGGTTTTAATCTTTCAAACTCCGTCAACAATGAGACAATTGAACTTTCAGCCTACGTAAGAAAAGCTTTGAACTTTGAGAACATTGTCCGCATCGAACATCACATCACAGAAGCCTACAAAAGCATTGTAAGACAACCATATAATCGCCTTAACGAACTTCTGGAATTGGCCGACCATGTCAGAAACATAAGCGCCAAACATGAGGGTGGAACCCCTGACACTGAAGAGATCAGAGAGCAGCCCTCAGACGTTCTAGACTACTTCATTCCTAAAAAAGAAATAATGGAGAAGGGACTTATGCCGAAACTTCTGAGCAACTATCTAGACAAACATGACGCCGTAAACAGAACCGCCAAAGCTCTCACGGAAAGAGGATTAACGTTTATAGCTGCTCAGAACCTTCACAAAAAATAATTCGCTTTTTCGAGAAATTGAAAAAATCACTCACACAACTAACAAAAGAGAAAAAGGGCTGGCATTATCACCAGTATTCTTTGGGCTTTCGTAGAAATAGGTATGCGGTTGTAATTGCAAAGAACATTGTTGTCACTCCTAGGATGGTTGCCACACTTTTTGTGCCTTCTAGCTCCCCTTCATAACGTTTTTTGATGTCTGTTAGATTGTTGAGAAGAGTCGTCAGAGTGTTGTTGATGTCTGTGATGTTTTCCTTCAGTTCAGCATTTTCCCTTTCCAATTCTGGAACCTTGTTTCTAAGTCTTTCAAGCTCCGGATTTCTTATATACAGCACAACAAAGGTTGGTTCCCTTCTGTAGGTTGTCGATTCTTCGGTTCCCTTTTCCATCCACAATAGGACTAGTTTTCCGTACACAACATTGGAGGCGTGCTCAGGAATTGTAATGTTGTAGCAGGCTTCGGTTAATGACTCGCCACCAGAAAGGAGCACAGGGTTTTCTTCATCCACATACACGATGCAGTCGAATTTTTCGTCTTTTGCAGCTGATTCGTTGAAGGTGTACAGCTCAATGGCTGTGTAGTTAATTATTAGAGTAGCTGAAGCCTGAGCTGTGATGTTTATGTTTATAGTTTGGTTAGGGTAGGCCTCGCAGGGATTTTTCACTTGTACTGTGAGATTGTATAGGGCATACTCGTAGGCGCGAATTTCATCTGAAGAGTTTACATTTGCAGCATGCGTCATTGTCGTTGCAAGGAACATGAACATGGTTAACATTATGATTTTTAACATTTTCAAATTGTTCACCATTTAGCTTAAAATTGTTTGTTCAGTTTTCGGAGGTTATTTAAAACGGTTTTCTATTCTTCTTTTGCTATTCAGCGACCGCCCAAAAGGGTTTTTTAAATTTTGATGCTCAAAAATGGCTATTTGATTGAGCGAACGAATCGTTGGTACATGTATATGAAGTAAATAAAGGCAAAAGCCGTTAGAACTATTTCAAAAAGCAGGATGGCTGGGTTGTTTTCCACCGCCATGAAGTATCCGTGCTGAGCTATATCCGTGAAGACCAAGATTTGGAGGAATATGGCGCCTCCTAGACAGCTTAAGCCTAGACTGTGGAAGAGCACTCGTATTCGGCGGTCAAGTTTTGCGGCGGTCTTCATGCTTCATCGTGAATATCAAGAGACGATACTTCAACTTATAGCTTATGAATCCCCAACCACGACAAAACCTAATAATTCACCCTCAATATCAAACATAAAATTCCAAAGTAAACTGCCCATCCAAGGCGTTACAATAAGCATCTTCGAATTTGGATACTACGCCACAACAGATGAACAGGGCAAGTTTTCATTCCCAATGCTTCCACCAGGAACATACATAGTAGAGATGACCGTGAGCTACGGCTACTTAACCCACGACGCCGTCACCAAATTCATCGATGTTCTCCCTGGGCAAGACACAGCTGTCAGCTTCACATTGTACCATGCCTCTTGGTCCGGAGCTGCAGTGCCGCGAACAATTGGATACTGGAAGAACTGGGAAAACCACTACCCACGAGGCGTTATGGAAACACTTGTGACAAACGTGAAAGCTTCTTCTGGACTATTCGTTGACTTAACTGCTGACAACCTCAAATCGTATCTGACCCTGACACGTTTCAGCACCATGAAACAAAAGGGTGAAGCACAGTTGCTGGTCTCTTGGATGAACGTGATTTCCGCCCAGTTGGGCGTTGATGTTCAAGTCGACATAACATCCATCATAGGATGGCAAATGGTCATCAACGATGAGGACGGCATCCTCTCGGTCAGCGACCTACTAAAACAAATAGACAACTACTACCTTTCAAATGCAACACTAACCAAGGAACAGTGGGAAACAATCAAAAACATCTTAGACGCCCTCAACAACGGAAGACTATTCATCACATAGCCAAACCCTAAACAAACCCGTTTCTCTTTTTCTTTTATGTGTTCTGATGCGGCTTGCCCGTGTGAGACGGATCTAGCCCCCTTATACATAGATTGAACTTCTAATACGCTCACTACTATGAAAGCGGATTATTGGAGATTTCTAGTAAAGGTAATTAAGGCTTGGACAATCTTCGTGTGTGTATGAATGCGAGGATGTCTGTTTTGGTTGACGAGAAACTGCTGCAAGCGATTTTCGAGGGTGCACGAAGGCTATATCCGAAGGAAATGGTTTTGCTTCTTAGAGGCGAAAGGAAGAAGAATCTTGTCAAGATTTCTGAGCTTGTTGTTCCGCCACTAGCCACTTACGGTTCGAGTTTCGCAAATATTCCGCTTCATATGTTACCCATAGATTTTTCCATTGTTGGAACTGTGCACTCTCATCCTTCTGGAGATTTAACTCCGTCCATAGCCGATTTGAATCATGTTTTCGGAATGATACTCGTGATTGTGGGTTTTCCCTTTGCAGATGAGAGAAACGTTGCAGTTTACAACCGCAGTGGAGAAAAATTAAAGTTGCAAATAACGAAAGCATAAAAATGCCTAAAAGATAATGCCATATCCGCATATTACAGTTTAAATATTAGAATTGTGATTAGACGTACCACGAGGAATAATCAAACTATGGGTTCAAAATCTCCAAGGGGCGAATTCGCCGCAAGCAAACTGTTGAAAAAACGGAAAAAACTCCGTTGGAGTAGCATGTACTATAAAAGGCGAATGCTAATGCTAGACGTGAAGGCAGACCCCCTTAAAGGCTCACCCATGGCCCGCGGCATAGTCCTCGAAAAAGTGGGTGTGGAAAGCAAGCAACCCAACAGCGCCATAAGGAAATGTGTTCGAACTCAACTGATAAAAAACGGCAGACTTATAACCGCCTTTCTGCCCGGAGACGGAGCGCTAAATGTTGTTGATGAGCATGACGAAGTCATAGTTGAGGGCATAGGCGGTTCCCGTGGAAGAAGCATGGGCGACATTCCAGGAGTACGCTGGAAAGTCATAATGGTTAACGGCGTATCTCTAAACGAGCTTGTATATGGGAGAAAACAGAAACCAGCACGGTGAGAATTTTGAGTCAGAAACAAGACGTTAAACTCTTTGAGAAATGGAGTTTCAAAGATGTAGAAGTGAAGGACTTAGGCTTACAGAGGTATGTATCCCTAAAACCAGTGGTAGTTCCGCACAGCATGGGAAGACATGAACACAAGCGGTTCCGCAAAGCAAACCTCAGCATTGTAGAAAGACTTGCAAACAACCTTATGCAACCTGGAAAAAACGCCGGGAAAAAAGCCAAAGCCATGAACATGGTGAAACATGCTTTTGAAATAATTCATTTGCGTACTGGCAGAAACCCTGTAGAAGTTCTTGTCAGGGCTGTGGAAAACTCTGCGCCGTGCGAAGACACGACAAGGATTAGCTATGGAGGCATAGTTTACCATTTGTCGGTGGATGTTTCTCCGCAGAGAAGAATCGACTTGGCATTGAGGAATATCTGCAACGCAGCAAGAATGGCATCGATGCACAATCCTCGCTCGATAGAGGAGTGCCTAGCAGACGAACTTATTTTGGCGGCAAATCACGATATGAAAAGCGCTGCTGTTTCAAAGCGCCACGAAATAGAAAGAATAGCACAAGCATCAAGATAGCCGAAGCATTCTATTTCTTGTCAGGTTTCAAATTGAGTTGTATCGCCTGGAATTCTATATTTTGGCAGCGCCAACGCCTCAAAGCGAAGGGGCTTGTTTTTGTTAGAAAAAGAGGGGTGTTTTACAGTTTCAAGTATGTGTTTTATGGTTCTGTTGTGTGGCCGAAGTGTTGGCATGCGTAGCCAATGTCATGCATGTCTATGATTCTGTCGCCGTAGCAGTCGCATCCACCGCAGCCGTAGACTCCTGGTGCCCAGAAGGGATCGTATATTATTGGTGCAGCTGGGTTTGGTGCTACACCTTGGAAGTGTTGGGCTATGTAGCCGATGTCTCTCATGTTGCAGATTACTTCTGGGACGCCGACATCGTCGCTTGTTACGTCATACCAGCATGCTTGTTCTTTGTAGAGTTTGTAGTAGTAATAGTTTGATGGGTATAAAGCGTTGTAGTACCATCCTTTAACCCAGTACTTGGTCCACTTACGCTCGACAGCTTGGACTATTGGGAAGCTTGGACAATCGGCAATGTATATGCTGTCTAGGTCTGCATAGTACTTTGCCCTGTTCGGGTCTGCATCTGGAGTTTTAACAGCCAAGTCGATCAGGATGTCTTTTGGCAGTTGGGTGACTGGGCCGATTCCTGGCCAGCCGTTGTCTGTTGTATAGTTTTGGGGATAGGCGAAATAGCCACGGCTGTGCATGAATGGTCTTTTGAAGTCGTCTGCATCTGCATAGTCGCCATGCCAACGCATTACACCAACTGGCAACTTAGACTCCTCAAAATAGGTCAGGTATGTTGGTGAATCTATCTCAGAAATTTCGACAGTGAAAGGTGGCCCTATGCGGTTGTCATAGGTGCTTAGTTTAACGAAGAACGTGCTTATCATTTGGCATGCAATTCTTGCCTCTTCGTTTCCAGCGGTATACGTCATTCCTAAGGTGAAACCACTGTTCCATACGCTTGTTTCGTTAAAGATTGCTTGTATTAACTCTACTTCCGCAGCATGGTAGTCAATGTTGTATGTGTATGGCGGGTCTGGACCCTTAGTATAGTAGTCTGGCACTAGGCAATCAATGTCTGGTGTCTCCCTGCATTCTGCTTCGCCCATCCAAACGTCATAGATGTATCTCTGATGGTCGAAGCTGTAGGCGAAGGCTTTTCTAACATGTATGTTGTTGAAAAAGTCTGGTGGAATGCCGTTTGGGAAGTGGCCTGAAAATAAGTATGCGCTTCTTGGATCAACTGTAAACGTGAACACAACAGCGTCCAAAGTCAGCACAGGAACAATATTCTTTATGGTTATCATTTCCGGATACTTTGGTTCGCCATATTCATTTAAAAGATCTGACATATTAGCCCTTGGAACGTCACAAATGTCAAGTTGGCATGCGATGAAGGCGTCTCTTCTAGGCGCCCAATCAGCGATGTATTCGATGTCGATGCGTTGTAGGAAGGCTTTCCTGTCTGTTGGGGCTACTGGTGGCCAGCCTCTCCAGTAGCCTGCATTTCTCTCTAAGACCACTATTAGGTTTATTGAGTCGAACACTTTAACGTAGTATGGTCCTGTGCCACAATATCTGTATGCGCCGACAGTGTCGTAGGGTGTGCGGCTCTTGCGTCTGTAAGTAGTCCACCAGTCTGGAAGGCAATCTCTATCCAAATCTGTGAACAAGTCACCGTTCCAGCAGCCAATACCCATAGAGAATTCTCTGCTTACTATTGAAGCCCAAGTACCGCACATAATCTGCAAGAAGGCTTTGTTGACTTTTCCGTCTGGGAAGGGTATGCCTAGGTTAATTCTAAGAACAGGTGGATTTAGACTTACAATTTCGACTGTGTCATTTATCAAATATGCTAATTCGATTGCGTCTGCAGGATCTCCTGTGTCCCAGTAGTCGCTGTTCATCTGGTCAAAAAACGGTTTGTAAAACTTCCACATTGGGCTTCCAATCTGGTCTTGCACTAGGCCTCTCTTGAATGAGTATTCAGCGTCGTAAATGTCGAATGTGTCCTCAACACCGCCTATCTCATTATAGAAGTAGATTACAGGGGTCGTTCTCATGATGAAGTCGTAGTAATAGTGGTGCAAGTGCAATGTCACTGTTGAACCAAGGTCAACATCTAGAATGTGCCATGTACGCTTAGTTATAGGCACAAGCGTCCAGCCCCAAGGTACTGTGACATTATTGTACTCCTCTAAATAGACAACATCACAATAGCCTATTTGTCCATCAGGATTGTTGTCAACCCAGCCGTTAATGTGATATACCTTATTAATTAGGGGTGATACGAAGATGTCTTTTAACCATGTGCATTCTGGATGAGCTGGGTCAAAGAATGTCCCCGAGACATATTCCAGACTCAATTTCCATATCATGTCTTCATTAATTTCCCTTGTAACACCTGTAACATGCCACCAACCGCAACGCTTCAAAACCACCTCTTGGGGCACACTTGGTGCCCACCAATACTCATTTATGAACAGATAGTCGCAAGGATTTGTTATGGAGTCATCGTTGGTGTCAATCCAATCAGTTATGTGATAGGAATCAGTAGGCATAACAAGGTCGTCTTCCCACCAGGTGCATGTAGTATTCCAAAGACCTCGCATGTCAAATGGGACAGCGGTTTCGTTTCTGATAATGATGGTCCACACAAATGACACATTCATAACATACATAATGACTTCTTGACAGCTCGGAACGTTTATGGCTAAAGAAGGCTCGAACGCCCAGTATTGCTCTTCAACATCCCAGTTAGGCTTCCAAAAGTTGCTTACAGGCTCTCCAAACATGATTAACCTGTCATAGACATTGAATATTAGTTCTTGACTGTACTCATCGTTTGCTCTAACAGTGTCGGCCCTACGCGGACCCCAACCGGCACGCCCAACATACAAAGTAGTCGTGTCAATCATACCCGTGCCAGGATCTGGCTGCGTTGGACCAGTAGTAACAGCTAAAGGTGCGAAGGCAGAAATCAGCAATAAGAACGCCATGCTCAGCAATACCGAAACTCTTTTTTTCAATTGTTTCCTCTCCCTATTTCAAATTTTTATTGACACTAGAACTTTAGAAATTCTCTAGTGCAACATATGGTATTCTTATTGAGCCAAATAAAAGTTTTACTGAAACAAAGTTTCAGAGAAAAATCAAGAAAACATACAAATTGTTGCACCGAAAAACATTTCATCTGAAACGAATTCCCACCAAGTCTCCATCTTAAAGAACAAACGTGCAACCAACCTTTTGAAGGCCGAAAACAATACACTTAGCCCAACTCTTGGATTAATATCTAGGCGGATACTACATCAAGAACTCATTTGCTTTTTTCAAAAATCTTCAACATAATACTCGAAACTATAACTTGCGATATGAGGTAAACGATTGAAGGCAGAGCAGCGATTGCGGAAAAATATGTCAAGGCAATAGCCATAGCTAAAGAATTGTTCCTAGAACCAGCCGAGTAGGTTAGAGCTATAGAATGCTCCAAACTTCTCTTGAACACGGTACGTGACACAAAGTAACTCATCGAAAAGCTCAAAAGACATTGAATAACCGTCACAAGCGTCAGCATAGGTAGAAATGCTGCAGCTTCTCGTCGCCAGAGAAGCGGAAAGACAGTCGCTCCAACAATCAACCCAATAAACATTGCAGCCACAGACGACACGGAAAAGAACACAGGATTAAAACGCGGTAAATTTGCCTTTAGTCTAGATTTCACACAAGCCACAAAAACAATCGGAAGAATAATCATCAAGACAAGATCGGTTAGCATACGCAGAACGTCCAGCTTAACGTATGTCCCAACGAGAACCGTCATCAAAAGGGGTATGACAAAAACACTGAGCACCATGGAAGACGCTAACAAACTGAGGGCTAAGGTAACGTCACCACCAGCCTGCCCGGTCCATATTCCCACAGCCCAAGGACTAGGTGTAGACGCCACTAGAATGAGACCCGCGGCAGCATCCAAATTGATTGAGAAAAGACTTAGAGACAACGCATAGCTGAGAAGCGGTATAACTCCAAACATCAACACCAAGCCCAAGATCAAACTAAAGGGTACTCGAAAAACTTCATAAAGCTCTTTCCTAGTGCAAGTTAAAGCCAGAGCCCCAGTCATTACAACTATCAAGTAAGAAACAAAAGGCCTAAGAGGCGGTCCAAGCTGAGGAAATAGGCCACCTAGAGCCATAAAAACAAGGATCAAATACTTGTAATACTGATTAATTTTAACCGCAATTCTGATGATGTTTTCCCCAATCGTAAGTTTTCCCTCATTCAAAACGTTTTCCAGATTCTCTGGTTGTTAAAGTATCTATTCAAATGTTTTGTCTGTATAGTATAACGAATAAAAAGCATTGTACGTATACAGAAGATAATAAAAAGATAACAAGGTAGATTAATGGTTCGGACAGAAGTAAGGGAATTAGCCAGAAAATATGACCTTGTAGCAGAGAAACATAACAAGACAATCCATTCTGCCCTCAGGAGCCGTAATAAGAAACCGGATAATCTTCTCCACGCTCGACAAGTTTATTGCCTATAAACCTATTGAAATATTGGACGCCGGTGGAGGCAGAGCACATATACTTGATATGTAGAAAACCTCTTCATTAGAAGTGACGGGGCAGATGATGGCGAAGGATTACTATACAGGCTCTTTTGCCAGTCTCAAAGAGTTTTGGGAAGGGAAAGGCAGAACTAAAGCATTTGAAAGAGAATATTCTATCCGCCTAGAAGGAATTAAACAGATTGCTAATGAGATTCGTGGATTTCTTCACAAGAGGCTTGTACTTGATGTGGGGTGTGGTCCAGGAATAGCTGCAAGCTTATTCCCGGCAAGTTCAAGGGTCATTGGTTTGGATTTTTCGATATCAATGTTGCGACGTGCAAAAAATCGTATCTCAAGCCAAGTGCAAGGAAGCGCCTTCAACCTTCCCTTCTGCGACCGTTCCCTTGATATCATCACATGTTTGTTTGTTACCTCAGACTATTCGGACAAGATAGGTATCTTTTATGAAGCATACAGAGTTTTGCGAGAAAATGGGTTTCTTCTTTTTTCAGACTACTCATTGAACGATGGACACTGGAAGTTCAAGAGAACTATTCGTCCTCTAATGGGGGAGGAGTGCAGCATTTTCCTAAAAGATGAAGCATTCTTGTCAAATGAGATGAGAAAAGCAGGTTTCGAAGTTAAAGAGACCAAACATCTAAAATTTTGTACTTCATTCAGACTAAAACATTACGTAAAGTCAGAAGACGAAATGAACCGACTTAAAACAAAAAATCCAGACTTATGGAATGATGTGCAGCGTCACATAAAACATAAGAAAATCAGCAGAGAATTCATTTTGATTATTGGGAAAAAATAGAAAGAAAAGCCAGATTCCAAAAGCACCATAAAGTGGTTAATTATCTTACATGGATCTCAACAACATCCCCGTCTTGAAGTGGAAAAGTCACCCCCACTTTCTGAGGACTAAAAGCGAGACGTTTTGCCCATACCCTTGCAAAGGAGAATTTTTCGCTAAAATCGCTGTGAATACTTCTGGCTAAGTCGAAGACTGTTACACCACTCTTTAGAACAAAAGGCTTCTTAGAGAACTCTTTTTCGTTTGGTTCTTTGGTGTAAACTCGCATCATATTTAATGTTTTAAACAGAATTTCGCCCAGCTTTTCTAAGCCATATCCTTTTTCACAAGAAACTGCAATGATGGGCGGTTTGTTGCCAACATAAGCCTCTAACAGCTTTAGATTCGCTTCCGAACCTTCCAAATCAATCTTATTCGCAACTATCACCGCAGGCTTGTACACTGTTCTTTCAAAAATCGCATCCTCAACCTCGTCCAATGTGGCTTCTCCGTAAATCTTAACAATAGCATCCATATCGCGGTAGCTTCTAAGCAGTTCTTCAACATCCTTAACAGTGCAGTCAAGAAGATTCCCAACCAAAATTATCCTCAAGCCAGCGCCCATAAACTTCCTTTCTATCTCAACACGTCCCCTCGGTTTGCTAACCAGTATTCGAGCTTTCCCTATTTCGCTTAAAACAAGAGACAACTGCCCAACAGGGTCTTGCGACAAATCCACCATTAAGATTAAGCCATCAGCGTTGCGGGCTAAAGCCAATGTCTGAAGTCCCCAAGCTCTTCCATCGGCAGAACCCTCCATCAACGCTGGTGCTTCTACGATTTGAAATTGAATGTCTTGATATTTCAATGTGCCGGGTACGGGTTCTCTTGTGGTGTAGGGATTGGATGAAGCCTCAACCTTGGCGTTTGTGACAGCTGCAAGCAAACTGCTTTTTCCAACGTTTGTCAAGCCCATAAGCGCTATCTGGGCTGCACCTTCCTTCTCTATGAAAAATTTTGGTCCGCCTTTTCCAACCTTTCTCCGCTTTTTTTCTTCAATTTCTTTCCGTAAGGTTGCCATTTGCTTCTTGACTTGAGCACAGAGTTTGGCTGTACCCTTATGTTTCGGAACCAAGCCTAAGAATTCCTGCATGAGCCGAAGCTTTTCTCTTGGATTTTTTGTTGCTGAAACCTCTGCCCATTTGCGTTTGGCTTCAGGAGGCAAGTTCGTCGGCATAGTTTAAACGCGTCCAAGCATTAATTCCGAAAACTAACTCTAATATTTGTTTCCTTCTTAGGTAAACACTCCATCTGAGTGGGCTATCATAAACTTAAAATAATTGAATGAACAGTTGTGTAAACGAATCTACTAAAACTTAGAGGAAATTTGAAAAGGAAAGGCAAGGAGGAAAGGATATGAGTAAAACCGAAAAACCGCACTTAAACCTAGTGATCATGGGACACGTAGATCATGGGAAATCTACAACAACAGGACACATGCTATACTTAGCCGGAGCTGTTGACGATCGAACAATAAAGGCGTATGAAGAAGAAGCCAAAAAAATGGGCAAAGAAGCCTTCAAGTATGCATGGATTCTCGACAACCTAAAGGAGGAAAGAGAAAGAGGCTTAACAATCGACCTTCGATTCCTAAAGTTTGAAACCAAAAAATACTACTTCACAGTAATAGACGCACCTGGACACAGAGACTTCGTCAAAAACATGATTACAGGAGCAAGCCAAGCCGACGGCGCGGTGCTCTTTGTCTCAGCAAAAAGAGGAGAATTTGAAGCAGGCATCGGACCCGGAGGTCAGACAAGAGAGCACGCCTTCTTGGCTTTCACTTTAGGCGTTAGCCAGTTGGTTGTGGCTGTCAACAAGATGGACGATCCGTCGGTTAACTGGAGTCAAGAACGTTATAACGAAATCAAGAATGAAGTGTCAAGGATGCTTAAAATGGTGGGTTACAAGGTTGAAAAATTCCCGTTTGTGCCCACATCTGGGTGGACTGGTGACAACCTTGTGAAACAAAGCGATAAGATGCCATGGTATAAAGGACCAACATTGTTTGATGCTTTAGAGGTCTTGGAGGTTCCTTCAAAACCATTAAACAAGCCCTTGCGCATTCCAGTTCAAGATGTGTACAGCATTACTGGCGTAGGTACGGTTCCCGTGGGCAGAGTTGAAACGGGGGTGCTTAAAGAAAACGATGTGGTCATATTCATGCCAGCCAACAAGCAAGGCGAAGTGAAGTCGTTAGAAATGCACCACACAAGAATTCCGAAGGCTGAGCCGGGTGACAACATTGGATTCAACGTGAGGGGCATAGCAAAAACGGATATACGCCGTGGAGACGTCTGCGGACATATTACAAATCCGCCAACAGTGGCTAATGAATTTATTGGGCAAATAATTGTTATCTATCACCCAACAGCCATCGCAGCTGGATACACGCCAGTTCTTCACCATCATACAGGGCAAGTTGCATGCAGATTCACCGAGCTGATAAGAAAAATCGACCCACGTACAGGACAAGTCGTTGAAGAAAAGCCGACTTTCCTGAAAACTGGAGATGCGGCTGTGGTGAGGATGGAGCCTCTGCATACAGTAGCGGTTGAGACTTACACTGAGTTTCCTGAGCTTGGAAGGTTTGCGGTCAGGGACATGGGTACGACGATAGCGGCTGGTGTTGTGAAGGAAATTACGAAGAAGGGTCCATAGCCTCCTCTTTTCCCATTTTTATACTTGCTTTCGTTCTTTTTTGTGTGCGTGCAATGGGTTTAGGCCCCTCTATTTGGAGCCAAATATGTTTGTGGTAAGGGTTTATGTTGAGTAGGCGTCATTGGTTTGTTTTGAGGTTTTAATGGGCTTTGACAATCCAGAGAGTCATATCCCAGTGTTGACCAACAGCGTCGTATTCAGCTTTGAAGCCATTTATGACTTTTTGAGCTTCTTCTGCAAGTTCACTTTTGTTTTCAATAATTTCATGCATGGCAATGTAGATTGGTCCAATATAAAGCTCCCAGTCTTCTTTTGAGGAAACAAAATGTCCTAACACTTGGAACTTGGATTCTTTCATCAATTGCTGTGTTTCATGCATGGTAAGAAAGCTATCTTCAGCCTCGCCCAGAGCGTTCAGCACTTCCGAGGAAATAGGTTTGACCAGCCAAACTGGCTCTGCCAGGATTAGAATGCCGTCTTCATGCAACATTTTTTTGAAAATTTTCAAAGTATCATTGATATCTCGATATATCTGCGTTACTCCAAGTCCCAAAGAAGCTACGACATCATATTTTCTGTTAAACCTTAATTCCCTGACGTCTTGACAAAAATACTTAACTCGATGCGAAAGATTCAGCATTTTGGCACGTGTATTGGCATATTGAACATATTTTTTGTTCACGTCAAATCCTTCAACTCGAACTCCAAACATGCTCGCCCACAAAAGAGAAGGGAAACCTTTTCCACTTCCAAGGTCAAGGACTATCTTTTTTGGTTCCAATTGAGCAAGCTTGCCTGCCGATAACAATGTGGTTTGAGAGACTGGATTAAGTATATCCGAGTACTTGAAAATTTCATTGTAGGATAGTTTCATACTGTTTGCCTTCCTGATTGCCATGTTTTCGCAAGAATAAATAGAACTAACTTCCATGAATCCTTATCGGCCAGTTTTTGTTTTTGCGGAAAAGCCATAGCTGAACCGAATAACACTACCTTCATAGGTGCTAGGAATGGTTGATATACAGACTGTTTCTATAGTTGTTGCTTCTACAGGTGTTCTGATTGCAGCTATCTATTATGTTCTACAGATTCGGAATCAGACCAAAATAAGACAGATGGATTTGGTCATGAGACTATTCTAAACATTCGCCAGCGAAGAATTTCAAGAAGAATACATCAGATTCTTGGATTTGGAGATAAAACTTTACCCCAAACCAAACCCAAACAATAGAAAGTTAAAGGATAAGCTTGCGGTTAAGTTTCCTTGTTGCCAAGCGACGCGTCTTGTGCGTGAGTAAGCCACTCACGTTTATACCAAGATTCTATTGCCCTCACAGCAAAGCGAACCTTTTCATGTTTAGTTGCGTCTAGAAGTATCCCCATGCCAGGTCTGTTACCTGCTAAATCGATGAAAGTGAAAAACGCTTTTGTTTCCCTTCCTGATGGCTTTTCATATTCACATATGAGGCATTCAAATTCTTCTATATCGGTTTTTTTAACTTCGTATTTTCCTTGGTCTAAAAGTGCTTTCCGAGATTTCATATGGTCCTCGTAAGTATCTCTTTCCACTCTATTGGGGTTTATGAGACGTTGAACGTGTAATCTTGGGTCTCTTTGAATAATAGCTCCTTCTTCGGCGTAATATTCTGGTTCGCCGCCAAATCTTGTGCACCAGAGAGCTTGGATTAGTCTGCAACTTGGGTCTTGCCGCATTTCCCTGACTGT
>Ga0315308_1000524_pt1 | contig 21450 bp, 13 predicted proteins | sample TDP3_MG_FD_203078 | JGI IMG/M metagenome (GOLD analysis project Ga0315308, IMG submission 203078) | Freshwater sediment microbial communities from Lake Towuti, South Sulawesi, Indonesia - TDP3 | ecosystem: Environmental > Aquatic > Freshwater > Lake > Sediment | place: Indonesia: South Sulawesi... | reverse complement strand
CCAGGCTGGATCGGCGTATTTTAGCCATCTGGAATAAAAGAAGAAAGTTCCATAGTTTACCTCGCTCTTTCCTATCAAATGAGCTCCGATACCCAATGCAGCCATCACACAGTCCCACATTGCATTCTTACCTAATTCCAGGTGATCAACGATACCATTCGCGTCCTCGTCCAGTGCCATGAACTCTTCATAGTAATTTGAGCCTGATAACTGATCAGTCGCTTGCGCATGTGCCAAGACCGTTGGCTGCAGGTGCCACAAGGTATTGCTCAAGGAGAAATACAATACACCAGTCATTATGTCCACAAATTTCCCGTGCTCAATCCTACCAAAGTGGCCGTCTTTCGAGACCAGAGCCCCGGCACGGGCTATTGTCTTGTCTTTCCCTTTGACGTAATAGTTCACTTTTCCGAGACCTCTCCCCGCAGCATAGTCAAAGAGCGTAGACCTCGACAGGCACAAATCAACTCCGGGATCTGTAACAATTGCACCTAAAGTCCCATCATAACGTGGGATAGGTACGCCGCGTGCAAAAGTATCAGGAGAATTGGCATCCCTTGGCAAATTCTTGAACATGTACCTTGCACAGAGTAGGTCGAGTGCTACCGGATCTTCTGACGCAAAGATCAGCCCTTCCTTTCTTACCACACCCGAACCCAAGCCGCTGTGGTCGATGTCTATTACCTTGACGGCATCTACTACGTGCAGTATATATGGCACTTGGCTTCTTGTGGCAAGATTCATATCAACCATCGTTCCATCAAGTCCGAAACTGGGAGTCACAGTCTCTATTTCCAGAGGCATCCCCTCCTCATTCGCGTCCACCAAGTACCATCTTTGATGAAAAACGCCATGCCCTTTCCATACTCCATCTTCTTTCCATCCTGGAACACCTGCTTTTAGTCCGGGGGGAACATCAGGCGGATAAGAGTACTTCCAATCATAAGTGGCCGGATCATCATCATGTCCAGCGCACATTGGCCATCCACCCATTCCCAAGTTCTTAATTGCATTCGTGAGAGTCGTAATGGAGTGGACCTTCAAAATCGGACAGTTGACCAGAACAGTTCCAGGATAGTTCTCCCGATCAGCTGGGTCTCCAATAAGCGCCTTGTGGATGATTATCTCGTGATAATTGTCACCTCCATCAGGAACATCCACCAAACGGCCTCGACCAAACCATTCAGCGTCGTTCATATTGTACACAATTAACTTGCCCTCCGTGGTGGCCTGCCCTGGAGTCACATAGTTGCCAGTGATGCTATCCGTATACCCGCTCATTGGATCGTCATCCGGATCATGTCCGCATTCTTGTAAGTACTTTCTTACAAAATAAAAGGGCCATCCCGCCCAGAACCCAGCGTCAACGCCAAATGGCGTACCTTCCATCAATGCTTCCGGCCTGCAACCAATCAATGCAGACAAAGCAGGTATGTACGTAGCTGCCTCTCCTACGGCCATTTGATAGTAATGGATGCCCAGTTTGTCATGGAAAAATCGCATAAGCGCGGCAACAAATGCCCAGTCCGTAGCAGTAACTACGCCTGTCTTTGAACCTGGAGAACCGTCGCCTACAACGCTGAGAACCTCTGGCTGAACGAGGTTTGGTTTAAAGAAAAGTTTTTTCCCACGATTCACCTCAGCCCGGATTCTACCTCCAAGGCCTCTCTCAAGTAAGACAGGCTCAAGTGCATAGCCCAGGTTACTGTATGTGTAATTGATCTTTTGCTTGATCTCACTCCATGCCCTTTCATCCTTTTCCTTGATGTATTTCTCAAGCAGCTCCGGCACGCCAACATAAGACGACTCCGGTATCAGTCTTACGGCACCTATGAGCGAACCGCCGGCCTCAGGCCCGTCATAATCAACTGCCCAGGCCTGTTTGACAGACATCAGCAGCAAGCCCGTGATGACCAAAATGGCGCTGGCTAGCGACCGCCTCATAAATTTGGTAGTCTTAGTTGTCATGATTGTTTCCTCCCTTTTTGATTTCATAATTTAGCATTGAGTGGTCCATTGAAAGAACCCTGCCTCCTTTTGACATCTTGAATCATCCCCTTCTTTCTTTGTATTTGCCTCCTCTTCGCTTAACCAGTTGATAAAACGCTCGCGACCATCTTTCCATATGCGAGGAATAAAAAAGCGCGAACCGGCACGGACAGATATACAGTCTTGTAATAATAAGGACTATGCCGTAGATATGGAACAGTGCGAGTAGATTCTTTCTACTTATTCAGGATTTTCTTCCAGCAATAGGGATGTTTGTTTCGTGCTTCTGGAGATGATGCTCGTTGCGGCAAGTGGTAACATTGACATCTTTTGTCCTTTTTGTGGTAGGTAATCTGCTTTTCAGACACGGAACCCTAGGAAGGCTATTCAGGTATACAAAAAGGTCGATCTATTAACTGAGATACAATGCTCCGTTGTAAGACGTACTGGTATGCATAGTCCTTTTCATAAGGTGTGACTGTTACCCTACAGTGCAACAAATCTTTGAAGAAAGAAAAATGCTTATTCTTTTCTAAGTAAGACTTGTGACCAAATTGTGACCATTAAAGTATCAATTCCCATTAAATCCCATAAATTCTCATAAGTAGCAACCGCGAAGAATATTGAAATTATTGATTCCTCTTAAATTCTAAGGGTTTTCCCTATTACGCTTTTTCGCCTTGCGCAACCGGGGTTAGGTTATATCTTAAATATTCCCAAAAGTGAAGTAAGAATTATCGCTTAGGCAACAGTTGCGGGATTGCCGAAATCGCCGACCGAAAGGAAGCCATTGGGATAAAGCGCAGGGAAATCGGCAACCCCCGTCTTAGGCACCGGCTTGGCCTGGCGGTGCAATCTCCAACGCAAACGCCGCCTGGTCAAATCGGTCATATTCCGATAACCGTCTACTTCCATTGGTATGTTTGGCATACACCCACAAATTAAGTGCAAAGGTGCATTTGGCACCGATTGTCTTAGTTCCCAACATATCCTCAAAGGTTTGTTCAGAGGACTCGGCAGGGTCACCTGCATCTAAAGTTGACGGTGTATTCCGCCCACCTGTTTCAATAGCCACGTCTGGGCCATCAAGTCCACGATGGTGCCAAATAGTGTAATGCCACATGAAGGTTTCCGGTGGTGTAATTGAATTTTGTGTTGCATGGAAGGCGCGGAAACCTGCAGAGAACCGGCTTTTTGCTTTCCCTGTTAAGAACTGGCATTCCTCGTAAGAGGGGCTATGGTCTTTACGTAAATCAATAATATCTGCATAACAGGGCAGATTATCGACCCAGATTAAATGGACGAGCTTAGGAAATGGCACCTTACCAACACTGTCAGGTCCTGTTTCTTCGAGCCATCTCAGGTAGTCGAAGTCTATCTCTCTACCTGTGCCGCTAGAGCCTGTAGGCTTTAATCTTCGACCCGTTGAATCAAAGACCTCCAATGTAACAAGATATTTGCCATTCGCATTAAGTCTTGTGTCCCAATATTGGTGGTACTGTCCATCCAACCACAGGGCATCTTCGCGGAATGGGATTCGATACAGACCTGTCTCAACATTTCCTTCGACAGTTTTAGTTTCAGGCCCTAAACTTTCTCCCCGAACCTGTACTTCAGTATCTACATAGTCAAATTTAAGCCAGGAGATGGGATTTGTTAAGTGAATTGGGGTTGCATCTGGCACAGGATTTCCATCTGCCCCTGCCTGAACAATGCTTATTCTGTAATAGTGAGCACCAAGGGCCTTCATGTCAGGATGGAAGAAAATTCTGAAGGATAGCACTTCGCCCCATGGTTGATTGACAAGCCATGGATTAGGGTTCGTTGTCCTGAAGCCGGGAGTCGGAGTAGTTACAGGATAGGCAGGAATAGGGCTCGGCCCAGGGGAAGGTGGGTTAACCAGTCCACCGTTAGCTGGTGGATTTGCTACACTGTTTTCCCCATCCTGGGTTAAGTCATTGCCTGTAGTAACATCTTTCCCAAGCCAGTGGCTGACTAACCTCCAACTATGAGTTGAACCAATGTCCTGTAACATCACAAGAGGCTTGTCAACTGGAATATCCGGGTCATCACCAGGACAAGCACGCCCCAACCATGTCCTCAGATCGGCAAATTGGTCTGCTGTAAAATACTGATGTGCAGTAGAACCATCGTAGATGTAGACCCATTGGTTTTCCTGCCATTGCTTCACTTTGTAGAAGTAACTTATCCTGCAGACCATCCCCCTTCTGAAAAGCCGGAAGAGAGGGGTGTAACAGAAAGTAAAGTGTCCGTCAGCGCCGAGGATTGCCTCGCCTAACTTGCGGTCACTGCAGGTTCCCAAAAAATGCCACAGGAGCGGTGTTTCCCGGACATACTTGATAGCCTCAGCCTGAGGCAAGGTTTCCAATGCCTTAATATGTTGAGATAAATGCAATGGTGACTCGAACATCAAGGGTCTCATACCGAAGGATTCGGCCCGCTTCAAACTCCTGAGCTCCGCCTTGTGAATGGGCACTGGGTCCGGACCAGGTATAGGACCGATTCCATAAGGTGGAGGAGGTGGTGGTGGCCAAGGCTTTGGTGGCCATTCTCTAATCAAATCTTTCAGCTTCTCCAGTATGAGACGGATATCTGGAATAATCCACTGTGACCAACAACATTTCCTCTCGTAGACTTCAACTACACCGCTACAAATCGGGCTACACCGTGGAAACAAGGGAGGACGTATAGCTTGCCGGTACACGCCGAGATGCCAATAGGGCCATGGGTATATCATTGGCCAGCATTTCCTTACCCTTCCAGACACACATACCTTGAATATCCGCCAATCAATCCACCAGTCTCTTGGAATTTCAACAACCTTTGTCTTCTCCCATATCGACCATTGGTCCCGAATTCTAAACTGCAAAAGAGTATCGGGGCGGATTTGCTTTAAGTCTTCCACATCTCGGCCGAGGGCGAGAATTTTTTGCACATCCTTTGTTAGTATTGGGTCCAAAGTCAGCTTACCTTCGACAACAGATGCCACCTTTTCTTGGACTCTTCCAGTGGCATCAAGGAGATACATAGCAACTTTTGGTATTTCTTCGCCAGGCTTTAGACGGTGAAATTGAACCTCCAATATAAGCTTCCTTCTCTCTTGTTCTTCCATAATAAATTACCCCCTTTCCGTTGATTAGGCTTTATAGGTTTTTTCTCTACCACTACGAGTATTGCGTGACCTCCTCCCTATCATCCAAGCAAAATGTCGCCTAACGTTTAAATCAGCGGCGCGGCTTTTTGCGTCCACCGAATTTTATAGTTGGGCTGGATTCCTCCCAAAAAAGGTAGCGTTCCATTTTCTTAAGCTACCAAGCATTCCCTTCCAAGACATGTGTTTCATAAGCTTGTATCTGTCCTTCGACTGCTTCCGGTCCACTGATGCTGGTTCGACTAGTGGTTCGTACCGCAAAAGTTTTAACCGGAATGGACCTCATATTATCGGGTCTGTTGGCGGACGGAACAGCGAGGGAAACAGTTATTATGTGCGAGTCTGGGGCTTCCTCCAGAACCACAGATGGTATAAAGCCGAGTTGTATTTCCTCTCGATATATCGCTGGCCCTGAGAACTTACGCTCACCCTGTTTATCTTCGTATACAAGCTCAAGCTCATCGGGATCCTCCATAGAAAATACGATATTTGATGTGTGACTCAGCGCATGTCTGAGTTCGCTCTTGATTCTGTTTCACCTCCTTTCTTTGTACTTACCCCCCTTTTTCGGAACTGCCCGATAAAGCGTACGCGACCCTCTTCCATATCCGAGGAATAAAAAAGCGGGAACCGGCACGGACAGTTATAGAGTCTTATAATAATGAAGGACTATGCCGTGGATATGGAACAGCGTGGGTAAATTCTTTCCACTTATTCAAGATTTTCTTCCAGCAACAGGATTGTCTGTTTCATTCTGCTGGAGACGATGCTCGTTGCGCCGAGCTGCAATTCGCTCATGGAGATTCAACAAATCTTTGCCAGTTACAACAATCCGAAGGGTAACGCTGATACTGAGCGAGTCATGCACACGATTAAGCAAGATTTCGTCTGGGTGCAGGAATTTACTACGCCCAATGAACTCACAGAAGGCTTCACAGAATGGGTCGAGTGGTACAATACTGATTACCCGCATTCATCGCTTAACTACCAGCCACCTTGTGAGTTTGAGAAAGAATAGTTGCTGCTTATTACTAAAACTTAACCTTGACTAATGCGGAGCATTACAATATAGCCACTAGTGTTCAAAGCTAAAAGAAGTGCAAAGCATTTGTCTATTTGTATTTTGTCCTTTAGCCTGCTGTTAGGCAAGTGTTTTGCCTGGCGATTTTTTATTATGCTTCTTTTGACTCTAAACTCTTTCCGTAAATAGCAGCGATAGCAATTCCGCCTAACGTACCAACAATAAGACCATGGAGCCAGCCTGCAATCACCAACATAAATGAAATAGGGCTCATGGCGTAAAAGAAAAGACCGTTCAGCCTTGAAGCTATCCACCAGCGAGAATTCACCGTTCTTCTTGAGGTACGAAATTCCCGAAGATATGTCTCTTCTCTCTTTCTATCTTTGCCATCTTGGCAGCACGTTGAGCATAAGATAGACCCTCGAGTTCCTTTTCGGCAGATTGAAGCTGCCTCTGATATTGTTCGAACGCGGCAGCAAACTCCGGGGGTACCGGGATGTGGGGCGCACCAAGCCGATTAATATCGTCTTTGCTGAGGATACTATCTCGTAATTTCATCACTCTTGTCTCCCGCTCGTTGTGAGATAATTTTTCCAGAGAGGGCTTTTCCTTTATCAGTTCGGTCTGGAACTTCGCTATCTTCTCGCTGATGATTATTTTAGGGTCATCCATTGCCTGTTGCCCGCCAGGGTTGACGAAATAGCTTTTGTAATGATTTCCGAGCCAAGTTACTCCTTGACTGTAGCTTGAATATGACCCAACTACAACTGTACCATATGACTCGTAGCCAGGCCTGATGCTGGAACACAGGCCGTCACCGCTATCATCATCACTCAACATGGTGTTCCCGTGAATGATGTACAAATATGTATCCCCAATTGCGTTCAATGTTAGGATTGTCTCATCGGCTTTCCAATGTGCGTAGACCGGATACCCACCGAAGATGACATCATTGTCAATCTTAGTTGGAGAGCCGCCTCCAACACTCTGGTAAACATCACACGTGCCAAGACTGTATTTACTAAAGCCGCGGATTATTAGACGGTAATCACCAGTTACCGAAGGTACATAAGCAATCAGAGACGCACGTCCATTATAGTCGTCATTTGATGCAATAATCGTATTCCCCCGAACTAGATACATATAAGTATCAGGATACGTACCGCGGAGGTCTCTAGTCTCCCAAATGTATTGGACACCACTGTTTAACCTAAGCCACCTTCGGTACACATAAGTGTGTGGAATACCCTCTAAATAAAATGTAGCCATTTTTACTACCTCCTTTATTTTTTAATTTTTGGCGGTAACTTTTTCTTGAAGTGAAGTAAGGCATCTACCACCTATCAAAAAACCTCACTTCTTTAATCATCCCACCCTATCACCTCCTTCCTAACCGCCAAGCAAAATGTCGCCTAATGGCTTCAGGGTTGCCGAAGTCGTCGGCAGAAAGGAGGCGCTTCCAACCAGGCGCAGGCAAGTCGGCAGGCTCTTTCCTTTAAAGTTATGGGAATAACGCCTGCCAATTTCCCGAAGGGTGTCACCGCCAATCTTTTTTAGGCGACCGTTTTGCTTAGTATTAAAGCTCGATAGGTTGGCAACCTAAGTTATCCAATTACGTTTAGCGGCGTAGAATAAGTTGGACTGTCTTCGTTTTTCGGGAAGAGGTAGTCCATATCGACCTCCGCGAGTATCTTTAGTCGGATGTTAGTGGTTCCACCTCCTGCAGCACTTCCAGCCTTCCCCTTGAGCCCTAGAATGGTGTCGGTATCCCCAACATGAAGGTAACTTGCTGGATCCCAGATGATTGGCAGTCGCGGTATAGATGGTGCAGGTAGTCCAGGTGGAAATGGTGCAGGTAGTCCAGGTGGAAAGAGATACATCCCAGCGACCTCTTTTCCAGCATCAAGCTGGGGATAAGTGGCATTTGGGCCAGACCGAGCTATCATGGGTGCGCTTGGCACGATTAACTTACCGACCTCTGGATTTTCCACCCAAATACGCCAGCGGACATTCTTCAAAGCAACTCCGCCATTAGCGGCATTTGCATTAATGGCAGTAATTTTGAAAGTGAACTCCTCGTTCGGATTAATAACGGTACCTCTCACTGGGACTAGTGGACCGATTGAAACAGTCACTTTTGTGTCCAAGTAGTTCTGGACAGCGGTTCGTATTTCCTGCAAGTTGGTTGACATATTCTTACCCTCCTATCCATTGCATGACATATGCTGGCGAGTTGACAAGTTAGGGAGAATCATTCGCCAACAATAGATGATTCCACCTATGTTTGAAAAACCTTAACGATCTCCGTTTAATCACCTCCTTTCTTTATGTTTGCCTCCGTTTTGCCTAACCAGTCGATGAAGCACTCGGGTTCCTCCTTCCATATCCGAGGAATAAAAAAGTGACAACCGGCGGCACAGCGATAGATTCTTATGGTAATAAGGAACTATGGTGTGAATGGAAAGTAGTGTGAGTAAATTTCTTCTACTTATTCAAGATTTTGTTCCGGCAATAGGGCTGTTTGTTTCGTGCTGCTGGAGATGATACTCGGTGGTGTGATTTATAGTCTTGATTTCTATACTTCAAGCAAATAAAAAAATTTGCAATCGCTTTAAGCTATTGGTAGTTTTTGACAGTTTCTAGTATTATTCCTTCCAATCTCTCCTCTGGCCTGACCCCTTTCAGAGGCTTCATCGGAACGGTCATGGCAACCTTGTATAAACCCTTTTCTACACTCTCACCTGTTACGCTTGATCATTTCCGTTTTGATTTTACTGAGATTTGCCTTTTATTGCAATAGGTAACAAGTACTCTTTTTCAAAATTTTTTGTCGGAAAAAAGGCCCACTAAAATAGCTCATTTTAGGCAAATAATCCGCTTATTACCTAAAAAACAAAATCTGTCAATACCTGCTACTGTAATTTTCGAGCTAATGCCAATAATCCCTTCCCAGTTTGCTCTGCTACCTACTCGGCAATTTTGATAGTTCAAATTTCTTGCCACAAGTCCATCAAACCCACGTAAAATCCCATAAAACAAAAAATCCTAAACCTCCCTGGATTTAGAGGAACTTAGGATTTTCCTATATCTTTCTTATCTTTGTGTTTTTTCGTTTATGAAGGTGGAGGAATCCGAACCCCAACCAACGGTTTCAAAAACCCTTATTATTCCCTTTAACTTAGCCCAGGGGGCCGGTCATCCCGCTTAGTTTACGATTATCGTCTCCAAGGTTGCGCCCGTTTGGCAGCTGAATCTTTTCAGTATCTTCGCTCTGCGGAGATTTCCCGTAAAGGTGCAATCCGAACCTTCGGCATTATCTGGCATATCGCGACAACTCAAAACGGGCTCAATAAATTGAGCCCATACAATTACTGTAGGGGTTCGATTCATCGAACCCGAAATGGCGGGCTCTTCCGCCGAGGGAGTTTGGAAAGAGGAGAGAGAGATCCCCCCTTCGGCATCCTGAGTATAATGTCTTGACAGTTTACGAAGTGCCAAGAACAATTTGATTTTAGCCCATATCGCAAACACGCTACCATACGCTGTCTCGGATTGACTCCAAGCCCTCTCAAGACCGTGCTTAGAATACCGCCTTGTCCACTCGATGGTATACAAAACTTATTAGTGACAGGATGTCCTAGCTATCTTCCTTGGTAATTGGCTAATCAAGTTCTGACTCGTGGCTCTGGGTTACGAATGGCTCTCATAAATCCCATACGAAGATGCATCACTCCCTCCTCCTCATTTCCCTCGGTCTCAGTCCTTAGTGCATTCAGTTTCAAAGGACCTCTCAAGGAAAGCGCTGCACTCATTAGGTCAGACCCGCGCTTGTCCAATTTGCATTTCTCCCGCAGATATTTATCGAAAGTTTGGAAGCAGTCAAAAACAGTATGAAAGTGACGCCCTCGAGGAAGAGCAATCGTACGCATCTTTTGACCTCTCAAAGGAATCCTTTCGATTTGTTGTGCCATCGTCACAAATCTGACGGAATCCAGCCTTGCGAAAGAACCCTGTAATGCCCGAACCAGTATAACGGTGTGCGATAGTTCTGAGGATACGCTCCAGAGCAGATAAATTGAACGGCTCAATCTTGATTTGGCTCATTCCGCTTGTCTCTATAAATAAAAAAGCGGGGCCATTTCACGTTAGAGACCCCGCTTTAATAGTTCCTATTCAGTTATCTACGCGAAGTCGTTACCCTCTTTTCAAAAAGTGTCCGAAAGGAACCATTGGAACCAGGTGCAGGGAAGTAACCAATCCCGTGTTAGGCTATGTGACGGCAACCAGCTTTGAAGATTCGTAACCTACCTCAACGCAAGGGTGAATTATAGAGTCACTTGCCACCCTGCTCCTCGAAAGGGGCCAACTTAAACCCGAACTGTTGCAATTTGCCCAGCATATCCCAATACTCCCGCTCTTCGACCATTTTGCCGCACACATATCCAGCTCCGGAGTATCCTTTAAATGTTAGCTGCACCCACTTGTGTGTGTCTCGATTTGTACCTAAGCCTGACGGCTCCGTTCTTCCCTCACCTCACTTCACCAGCTCATCACTAATGATTAAAGTGCAGAGGGTCATATTCTGCGCCCCAATATTGCCAGTGGGAGCAAACATCTGTTCACCCCAGGCTCCAGCGTTTCCTGCGATAGCAGGATTCCCGAGCAGGTCCATAATCTTATTGAAGTTTTCTTCCGTCTTGCCCTTCTTGGTCTGGAGGATAGTCAGGCGCTCCACACAGTTGAACCCGATTACAGCTGCCACTTTCTTGATCCCCTCATAGTTTAAGCCATCCTTAAGGCTCTTGATGTTGCCCTCAATGATCGTATCTGGAGTAGCCTCGAGCAAGTGCACCGTTGTACCAAGCGGGGTAATACCACCCACGCCCAATCCATTCTTTTCCTTGATGTACGCAAAGGGATCTTTGATCCAAATCCACTCGGGGTAGATGTGCTCTTGCACACCGATGGGGTTCCACTGGTTATAGGGAGGCATACCTTTGGTAAGGATATGCTCTTTGGGGGCACCTGTCCACTCTAACCACACCTTGCCTGCAGGTTTTCCGTTAATCTCATAGATTTGGCGGAAGCCATCGCCTGCGGTCACTACCCCAGATTTTCCAGCCACCGGCTTATAAGAAATGCCGCAACCATAGCCCATCTTGACGGGACCAGAAAAGATTGTGATGACGATTGCGTCGTCATAGGCCTTACCGCCAAAGAAAAGCAACGACTTCCCTAAGGTACCGTCATCCCCTGCGCAACCTCCGACGAGCGGGGCCCAACCGAGCACGTCCTGTATCCCATAGATCTCGTAGTCCACCACCCCTGCATAACCGTCGTCCATCATCATAACTGAATAAGGGGCATGTTTGACCAACGCTGGACCTGGTTTTACCTTCCGGAGAGCCGTCCAGGGGTTATAGTTCAGGTCCTTTATAGCAGCCAAGGTCGCCTTCTTAGCTGCTTCTCTGGGATTCGCCTTGCAGCCGGTGCCCAGGCCAATGCCGACTTTGAGATGTGTGGATTCCAATAAGAGAACGACCACAGACTTGGGAATGCACCCAGCAGGACCGATGCTATAACCCCCATTATAACCTGTGGTCTGTCCTACCGTGCGGACGTTGCTACCAATGACGGAAGCTACGCCAGCCAAAAGGCTCTCAAAATCCTTATAGGGCGGTGACGCAAAAACTATCGCGAATGTCGGTTTCTTGACCGTCTTTTTGGCCATCGCTGCTGCCTCTGCACCCGCCTTTCTGGGAGAGGGATCAGTACTCCAGCCCGCAGCAGCCGAGACTACCGCTCCTCCTCCTGCTGCCTCTGCCTGGGGCAAATCCAAGCCTGGAAGTCTGGCTATACAGACCACTATAATGGCTATAAGGGCTGCGGTGCCAGCAAACTGAAAACCCTTCCTCATAAAACCTCTTCTGTTTATCTTTTTCTCTAACATTTTCATTTTCTCTCCTCGCTTCCCAGCCTACTTCTTCGCAGGGACGAGCTTATAGCCGAGCTGTTGCTGAAGGCCCAGGTTATCCGCAAACGTCCAATGCTCGACACATTTCCCGTTCTCCCATTTAGTTATGCAGGCTCCTGTTACTTTCACCCGCTTGCCGGTATCTTTGTGTGTTCCCGTCCAGCTCCACAGCGTAGCGCCCCAGTTTCCTTCAAGGATATATTCGTGATGCGTGGCTTTAAAGTCGGGGAAGGCGCTGAGGGTGTTTCTAAGGTTTTGCTTATAGGCCTCGAGGCTTTCAAAATCTGGACCGGGAGGAATGTGGGTGACACAGTCGGGAGCTATCGTTGCCTCCAATAGGTCCGGGTTGTTCGTGCTCCAGGCTTCTTCCCACTGGTGATACGCATCCACGAATGCTTTTTTTGTCATTGTTCGTTTCGCAGCTCCAGTCATAAATACCACCAAAGCTACCAAGGCAATGACAGGGATTACAAACCTAAAGATTTGTCCAATTTTACGCATGTTTCACCTCCTTTCGCTTCGCTCAATCCGGCCGGGGTTCTCACCATCTCGAACCCGTCGCCAGACTTGTCGCTCCTTATTCGTCGCGACGGCGACCCTTTCGCTTCGCTTCAGTCGGCCAGGGTTCTCACCGTCTCGAACCCGTCGCCAGACTTGTCGCTCCTTACTCGTCGCGACGGCGACCCTTTCGCTTCGCTTCAGTCGGCCAGGGTTCTCACCGTCTCGAACCCGTCGCCAGACTTGTCGCTCCTTACTCGTCGCGACGGCGACCCTCCTTGTTTGATTTGTGACTCAGCACATGTCTGAGTCCCCTCTTGATTCTGTTCCACCTCCCTTCGCTTCACTTCAGTCGGTGACCTGCCTGCTCACCGACTCGCAGGCGTCGCTAACCCGTTCCTCCTTATTCGTCGGAACAGCGACCCTCCTTTCTTTGCATTTGCCTCCGTTTTGCCTAACTACTCGATAAAGCGTTGGGCATCATCTTCCGACATCCGAGGAATAAAGCAAGCGGCAACCGGCACCCACAGACATAAAGTCTTAAGATAATGAGCGGCTATGGCACGCATATGAAGCAGTGTGAGTAAATTCTTTCTACTTATTCTAGATTTTCTTCCCAGCAATAGGGATGTTTGTTTCATTTTACTGGAGATGATGCTCGTTGGGGTGATTTATAATTTTGGGGTCTACACTTCGAGGCAAGAAAAAAAATCAGTAATCACTTCAAGCTATTGCTGGGTTTTGACAGCCTCTACTTATCTTTTCTTCCAAGTTCCCCTTTTAAAAAGTGTCCATAAAAGTGTTTATTAGTATGTCCAAACGATAGTAAAATCGACAAAAATTTACGAAGATATCAAATTCCTTTTTGTCGTCCACAGATTGGTTTTAGACGGGAAATCTTGAGAATTGTTTTCGGGATTTGCCTAACTAGCCCTTTTTTGTTCTATCTTTTTAGTCACTAGTGTTTTTGATTTTTTTATTCCAATAGGGGGAAACGCATTTATTAAGGCGGAAGTTTCTCCTTTTTCTATACCTGGGGCTATCTCGTTCCTTTATAGCCAGGATAAAAATCTAACTGTTCCTGAATCAAGGTAGCTTTAAAAAAAATTTAATGCATGTGACTTGGTATATTCAAGCTTTTGTATCATATAATTTACACTTAATTGCTGTCAAGTACTTTTTTACAAAATTTTCCTTTATTATTTATAAAATAATAATTACGAAACAAAAAACTCCAAGTCTCAATTACCTCAAACAAGGACGCCTTCATCCAGAGGGGATTTGAAGCTATCCTCACGCCGACCTCACGGGAGGAAAAGAGTGGGTCGCTGTGCCGATTTAGGGTCGCTGTCCCTATTTATCTGAAGCACGTTGGAGGACAGTTTTAACTCGAGCAAGGAGTTCTGTGGGATAGAAGGGTTTGGTGATATATTCATCACCGCCGAGGTCAAGTCCTTTAAGCTGGTCTTTTTTCGTTCTCCTTACGGTCAGCATGATAATTGGAAGATGCTTATATAAGGGGTCTCCTCTTATCTTTCGACATACTTCCCAACCATCCATCACGGGCATATTAATATCTAAAATCATTAGGTCTGGTGCCTCGCTATATATCTTTGCCAGTCCTTCCTTTCCATCCAGGGCAGTTATTACCTCAAAACCTCCCCGAGTCAAGATGCGTCTCACCAAATCTAATAAATCCTTTTCATCATCAACAACAAGAATTTTTTTCATTACTGTTCTCCCTTATGTGAATCAGGCTATCCTTCGCTCTCCCTTCCCCAGCGCTCACCATCTCGCGAAAAAAGTAGCCTGTCCCCTTTTTCTGCGAAAAAAGTAACCTGTCCCCTTTTTCTCCCTTTTTATTTGATTTTATCACTTTTAACTGGCAAAGTAAAGATAAAAGTAGTTCCCTCGCCCAATCTACTCTCTGCCCAAATTTTTCCTCCGTGCAACTCCAAAATACTTTTCACTATGAACAGCCCCAATCCTGTCCCTTTTGCTTTTTTCACTTTTTCTCTGACCTCTTTTAGCTGGTGAAACTTATCAAGGACTTTGTCCAAGTTTTCCGGTGGCTGGTCTTTTCTGTGGATATATTCAAAAACATCTCTTACCTGGTGGAACTTATCAAAGATCCTGTCGAGATCCTGGGGAGGAATCCCTGTCCCGGTATCACTTACCTTAACCAGGACAAATTCAGGATTCTTTACCATCTTTTCAGCACCGATAATTACTCTACCCCCAGGGGGAGTAAATTTGATACCATTGCTTATCAAATTGGTGAACACTTGCCTTATTCTATCTTCATCAGCAAACACTTGGGGTAGGTCAATCGGCAATTCTATTCTAAGGTCGATTTTTTCTTCTTCTGCCTTGGGAATAAAAATGGCGACCACTTCCTTGACCAAAGGAGATAAATCGGTCGGTCGAGGATCTATCTCCATTCTCCCCGCTTCTATTCTAGCCATATCCAGCAAGTCACTAATAAAATGTGAAAGACGAATAGTGTTATTCTTTATAGTGGTTAGATTCTCAATGCCAGTCTTTGCGAATTCTTCAACTCCCCCTTCCAGCATCTCATTGACATAGCTTTCAATAGCAGCTATAGGAGAACGTAGGTCATGCGTGACGCTGGAAACGAAATCCTTTTTCATCTGGTCAAGCTCCTTGAGCTTTTCAGCCATTTCGTTAAACTCGCCAGCTAACCAACCCAATTCGTCTCTCCGCTGCACTTTTATTTTAGTATCTAACTTGCCCTGGCCGATAAGGTCGGCTCCTCTAACCAGCACTTTGATTGGTCTAGTCATAGTGGAAGCCAGAATAAAAGCACCAAAAATTCCGAAAACTAATACAGCCAATGCAACGGCAATAATACGGTTCCTTGTCTTGTTCAGAGTTTCTTTGATTAGTCCCTCTAGAACAGTTCGGGAAAATCCTATACGGGCAGTTCCTCTCCTTTCTTTACCTAAAAAGACTGCTAGGGCAACATCGATTATTTCCTGGCGAGGCTCTTCTGAAACCAACTGATATGCCTGAATGAGAAGATCCTGGCTTTCTTGAGCTCTTATTCCAACGGTGTCCTTCACAATCTGCCTTAACATTTGCGGATTAGAATGAGCCAATATTTGATTCTCACTATCAACAAATAGAGCATAGGCTACTGCTCTATTTCCTTCTCTTATTGTCTTTATATAATCGATAAGGAACAGATCGTAGTTCTTGAGCAGAGCTTCCCTGCCGACGCTTGCCAAACTCTTAACTAAGGCAATCTGATTTCCCTTAGCTTCCTTAATGAGGTGTTGCTTCTCAAAAGTCATAAAAAGAATAGCGGTAGCTGCTAATACCATAGTGACAAGAAGAGAAGCGAATAACGAAAATTTGGTTTTTAATCTCATTTCCTTTCCTCCTTCAACTGAAGTTCTTTTTCAACTCCTTCCAGTGCTTTTCGAATCTTTTCATTCGCAGGGTCTAATTTCAAGGCCTCTTTCCATTCTTTAACCGCCTCTTGTAAACGACCTTCAGAATATGCTCTCAGGCCCCGGGTATAACGCCTTTCAATTTCTTCTTTACTTTTTCCTTTTTCAATTTTTTCTTTTGCTTGCTTTATGAGGCGTATCGACTCAAGATGATTTGGGTCTAACTCCAGAATTTTCTCAAGCTCAGCAATAGCTTTCTCATACTCTTCTTTCTCGTAGTAACTGAAGCCTTTCCACCAATGTTTTTCCATCACCTTTTGCTTGGTCTTTTTTTCTGCCTGGAGTTTATCCTGGATGCGACGCAATTCTTCCTCTAATCGATGAAGTTCCTCCTCAGTTTGTCGTTGTCTCTCTTGAGCTTCCCTTATATCTCTCTCTGATATTTCTTTTGCTTCCATTAGTTCCTCAACCTCAAGTCTTACTTTTTGGGCTGCTTCCTTAGCCGATTCCAGTTCAGACTTGGTTCTTTTCAATTCCTCCTCAAGCTCCTCTTCTGGAGCTTTAAGGCCAAATCTTAAGGTAAGTGAGAACCGATGCGACCCAGAAAAACTGGAAATGCCTCTCAAAGGATAGACAAAGCTATAATCGAATTGAAAGATTCTACTATATCTGTAACTTGCCCCCAAGGACAGGCTTGCATATTCTCTCTCGCCAATACCCAGACCACCCCTGACAGCCAGACTCTTACCCATAAACCACTTCTCAGTGCCTGCTGAAATGGCAATGTCTCTCCCTTTGAAGGTTAGGTCTGATGTCATATTGAAATTGGTGCTTCTGTAGGCGTAACCTAACTTCGTCGCTAAAGCTACTCTATCTTTGTCGGCTAAGCCCATATCTGGCTGGTTAATATCGTATAAGGTTAGTCCAATGGAATGGTGCCTACTCAGGTCGTAGAGGAGACCAAGGTTGGTGCTGAACCCTGTGCGTGAATAGCCGTTCTCAAAGACAGGGTCTGTCCCTCCCTTTTGCTCACCTGTATCCAGATTGATGGCGTTCTCAGTATAGATTGTCTTTTCGAAGCCTTTGTAGAGAACTTTAAGATTCAGCCCTGCTGCCAGCGAAGACCCTCCCTTAGAATGGGAAATTCTCTTCCCGTAGGCAAACATAAAAGTATCTTCCCGGTAATAGCGCGTCAGAGCAAAGTTTAACCATCCCAGCCCTAACGTTCCCAGGCGGTTAACAGATTGAGCATAACCAACAAAACTTTGCCCAAGACTCGAGTTATCGTCGAGCCCCCAATAGAGTTTCCCATAATCGAGAACCAGTTCTTTCCAGTCAATTCTTCCTAACCCGGCTGGATTATAGTAGATAGCGTAACCATCATCAGCCAAGCCAATAAAGGCATTTCCCATTCCAATTCCCCGGGCCCCTACTCCCAAATCCTCAAATTGAGCAAAGGCTGAAGGCAAATTCCAGGTGAAAGTAAACACCAGTATTAAGATGCTCTTCCACATTAATCTTCTCATTTTCTTCCTCCTTATCTCACTAAAATTATTGTTCCCTTGATTACTTTATTCTCAGGGCCAGAGACTTCGACTTGATAAATATATAAACCACCAGTTACAGGATCGTTGTTAAGGTCGTTTCCATCCCAAATCAATCTGCATATTTCCCCCTTTTCTTCTTTTTTCATATTAGCGACTAATCTCCCTTTAATGTCATAGACCTTGCCCTTCACTATGGCATCATACGGATTATCACATTTAATCTCAAGATAGTCGTTCCAGCCATCACCATTGGGAGTAAATATCTTATCCGGCCGGACCTCTTTGATCTCAAAAGATTCAGAGTAATACGAGTTATCAATTGGTCGGGCGCTGTTCAGAGTGCCAGTTGGTCGGGCACTCTTCAGAGTGCGAATTGAATATTCTCTTTTCGTGGTGGGGCACTGTTCAAAGTGCCCTTCCTGCTTCCATTCTAATCTGACTACATCAGAATACTCATCTATTCTACCCCCTAATTGGGTGCATTCCAGGATAATGAAAATAGATGAGATGAAGATAGTCTTAACTAAACAATTAATCTTTATCATCTTTCGCTCCTTTCTCCCCAAGTAAAGCTCTCGCTTTACACTCCAGAATCTTTGGAGTGTCCCGACCAGTCGGGACCAAGTAAATCTCTCTCTTTTATCTTGCCACAACGACTGTCCCATTAATCACCTTGTTCTCAGGACCACTCACTTCAATTTGATAAATATATACACCGCCTGGCGCAGGATTGCCATTTGCATCTTTGCCATCCCATTTTAGAGTATAGTCGCTTGCTCCTTTCTCCATTCCTGCTACCAGAGCGCCCCTGAGGTCGTAAATCTTACCACTTACATTACCATCTTTCGGATTGGCATACGTAATCTCAAAATAGTCATTCCAGCCATCTCCATTAGGAGTGAATATCTTATCCGGTTGTATGGATTCAATTACAAATGAGCTAGCCCGGAGAGACTCTTTAATCATATACTTACCGATTCGTTTAGACTTTATGCTGACCAGATGCATAGCTTCATCTACCTCGCCACCCAATTTCATCCATTCCAATCCATTGAACCAGAAGAGAGCCAATTGTTCAGATGCGCGGTCTGCCGGAACTGATGAAGCTCGTTTTACATTTCCATTTTCAACTTCGTAAGTAAGAGATATTCTGGCTAGCGGTTTATCAAAAACGAATTTCTTTATCTCTTCTCCAGTTTGCCCTTTCTGGGCAAGGAAACTGTAAGATGTGATTACTCTCCTACTTTCTTCTTCTTTATTTCTTAGAACTTCTATTATGACGTCATCTCCGTAGGAGTTATTCTCCTTATAAAGAATTTGCTTGATTTCCTCGGGAATAACCACACGGGTTGACATATCTTCACTATCTACAGCGATTATGTTCATATCGTCCGACGAATCGACAATCATTGAAATCCTGCTGAGATTATTAGCAATATCTTTACCCCTAACCATGTAATAGAATGTCCGTCCTTTAATATCTTCTGGATCTGTCCACACTAAGGATTCTCCCTCGCCAACAGAATCTACCAAAGTATACTCGCCATCCACAACCGAAGCCCGGTAGATATTGTATCCAACCAGGTCTTCACAGGCTGTTCCATCTTCATTCTTGCTTACGCTACTCCAGCTTATGGTCATCGTTTTTCCATCAGCACTTAGAGTTCCCTTAATTCCTGCAGGCTGTCTCGGTGGCAGAGTATCCTCCAGAATAATCGCCGTAGGAATATTGGAGATACCTGAAACATTGGGTATTTCGTCTTCTGTTTCTATTGCAAAATAATAGAAAGTATCACTTTCTAATCCTGTTATTGTCTCACTATCAGGATTCCCTCCGCTTACTGTTACATTTCTTTCCTTAACGTCGCTCACACTGTCAAAATTACCAGCAGTAATGTTATACGTGGCATACTTAATGGTATATTTTGTTGCCATTCCCAACCACCCATCATCCCCGGGAGCTGTCCAGGACAAATCTATCCTGTCATATCCTGCTCCCGGAGTGGCTACCAAGTCATTAATAGCTGCGGGAGGAACGCTCGCTGCCATACCATTTGCCTGGTTTAGATTGTCAGTTTTTGTATCAATAGGCGAAATATAATGCTCGTCTCTACTCTTTATGGCAAAGTAACAAGTGGTGCCTGGAGTTAAGCCTCCTATGAGGAAAGATTCAGTTTCACCGGGTTCTTTTGGTGAACCTCCGTCTAACGCAGTAAGAGTCTGAGGATGGTTCCACCAAGCAGTTGTGTTTCCTGCCAAGTCATTCACACTAAATGTAGCATATTTCAAAACATAAGAAGAGACTGGACCGCCGCCCATTGCTCCATCTTCCGCTGGGGCAGTCCAACTTAGATTGATCGAACCATCTGTCACGCCAGAAATAGCTTCTAAATCAGTAACTGGCGCGGGAGGATAGGCATCAGGGATAATTGCTACTGTGATCGTAACATCTGCACTCCCTGCACCATAGGACAACGAGACAAAGGGAACCACACCCAGCAGAATAAGACTGGTAATAATGGAGCATAATATTAACCTGAAAGTTAATCTAATCTTTCTCATCGCTCTTCCTATGTCTGGTCTACTTTCCATATCTGCCATAGATACTCCCCGGCATTAATCTTACCGTGATACAACTTTCTCTGAGCTATTGAATATGGAATATAGCCCAGGCAAAGTTGTACCATTTAGGCACAGATTTCCCGATTGTAAATCGGGCTGTAACTACGTTGACCCGCCTGTTGGACTGGACTCCCTGATAAAATCGGGGGTTACTCCTCCCTCTCGGGAGAACTCCACTGCCTACACCGATTGGTCAGGCGATGCCTTGTAGCAGCAAAGCGTAAGCTTTGCTTGTCTCTTAGCAATATAGTTCACCGCATAGATTACAGCTCATTCCCATCCATCGGGGATGGTTAAACTGCTCCCTGTATTCTCCCAACCCATATACCTTACTGAGCCAATGCTGTTACCCTGGCAGTAATCGACTGCTGAGTGGTGATATTTGTGTCTGAAGGTGCTTCAAACTTGAACCACAGTTTCCTCCAGTCATTTTCACTTACGTTGTAGCCCTTCTCTCCTTCATTACCACCTGTCTCAGCCAGGTCATCTGTGCTTGCTGTTCTCTCAACTCCCACTGCAAATGAATCTTCAGCACCATAGGTCGAGGGTTGAGTATCCTTAAATATCGCCGACAGACGATACTCCTCTGACCCCGGAGCTGCGGCTGTAACTGATGTCCAGCTTCCATTCGGCTCTGACGGTATCCCTAACTTGAACTTCTCCGTCACATTCCCATCATTGGTCACTGCAATGTAGGAACTCGCTACAGCATTCGTGTTAGCTACCATCGTGCCGAAATCATAAGATGTGGGAGCTACTGCCACTGATAACTGCGAAATCTTCACCGTTACCGTGATGTCTGCGCTCTCCCCTCCATAGACCTGAGAGACGGCTAACATCAACCCCAATACCAGTAGTCCTACTGATACTTTCCTCATTTTTCTTTTCCTCCTGTTAAATTAGTTTTGCCCAATCGGGCACTCCTCCTTGCAAAGACATTTCTGCTCTAACTTCACCCCCTTTCTTTTTGGTTTCTTTCATTGTCTCTTGAAAGTTTGGCTGGGCAGTGTAGTCCTTTATGGGTGTACACTTTGCTTAGTTACAATTTTTCCAAAGCAGAGCTATCGCTCTGCACCTACATTCCTTTCTTGTAGCAGCAAAGCGTAAGCTTTGCTTGTCTCTTAGCAATATAGTTCACCGCATAGATTACAGCTCATTCCCATCCATCGGGGATGGTTAAACTGCTCCCTGTATTCTCCCAACCCATATACCTT
>Ga0315308_1000523_pt1 | contig 21458 bp, 22 predicted proteins | sample TDP3_MG_FD_203078 | JGI IMG/M metagenome (GOLD analysis project Ga0315308, IMG submission 203078) | Freshwater sediment microbial communities from Lake Towuti, South Sulawesi, Indonesia - TDP3 | ecosystem: Environmental > Aquatic > Freshwater > Lake > Sediment | place: Indonesia: South Sulawesi... | reverse complement strand
TGGATCTGAACATCAATTATGCCAGGTTTCTTCCTCAAATCGGCGCAGATCTTACGTAGCGCTTCATTTGCCTTCTCTTCATAAGCTTCCAACAGCAACTTCTGAACTTTTTCACCCTTCAAAGTTCCTCCGCGGACTACACCAATGAAGAGGCCAATTGCTCCAGTTCTTTGAAAACCTTTTTTGCTTTTCGTATTGCTTATCAAGTCCATAAGAGAGAAATCCCCCTTTCCATGAACCCCCGCTTGAGCTGCCACAATAATCACCAAACCGAGATGTACTTTCTTACATCTCCAATTATGGCTGATGGAATTGGTAAATCCTTCATTGTAAGTAAGCCTGGTGGCGCGTTGATCACTTTCGGAATTGAGTTGACAACCATCGCTACTGTGCCTAGGTCTCCATGAACGCACGGCTGGATCTTCTGTTTAATGTTTGGAACGCCCTCAATTGTTATGGCATCATGCTCTTCCTCGGCACCTATGTACGCTTGAAAATCTAAGATTATGACATCTTTATTCTCAACAACCCCTTTTGCCATTTGTCTTAAACCTGCCACTTGTCCCGCCTTAACCTTTATGTCCTTGCTTTCAACAGGTTTTTTGGCTATGACTGGTTCAACTGGCTCAGTCACTATTTTTGTGAGTTTCCATGCTAAGGCATCAGCAATCATCGCAACAGATTGCCCAAGCCCCACATGTCCAGTGATCTGTTTCCTTTCAATTTTTCGCAGAAATTCTTCAGTTGTTAAGCCTGCGCCTATCTTCTTTTGGAATGGCACTCGTCTTGTGGCAGCGTTCATGACTCTCACTGCTTGGATTCTTTCTATTTTTTGGCATGGTGCAGTAAGTGTTATTACAAGAGTGTCCATTAGGAAACCTGGGTTTATGCCCGTACCCAGAACCGTTACGTCATGCTTTTTCGCCAGCGCATCGAGTTTTTCAGCAATTTCCGGCTCAGTTACATAGGGGTAGGATAGTTCTTCACATGTTGAAACAACATTTACATCATGCTTCACTATTGAAACTATCTGCGGATATGTGTCTTTGAGGTACGAGGAGGTTGCATGAATAGCAATGTCTGCGTCTGCCCGTGAGAGTACAGTATCCACATTATCTGAAACTTTGATTCCAAGTTTTCTCTCCAAACCTGAAACGAGGCCTAGATCTCTTCCAACCTTATCTTTAGCTATGTCAATTGCACCAATCACTTCTAATCCTTCTTTTTCCAACAAAAACTTCGCAATTAAGCTGCCGACAGCTCCGATTCCATACAAAGCAACTTTTAATTTTCTCAAGCCTTTCCCTTCCTTCATTCCTTATTGCTGCTAAATCTTTAAAAATATGTTTGCTACATCGAGGCCCTTTTACTTTCGTCAAAAACCTTTACGTTTGTAAACTTTTATATCTGGGAGAACGTCCAATACTAGGGAGGTCTAAAAGCTTGGAAACATCAACAGCAACTGCTTCCAAGGAGATTCACGAAAGACTTCTGGACGCAGAAAAGCTCAAGTATTGCTTTGAATGCGGAATCTGCACTGCCAGCTGCTCAATAGTAGAACTGCTCGGGAAAGATTATAATCCAAGAGTCCTACTCGAAAAAATTCTCGTAAGCCCTGAAAACGCATTGACTTCCGATGAACTCTGGCTCTGCGCATGGTGCTATCGCTGTCATAAACGTTGCCCACAGGGTCTAAAGCTTCCAGAAATTTTCCTTTTCATGCGAAAAATTGCCACTCAGAAAGGACACACTCAGCCCTTCGAAAACGCTCTTCAAAAAATCGTGAAAAACATCCCTCTACCGCTTGTAACGTTATCAGTTTGCTTCCATCCAGAACGCGCCGGGCTAGACAAAGAAGAGATCCTAGTTAAGGCTGAAGAGATACGTGAAAAAAGTTTGAGGACGAAAAAAGCCAAGACCGCGGCCAAGCCTTCCAAGGGCAAGATTGCTGTCATAGGTACTGGTCCAGCCGGATTGACAGTTGCATATGGACTTAGCAGGAGAGGCTATGGTGTCACAGTTTTTGAAGCTCTTCCAGAACCCGGTGGAATGCTGAGGAAATGTATACCAAAGCACCGTTTGTCAAAAAAGATTCTCGCAAAGGAAATTCAGTTTATAAAAGACTTAGGCGTGGAAATAAGAACTGGAATAAAAGTTGGTAAAGACTTGAATTTTGAGGATTTATGGACAGAAGGACACGGAGCTGTTTTTGTCGGTGTCGGGGCTCACAAAAGCCAAAAATTGAAAATTGATGGGGGCGAATTGAGAGGCATAATCCATGCCCTCGACTTTTTGTGGAACATTAATTCTGGACAAAAAGTGGAAATTGGAAAAAATGTCGTTGTAATTGGCGGCGGAAACGTTGCAATGGACGCCGCAAAAACCACTTTAAGGCTTGGAGCAAACGAAGTAACCATATTGTATCGCAGGTCAAGGGATGAAATGCCAGCAATTCCTTGGGAAGCCAAAGAGGCAGAAGATGAAGGCGTCAAAATCGAATTTTTGGTTTCGCCAAAAAGGTTTCTTGGAGAAAATGAAACAGTTTCCGCCATTGAGTGTATACGTATGCAATTGGGTGAACCAGACGAAACCGGAAGAAGACAAGCAATTCCAATTGAAGGTTCAGAATTTACACGAAAAACCGACATGGCTATTCTGGCAATAGGCGAAGCTCCAGATCTAGAGTTCTTACCGAAGGAAGTAGAGCTCAACGAGGATGGAACATTGTGGGCAAACCCAATAACCATGGAAACCAGCCTAAAAGGAATTTTTGCAGGCGGAGACGCGGTAGCAGGACCCGCAACTGTTATTGAAGCAATCCAAGACGGAAAACGTGCAGCAGAATCAATTGAAAACTACTTAAAATCTTTAGGAGGATAACAGAATGGCCGAAAAGAAAGAATTAGAACCTGAACGAAACGGCGAACAAGCCCGCATTGGAGTTTACGTTTGCCATTGTGGTTTGAACATCGCCGGTTCTGTGGACTGCGAAGAGGTTACAAAATTCGCTGCCACTCTTCCTCAAGTTGTTTTGGCCAAAGATAACCGATATACATGCTCTGATCAAGGACAAGAACTTATAAAAAACGACATTAAAGAGCACAAACTCAACCGAGTAGTAGTTGCTTCATGCTCACCACGTCTTCACGAGCCAACGTTCCGGAAAGCGTGTGAAGAGGCTGGATTGAACAAATACCTTCTTGAAATGGCGAACATACGAGAACAATGCAGCTGGGTTCATTTACATGACCGAATCACAGCTACGGAAAAGGCTAAGGACCTCGTGAAGATGGCTGTAGCCAAGGCTGCTTTACTTCAACCTGCAGAAGAGATCGAAGTACCAATAACTAGGAAAGCACTAGTGATAGGGGGCGGCGTAGCAGGTATTCAAGCAAGTTTAGATCTCGCTGACACTGGTTACAAAGTGTATTTGGCTGAGAAAGAACCAAGCATCGGCGGAATGATGGCGAGAATAGATAAGACTTTTCCAACAATGGACTGTTCCATCTGTATCCTTGCACCTAAAATGTCTGATATTGGACATCATCCGAACATTGAGTTATTAACTAACAGCGAGGTTGTTGAAGTTAAAGGGTACATCGGTAATTTTAATGTCAAAGTAATGAAAAAACCGCGTTATGTTAAAAGTGATTGTTCGGCTTGTGCAGATTGTTCAGAAGTTTGTCCAGTCATCGCCCCGAACGAGTTTGATGTGGGTCTAGCCATAAGGCATGCCATCTATACGCCCTTTGCACAGGCAGTTCCATCCACATACATTATTGACATGAACAGATGTCTCAACAAAGACGGCATAATCGTCTGCGACAAATGCATAAAGGCATGTGAAAGACAGGCAATAGACTTCGACATGAAACCGGAAACGGCGGAGCTTCAAGTAGGCGCAATAATAGTGGCGACAGGCGCAGACGTATTCGATCCATCAACACTGCCAAACTATGGATATGGCAAATATCCAAACGTAATCACATCACTCGAGTTTGAAAGGCTGATTAACGCCGGCGGTCCCTCTGGTGGGCGTCTGATAAGGCCCAGTGACATGCAGATTCCTAAACGTGTGGCGTTCATTCAATGTGTTGGTTCCCGATCAGAGAAGAACGGAAGATTATACTGCAGTAACGTGTGCTGCATGAACACGATCAAAGATAGCTTACTAATCAAGGAGCATTGGCCTGAAACTGAAATTTTCGTTTTCTATGTTGATATACGGGCTTATGGAAAAGGTTTCGAAGACCTCTATAGACGAGCGAGAAAAGAGGGCGCCGTATTCATCCGAGGGCTTCCAGCCGAGATAGTAGAGGACAGAAAAACCCATAACCTATGGCTTATCGGAGAAGACACCCTGCAAAGAGAACTATATAAAATAGGTGCCGACATGGTCATTCTTTCCATAGGCCTAGAGCCGAGAAAGGACAGCGAAATAATACAACGTCTGTTGACGCTTTCCAGAACTCAAGATGGATTTTTCATGGAAGCCCACCCGAAACTTAGACCAGTAGACGCTGCCACTGGCGGAATATTCTTTGCGGGTTGTGCTGAGGCACCTAAGGACATAAAGGATAGTGTAACACAAGCAAGCGCAGCTGCAGCTCGCGCGGGCATATTAATGGCTAAGGGAAAAGTAACCGTTGAAGCCATCACACCCATCTCCTACATTGAACAGTGTAAACTTTGTGGACTTTGCACGAAAGTTTGCCCCTACAATGCTTTGGCCCTAAACAAGGAACTAAAACGAGTGGAAATCATAGAGGCCGCATGTGGCGGCTGTGGAACATGCGCAGCTGAATGCCCCTTTGGGGCATTGACCCAAAACCACTTCACCGACGAGCAAATCTTCGCACAAATAGATGCAGTAACAGAGCATGATGCAGAAAACAAGATTGTTGCCTTTTGCTGTAACTGGTGCGCTTATGCTGGTGCAGACTTTGCAGGAGTCAACAGAATGCAGTACCCGCCAAACGTGCGTATAATACGAACTATGTGTTCCGGGCGCGTAGCTCCAAAATTCGTTGAAAGAGCATTTTTAAGAGGAGTTGCAACAGTTTTGGTTGCTGGCTGCCATCCGGGAGACTGCCACTATATTAATGCAAACCATCATACGCAAAAACGGATAGAACGTTTATGGAAGAAAATGGAGCAGAACGGATTAAACAAGGAAAGGCTGCAACTGTTATGGGCTTCTGCAGCAGAAGGTGAAAGATTCGCCTCCAAAATCCGTGAAATGCAAACAATAATAGAAAAAGTCCCACCAGAAGAAATAGGAAAGGCTAAAAAGGTTTTCGAAAAAGTTTCGGGAGAAAATTAACTATGCCTGAAAGAATAAGACATCCGCCACTTGACATCAAAAAAGTGAAACAGCCAAAAGCAGAAATACACTTAATTAAGGATCAATGTAAGGGCTGCGGTTTTTGCATCGAATTCTGTCCTAAGAAGGTTATTGAAGAGTCGGACGAAATTAATGCGAGAGGTGTTCATCCCCCTAAGATTGTGGACGAAAGCGAATGTAAAATATGCAGCTTTTGCACTATTGTCTGTCCAGACTTCGCAATTTTCGTTACTGAGAAGCCATGTAAGGATGCATGTTGAGTATGAGTAAGAAAAGTGCTTTGCTCACCGGCATGCACTTCTTAAATGGGGATGTTGCCTGTGCGGAAGGCGCAATAGCAGCTGGTTGCAGATTCTTCGCAGGTTATCCAATTACACCGGCAACGGAAATTGCTGAACACCTATCAGAAAGGATGCCTGAATTCGGCGGTATTTACATTCAAATGGAAGACGAAATTGCTTCAATAGCGGCTGTAATTGGCGCTTCATATGCTGGCTTAAAATCAATGACAGCTACTTCAGGACCAGGCTTTAGTCTAATGCAAGAGAACATAGGATTGGCTGTCATGACAGAAACTCCTTGTGTAGTCGTCGACATCATGCGTGGCGGGCCGAGCACCGGACAACCCACATTGCCTGGACAGCAAGATGTAATGCAAGCAAAATGGGGCTCCCACGGAGATTATGGAATTGTAGCCTTAGCTCCTTCTTCTGTCCAAGAAATGTTCGACTTGACAGTTGAAGCGTTTAACTTATCTGAAACGTACAGAGTTCCAACTTTATTGATGGGTGATGAGATAGTAGCACATATGTGGGAAAAAGTTGTCATACCTTCTGTTTCTCAACTAAGAATAGTGAACCGAAAAAAGCCGAATGTTTCGCCCGAAAAATACGGACCGTTTGTTCCGGATGATGATCTGGTTCCTCCGATGGCTTGCTTTGGGGAGGGATACCGTTTTCACGCTACAGGCTTGACGCATGATGAGCATGGATATCCAAGAACGCAAAGCTCAAAGGATCAGTCTGAACTTGTAACGAGACTTTGCGAAAAAATAAGCAGGAGTGCAGACAAGATAATAAAAGTTCAAGAAGTGATGCTGGAAGATGCAGATGTCGTAGTTGTTGCCTATGGAATAGTTGCAAGATCCGCTTTGAGCGCAGTGAGAAAGGCAAGAGAGGCTGGAATAAAGGCTGGGCTTTTGCGTCTAATCACACTATGGCCTTTCCCAGAAAAACACGTTGCAGAATCAGCTAAGCAAGCGAAAGCCGTTGTTGTTGCGGAAATGAATTGTGGGCAGATGGTGCGGGAGGTCGAAAGGGCGGCTAAAGGAACCTCTGTCGTTTTTCTTTCAAAGTTAGGGGAAGAACCCCATACTCCTGCAGAAATTCTTGAAGTGATAAGGGGGAATATTTAATGGTTCAAGAAATCGTGCATCCATTTTCTAAATATTTACGGTCAGCAATGATGCCCCATATATGGTGTCCCGGATGCGGTAATGGCATTGTACTAAACTGTTTTGTTCAAGCGTTAGATGAGTTGCAGGAAGATTTAGATAAGTTAGTGGTTGTTTCTGGCATTGGCTGCATTGGACGCACAGCCGGATATGTAAACGCAGATTCCTTTCACACGACGCATGGGCGCCCAATAGCCTTCGCGACAGGAGTTAAACTAGCAAACCCCGAATTGGAAGTCGTGATCATAAGCGGAGATGGCGACCTCTTTGCAATAGGGGGAAACCACTTCATACACGCAGCCAGAAGAAACATAGGACTAAAAGTAGTCTGCGCAAACAACTTCAACTATGGAATGACTGGTGGACAACAGGGTCCAACAACGCCGCTTGAAGCATTAACAACTACAACTCCTTATGGAAACATTGAGCACCCCTTCAACTTGATCCATTTGGCAGCCGCATCTGGTGCAACATATGTAGCGAGATGGACAACCCTACACGCTCGAAGACTAACACAATCCATCAAGAAGATGCTGGACAAAGAAGGCTTCTGTTTCATCGAAGTCATTTCACCTTGCCCAGAAATCTTCGGTCGGTACAACAAAATGCGTTCGGGACTCGAAATGATGGAATGGTTCAAAAGGGCTTCTGTAGTTGATAACTTTTCTGTTCCATCAAAAGCGGAAATCACACCAGAAAAAATAGTTGTAGGCGAATTTGTAAACATAGAAAAAGCTAGCTATGAAAAGTTGCTTCATGAGAAAATATCTCAGATTAACGAGCAAAAGGTGGAGTGGTAGGTCAATATGCGGCTTGAAATTAGATTTGCAGGTTTTGGTGGACAAGGCATAATTAAATCTGGCATAATTGTAGCTGCGGCAGCATGCATTCACGGCGGAAAAAACGCTGTACAAACACAGTCTTACGGTCCTGAGTCAAGGGGTGGAGCATGTAAATCTGAAGTTGTAATATCAGAGGAAGAAATAGATTTTCCGAAAGTTGTTGAACCAAATGTATTAGTTGTGATGTCCCAACACGCCTACAATGAATACGCGGAAAACGTGAAAAGTGGCGGAACTATAATTATGGACCCGGACATGATTCCACACGAGAAAGATTTCAAAAGCGTTGAAGTCTATCGAATACCAGCAACGAAGATTGCAGAAGAGCTTGGGAAAAAAATAGTTGCAAACATAGTCATGTTGGGAGCATTTGTGGCTATTACAAAAACATTAGATGAAAAGGCCGTTAAAGAGTCAATTAAAGCGAACATACCGAAGGATACTGAAGAACTGAACATGAGGGCTTTTGAAACAGGTTATGAATACGGTAAAAACCTATTAAAACGCTAGGCTTATCCAGTTCTTTGTCTCGCTGGTTGTGCCAATTGTGTTACGAGCTTTGATTTCCTGACGCCTACGTGGCGTAGTGGAGCTATTTTTTTAGCTTGATTGTATATGTCCGAAGCTATCTTACCGAGAACCATTTCCTGCGCAAACTGATCTATTGTGAGCGTTGAAGCTTTTTCATCAATGATTTTCTCCATTATGGAGCGTATGTCTTTCTCCTGTGACGTTTTGATTCTGGTGAGCGTGAAAGCGCTTACAGCTACTCGCACTTTATATCCATCTTTTGTGGTCACGTCAAACAGTCCGTCAACTTTTGTTGTTCTTCTTCTGACGAGGCTTCTTAAATAGTCCCGTGAGTATTCATGCCCTCTAAACATTGTGCGAGCTGTTTTACCGTCAATTTCTGTTATTTGAAAATACATTTTCAAGTATTGATGGGCAAAATCGTTCGTAATCTCATAGAGTGTTGAGTCGATTACTCTTCCAATTAGTTTTTCTGGTTCTTCCGTTGGTACGGTTCCTAGCTCGACATTTCCGAAGTATGGGGGAGACTGGACCAAGTACCACGATTTGCCTCGCCATTTATCCCTTACACGTTTCGTCTTTGAAGACACGCTTATCCTCCGAATGTAGCTTGAAAATTCACGTCATAGTATTAAAAGTTTTACCGTTTAGATTCTATTTTCTTGATGCCCCCCATGTATTTTCGTAAAACCTCTGGAACGATAACAGAGCCATTTTCTTGTTGGTAGTTCTCCAGTATCGCAACGATTGTTCTGCCAGTAGCTAGAGCTGTCGAATTCAGAGTGTGCACAAACCCTTTAGGCGATTCTCCCTCTTTTTCCCTATATCGTATATTTAGTCTTCGAGCTTGATAGTCCGTGTCATTGCTACACGAAATTATTTCTCTATAGCCATTTTGCGCTGGCATCCAAACTTCAATGTCGTATCTTTTCGCGGCAACCGTACCCATATCACCTGTGCAGACGTTCACAATGCGGTAGGTCAAACCGAGTTCTTGAACAAGTTCTTCGGCATTACGTATGAGTTCCTCATGCATCTCCCATGAATCTTCAGGCTTGCAGAAAACAAACTGTTCAATCTTGTTGAATTGATGAGTTCGGAAAATTCCACGTGTATCTTTGCCATGCGCACCTGCTTCTTTTCTAAAATTTGTGCTCATCCCAACAAGTCTCAGCGGTAAATCCTCTGCTTTTAACACCTCATCCATGAACATTGCTGCCATCGGATGCTCTGAAGTTGCAATCAAGTATAGGTCTTCATTTTCGATTTTGTATAGGACATCTTCGAAATCGCTTAGGGCTACGACACCCTCGTAAGGTTTACGTCTCATTAGAAAAGGCGGCTCAACTGGTGTGTATCCTTTCTTAACCAGTTCTTCCAGAGCAAAGCTCATTAAAGCCATGTCCAATAGTACGCCCTCATTTTTCAGGTAGAAGAATCTGGCTCCAGCAATTTTCCCAGCTCTTTCAACATCCATTAGGTCTAGGCTTAATCCTAAATCTATATGATCTTTAATAGGAAGGCTGAATTTTGGTATGTCTCCGCAAGTTTTAACTTGAACATTATCGTTTTCATCTTTGCCTATTGGAACGGATTCATGTAAAAGGTTTGGAAGTCGCATAAGATAATAGCGCATTTTCTCTTCGCATTCATTCACTTGCTCTTCTAGAGCTGTTATTTTCGTATCGATGCCTTTGGCCCTTGAAAGTTCTTCACTTGCATCCTTTCCCTTCTTTTTTAACAATGCAATCTCTGTGGTCACAAGTTTTCTTTCATGGCGTAGCTCATTCAATCTTGTTAAAAGTTGCCGCCATTTTTTATCGTAATCAATTAGTTCATCCAGTATTCTAAGGTTTTCAGGGTCTTCTCTCTTCATTAGATTGTTTCTTACGAGTTCCGGATTTTCACGGATAAGCTTGATGTCCAACATCTTTCTCACATAGATCTATGCATTGCCATTTGGGGTTGATCTTTCTAACTCTAGCCTTAAATCAACTATTTAACCTTACGATAGAAAATGGCTCTCGTTGAATTGCTTTTCTGGTGGGGGATGCTATTAACTTGTTTGTCATATCACGAGTATATGAAGATGCGCAATCTTTTGACGGATAATGGAGGTTTGTTGGGCTTGCTTGTTTGTCGCGACAAAGCGGAAAACTTTTGTCGAGACAATTAGTGCTCGCGTTCCAAGGCGAGTTTATGATGTGGAGGTTGTGGGCTGAATCTACACTTGAAATGTATATCGTTAAGGGTTTGTGAAAACTTTTGACAAAAACTGGAGGGTGGTTCTTGCTCGCACAGCAATAGCAAAGAGAAAAGTCACACTTTATCGCTCTTCGTCAAGTCTCTAAGTCTGTTGACGCCATCTATCTCTTTTATGAAGGCAATAACACTTTTTGGGACCAGTTTCTCCCAGCTTTCGTCTTTGAGAATTCTTTCTCTGATCTCTGTTGAAGAGTAGAGTTTTCTTTCATGAAAACGGATGGCTTTAACCTTGTATCCTGCTTCCATAAAAAGCCGACGAGTCAACGGTTCATTAGAATAGACAACATCAAATTTTGGTGTGTAACCTTCAACAGCGGAAACCCACATCATGTGCAAATGAACGTCAGGCACCGGCACAACCCAAACGCGTGAATAATCTATTCCAGCCTCTTCCAAAGCCATACGAATCATAGTGAGCCTTTCGCCGGCTGTAAACGGATCATTAATGCGGTGGCTATATTGAGCACTTCCAATAACGATCACGAGCTCTTCAACCTCATTCAAAACATCTTTTATTCCAGCAAGATGACCTAGGTGAAAAGGCTGAAATCTTCCAACAAAAAGTCCACATCCAACCATCTAATCATCCCGTATATGCCGGTATACAGTTAGCTGAATTAACATTTACTTCTTTCTAACCTTTTTAGCACAGACTCAACTGGAAATACTTCCAATTGTTCCCCGTCCACCGGAATTTCCCGCTTTGCATTGTAGCCCCGCTTTTCACGACTTAAGAAGGCAAGCTTTACGTCTAAGCCACCGCCATACCCACCCAAAGCAAAATCTGAACCGACGACTCTATGACAAGGAACTATTGGAGCGAAAGGATTCAAAGCCATAACACGTCCGACAGCTCTTGGACTACCACCCACGACTTTTGCCACTAAACCGTAAGAGGCCACGTAACCTATTGGAATCAAAGAAACAGCTTCAATTACTCTTCTAGCATAAATGGATAAATGTTCAGTGACTAGAGGAAGACTTTGACTAGAGCCTATGCCATCATAGACGTTCTTCAATATTGCGATCACGTATTCAGCAAAAGCTGAAGGTTTCTCAAATTGTTGAAAGGGAACATTAAAAGGGATACTCCTCAACAAGTCCTGCAGAGCCTTGTTTTTGCTAGAAGCAAACGTTGTAGCGAATATTTCTTCCTCGTCGCAAGCAACTCCAAACCAGACACCTTCGATGTTCTTAGTGTAAAGCCCCATCATCTCATATCGCCTTTCAAAGCCTTTAGAGTTATTGGAGAATTTAGCTCTATATTAAGAAAGCCATGCCACTCGCAGACAGCGCGCGCGAGTAAAAAATTGATTAAGCTTAATAAGATGTATAGTTCGAGGATACTGATATCACCATATCGGAAAGGAAGGGTTAAAAGTGCAACCAACATCAGAACTTCTTAAAATACTTCCTGTCTTAGTGTGTAGAAAGGGGCAAGTTAAAGAAAATTTTATGCAGGAAAAAGTGAAACAGCTCGAGAAACACTTGAAAATTGACGCTCAAATCCTTGATTATGCTGTTGTTAATGACGAAAAAGATGTTACGCTTCTGAAAGAGGAAATAACTAAAGCAGATGTTATACTCTTATACAAGCCTCACTTAGGTCTAGGCGACTGCGTAGTCAAAATCTCTGAGTACAGGTTACCCCTAATCCTCTTCAACGCTGAAGGGATGGTAAACAATCCATTAGATGCTTTGGAATATATATACCCTAAAGAAGAGGCCTGGGTTGCTGTTGATCACCAAGACATAAATGACCGCTTGGTGGCCCTTTCAGCCCGGAAAAAGTTGAGAAGAACAAAGATACTAATCTTGAATGCTGACTATCCCCATTGGGAAAGGTTTCTTTGTCGCATTCATGGTGGCCGCGACGCCATCAGAGAGAAACTTGGGATAGAGCTAGAATATGTGAAAAGTGAAGATGTGATACGAAGATGGGAAAAACTAGATGAGAAACGTGTTAAACCAGTAGCGGAGAAATGGATGAAAGAGGCGGAAAGAATTGTTGAACCTGAGGAAAAGGACGTCATAGCTGTCGCAAAGCTGTACCTCGTGATGAAAGACTCGTTGAATGAGAGAAAAGCGCAAGCAATAACAATGGGCTACGGCGAAAGCTCCTTACCCGTTCCGTGTTTTGCCTATGCCAACCTAAGGGATGAGGGAATACCGTCGGCCTGCGAAGCAGACATAATCTCGCTCCTATCAATGGTAATACTCCATTACATCACAGCAAAGCCTAGCTTCATGGGTAATACATTCATTGACACAACAGACGAAACTTTAATCCTTAGTCACTGTGTATGCCCCCGAAAGATGGAAGGATACAAAGCAAGCGCAACGCCTTACACGTTAAGACGTTACCATAGGGAAAAATTCCAAGGTAGCTTGACCGCTTTTTCTAAAATGAAAATGGGTCAAGAAGTAACTCTCTGCCGCCTGAGCGGTGACCTAAAGAGCATGCTGATTGCAAATGGGACAATTGTGGACTGCGCTGAGATGGATGAGGAGACGTACTGTAGGGCAAAAGCAAAGGTGAAGATCAGAAATCCACGGGAGTTTATCCATAAAACATCTGGAAACCATCATGTAATGGTTTACGGCGATCATAGACAACAGTTGAAGAAGCTAAATGATATTCTGGGCATCACCACAATTGAAGTGTGAAGCTTTATGACTAAGTTTAATAAGTTGACTGTGTATATCACCGAAGAAAGGTGAACCTGCATGGAAAATCAAGCGCAGCAGCCTCAATATCTTTGGGTTCCTGGAGCAACAACTGTTGGTGTAGTATGCCCCGATGGTGTCATCCTAGCTTCTGAAAAACGCGTTTCCTATGGTTATCTCGTTGTCAGTAAAGGCGGCAAAAAAGTTTTCAAATTAACAGATCATATAGGCGCGGCGTGCGCGGGACTAGTTTCTGACATGCAGATCCTTGTCAGAGAGGTCGAAGCTTACTCGAACTTGTTTAGGTTGGATGTTGGCAGATCGATTTCCGTGAGGTCAGCAGCGAAACTCATGTCAAATCTACTCTTCACTCGTCGATTGGCACCATTGATTACGCAAACCATTGTCGGCGGGCTAGATGATGAAGGGACATCGCTTTACGTGCTGGACGTTCTAGGTTCAGTAATACCAGACAAATATGCAGTCGTGGGTTCTGGAACAGAAATCGCCGTTGGAGTGCTTGAGGAAGGCTACAAGGAAGACCTAACAATGAAAGCGGCAAAAGACTTAGTGGTCAGATCTGTAAAGTCCGCCATAAGCAGAGACATCATGAGCGGCGACGGCATAGACTTTTTGCTAATAGCAAAGGATGGAACACGCGAAGAATCGACAAAATTCTAAATTCCAAAACTTTTTGCAAAAGTTTAAACGGACGCAACGCTTAAAGCTCAATCTCTGCGCAACAAACTATCATTATTGGCGGAGAGAGCATAGATTGTCATTTCAACTAAGCGAGAAGGAAGGAGAATTCCTAGTTCGGCTTGCGCGCAAAGCAGTGGAAGAATATTTAAAAACGGGCAAAAGCGTCAGCGTCCCAGAAGACATTCCTAAAAAACTTCAGCAGCTCTCCGGAGTATTCGTTACAATAAACAGCATAAAAAACGGAGAAAAAGAGTTGAGAGGATGCATTGGCTATCCATACCCCACAACTCCGCTCGCTCAGGCTGTTATAGAGTCAGCCATGAGATCGGCAACAGGAGATCCGCGTTTTTACCCGCTTTCGTTGAGCGAACTTGACCGTGTAGTTTTTGAGGTAAGCGTGCTCACGCCCCCACAGATAATAGAATTAAATAAAAAGAACGAATATCCATCAAAAATTAAAGTTGGGGAAGATGGGCTGATCGTTGAAAGAGGAATGTTCAAAGGATTGCTACTGCCGCAAGTTCCAGTTGAATGGGAATGGGATGAAGAGGAATTCTTATGCCAATGTTGTATCAAGGCGGGTCTCCCCCCAGATAATTGGTTACTCGATGGCACAAAAATCTACAAGTTTCAAGCCATAGTTTTTGAGGAAGAAAAACCCAAAGGAGAAGTGAAGCGCAAAGCTCTTGGCGGGAAATGATTCCGTGCGAGTTTATTTTGCTCCATGCGGCATCGGCTTAGGACATGTTGGAAGATGCATACCGATAGCAAGGAAACTGCTAGAAAAAAACGCTGAAGTAACGTTTTCCACTTACCGAGAAGGCATACGTTACGTTGAAGACGAAAAGTTTCCACTCATAAAGGCCCCGTCCATCGGCTTTCAGGTTAAACCAGACGGAAGCGTAGATTTTAGGCAAACGGCAGTTAATCCTGGTCCGTTTTTGGCTTCCTTCACCCTGTTGAAGCAGATTAGTGCTGAGTTGCAGTCTATTGGAAGTTTTAAGCCCGATGTTGTTGTTTCAGACTCTCGCATCTCCTCTCTATTGGCAGCGAGAATTCTAGGAATACCAAGAGTTTGCATCTTAAATCAGTTTCAGGTCATAATTCCACGGAAAAAACGTTTTCTACGCTTGGCAAAATTTGCAGACTCTATAACTCTTACGATTATTGGAAAAATGTGGACAAGTGGGAACACAGTTTTAATACCAGATTTTCCCATGCCGTACACCATTTGTGCTGGGAACCTGAACATTCCAAAATCCTATAGAAAAAATGTTGAGCTGATAGGACCGATATTACCAGTAAGCCCGAATGAACTACTAGAAAAACAAAAGCTACGCAAAAAATTAAGATTACCAGTTGATAAACCTGTTATTTTCGCGCCTATAAGTGGTCCAATCAGAGAACGAGCTTTCCTAACAGGCATTTTGAGGAAAATCTTACTGAAGTTTCCAGATAATTATGAAATTGTTATGTCTCTCGGATATCCGAATGCCGACAACAAGCCCACACATCACAGGAACGTAACAATCTACAAGTGGATTCTAAACCGTTTTGAGTACTTAAAGACGAGTGACTTGGTAATAGGTCGTGCTGGGCATGGAACCTTGACACAGTGTTTGTGTTATGGTAAGCCCATGATACTTGTGCCCACACCCAGCCATACAGAGCAGCTCGGAAATGCAAAGCAAGCTGAGAACTTAGGAGTCGCGAAAACTATTCAACAAGATGAACTAAGCTATGAAAAGCTCCTGAAAAGTGTTCGACAAATCTTGGAAGGTGAGACTTCTGAAAGGCTTAGGGAAGTTCAGAAAGATGTCATGAAATATGATGGATTGCAAAATGCTGTTAGAACAGTGATCGAAATAGCGGGAAACAAACAAGTATTTTAAGTTAAGCAATCATAAGTGAAATTATGTTCTTGCCACGAAAGATTTTGGAGGAAAAACTTCGAAAAATGCTTGCGGAAGACATAGGGCAAGGAGACATAACCACCGCCCTAATCGTTCCAGAGGGCAGCAAAGCAGAGGCGCAAGTAGTAGCGAAAGAGCCAGGAGTTGTTGCTGGAATTGAAGAAGCAAAAATCCTTCTAGAAGGTCTAGGGCTCAAAGTTGAAGCTTTAGTTGCAGATGGAGAAAAAGCAAAAACGAAACAGGTCTTGTTGAAAATTTTCGGAGATACACGGACAATACTTTCAAGTGAACGCACACTCCTCAACATTCTTTCGCGCATGAGTGGCATCGCAACAACCACAAAAAAATTAACAGAAAAAATCCAAAGAGCTGGACTCAAAATAAGGGTTGCGTCCACACGAAAGACAGCGCCTGGACTTCTTTATTTTGATAAAAAAGCCGTTTTAATAGGTGGTGGTGACACGCATAGGCTTCATTTAGACGATATGATTTTGATAAAAGACAATCACATTGCTGTGGCTGGAGGTATTGAAAAGGCGGTTAAAAAAGTTAAGGAAAATGCCTCATTCAGCAAAAAAATCGAAGTTGAAGTGTTAAGGGTTGAGGATGTTCTAGCAGCAGCAAAAGCTGGAGTGGACATAATCATGCTGGACAATTTTTTTCCAAGGCAGATAGAGAAGGCGATTAATTTGCTGAAAAAGGCGGGCTTTTCAGGAAAAATATTGCTAGAAGCTAGCGGTAGAATAACAACAGAAAACATCACGGCATTCGCTTCAACAGGTGTTGAAATTGTAAGCCTAGGCGAAATAACAGCCAGCCCAAAAATGTTAGATATAAGCTTAGAAGTCACAAAAGTGAGAAGTTGATCTTAGCTTCTCGTATTGTGTTATTGCATATAACTGAAAGTTACGCAAATGTCTGCGCGAATGTGATCATAGTATGATAAGGGTTATGATGAGCACTATGAGATTTTGAGTCGTATGGGCTACCGCAGGAACGATGTACGAACGACAACGATAGTAGATGTAACCCAACATTACCCCTATCAAGAATGCTGAGATGGTGTAGACTCCTTGTGGATCAAAATGAAGGAGGAGTGCAAAGGCTATGGAAGAGACAAGCAAGGCAACGCTTGAGGAAAACCTGCTATTGATAGCAGTCTGCAGAAAACCTCTAAAGGTAAACTCTTCGCAAATGCCAGCTAAAGACAAAGCAATTATGACTGAGAGCAAACCTTGCGGAGAACTACTCAGGTTTACGATCAAAGTATTGCTTTCTTCAATGACCTCGCTTACCCCAAAGACTGAGACCAGTATGTTAGAGACTACTAAGTTAAACAAGAAAAGAAAACCTCCTAAAGTGACACCCAAAAGAACAGTCCTAGGCTTCATCCTCAATCCTATATAGCTTCTAACATCAACTCTTCTATGAAGCATATAGCCCAGAGGAACAACAATCAAAAGAAGCTCTACAGATATCATCGCAAAAGGATACCCAAACAAAATAAGAATCATGGCTCCTAGAAATAGTGAAAGTACGAAAGTCGCTATTACAGCGAGAATAGCTGCAAGAGGAGAAATAGTTCTGCCATTTTCATCCATGCGATTTGCCTCTTAATGCACTCTTGTACGCACCTTCAGGCACGGGCGCGCTAGTTTAAGCTTTTTGGAGTTATTTCTAGGGCTCTGAAGCCTCTTGCACATGGGTTTAACATCTCAATCATATTAACTTTTTTTAAGATTTCTTTTGTGTCTTCTGCATGGCCTCTGATGTCGTGTTCGGCAGCCATAAGGGAGTATAGATAAACCTTTTTTTCAGCTAGTTTCGGCTGGCATTTAGAAGGTAGACCCAGCAAAACCGCTTGGCTTTCATTGACGGCTTTTTCGCATGCGTACAAGATTGCGTGTGCGCCTGCTGTTAGCTCTGCAATCCTTACCGGGATGCTTTCCTTTCCTATGGCTAGAACTTCAACCCCATACTTTTGTGTGATTTCACCAGCAATTTTCCTTAGCCTAGGCAGAATTTTTAGGAGGTGTCGTTTTGCTTTGCTGGAAACTCTCATATTGGGAAATTGAATTGGAGATAACTGCTCTAGGGGGATAGCGCCCAAGGACATGTCAAGATGTACAACATCTGCCTTTACTTTTCCAAGTAACTCTCTGCAGAGCTCTGCTTCATGCACTATAACTTCGTGTCCGCTTCCTGCATCCGCAAAAATGGGCTCAGCTAGAAACGCACTTTGTTCTCTGTAAGGTGGGTTGACTAACACGCATGCAGATGCAATAATAGACACTGGTTCAAATCTCTCGTCTAGTATGGCAGCAGAAGAATCCGCTGCGACAATTTTCAAGTATTTCACCTTGGCTTTCATAAAGGACTAATTAGAATTTATCTTTGCTGCTTAATTCATCACTTTCTTTAAGTGCATTCCTAGAATGAATATTTCTGAGCTTTTGGCTCGGCTTGCTTTTGGCTTTATTATCCTCGTAACTTCAAAATGTTTTTTCATTTTCTCAACAAAATCGTTGAGCATATCTCCTTGGAAAACCTTTACGAAAAAGTTCCCCGAGGGTCGAAGTGTCTCCAAGGATATTTTTAATGCTTGATGTGATAGGTCTATCTGACAAGCATGATCAACTTCCCATATTCCAGAAATGTTTGGTGACGCATCCGAGATTACAACGTCGGCCTTTCTCGGAAGAAGCTCAAGAATCTTTTGGGTTGTTTCAGGCTCGTTTATGTCGCCTATTATTGTTCGAACGTATTTTTGGGGAAAGGGTTCAATGGGTTTCAAATCGACTCCCACAACAAAACCTTTGTTTCCAACGATTTTTCTTGCAGCTTGAACCCAGCCGCCAGGTGCTGCGCCTAAATCAATAACCACGTCACCGTTTCTTATGAAGTGATACTTTTCCACGGCTTGAAATAGCTTGTAGGCAGCCCTAGAGCGGTATTTTTCTTCTTTAGCCTTCCTATAGTAATAATCTCTTTTTCTATCCTTCAGCCATGCTTTAGGCAAAACTAGCTGTCACCCAGTGCGCCAGACTCATTTTTGGCTATGGAGATGAGCCACTCTGTTAGTCTTTCGCAGTTCTGCGGTGAAATTGCGCTTGATGGGTCGCATCTGGTGTTGTCTTGACACATTAGGCATGGGCAGTCTGCTATTGTGTCTATCGATGCTGGAAGCCTTTTTGGGTAGAGTCTATAAGTCCATCTTCCATCGCGGAGCTCCTTTTCCCTACGGATCAGCCCTTTCCCTTCGAGTTTTAAGGCTATCCTAGAGCCTTCTCTGCTGCTTGCTCCGAGTTTGCGCCATAGCTCAGACTGTGGTACGCCTTCGAATCCCGTGTTTGTTATGAATTGGAGTGCTTTCTGTTCCAAATCGTTGCGTTTCGGCATTTTTATCAGTTCCAAGTCTTCCATGTTAATATATGTGCGGCTTTTAAATAAAAAGATGTATGTCTAGTGCTCGAACGAAAGCATGTTGAAGGGCTAGAAAAGTGAAGAGAAAGAATGCCTGTGAATCCTACAGTCTTGGAATCGAATCAACAGCAGACGATTTTGGAGTTGGAATATCAACTTTTGATGGCGAGATATTAGCGAACATAATAAGTGTTTATATGCCGGAACAAGGGGGCATTCATCCTCGAGAAGCAGCGAGACACCATGCAGAGGCAGCGAACAAAGTTTTTGAAGAAGCTTTCCTAAAATCTGGGATAAAACCACAGAATCTATCATTTATTGCGTTTTCCCAGGGTCCAGGCCTTGGTCCATGCCTTCGCACAGGTGCAACCGTAGCTCGTGCTTTGGCTTCCTATCTTGACGTCCCGCTCGTGGGAGTCAACCATTGTATAGCCCATATTGAGATAGGAAAGCTGAAAACTGGCGCTAGAGACCCTGTTACACTTTATGTTTCTGGTGGGAACACTATTGTCTCGGCTTTCGATTCTGGGCGCTATAGGGTCTTTGGTGAGACATTAGATATAGCCCTTGGAAACTGTTTAGACGTTTTTGCAAGGGAAGCTGGATTACGTCAAAAGGTAGGTATGCCTTTTGGGGCTGTCGTTGAAAAACTGGCAACGAAGGGGGATAAACTGATTCCTCTGCCGTATACGGTTAAAGGTATGGACACGTCCTTCAGTGGCTTATTAACCGCCGCAGCAAACTTGCTCAAAAAAGGAGAACACAAGGTTGCGGATTTATGTTATAGTCTTCAAGAGACTGCTTTTTCGATGGTGACGGAAGTTACGGAAAGAGCTTTGGCGCACACGGAGAAAAAAGAGGTTTTGTTGACTGGTGGGGTGGCAGCCAATGAAAGATTGCAGTCGATGATTAGGGCTGTAGCGGAAGAACATGACGCTGAATTCTGTGTTGTGCCCAGTGAGTTTGCGGTTGATAATGGAGCTATGATTGCTTGGACTGGAGTGCTTGCACATACTTATGGTGTGGTTACGCCGATTGAGAAAAGTTTTGTGAAGTTGAGGTGGCGGCTTGAAGAGGTTGAAGTTCCGTGGGTGACATGAAGCCGCCGCTCTTGATTAAGAAAGGGGCTGAAGCCAGCCTCTACTTTGCAGAATGGCACGGGAGAAAAGTAGTTATGAAGAGGCGTCTGCCTAAGAATTATCGTCCGTCAATGTTAGATGAGCAGATTCGGACTTACCGGACGAACCATGAGCCGCAACTGATGCATGAGGCAAAGAAGGCTGGTGTTCCAACGCCAACGATTTTTCTTGTTGAGATGGGTGATGCCACAATAATAATGGGTTTCATAGAAGGAAAGCAGGTGAAGAAGTTGTTGGGTGAGGTCTCGAAAAGCGAGAGAGAACGTCTCTGCGTTGAAATTGGGGAATTAGTCGGTAGGCTTCATGGATATGGGATAGTTCATGGCGATTTGACCACGTCGAACATGATTCTAGGTGTTGATGGGAAAATTTTCTTTGTTGATTTTGGGCTTGGCGAGAAGACAAAAGAGTTGGAAGCTAGAGGAGTTGACTTGCAGCTTATGAAACGGGCTTTGAAAAGCACGCATTTTTTGTTTGCTGAAGAATGTTTTGATGCTGTGATTAGTGGGTATGCAAAAGTTTTGGGGGTCATAACTGCAAAAAGTGTTTCAGATAAAATTAGGGAAATAGAGAGGAGAGGGCGTTATGTCGCTGAGAGAAGGAGAGAATCATAGGTGATTGATTCCTTTTGGAGCATAAGTTTCACAGACACGAACCGAAACATCTCGGAAATCGTGCAGATTAATTCGGAAAAATACTTTGGCATATCCGCCGAAGGTATAACAAAGGTTGTGAAGTAAGATGGGATTTCAATTAAGGGGCAGGGTCATATTCTTTGCAACGGACAATTTTAACAAATTTAACGAAGCGCGCAGAGTATTAGCCGAGCACGGAATAGCGGGTGGCATGCTCAGAGCTAAGGCATCAGAAATCCAGAGCGAAAGTTTAGAGGAAATTGCAAAGGCAAGTGTTGAAGAAGCTTTTGAGAGATGTCATTTGCCCGTTATCGTGGAAGACGCTGGGCTGCATGTTGAGGCATTGAACGGGTTCCCTGGGCCTTACGCTGCTTATGCTTACAAAACAATAGGTAACAAAGGATTGCTGCGTCTTATGGAAAATGTCGAAGATAGGAGAGCGAGATTTCGGTCAGTAGTGGCGTACTATTCTGGAGAGTTGGAGTTGCCCATGTGTTTTGTAGGCGAGGCCATTGGAGAAATAACGAAACAAGTAAAAGAGGGA
>Ga0315308_1000522_pt1 | contig 21483 bp, 15 predicted proteins | sample TDP3_MG_FD_203078 | JGI IMG/M metagenome (GOLD analysis project Ga0315308, IMG submission 203078) | Freshwater sediment microbial communities from Lake Towuti, South Sulawesi, Indonesia - TDP3 | ecosystem: Environmental > Aquatic > Freshwater > Lake > Sediment | place: Indonesia: South Sulawesi... | reverse complement strand
TGCTTCCTCATGTCAGTCTACCATAGTATACCAACTGCTCACACTCAGAACCTGCCCGGTGATAAACGATGCTCATGGCTCCCCCATGGTTCACGGGTATCTCTTGATCTGCTCCACCCTGGACAGCCATCGATTGGCAGTAGCGACCACCTCATCTACAGCAACACTTAACTGGGCATGGAAACACCTCCCCTACCTTCTGAATGAGCGTTCGATAACTCCATACAACCTTGCCAGGATCAGCATCCTTCCCTTCCCCCTTAGTAGAAATGTTCCTGTCAAGCTCATCCTCCACAAGATGCCTCAATTGATTAATGAGATCCATATACTTCTTCTTGAGGCTTTCATTCTTCTCCTGAGCCACAAGGTCCACGAGCTGGGTCACCGGACGAGGATTGTCCTACGATTCTATACTATGATGGGAAAAGCTATCAAAATCTCTCTTTATTCTTTTGCCTGTTTTCCTCTATATGTAAATTTCTTACCCTCTCCAACATTACCTCTCATGATCTGATAATTAGGGACATAAAGGACATATTCATGGCCCTCTTTTAAAAGGGACGCTTTGAAGGGAATCACCTCACAAAATCCATTGGGAACCTCTCCAAGTTTAAGATGCTCCACAACCTGCGGCTTCCCTCTTATATCCCAGATGATATCATAGGTCTCTGGATCGACAATAATTATCCACTCAATGGGAAATGGTTTATAGACAAAATAGTTGTTCATTTTCCAGAAAGAAAAGGTAGGGATGGGGTCATCCGCTACCTCAACTTTAACGAAGGGAAAAAATGAAGCACATGCGGCAAGAAACACCAGAAAAAGGGCAAATATTCTTATGGCTTTCATCCCGTCTTCTCCCCGATTGAAGTTATGGACACCTGATGTCTCTGCTCAGGTTAAATGTATTTACCGCGCGCAGGCTATAGAACTCCGCTGTGCCTATAGAAACCCAAGATAAGACAAGGCTACTCACGGTTACATTAACTAATATTCTTCCAAGTTGCTCCTGTCGGGAGGAAGGTGGCCCTGAAGTTGATAACGGCAATGCCACAAAAAATGATCCTGCCGCTATGAGGATAAATCCAAGGCCAAATCCTGCCGAGATTTTACTTTTCTTCAGCTCTTTTGCCGCCCTTGGGTCCTCTTTCAATATGACTGAAAGTTTGTCCACACCGTAGAGCTTTTCTTTGTAAATAAACATGTTTGATAGACAGGGTGGGAACCCAGCGGAGATGAGCCCCACTTTTTCGCACTCCGAGGATACCACAGAAGTTGGAAGGGCAAAGACAAGGACAATGACGAACGCTGCTGTTCTTCTCAGATAATTCATGGAAATATGGGGCCTCGTATTGTTCATGGTGTGACCCCACTGACCCTCAACGCGGTAGATAAGACCGATCTTATCCGAAGAGACCCAGGGAAGACCTCTTCGTCGCCCCTGCGCCCCCGAGCTTCTTCTATGGAATCCCAGGGCCCTCCTGCCACAACGGTATATTCATATACCTGTGGCAATGTGGCGAATCCACTCGTAGCAGCTAAAGATACCCATGGGGGAAGTTTAACACCTGCCTTGCCAGCAACATAGCCGAGAAATATCAAGGCGCTTGAACCCGCAAATGTTATGGCTGCGGCCTTACTTGCTGCGGTTGCTAATGGAGGAGATACCCCAAACCCTTGCAATATTAAAGGTACCACATAATAAAACACTAACCCAATACCAAATCCAATCGCAGCTCCAAAGAACGCCTTCTGAATCATGCTCCTTTCCCCGAACGCTCCTGGCACCATTAATCCATACCCTATTCCCATCAATGTGAAAGCAAGGATAGGCCATCCACCCGGTAATGTAAAGGCAAGGATAACGGCGATTGTAATGACGGCAATCAGGCCCACAAGGGAAAGCCAATCCCAGATATTTCCTACATCAAACCATCCTGATACCTTAAGTTCATTGGCAATATCCTGTGCCGCCTGAACAACTGGGTTAATAACATTTGTCTGAAACCAATTTGTCATTGGCGTAATGACATTCTGTTGAAACCATTCGCCTGTGCGAGCGACAGCCCCAGCTATTGGATCAAAAACATTTTTCTGAAACCAATTATCCACATCGCTTAGCCAACTGTACCCTGATGGATCAGTATACCGCAAGGGATTGTTGAGGACATAGGAATATCTGTTGAGAGCCTGGGAATTTGCTGGATCAGGCACAATCGGATCCGGGGAAATAAATCTCCCAAGCTTTGGCCAATAATATCTTGCTCCCATGTGATAGAAGCCTGTTTCAAGATCAAGCTCTGTTCCAGTGAACTTGTATGGGCTATCCCATGTGATGTCATTGTTCAGGCGAATATCCCCAAATGGAGTGTAAGACAGCCTCTGAACAATAGAGCCATTGTGATCAGTCAGCACAGAAGATGAGCCAAGATGATCCGTGTGATAATAAACCACTGCCTGGAGGGGTTCCTGAGCCTTAGCTGGCATCGGAGGCCACGCCGACCAGATGAAAATGAGGGAAAAGAGAAGAATCCTGAGTTTATACCACGGCCTCTTCCTCAGAAAGCCATGAGGATCTATCCTTCCCCGCACAAGCTGTATCCCAATCAGAACCAGTATTATCGGAAACCAGTTCAACAGATCCTGCCATGTCGGTGATGAACCCTTCCCAATTGAGCACTCTGGCCTCTCACACCCAGGAAATTCCGGAGGGGTCCAGACCACTGTCCCAATGCTCGCTATCCTCTGGCTCCCGGCATAGATGTGCTTGATAATGCTCCCTTTCCTCACCTCAAACATATCACCAAGATATAAATAGGTTCCTTCAGTTGATGTTTTCTTAACTCTTGAGCCAGCCCAATCATATATAAAATCCACTGGATTCGCCCCATTGTCATATCTTGTGAGCCGGTTGTCCGCATCCCATGTAAGGGCAATCTCATTGGCATGGAGGGGATTGCCGTTTTCATCGTAAGTGAGGGTATAGGTTGGATCCAGGCCCTTCTCATGTACTACCATGGCTTCCATCTCATGGAGTAAATCCTTTATGAGCCATATATCGTCCTTTGTAAGAGAAGCATCCCATCCAATGATAGACATCCTTAGGTTGGTCTTCGCAAGAATAGATTTGATCGTGGGGCTGCTCGTGAAGAATCCAAGGAATGCCCCAGTATCCACTCCAGATGCCTGGAATATCTCTCCTATTCTTTGAAGTAGCGTGCGGTAGCTCCATACAACTTTATTGGGATCCGCATCCTTACCATCCTCCTCAGTGGAGATGTTCCGATCCAATTCATCCTCTACAAGGTGTCTGAGGTTATTGATCAGCTCCATATACTTTTTCTTGAGGCTTTCATTCTTCTCCTGAGCTACAGGATCCACAAGCTGGGTCACCGCATGTGGCCCTGCTATCGTTGTCAAATAGCGTTCACATAGTAATGAGAAAATAACCATATTTCATCTATTTAGAAAGAAATAATTAGTGTATTCCAATTTTTTTATTCCCAATGTATCGCATAAAGCCATCCATTAGTGGATTTAATGAAAGCCATGTGATCTTGGACAACGACTCGTGCCACAAATGGTGAATCCCTCCCCACAAGACGAATCTTCCATAAAAATTCACCTGTCATTGGATCCAGGGCAATAGCGGTATTAGATAGGACTTTCTCTTTGAGCAACAAGGGTTCAAAAAACTCCCCTTCATACACATCGCCAAAATATAGAATTCCATGATCAAGGAAGGGCTTAAAATACATTCGCCCTAAATTTAGCCTCCAAAGCTCTTTGTCCGCATTTTTATCATAACCAATAACAGAATCATAAATGGATGCGTGACGTGGATGAATAACCATATTAAACGGCTCCCAAAAACCGTGCGCATTCAATTCCATCTGTTCCTGATCTCCTCCAGTGGTATTGGAAAAGTAAATTAATTTCCCTTGAAGATCAAATATCCCAACATTGGGATTGATAAAGGGAAGGGTAATGGGTTTCTGTTCCTGACCATCTTCTACATTCACTTCCGTAATCTGATTGGGAGTTTCCTTTCTCCAAAGGTGAATGGTAGTCATATCATCAAAATATGGGAGGTTTGTTAATAACAATCCCTTATGGTTCCATTCCTTTCCAGATTTAATATCAACGACAGCAACAAAGGTCGGCTTCCATGGCTGATGATGTCTTCTGCCTGATAATATGACCTTATCTGAGACAACATCTATAAATGATATATGTTTTCCTCCATAAAGAGTTTCAACACTGCGCTCAAAGACATTGGAAGGGGAAAGAACATTAAAACATTCAAGCCTTGTTTTGGGGAAAAAATATGTCCGAGATGATAGTGTACACAGGAAGCCATTTTTGAACGTGAAGAAATTTGTGCCGAGATAATGCGTCCAATATTTTTTATTGAAATCTTCTGTGCCGCTGTATGGATCTATTATCCGTAATTTGTACTGTCCATATGTTTCTGTTTCGATTAAAAATATTTTGCCTCCATAATATATTCCATAGATCCATTCGGGGAACGCTCTACCCCGATAAAGAGGTTTGATCTCGATATTCTTTGTCTCGCTTCCATTAATGAGAAGGAACTGTGTCCCCATGTCGATCCGGATCGCAATCTTGTTGTCATATTCAAAGACTCTCCAAAAGAACCCCTCGTAAGAATATTCATCAAGTAACTCTGGGATGTCAAATTGCTTGATTTTCGTCCCTGTTTTGGCATCAAACACCAAAATGTGGTTTTTATCCAAGACATATACCTCTTTTTGCCGTGCGATCCAGGGGCCACCATCAAGATAATAATACTCTCCTCTGTAGATGATCCAACCTTTAATATTTTTTTTGGCTGATTGACATTTAGCTTTCCACAGGATCTTTGCCTTGACATTGTTGATCTCAAAACGAAGGTCTTCCTCCCTTTGTCCAAGCTCCTCCCATTTAGGGTGAGTAGGGAGGAAAAGACTAATGCACGCTGGATTTATCCAGAGTAAAAAGAAAATCAGGATACAGTTCCTTAACATTTTTAGACCCTCTTTACATGGAAAGACAGGTTGGTTGTTTGTTAGAACCAGGGGGGTTCGCGGTATTCCCCGAATGCCTCCCTGAGCGTGTCGCAGATCTCACCAAGGGTCGCATAGGACCTCACTGCATCAATGATTGGGAGCATGAGGTTGTCCTTGCCTCTGGCTGTTTTCATTAGTTGATCAAGGCATGACTTGACTACCTTATTGTTCCTCTGTTTTTTTAGCTTCTTGAGTTCCTTGACCTGCTTCTCTTCAACCTCTTGAGGGATTGTAAGGATCGGGATCCTCATCCTTTCTTCTTCCTGAAACTTGTTCACGCCAACAATGACCCTTTCCTCCTTTTCTACCTCCATCTGGAACCTGTATGCTGCCCTGGCGATCTCCTTCTGAGGAAAGCCCTTTTCAATGGCAGGGATGATCCCTCCCATCTTGTCAATCTTGCCTATATAATCCAGGGCTTCTTCCTCCATCTGGTTTGTGAGAGACTCGACAAAATACGATCCACCGAGCGGGTCTATGGTGTCTGCTGCACCGCTCTCTTCAGCTATGACCTGCTGGGTCCTGAGGGCAAGCAGGGCTGCCTCTTCAGTGGGAAGGGAAAGGGTCTCATCCAATGAGTTCGTATGAAGGGATTGGGTGCCTCCGAGGACTGCAGCCATACCCTGCAGAGCGACCCTCACCACATTGTTCATGGGCTGCTGCGCTGTGAGTGTGCAACCGGCTGTCTGTGTATGAAAACGGAGCTTCCAGGAGTCTGGGTTCTTGGCCTTGAACCTCTCCTTCATTACACGAGACCAGATCCTCCGAGCTGCCCTGAACTTGGCAATCTCCTCGAAAAAGTCGCTGTGCGAATTGAAAAAGAACGAGAGCCGGGGGCCAAACTCGTCCACATCGAGCCCGGCTTCTATTCCTGCCTGGACATAGCCAATCCCATCGGCAAGGGTGAATGCAAGCTCCTGGACCGCAGTGGAGCCTGCCTCACGGATGTGATACCCGCTGATGCTGATCGTATTCCACCTGGGCACATGTTTTGAGCAGAAGGCAAATATGTCCGTTATGATCCTGAGAGAGGGCCTTGGAGGGAAGATCCACGATTTCTGTGCAATGTATTCCTTGAGGATGTCGTTCTGGATTGTCCCTCCGATCTTCAATGGCCTTACGCCCTGTTTCTCTGCTGTCACAATATACATTGCAAGGAGAATGGATGCAGGGCCGTTGATGGTCATGGATGTCGTAACCTTATCCAGCGGTATTGCGTTGAATAGAATGCCCATGTCCTTCACGGAGTCAATAGCCACCCCGCACTTCCCCACCTCCCCGGATGCCATTGCGTGGTCAGAGTCATAACCCATTATGGTGGGCATATGAAAGGCGACAGATATGCCGGTCTGTCCCTGTGAAAGGAGCATCCTGTAGCGCCTGTTTGAGTCCTCTGCAGTCCCGAACCCTGAGAACTGCCTCATTGTCCAGAGCCGGCCCCTATACATGGATGGATAGACCCCGCGGGTAAAGGGATACTCACCCGGATAGCCAAGCGAGGAAAGATATTCCTTATTTTGAAGGTCCAATGGGGTATAGAGCGCCTTGACCTCTTCGCCTGAGACCGTGGTGAATTTCTTCTGACGCTCTCCCTTTACAGAGGCCTCCCATGCCTTCTGTAACCTCTTGATGTCATCCATTTGCTTTACCATTCAAAGCCCTTCCTGGACTTTATACCCTTCCTATAATAATGCTTTATCTCTTTCATTTCCGTTACAAGATGAGCAAGTTTTTTCACCCTGGGATGTGCCCCCCTTCCAGTGAGGATCAGCTCCACATGATCGGGCTTGTCCTTGATCAATGATAAGACCTGTTCAAGGGAGACAAGTCCGTAATCCTGTGCGCAATTGATCTCATCAAGCACGACCAGATCGTATTTTCCCTTCTTGATTGCCTTCCTGGCAAGGGCTAATCCTGCCTGTGCCAATGCCACATCAATGGGGTCTGGAGCGCCCTTTTTTATAAAATCCGGTCTGCCAGTCTGGATGATGGTCAGGGATTTGCCAAGCTTCTTTGCTGCCTTAAGCTCGCCGTAGTTAATCCTGCCCTTCATGAACTGGATTACGAGCGTCTTGAAGCCGTGTCCGGAAGCCCTGAAAGCAAGGCCAAGGGCAGCAGTGGTCTTGCCCTTGCCATTCCCCGTATATACCTGGATCAACCCCTTTAATGGTCTATTTTTTTGCATGGATATTACCAGTGGTATGTAAAGTCAACAATAGGTAATCCCAGAAAGATATCGTCAACATTTTCCATCAGAGGATAGCCAAACCCGATGTCCGCAGACAGAGACTTTCCAAAGAATCGTATACCATAGATGAGAGCTTCTCCTGAGTTGCCATCTGATCCAGCAGATAAAATTTCCACCATCAACTTGGAGTGGGGACTGATCCTTATACCGAACCCCCCTCCTCCACAGATAGCTTGCTGCTCTTCTTCAGATCCAAGATAGAATGGTTTGAATATAGCGAAATGAATGCCGTAATTTTCATTGCCAACGGTCATGCTCCCTCCTATTGATAAATATTTGAAGTCTGGCTCCGATGGGAAAATTGAGTAATTAACAAGGAAGGAAAGTGAAAACATATCTACCTTGATTGGCCGAATCTTGACATCAAACGAATAGAGCTGATTTTCAAAATCTCCATAAGGGATCGCAGTCATTTGGCCCCCGATCTGGATCCAGTCAGTGACTCCGAATCCGAACTGGAGAAGAAAAAGCTCATAATCGGCAAAATATGCCTCTCCTTTTTTTAATGTTTCCCCGGTTGGAAGGACGAAAAGCCGTGTTGTATTTGGGTCACTAATTTTTGCCACGAATTCCGGCCCTCTTCCTTCAGAGAGGACATCTATTACATTCCTGAAAAACACATTGCTCTCCTCCTTTTCTCCGAGTCTGGGGTATGAGATTTCTTTAAGAACAAGACCGTGAATGTTGTTCTCAAAGGAGCTGCTTTTGATTTCAGGACTTGACCCGAGGCAGGTTACTCCATCTTCAGCATAAGAGACCTTGACATTTTCCAAAATTGATTCAGGCTCACCCTGGGGATTCTTGATGGCGATTCCTTTCCAATCCCCTGATTTTGGCATCCCTCCCTCGGATGAGGCGGATGTGAAAACTATTGTTTGAATCCTGGTTCCTCTGGCAACAAGAGTTCCTTCTACGATCAATGTTCCCCCTGTGCCAGGTGTAAACAAAATATGTGTCCCAGGCTTGATGAGGAGAGTCACACCTTTGGGCACGAGTATCTCTCCAGAAATGATTGATTTGCCTTCCCATATTTCGTCCTTTGGAAGATACCTGGATGGTGGGACTGCTTGAAATGTTGTATCAGTGATGGCTACAAAAATTAAGGCGAGCCAGGTCATTTATCCATAATAGTAGCCCAATCTTAAGTGTTGTCAACCCCGTTAGAAAGTCAAAGGGTTGATCCAAATATTCCCGCAAATTATAATTACACTGCCTAAACAGAGGCAGCCCAGGGACGGGTTGGCGACATCATCATGTATAATTCAAAGATAAGGGTCATTATCCAAGGCATTGACAGGACAATCAGCCCTGCCCCTTTTGGCGGAAATATCATTGACGCTGACATAATGAGGCCGGTCTCTGACCCCGGAGAGGGTAAGGACGCATTTGTAGAGCTGGAGCCATTCTTTAATCTTGGATTGACTCCGGCCCCTGACACTGTGAGGGTAGTTGCAGATGGGGGCGGAGGGCTTGCAATAGTTGAGGCATCAGGCCCACAGGAGGTCCTGGATTATCTCAATGTGAAATCGGTCCTCGGCGGTTTTTGAGGGAACGGAGGGAGGCTACACACAGAGATTTGATGGGCCCAATTTAATTTCTCATTGGCATTCTCAATATTAGGGTGAGGTCTTGTAAGTAAGGACTTGAGATCTTTAATAGCCCCTGGTATCGCCGCAAGTGCCTGGACAACACGGGCAGCTAAAAGTGGCCCATTAAATGGCATCTTGCCCCTTCATTTGACAGATGGTTTATCTCCTGAATCGAGGACCTGAATTTGAGAAATGGCGTCGGATGGAATCAAATACACATGATCTCTACATCGCCTAACCCATGTATCAGGGACTTGAATCTTGATATAGAACCGCACTTTATCAATCTGATCCCGAAGCTGCCAGCAATACAACGCAATAAGTAAATCAGATGTTGATGGATCAAGGTCTGTACAATAATATCCCTGTCCATAGGTTGAGTCATTTACAAGATCGGTGGAAGGGAACCATTGCCTCGTGCGAAGGATTTTTTGCCCATTTTCCCAAGTGGTGTAATGATAGAGAACCATGTTTACCTCCTTGTTATGAAATTCTTGGCAATTGTTTTAAAAATTCCTTCCATTCTTCTCTTCAAATCCCCCTTGGCATCATAGATGACAATGCATAGTTCTTTCAGATGCCGGAGTTCACCTATCTCTGCCCAATGGATTGTTACAAGCATCAGGGTTGCAAGTGATATTTCCGGGGTTATCCGCCCATGGCCGCTTCCCAGCAAGGGGAGGAATAATTTACTAATCTTGTTGTCCGCGCTTTTGGTGAGGACTTCTCTCAGGGCAGTTGTAATATAACAAGGATCGCTCCAGATCCCCTCTCCATATTTTTTTGTTGTGGATGCAGTGACAAATATATGATGCTATCTAATATATAGTGTCGTCCCAACCGAGTAATGGCGTTTTCGGCCAGTGACCAGGGCTTTTTCTCTTTTGAGAGCTTGACGAATCCACCGCTTAAATTCCGCCCCCTGAAAATGGCGCGAAATAAATGCTCCTGAGGAGCTTTCTTGGTCATCAAAGCATTCGTCATCAAAGGTATCATTTGCTGAAAGAACGCACACGGTCCTCCGATCACGAACCCCGATTTCTTCAAGACGGCCAAAAGCTATAGAGAGGAGAGTTCCATTGATTTGAATTTGTTTACCATTGGGAGTAGTTATGATACGCCTTCTCCTCTCCAAAATTCTTTGGAAGAACGACATAATTCGGTCAGGGAGGTGTGATAAAATGAACTCACTTGCTTTCCCCAAGGGAATTACATATGACCAATCTATGACCATCACTATCCCAATCTGAAATAATCTGATTGATGAATCATGATTTTTTCCCCTTCAGAAGATACGATCAATTTAGCCTCATTGTCCTATGTGCAAAATTCAAGACCTGACCCCATTATTTGATGGCGTAGAGCCTCCCCCGCGAGCAGCATATCTCACCCACCACATAGATCGTACCATCCGGGCCAATGGCGGGCGTCCATATGCCCTCATTGAAGAGAAGTTTCCATTTTATCTTTCCATCAGGGTAAAATAGGGTTAACCACATCACTCCTATTCCTGGAAAAGTGGGTGATGTACCCGCAAGAATATACCCATCAGGCCCAATGACCGGCGTTCGATTTCCAACCATATTGAGTGGCCCGGTCTGCCATTTGACCGCCCCATCCGGGCTGAAGACTGACAGCCCCTCCGCAGGGCTTATCATGTAAATCGAGCCATCCGGTCCAATGGAAGGATTCGAAGAACTGGTAATTGTCTGATTCAACGAGGCATAGGTGTAGTTCCATTTGAGTGTCCCGTCAGTATTGAACGCACATAAGGTAACCGGTGCTGCTAATGCTGTCGAATATGGAGGAACCACATAGATCGTGCCATCCGCACCGATGGCTGATGGTCCTATGAAGGTAGTGATTGAGGTAAACAATTCCCATTTCAGGGTGCCATCGGGATTCAGGGCATAGAACCGTAGGCCATCAAACCCAGAATACAGGGTCCCATCGGGCCCAAGGGCTAATGTGTCAACACTCCTACCAGCGGTAGGGTACTCCCACTTGAGTGCGCCGCTCGGATAGAGGGCGGTGATCTTGCCAGGTCCAGAAAGTGGAGCAGAGGCAAAATAGATCGTTCCATCCAGCCAGAGTTTTGTTGTTGTAGGCCCTGCTATCGCCCAACTTGGCGGAAGGGGATAGGACCATTTCAGGCTGCCATCCGGGTTGAGGGCATACAATGCCGTACTCGTAGAGATACCATTTCCATTCCCAATATAAATCGTGCCATCGGCATCCAGGTTGGGGCTATCCCGGATAGGGGATCCGGTAGGAAATGTCCACTTGACGCTTCCAGTGGGGGTGAGGGCATAGAGGTCTCCTGCCTCGTTGCCAAAATAGAAGGTTCCATCCGAGGCTATGGCAGGGGTCGCCCAAACTGTCCAGGATGTCGTAAAACTCCAGGCGATACCCCCGGTGTTGTGGGAGAAGACATAGGGGCTCAAGCCCGTATTGTAAATGTTGTACTGATACTGGGGCCAGATGTGCACAGAGGGCACCTGGATGGTCAGGCTTCCGGTGGCAGAGTTCCCATAGGGATCTGTGGCCGTGGCTGTGATGAGGTAGGTATTGGGGACATTCGTTGCAATCCAGAGGGCCTGGGGGCCCTCACTTGTGGTAAAAGCGACCCCTCCCACCCTCCAGGTAAATGTGAGGGGGTCGCCCTCCGGGTCTTGGGCCGTAGCCATTAAATCCGCCCGGATGGTATAGGTAGTGATGGACAGGGCCACGGAGATGCCCACAAAAAATGGAGGGAGATTCTTCATCGTTGAGATGACCACGCTCCCCCTTGCATTCCCTCCCCCTGGGTCCTCAACAGTGACACTCACTTGATCTGTAGTTCCATAAGAGAAGGGCGCTGACAAGGTCACCGAGGATGTGCCCAGGCCCGAGAGAGGGCTCCAGCCCTGGGGAAGGGTCCACTGATAGGTAAGTGGATCACCATCAGGATCATAGGCATAGGCGCTGATGGTGAGGGAGGTCCCTGGGGGAACTGAAGATGGGCTCGCCACAAGGGCCTGTAGAACAGGTGCATGATTGGGCTTCCCTGGGGTGGGCTTCTTAAAATGGAACCCCTCCCGGGTGCACCACAGGCCCACAAGGCAGGCGATCAGTCCCACCCACAAATAGCGTTTCATTTGCCCCCTCTCGCCGAAACAATGAGATTCTTCCCCTTCGCTTCGCTCAGGGCTTCGGCTGATGCGCTCAGAATGACATATTGGCGTTTCATCATCCCTCCCTCAAAAAAGAAAGGCCCCCTTCAGTATAAGAAAGGGGCCTCGTGAGAGCAAGAATGACACTACCTCTATGGGTTCTGTGGACAGTCGAGTGGTGAATCTCCAGTTGCGAGATCCCATTTAACAGTTATTATATCCTCTCCTCCGTCACCTGAACTTGAGATAGTGGCCGTCGCACGATATTCGGTTGATTCTGGTGGGGATGCTAACGGAACCACAACCGAAAACCGCTGCCTATCACCTGCCGGTGACAAAGTCGCAGTATAGGGACCCCCGTTGTGAGTCACATCCGTCACCTCCACACCCGTGGCCGAAGAGGTTGTCGAGCCTGTGAATTCATATGGAAGACCTCCGCCCGATGTCAAATATAACCCCGTATTCATCGGGCACTCAAATCTTACCGCTGAGGTCGTGAATGTCGTGCTCACATCTTTCCAGGCAGCCTTGAGGCAGGGGCTGATCGGCCCCACCATCCCGCTCAGCCGGTTCCCATTCACATCCTGGGTGGGCGGCAGGATCCCGAGATACTCGCTGCCCGTCTCAGAATACACCGTCACCGTATAGGTCATGGCGATCTCCGCTGGCATCGTGGGATCGCTATAGCACTGGGTGGGATTCACATCCGGGATGTTGCAATTGATCCCCGCAGGAAGCGGGGTGCGCGCCCCCGCATGCACCTCATCAAACACACCGGTGCGCAGGGGCTTGCTGAACACGATATGGAAGACACCGTATCCATCAGCGGGCAGCCCATGAGGGGGGACCAGATCCAATCCCGTGGCCGGAGTCACATAGAGGGCATAGGGACAGGTGGTGAATGTGGTGGGATGGATGGCGAGTAAAACAAAGAGAATGATAATTTTGGCCAATTTCATCATATTAAAATTCAAGACCTGACCCCGTTATTTGATGGCATAGATCCCTCCTCCGCCAGAAAATATATAACCCGACTTCGGCATATAGATTGTACCATCCGGGCCAATAGAAGATGTCCATATGGCCGAAAGCATAAAGGGAAGTTTCCATTTGATCTTTCCGTCGGGGTAGAACAGGGTTAACCACGTCACCTCGGCGGGTTGAGTTGGTATCGTGCCCGCAAGGATATACCCGTCAGGGCCGATGATAGGTGCAGATTCTCTCCCCATCATATTAATCGCCCCAGTCTGCCATTTGACAGTCCCATCAGGGGTGAAGGCTGCCAGCCCCTCCACAGGACTCACCGTGTAGATCGTCCCATCCGGTCCGAGGGAAGGAAATGACCAATAGAATCCGCCAGGACCGGGGGATGCATATTGGTATTTCCATTTGAAAGTCCCGTCCGGGGCAAATGCGCACAGGGTGGGAGGTGATCCACTTGGAGGAATAACATACATCGTGCCATCCCCCCCGATAGCTGGAAGGCTCGCTAAACCGGTTGAGCTTGCGGTAAACTCCCATCTCAGTGTGCCATCAGGATTCAGGGCATAGAACTGTGGGCTATCAAACCCGGAATACAGGGTCCCATCGGGCCCAAGGGCTAATGAATCAATTGTCCTCCCTGAGGCAGGATATTCCCACTTGAGAGCTCCACTCGGATAGAGAGCGGTGAACTTGCCAGGTCCAGATGAAGGGGCAGACGCAAAATAGATTGTCCCATCCAGCCAGACCTTTGTCACGGAGGGAAAATATGTAACCCAATTTGCTGGAAGGGGATAGGACCATTTCAGGGTGCCATCCGGGTTGATAGCATAAAAGACCGAAGTCGTAGAGGTATAAGTTCCCGTCGGGATATAGATCGTACCATCGGCATCCAGGGTGGGGCTGCCCCGCATGGGGACTCCCGTGGAAAATATCCATTTAACACTTCCCGTGGGGGTGAGGGCATAGAGATCTCCGTCATCAGTGCCAAAATAGATGGTTTCATCTGATGCAATGGCAGGTGTCATCCACCGCAGTACAGAACTTGTCGTATAGCTCCAAGCGATGGCCCCGGTGTTGTGGGAGAAGACATAGGGGCTCGTGCCCGTGTTATAGATGTTGTATTGATATTGGGGCCAGATGTGGACCGAGGGGATCTGGATCGTGAGGCTCCCGGTGGCAGAGTTCCCATAGGGGTCGGTAGCCGTAGCCGTTATAAGATAGGTATTGGGGACATTCGTCCCCACCCAGAGGGCCTGGGGATCTTCACTTGTGGTAAAAGATACCCCTCCCACCCTCCAGGTAAAGGTAAGGGGGTCTCCTTCTGGATCCTGGGCCGTAGCGAAAAGCTCCGCCCGGATGGTGTAGGTGGTAATGGACAGACTTACCGAGATGCCTACAAAGAAGGGGGGCTGATTTTTGAGGGTGGAGATGACCACATTCCCTCTTGCCCTCCCTCCCCCTGGGTCCTCCACGCTCACGCTCACCTGGTCTGTGGTGCCATAAGAGAAGGGCGCTGACAAAGTTACGGAGGATGTGCCAAGGCCAGAGAGAACACCCCAGCCCGGAGGAAGTGTCCACACATAACTTAAAGAGTCATTGTCGGGGTCATAGGCGTAGGCAGTAATGGTGAGAGGCGTTCCCGGGGGAACAGAGGAAGGGGCGGCCACAAGGGCCTGAAGGATAGGGGCCGAATTGGGTTTCCCAGGGGCAGGCTTCTGAAAACGGAACCCCTCCCGGGAACACCATAGGCCCACAAGACAAGCGATCAATCCCACCCATAGTAAGCGTTTCATTCCCTCCTCCTTTGAGACCCTTCACTTCGTTCAGGGTGACAGACAAAAAGAAGCCCCTTTCAGTATAGGAAAGGGGCCTCTTAAGGACAAGAAGAATCACTCAGGGACAACTCGGTATAATACCTGTTCCTTGATCAACACCGGTTATTGAGACGATATCACTCCCCCCGGTCCCCGAGACTGTTGTAGCAGTGAAGACATATAATGTGTTTCCTCCCAGGATTGAGGCTCCAAAGTCAAATCTTTTGTATCCACTCCCGCCCGGGTCGTCGTAGGTATCCACAGTGGACGAGGTAAATCCATTGTCCACCCCAAAGTCTATCGTAACCTCTGTAAAGGAGGTGGTGGACCCTGTGAAGAGCCAATAATTAGGGTTAATTCCACCAGTTGCATCAATATTTGACAGATTCTGTGGGCACTCAAATCTTACCGCTGATGTGGTGAATGTCGTGCTCACATCTTTCCAGGCAGCCTTGAGGCAGGGGCTGATCGGCCCCACCATCCCGCTCAAACGATTCCCTGAATTATCCTGTGTGGGCGGCAGGATCTCGAGATACCGAGTGCCCGTCTCAGAATACACCGTCACCGTGTAGGTCATGGCGATCTCCGCTGGCATCGTGGGATCGCTATAGCACTGGGTCGGATTCACATCCGGGATGTTGCAATTGATCCCCGCAGGAAGCGGGGTGCGCGCCCCCGCATGCACCTCATCAAACACCCCGGTGCGCAGGGGCTTGCTAAATACGATATGGAAGACTCCATATCCATCAGCAGGCAGCCCATGGGGAGGGACCAGATCCAATCCCGTGGCCGGGGTCACATAGAGGGCATAGGGACAGGTGGTGTCCGTGTATGTGGTGGCCGTCAAGACCGTATAGTTGACGGTCCAGCCCTGGGAGCTTTGATCAATGTCCCGGCGCACCCTCTGGAGGGTGATGTGGTAGTTATCGCTGGCATAGTCGGTGACGGTCAGCCCCGGCGCAGGACGGATGTACAGGATCGGAGCGGTGGTGATGGGTGACCCCCAGGTGGCGGTGAAGCTCATTGCGCCCTGGGTTTCCCCGGTAAAGGAGACGCAGTTCGTGGGATCCAGGATGTCGTCCCGTCCCGCATCATAGTTGGCCTGGGTCACGGCCCACCACTGCCCATCATTGTTGCAGTCCGCCTCCACCGTAAAGGGCATCCCACCCTCGGTTTTGTCATCAAAGTAGATATAGGCCAGATTCACAGGTTCTTCATAGGTGAGGTAATCTTGGTTCCACACATCCCAGTACGGTGAGATGATGTTCCCCACGGCCTTGCTATACCACACCATATGGACACAGGTGACACAGCCCGGCGGCTCCCACCCGCACACGGCAGAGCCGAACGCCAGAAGCCCCAGCCCCAGGGCGAGTTTCGCTACAGCCTTATATATCGGTTTTATCGTCATGGCAGTCTCCTTTCCTTATTGCGGGAAGATGTACAGGCCATTGGCCTTGAGGAACTTAAGGATAGAGGCATTGTCCAAGGGAGGCAGTTGAGCCGGAGGGTCAGAGGTAATCCAGGCAATGGCTGCCTGCGCCGCCAGGGAGACAATCCCGTTGGGATCATTGACCAGGGGTTGTAAGGCTGGAAGTGCCGCAGGGTCCTTGATCCATCCCAATGCCCCGGCGCACGAGGCCCTCACCCGCCAATCGCCATCGCTCAAGCCCTGAATGAGATACGGCAGAGCCTCCTTCAGGCGGATCTCTGCCAGCGAAGCACACGCCCCAAACCGGTGCACCCCGTCATACCGGCCTGTGCTATTGACGATGACCTCCCCCAGGGGCGTGACAGCCTTCTCTCCTCCCAGCCGGCCCAGGGCACGGATGGCAGAGCGCACCACATAAGAGTCCGGGTCAGTTAGGGAGGCAGCCACCGCAGGCACCGCCTTGGGGTCACGCAGATTGCTCAGCGCCTCCGCCGCAGACCCCCGGATATACGCCAAGGGATCAGTGGCCAGCACATCCTGCAGGGGGCCTCGGGCCGTGTTTGCCGCATATCCCAGGGAGTTCAGCACCCGGACTGCATGATAGCGCACCCCAGGGGTGGGGCTCCCCAAGTCCTGGATGAGTTTGATGACATCATAGCCTCCGACAATGAATTTGGGATTTGTCGCAAGGCCTTGGGTGGCGACCCCTATCATACCGCACATTGCTATTGCCACAAGAACAATCTTTTTCATGGTGCCCCTCCTTGTCTCGTCTCCGGCAGATTCTTCGCTTCGCTCAGAATGACACCATAAAGAAAGCAATTTCTGTGCCTGGATTGATGGGCGATTCTCGGCGGTTTTTGAGGGAATGGAGGAGGCTCCATACGGAGAAAACACGGATTTCCGTGTTTTTTGATGGGTCAAATTTTTCCTTGTGAATCCAAATAGTTGGGGCATGATAAAAAACGGATTTCCGTTTTTCGCGCACGGATTCTCGTGTTCTTTATCGTCCAATGATCCAGGAACAGTAAATGGTTCTTGAGTCATTTCGCCGGTCTCCATGCTTTATTTGCATGGGATTCTTTTGGTATTGGCGCATGGTCTCTTCAAGCCCCAGGCGCTTGATAATATCCCGAAAGGTGCTGAGGGGCAGTTTCTCTTTCTCTGCAGTCAGGTGGATGTCAAAGCCATTCTCTTTCAAGGCCTGAAAATAGAGGTCCTTCTCGATATTGTGAAGTTTTTCCTTTACGGTGTCTCCCTTGATATGGAGGAGGAACTTCCTCCTGTCACCGAGGTTCAAGGCTTTGATGACATCGTCCTTTTCCACCGAATTACCTTCCAAAGTAAGCACTATCCTCTCGGTGACAGCCTGGATCTCCCGGACATTGCCCGGCCAAGGGTACTCTTCAAGGTAGCCATAGATATCAGGAACGATACCCATCTTTCTCTTATGCCTTTCGGCTGCCTGATGGAGGTAGTAATCAAACAGCGGGCGAATATCCTCCTTCCTCTCTGAAATAGGAGGAATTTGGAGGGGCAAACAATTGAGGCGGAAATAGAGGTCATTTCTGAAACTTCCTCTTTCTATCGCCGCAAATAGGTCTTCACTGGTGGCTGCGATAATCCTCATATTGCAGGCAATGGGCATGACACTTCCAATCCGTGTGATCTCTTTTGCATCTACGGCCCTGAGGAGCTTGATCTGGACAGAAAGAGGAAGGATGCCAACTTCATCAATCATGAGCGTGCCACCAGAGGCCATCTCAAAGGGGCCTCTCATAAGTTCAGTAGCACCCGTGAATGCGCCCTTTTCATGGCCGAACAGGCAGGATTCCATTAGGGATTCCGGCACCCCTGATGGGTTGATGACAAGGAAGGGCCGGGTAATCCTCGGGCTCTGATAGTGGATGGCTTTTGCGACAAGCTCTTTACCCACCCCTGTCTTCCCTGTCAGGAGGACAGCGGCATCGCTCCGGGAGGCTATGGCAATAAACTCACGAATGTCCTGAGCTATCCGACTCTTACCTATAAAGACCGGCGTTGAGGAAAGAGGGTCTTTACCTAAGGACATGGGGTCCTCCCTACCTCAGGAGACCATTCAATAAGACAGGGACGAGTGAGCTTGTTTCCAGAACAATGGGGCTTCCAGGAATGGCTAAGGAATAGTATTCCACACACACACACACAATTTATTGTGCTTCGTAGAAACCTCCATTTAGGTAATTCTTTATAACAAAAAAGTCAATTTTTGTCAAGTTCCGCATGTGGGATGCTTATTTGGCAGTTCTAAGAGCTATTATAATTCGGACACGATCTGACTTCACCCAGAGCTGGGGCTGATTCAGTCTTTGTCTCCGCTGCACACTTTCCTGAGATTAAGGGACTTCTTCGGCCGTTTTGAAGTATAGACATACTCGATGAATTTACTTATGTTGTCAGATTTCAGGGAGGAACAATGTCGGGCACGAAGTTGGGGATTGATTGTAAAACATCCGCCCTTTATAATTACATTGCACAACAACGGAGGTAAAAGTGACCAGAACAAAATTAAGAGGCATAGGAGCGATGACAGTATTTTCTCTTGTCCTTCTTTTCGGGTGTTCAAGGGAGATACCCAATCTTGAGGGGAAGGTCTTTGCAAAGGTTATTACTCAAAAAAGCCAGCTTATCGGCGGTGAAGCAGCCCAGGGACGGATCGGCGACATCATCATGTATAATTCAAAGATAAGGGTCATTATCCAGGGCATTGACAGGACGATCGGCCCCTGCCCTTTCGGCGGAAATATCATTGACGCTGACATCATGAGGCCAGCTTCTGACCCATCACAGGGACAGGACGGATTTGGAGAGCTGGAGCCATTCTTTAATCTTGGTTTGACTCCAGCCCCTGACACGGTGAAGGTTGTTGCAGATGGGGGCGGAGGGCTCGCCATAGTTGGGGCATCAGGGCCGCAGGAGGTCCTTGACTATCTCAATGTGAAATCCGTCATCGGGATTTTCGTCCCTCCTGAGAAGTTCTGGTTTGATGTCAATGCGAAGTATCCGCTCAGTGTCACAACGCGGTATTTTCTCTTTCCTGATTCATATGAAGTCAGGATCGTGACAGAGCTTCGCAATCAAGGCAGTACTGAGTATATATTTCCCGTTGGAGATCTCATTGACACGGGCGGAAACCAGGAGGTGTTCATCCCCAACGAGGTCGGCTTCGGTGAGCAGATGACTGCTGGCCCTCCTTTCATCGCTTACATCGGCAAGGAGAGTGGGCTCAGTTACGCATATATTCCACCTACCGACACAAATGCTTCTGTGGGCATGTCAGGTGTGAACGGCGTAGTTTTCGGATTGAAGAATGTCTTTGATATTACAAAAAAAGATTCCGCGGCATACCTTCGTATTCCGGCTGGCGGGAGCGCCTCATACGAGAGGTATTTTGTCGTCGGGCAAAGGGGGATTTCCTCTGTAACCGATTCGTATTACAGGCTGAGAAAGATCCAGACAGGGACGCTCTCTGGAAAGGTCCTGGTTGAAGAAACCTCTGCTCCCATATCAGATTGCAGGGTAACTGTTCTTAAGAAGAACAATTTGTCTGTTGAGACGGTTTTTGTGACTGATTTCAACGGTGAGTTCCAGGGAACACTTCCTGCAGGTTCTTATTACATTGCGGCTGACGCTTTGGGCCATCCACGGATGTCCTCAGGAAGCGGAACTAACGATATTGAGACAAAGTTCAATAAAAACACGATTACGGTCATTCCCGTGACGATCACTATTGGGGGAAATACGAATAAAGAGATAACCCTTCCAGAGGCGGCTTCCATCATGGTAAGCGTTACTGACGAAAATGATTCACCCATTCCAGCCAAAGTGACAATACTTGATTCAATTGGCGGCCAGGCAAACCCGCCTGACAGCGTGTTCAGACAGAACGCAACCAGCGACGACCAGGGAGACAAGCTTCCTTCAGGAATTGCAAGCATTGCATTTATTCCTCCTTCTGGATTAAAGACCATCAAGATTGAGCCGGGGACATATACTGTATATGTTTCACGTGGCCCTGAATATTCTTTTTTCAGCCAGACCGTTACAGCGACCCCCTCTTTCCCGGGCTCTGTGAGTGCAAAGATAACAAGGGTTGTTGACACGGCAGGATGGGTATCAGGAGACCTCCATGTCCACTCGGTCAATTCACCGGACAGCCCTGTTCCACTTGATGAAAGGGTCTTAACATTCCTGGGCGAAGGTGTTACTGTCCTTGTAGCTACAGACCATGACTACATAACCGATTATATGCCTGTTATCCGCTCCCTTGGTGCAGAGGAATTCATTACATCAATCTCAGGAGAGGAAGTGACCCCATGGGACTGGGGGCATTTCAATGCATTTCCACTTGAACCTGACCCGGACAAGGTTGCTGGCGGCCCTGTTGATTGGGCAGGAGGAACTGGCCCGACTCTCACGCCCGACGAACTATTAACAGCCATTTTCAGCCATGCGGGCCCAAAAGAAAAGTTCATCCAGGTCAACCATGCACGGAGCAATGTTGAGGCAGGTAACTTCATGGCACATTTCACTGCCATAGGCCTTGATACGCTTTTATTCACCACTACAGCAGACCCAACCCAGTTCCGGATGCCCCCGAAGGACCCATCGTGTTCTGTTGGGACATGCCTCTTCTCGGATAAATTTAATGGCCTTGAGGTCATGAACGGCCTTAACCATCAAGATTTTGCTACAAGGGTAAATGACTGGTTTACATTGCTCAACCAGAACATTATCGTCACAGCCACAGGGGATACGGACATCCATAAAAGGTTCAATGACCAGGCAGGGTTTCCCAGGACATTCGTAGTATCTTCAACTGATGATCCCTGGAAAATAGATCGATCAGAGTTCATCCATAACCTTGTCCTCCACAAGGCAACAGTTGCAGGCGGGCCCTTTGTTACATTTACAGCGACATCTAACGGCACTGTCAAACAGATTGGCGAATTCCTCTCGGTCACGGCTGGAGCGCCTGTCACCCTTTCAATCCGGATCCAGAGCCCCACATGGATTGAATTTGATACTGTTGAATTGTTCTCAAATACGCCAAACACTGCAAGCCCCGAGCCAGGCGTTCAGGTTAACGATTATCCCTCTTCGTTAACTTCAACAACAGTGGACCCAAAGACTGCACAAACGGTCTCTATCCCAAC
>Ga0315308_1000521_pt1 | contig 21490 bp, 20 predicted proteins | sample TDP3_MG_FD_203078 | JGI IMG/M metagenome (GOLD analysis project Ga0315308, IMG submission 203078) | Freshwater sediment microbial communities from Lake Towuti, South Sulawesi, Indonesia - TDP3 | ecosystem: Environmental > Aquatic > Freshwater > Lake > Sediment | place: Indonesia: South Sulawesi... | reverse complement strand
TACATCGGAGCAGAGCACTCCCGCTTCGGCCACGTACTCGGGACGATGCATATTGCAGGCCGAATCGCCTCACATCTTTCGGAAAAAGGGCTTCTTGACGAAGATGAGGTCCAGAAGGCTCGAATTGGCGGACTTCTCCACGACGTAGGCCACGGGCCCTTCTCACATATGTTCGAGGAGATCCTTGACAAGTACAGACATATCACTCACGAGGACGTGACGACGTGGCTCATAAAGGAGAGCGGCCTCAGAGACGTTCTCGAAGGTCACGGCTATTCTGCTGGCGAAATCTCCCTTCTCGCCGTCGGTAGACTCCAGCAGGGGAAACCCTGTCTTTCCCAGATTATGGGGAGCCAATTCGCTGCTGATATTATGGATTTCCTCCCGAGAGACTCCTACTACACTGGAGCCGAGTACGGCAAGGTAGACGTTCACAGACTGATTGATTCTCTTGACGTTGTGAACGACTCCCTTGCAATGGACATGACCGCGTCTTACGCGCTCGAAGCGTACATAATCGCTCGCTACGAGATGTTCAAAGCTGTGTACTTCCACAGGTCGGTAAGAGCCGCGCAGGTGATGATAATCAGAGCCATGGATTATGCGAACGAGTACCTTGGATTAACCTCGTACGATACTCCCGATGACTATCTGAGGTGGGATGACTCATCCATCATCTCCGCACTCCTAGGGTTGAGCCGAAGCGATGCGAAGCTCAGGATTGCGCGTGACTTTGCAGAGAGATTCATCGAGAGAAGACTTCTGAAGTGCGCCTATGAGGTGACGATTCACCATCGAGACCCGTTCTTTACGAACGTCTTTAGCCGTGAGGACTACAGGAGAACGATTGCATCGGAGATTGCAGAAGAGTCAGCCGTGGACGAGGATTACGTGATCATAGATGTGCCTGCAGCCCCCTCCGTGCCGATGCGATCCATTCAAGGCGGTCCGACTGAGATCTCGGTCTTTCAGAGGAAAGCCGGCGATGAGAAGGTAATGAGAAAGTTTTCGGATGTCTCAAGGCTTGTCGATACATTGACTGGCTATGTCGATGTCGTGCGCGTGTACTGCCCTGAAGACCATCGTGAGAAGGTCGAATCTGTATCAGAGAACGTTCTGGGGAGAAGACCTTACTCCACGAAGGTAACCTATTGAACCGTAACCAATCCTCTGTCTGCGTCCACCTGCACCCAGTCACCGTTGTTTATGACGTTGAATGGGTCGCAGTCGAGTCTGTGAACCAACGGAATCTGGGCTAGTACAGCGCCGGTGGCGATGATTGCTTCGGTCTCGAGGTTGATCAGCGCCGCAGGAGCAAGACGCTTCTTTGAGAGCGAGTAGATCACATACGATCCGACCGTGCTACCCTTTCCGTATGGAAAAAGGAAGACCTTCCCCGAAACAGTCTCTCCACTTAACTCGTGATCCTTCTCGATGATACGGCCTGTCTCCCTATCTACTCCTCCGAAGAATGAAATGGGCGATCGACTCACGATAGCAGGGCCTTCCCCAAATCCCTTGACGACGGTCCTGCATCTGATCTGCGCTTTCATCTTATGGCCTCCTCGATGAGTTCATCCATCGTACCCAGTCTTACTTTGATTCCAGAGATTGATGGAAGATAGTGAGCTGCTTTGCACGAGTTTGAGGCGATCGTCCTTATTCCCAGTTCTTCAAGAGGTGAAACGACTACACACGTGTCTCGGAAGACCTTTCCGCCCGCTTGGCTGATGGTCTTCACGTATCCTTTCTCTTCCGCTCTCTGATGGGTCTCCCTAGAGGTGAAAATCCACAATCTCTTGGTCAGCCTGTTGTTTTTCAGCCTGTGCGCTATGTGCGCCACTTCGGCGATTCCTAGATGTGGACAGCCAAAGGCGTAGAGGTCTACATCGCTTTCGACGTCCGAGAGTTCGCTTTGCATGGCCTCCAAGTCAGACTGAGTGACATACAACCTCTCCACGCTATTCAACAATTCTCGAAAGCTCGCTGCCTCTGGCGTAATTCCATCCATGTGAAAGAGCGAGATCATCCCAGACGACGCCAAAGCTGCGCAGAGAGATTGGAGCTCTTCTCTACCTAGACTCTCTCTAGTTCGAAAGTAGGGCACAGACTTGCCATGTCTCTTTCCAACAAGATACCCAAGCAGGCCATAGTGTAAAGGGTCTTTAAGAGTGGCTGAGGTTTCGACCAGTACGTTCGGCATCCTGTTTTCGACGAGGTGCATTCCGTAGTTTGGGGTCCTTCCGGCGAAAGCTGCGGCTAACGCGGATGGCCCGCTCTCCCTGTTTGTTCTCGCTCCCAGAACAGAGTTGGCATAGACCACAGCGGACGACTCCGCCCATGCCACATGCTCTCCCAGCTTAGGTTCGTTTCCGATTAGATATGGAACACACGTGTAGGTCTGTTGTACGCTCATCTGATCAAAGGCTCGTGCTATTCTCAGCTGTTTGTCTGCGAATTCCTTGGACACTCCGAATTCTTGCCATCTATCCAGATCCATTCCAGCCGGGTTTACTGTGGAGGGAACTTGGACTTTGCCGCCTAGCCCTGCAAAATCCTCCAAGAAGTCGAGGCCTGCGTCTCCGATACTCTTGTAGGAGACGCCCGAGATCTGGACGCTAGACACTTCAATCATGTTCTGAGCGTAGAATACCTCGCCCAAAGCCACGAGTAGTTCCATCGCTCTCTGAGCTGCCTTTCCTCTATGCCCTCTGAGCATTTCTTCTTCCTGTACTGTAAGCTTCAAGCGTTGCTTTCCTCGCGACTTTCAGAGAACACCCTCTCATTTTCTATTATTCTCTTTATTGACTCGAGGTGTAGGCTGTCTTGGGGACATATCAACTCAGGCCTTGATCTTCAAGGGCCTCGGCTTGAAGATCTTCATGAAGAGGCATTGCTCCGGGCTTATCATAGCTGCCTCTCGATCAATCGTCTCAGTTGGCTCGATTGGTGCTCCTTTGATGAGGACTGCAGGGATGCTTTCTCTAGATTCTCCCATCACTAGATGTGCAACTGATGCGAGATCGTCAGCAACTGCGGATCTTGTAATGCGCAGCTCTCGTCCGTAGAGGTCCTTTTCGCCGCGGCAATCTCTTACGGGTCTGAAGCCGGCGACCCCGATTGCAACACCTATTGTCCCCATTCTCATGGGCGCCGTTCTGCTATCGACGACGATGACGCCGACCTTCTTTCCGAACTCTGAGACGACCCTTTGCCTTATCGATTCAGCCTCTCTGTCTGGATCCAGCGGCCATAAGATGGCAGTGTCTAGAGGAGCGTTTGAATGATCTACTCCCCCGTTGGCTATCAGGATGTTTCTTTTGAGGGTTAGGATCGCCCTCCAGACACCGCCGTAGATCTGATCTGACTCTCTCAAGACAACTTCAACGAATTCTGGCTCAAGATCATAAACCTTGGACAGGCGTCTCGCTTGGCTCGAGGATTCGACCTCTCTGAGATCCACCAGTCTTCCTTGAGAGGTCGCTATGACCTTGCTAGCCACAGCTAGTACGTCTCGTTCTTCTATCTTCACGCCCAGGTTCCGGATTTGGCCCAGTATGGTAGTGATGGCGTCCTCACGAGGTTTGATCAGCTGCGTCTGCACAGGAATTGCTCGCAATCTCTATTCTCCGCCGTTCCGATTGGAGGCAAATGACCTATTGCCGCAAATTTAAAGCCAGCGTGCCTTGATCTAGATTCGAGAGATATCTGATGTCGGACCTCAGAGACTTCCTGAGAGATCTTGAAGCTTCTGGCGAGCTCCTCGAGATCAAAGACGAGCTTTCACCGAGATTTGAGATATCCTCCATTATGAAGGAACTCGATGGAAACGCTCTCCTCTTCAAAAGAGTCTCCGGATTTGCCGGAAAAATGTTCGCAGGAGCCTGCTCTTCAAGGAAGAGGATTCTTAGTGCAATGGGCGTCTCGAATGACTCACTGTACTCGAGACTGCTCGATGCGATCAAGAATCCGCATACACCCAAGACCGTGTCTGATGGGCCAGTCTCCGAGATGGTTGAGAAACCCAACTTGCACAAGATACCGGTGCTGACACACTTTGAGAGAGATCCGGGGCCATACTTTACATCCGCCATTGTTGCTGCCAGAACTCATGATGGAGTAGAGAACGTCTCCTTTCACAGACTGTTAGTTCTGGACGAAAAGCGCCTAGCCATACGGATCGTTCCGCGCCACCTTCATAGAATCGCGACAGATACGGGAGGAAAGCCGCTAGCCGTCTCGATCAGCCTCGGCCTTCATCCCGCAGTCTTGCTCGCAGCGTCCTGTTCGGCGCCATACGGCGTTAGCGAGTTCGGAATCGCAAACTCGCTGATGGGAGGTGGTCTCGAACTCATCGAGTGTGAGCACTCCGAGGTCTACGCTCCAGCTGACTCGGAACTGGTCTTGGAAGGATGGCTCCACCCGGAGACGTTGGTCGATGAGGGCCCCTTTGTCGACATAAGTGGAACCTACGACGTTGTTAGGAGGCAGCCGGTCGTTGAGGTTGTTCGGGTACTGCATCGCAGAGACTATGTGTATCAAGCCCTTCTGCCGGGAGGCCTTGAACACCGCATACTTATGGGCATGCCAAAGGAGCCGAAGATCTTCGAGTTCGCATCCAACGTGGTTCCTCGAGTCAAAGCCGTAAATCTGACACCCGGCGGCTGCGGATACTTCCACGCTATCGTCTCCATTGAGAAGCAGAACGATGGAGACGCCAAGAACGTGATCATGGCCTGCTTCAGTGCAGACCCGAGCCTAAAGCACGTAGTTGTGGTCGACACGGATATTGATGCCTTTAACCTCGACCAAGTTGAGTGGGCTATCGCTACTCGAGTGAGAGGTGACGAGGATCTATTGGTGGTGTCAAACACTCGCGTGTCTAGCCTTGACCCGGCCTCTGATCAGTCACTTCAGACAGGATGCAAGGTCGGGGTCGACGCGACCGTCCCCTTCACGAAGCCTAGGGAGAAGTTCGAACTTCCCAAGGTTCCAATGAGCGACCAGGCAAAGAGAACCTTGGCGTCTGTTGGAAGATTGGTCGAAAGGACTGATCTCTCCCGTAGATAGCCTCAGGCCCTGCCCTGCCATCTCTCATAGAGCGTATGTTCAATCGCGAGTTGATCCAAGATCTTGCCAACGATGAAATGAACAAGATCTTCAACGGTCTTCGGCATATGGTAGAAGGCTGGAGAGGCTGGAAGTATCACTGCGCCGCTTCTCGCCACCTTCAACATGTTCTCTAGGTGAATCTGGTTTATCGGCGTCTCTCGTGGAACCAGTATGAGTTTCCGCCCTTCCTTTAGGGCGCAGTCTGCGGCTCTGCAGAGTACATTGCTTGAGAAACCATTGGCTATCGCTGAGAGCGTCTTCATGCTGCAGGGCACAACCACGACTCCGTCTATCTGGAAGGATCCGCTCGCTAGAGGGGATAGAAAGTCGTCCTCGGCGTAGGCTCTTGAGGTCAGTTTCTCTATGGCTCTCTTATTCATGCCTAACTCGTGTTTCGCTATGATCTCAGCCCCTTCTGTGATCACCAAGAAAGTCTCGACTTCCCTGCGTTTCAGCTCCTTGAGCAGTGTCACTCCATAAATTGCTCCGCTTGCTCCTGTTAGACCTATCACGAGACGCATGACTATCTCCTCAGCTTCTCCACGATCTTCTGCGAAAGTCTTACAAGATGTGGGCTGGCCTTTTTCTCGTCGGTCGTTCTCAGGTTGACCGAAGCTAGTGATATTCTTCCAGTGGCTGAAGCGATGTGTTCAGCGATAACCCTGCTCAGAACCACGTGTCTCTCTCCCATGATCGTGGAGGAGATTGGACTAGGGGATTCTTGGATTGTCGATGGCATTGAGACCGAAAGCGTTCCGAGTCTCACCGCTTCTGAGTCGTTGAAGAAGGAGAGCACCGCGTTCTCTAGGCAGATCACGTAGGCTTTGTAGGTCTTTTCGGCTTCCGTGGCCCGCTCTTCCACGATTGTTGGCACAGACAATGGAGAACCCTCAAGATAGATACCTCCCATCCGCTTAAAAGCCCTCGATGCATGAAGGAGGCTCCAAGAATTCTCGCTTCCATCACATGGAACGATGTGGCCCATGTCTTCCCCCCGAAGAGAGAAAGCGTCGCAGATTCTGGCACATGAAGAACGTCAATTGAATTCCGGGAAACATTTCTGAGAATCGTCTGCACAAAGGTTATTTACGGCACGCATGGAAGCAACCGATGTGCCTCGGTAGCTCAGCTGGTCAGATGCTCATCTTCGCAGGCTGAAGCGTTGGCTTGGTAGCTCCTTGACAAAGAGTCAAAGGTCGCGGGATCAAAGCCCGCCCGAGGCTCCATACGCGCGCTGGAAGAACATTGAGCGGGCAACCTCAATGACCTTCTCCCAATCCGAGAGAGTTTGTTGACCAAGTCCAGTAGGCAAGGAATTTGAGAGGCTCCGAAACAGCATCCAGAAATGCTTCATAGCCATGAATCTATGCGGCGCGCGCTACGCTACCGTCTCAGCACGGCACATGCGACTAATGTGGGGCTGCCTCCCGCAAACGTATCTAAGACGACCTCATTCTCCTTGGCGTGCCCAGGTATGCAGTTCACTAGCACAACTATTCGCGTGCTCTGGCCGAGCTTTTTAAGTGGACAGAGCGTCCACAGTTGGGCAGTGATACTCTCGTGCCTCCATACAATAGGCAGATCCTTAGAGTGAACCTGTCGAAAGAGCGAATCTTGAAAGAGAAATGGTCAGAGGACAACGCAAAGAAATACCTCGGAGGGAGAGGTCTAGCAGCCAAGATCCTCTACGACGAGTTGAAGCCCGGAGTAGACCCGCTTGGATCCGAGAACAAACTTGTATATGCCACAGGTCCGCTCGGAGGAACTGGCTTTCCCCTCAACTCGCGCTGGCTAGTAGCAGGCAAGTCGCCCGCGACGCGCATCTGGGGTGAAGCCACCTGCGGTGGCACATTCGCGGTTCAATTGAGAAAGGCTGGCTACGATGCTGTGGTGGTAGAGGGCAAGGCAAGTTCGCCGGTCTACGTTAACATCCTAGACGACAACGTGGAGATCAGAAATGCGAGTGAGATGTGGGGTCAGACGACGCTTGATAACGAGATCGCCATCGCTCGCGACATCGGGCTGAAGGAACGTAGAGAGAACAACCCCGCTGTTGTGAACATCGGCCCCGCCGGAGAGAACTTGGTGAAGATCGCAGCTGTGATGCACACTGCTCATCGTGCCGCCGGAAGGACCGGTTTGGGCGCCGTCATGGGATCGAAGAAACTGAAAGCTATCGCCGTCCGAGGAACGAAGAAAGTCCCTGTCGCCAGACCAGACAGGCTTAGAGAGATGATGAAAGAGACTGTGAAGGAATGTGCCACAAATCAGAATATGAAGAATTTCACCGCCCACGGCCAAGCGGGTTTCGTAACCCCGCTGAATGAAATGGGAATGCTTCCGACAAAGAACTTTCTGCAAGGAACCTTCGAGAACCATCAAGCGATAAGCGGTGAAACAATGACCGCGACTATCCTGAAGAATAGAGGCACTTGCTCCGAATGCCCCGTTGCCTGCAAGCGTGAGGTGGAAATTCTCAGAGGACCATATGCACCCGTACATGCACAGTACGGTGGACCGGAATACGAAAACGTGGGGGCGCTGGGCTCCCTACTATTAATCAGCAATCTTGAAGCGGTCTCGAAGGAAAACGAGCTGTGCAACGCATACGGATTGGATACCATCTCAACCGGTGCCGTGATCGCCTGGATCATGGAATGCTACGACCGCGGAATAGTCACAAAAACAGACATCGATGGAATTGAAGCCAAGTGGGGCAACCAAGACGCTGCGTTGGCACTGATCGAGAAGATCGCCGGACGGATAGGTGTAGGAGACCTACTCGCTGAAGGGGTCAGAACGGCTGCAAGGAAGATAGGCAGAGGTTCGGAACGATACGCTGTGGAAGTCAAAGGTCTAGAGATACCCATGCATGAACCACGGGCTAAGAAGGGCGTGGGTTTATCATATGCCACCGGAAACAGGGGCGGATGTCACATGCAGGCATTCCACGATACAGAGTTCGAAATGCGAGACTTGGCCCCCGAGATAGGCATAACAAAACCGCTCGATAGACACGACACTTCGAGAGAGAAAGTGGACCAAGTGAAGAAGTCCCAAGACTGGGTTGCCGTGACCAACTCTCTGCTCATATGCACGTCTCCGGCATGGACAGGCTTCAACTACACTAGACCTGCTTACCTCACAGAAGCATTGAACGTGGTCACAGGATGGAACTTGTCGGTAAATGACTTGATGACGATAGGGGAGCGCATCAACAATCTCTGCAGATGCTTCAACTCAAGGGAAGGAATAACGAGGAAAGATGACTACCTGCCGGCAAGATTCACCGACGACGCCCTCCCCGACGGGCCTTCAAAGGGACAACGCCTAACCAAGGAACAGCTGGAGGACATGCTGAACAACTACTACGAGCTTAGAGGCTGGGACAGGAACACTGGTCTGCCGACACAGGGAAAGCTAAGGGAGTTAGGCCTCGAATTCGCGACATCATAGAGACAGCCTCCGGTCCGTTTTGCTAGTTAGAGCAAGAATCGACCCTTCACGACCGATGCATCCAAGACGATCTCATAATCTTTGGCGCGCGCTATGAAGCTGGAATCTGATGCGAAGATCACTTGGACCCACCTTGAGAAGGGGATGAGCGCCACTTGACCCCCAGCATATTCTAGGCTGGAAGTGCCTTTCTACTTGAGGGTCAAAGCCGCCCGAGGCTCCACTGTAACTGACGGAGGGGTTCTGTAATTCAACCTCAAGATTGGAAGTCTCGGGGCTGGACAATCCTACGAGATTTAAATAGAAAGGGCGGTCTACGATCCTTAACGTGAAAGTGCTCTTTGGGGATGGTCATTTGTCAGAAGCTAACTTGGACACAATTAGAAAGATAGCTGAATGCCAAGATTCAAATGAACTTCTAGACTGGAGCGCCAAGCATCTAATACACTACCACGCATACAACCCACGCATCATAACAGGCGGCAAAGGAGTTCTGCTCAAGGACATCGATGGCAAGGAGTTCATCGACTTCGCGGCAATGGTGGCAGCCGTAAACATTGGATATGGCGACAAAGAAGTGGTAGAAGCGATAAGACAGCAGTTGGACCAGATCGCCCCCATAACTACGAACTTCCTCAACATACCGCAAGTGAGATTGGCTCGCCTTCTGGCGGAGGTCGCTCCAGAACTCCCCAGATGCTTCTTCGCCACAAGCGGTTCAGAGGCGACCGAACTCGCCATAAAGACGGTGAGGCGACATACTGGAAGGAGGAAGATCATTTCAAGGTGGGGAGGATACCATGGCTGGACCGGCTCCTCGCTAAGCGCGAGTGGAGCAGCGCTTTACAAGAGAGAGTACGATCCTATGGCGCCGGGCTTTGTACACGTTCCTCCGCCGTACTGTTACAGATGTGATTTCGGCAAACAATACCCGGACTGCAAGCTTGAGTGCGCGCAGATCGTGGAGAGCGCAATCATCTATGAACATCCAAGCACAGTCGCAGCTGTGATCGCTGAGCCGATAATCGGCGGAGGGGGAGCGATAGTCCCTCCAGACGAGTATCTTCACGAACTCAGGAGAATCTGCAGCAAATACGATCTTCAACTGATCATAGACGAGGTGATAACGGGCTTCGGACGCACTGGAAAGATGTTTGCCTATCAGACCTTTGGAGTCACGCCAGATCTGCTGACAGTCGCAAAGGGCATAGCATCCACGTACATAGCACTCTCAGCCGTTCTAACGAACGATACGATCGCCCGTGGACTCGAGGACTACGGAAAAGGGGAAAGCTTCTCAACCTATGGCAACCATCCAGTCGCATGCGCAGCTGCTGTGGCAAATATCAAGGCCATCTTGGAGCGGAAACTGCCTGAAAACGCCGCAAGAGTGGGCGATTACTGCCTCAAGGCCCTAAAGGACATCGTGAAGGATTCACCGATTCTCGGAGAGGCGAGAGGGAAAGGCTTGCTCTTGGGGGTTGAGATTGTGAAGAACAAGAATACAAAGGAAACCGATATAGAGCTTGGAAGAAGAATCGCCCGAACGTCCCTAGGGAAGGGTCTGTTCTTTGGACTATCAAGGCTGCGAGTCAAGAACGCGGTCATAGCCATCTTCTCACCCCCACTAACGATAACAAGGGAAGAGATCGACAAAGCACTCGAGATCTTCCAATCAGCCGTGAAGGAGGCCAGCATTGGCCTCTAGGCACCGCACCCGTAATGATGAGAGAACAAGGAAGCCATAAGTGACCAAAAAATCTCTCGCTTGCCGCGTCGTCAGCACCTAACGTCTGAGCAATGCCACATCCAGTACGTGACCTAAAACTGGCTGAGATCTGCTTATCCCATTTTTCTTGCTGCAGGCATAGACAAAACATAGCATGTGCTTAGCAATAGTTTACATTCCCAGTACATCTTATCGGAAAGATTCGAAGACCCGGATAGCTCAAGTTGTCCTGATTGTGATGTCCTGCACGTTCTAACTGACTGAAGAGCACGTCTATACTGTTGATTCACTGTTTAATCGTGTTTAGAATAATTTATTGGGTACAAATGAGACGAATATATCCGAATATACCTAGCAAGCATGCTCGGAACGAAATCGAGGAATATCGTTGGTGGAGTTCGAACCTGAACAGATATGCGACGTAGCTAACTGCGGCAGAAAAGTCTTCTTCATGACCCAGTTTGAACGCCTTTGCATCTACCACTACAAAGAGAGGGATGGAGTTGGAACGGACCTCAGTGAAACCGATGAACTACCAACAATAGACGCCATACAGCTTCTCGGTCAAGAGAGCATCTCTGAGGAGCATCAGCGTCAGCAGCCGATCAGCGGACAGACATGTAGCACGCGCGAAACTGTTCTTGCTTCATCGAGAAGCAGATGAGAGAGAAAGACATCTCAGGTCGTTCGATTCCTAAGGATCTCTTGGCTTCGCAATTATCTCCTTTATCTCTAACTCATGGAACTTTCTTGGATATGCAGGCTTGAGCACTATAGCTGTGTCCGCTCCCTTACTTGTCCCAGCCACTGCTGCAACCTCGTTCTCCACAGATATCAGCCCCGCATCCGCGGCCATCATAGCGATCTCCACACAGACCTTCATCCCTTGGGAGAACCTATACAACGTCTGTGCCACGATCTCCTCAATCGACTTCCCGCCAAATTTCTCGGTAAAAGCCGAGGCCACGCCATCTCCCAGACTGTGCGAACAGGTTAGGACTCTAACACCCTTTGCCTCCAGCTTCTTCTTCTCCTGAGGAGTCATAACCCAGCCTTCTTCCGTCCATCCATGACAGATGGATACGGCGAAAAGATTGACTCCAGTCCCCTTGAAGATCTCCGCTGCTCTGAGACCCGTCCTTCCATGAGTTGAAGCTACCAGAACGTCCTTTATCTTGAGTTCTTCCACTCGCTTCTTGGTGGCTTCGAGCGTATCCTTGGTATTGTCCTTCTCTTTGTCCGCATGGTAGATTACCTTCTGTCCCATCTCGAAACACCTTCTTCGACATCACGTACCAGAGGAATTGTTTCTATATGTACATCATTCTTTCGAGTAACGGCAGGCTGGATCAGGTCAGGAGGGACTAGGACTGAGGCGAACTCATCCTCTTTCAATTGAGCCTCCCGTGATCCCGGCAAGACCGTTACAGCATAGGCGAGACTAAACGCTTATACCTTTGACGGAAACTACCCCAGAAACCGGAAGTCACTCAGGATGGCTGTTCCAATCAAGATAATGTATTGTCACGTATGAGGATACGATCCGCAGGCCACGGAGCTTGGTGAGAAGCTGAAGGCGGCCTACGGAGACAAAATCGAGGTAAGGACAGAACCGTCCAACAGTCTTAGACCTGGACAGTTTGACGTAGTGGTCTCCGGAAAGACGATCTGGTCAAAGTGGGAAAGGGGCAGATTCCCAAGGTTCGAGGAGATCAAGCCACAGATCGACGAAGCTGTCGCAAAGAGCGGGTGAAACGACTGACCACATCTGGAAACGCAAAGCGCTTCTACGATCTCAAGGAACAGTTCTCACGATATCGTCATATGTGAAGCTACAAGGTTCGAATGCCGTTCTTCCTAGAAGCTTGGGAGTCGAGTAGGCCTTTCGGAAACGTTTGGAGGGGAGATGGAGGGCACCTGCGGAGGGGTAGAAAGGGTCTTCTCCATGATCTTAACCTCGACGCAGACCTCATAGGGTGAGCACCAGCTTAGCTTGGTGCATCGTGGACATAGCCTCTTTTTCGCTGCCTCACGCAACTGTCGTCTCTCGGCTTCTCGAGCCTCGTCTCGATAGCTGTAATCGAGGTCTAATGCCATCATTGTTTCCCTCAGGATGCTGTCCTCCAACGATCTTCCCTCCTTTATGGCTTTCCGTGAGAGCCGCGCAAAGCGTCCTTTGCTTGATCTATGAGATTCTGGGCATCGGAGAGGAGGTTTATTGCCTGTTGACCGCTCTTGCTTCTGGCCTCGTTCAGCTTGGCCTCAGCGCTTTCCAGCAGACTTCTCAATGCGTCACTCGGGCCTTCCGGAGCTTTGCCTGCTTGCCTCCTTATTGCCTACCTTTGTGAGAGTATTTGCTGAACGCGGTGGAACAACTTGAAACGGTCGTTTCGCTGCTCAACATTTGTTGCTTGACACCATCGCATTCCATGACAAGCTGCAGGAGTTGTGACGGAGTGTTGGCGAGTCGCTCAGTCCACCCGCCGGTCTATGATGTCCATAGCGCCGAGCCAAAGAATATGGAACTCGAAGTGAAACAGGTTTTAACCTATGCTTCTGATCTCATGGGTGGTGAAGCTATGCCGAGAAACGTTGCGTTGAATTGGATTGCGGAGCACGAAAAAGAGATCACGGAGGTTAGCGACAGAATTTGGGAGTATGCTGAAGTTGGCCTTCAGGAGTTAAAATCATCGAGATTGATCGCAGAGAGACTGGCCGCGGCTGGCTTCGAAGTGGACTCGGGCGTCGCGGATATGCCTACCGCCATCGTGGCAAGCTACGGCTCAGGCAAACCCGCGATCGGCATCTTAGCTGAGTACGACGCGCTAGCCGGATTATCACAAAAGCCAATACCTGTGAAAGAGCCTGTATCCTCTGGCGCGCCAGGCCACGGATGCGGCCACAATCTCTTTGGCGCCATGAGTATGGGTGCCGCTATCGCCATCAAGGAGGCTATGAAGCAGAAGGAGCTCGAGGGCACGGTCAAGTTATTCGGCTGTCCGGCCGAGGAGACTTTGGTTGGCAAGGTCTTCATGGTGAAGGCCGGTCTGTTCGATGGTATCGACGCCGTTCTGAGCTGGCACCCCTCGAGTACAAATACCGTCGACCTAGGTTCGTCAAACGCGATGAACTCGGTGAAGTTCGATTTTCACGGTGTCACGGCGCACGCTGCAGCCAATCCCGAACAAGGCCGGTCAGCTTTGGACGCAGTTGAGTTGATGAATATGGGTGTGAACTATCTTAGAGAGCACGTGATAGAGAAGGCGAGGATTCACTACGTTATCACCCATGGTGGCGGCCAGCCCAACGTGGTCCCAGCATTTGCACAAGTATGGTACTACGTGAGGGCTCCCCGTAGGGAGCAGGTGGACGAACTCCATGACAGAATTATCAGGATTGGCAAGGGCGCTTCGCTTATGACGGAGACGACCATGGATGTTCGATTTCTCGTCGGCTGCTACAACGTGCTTCCAAACAAACCGTTAAACTGCCTTATGCTCAAGAACCTAAAGGAAGTCGGCCCTCCGTCATGGACCGCCGAGGAGATCGAGTTCGCAAGGAAGATCAACGAATCGATCACGTCCGAACAGAAGAAAACCGTGATGGAGAGTTCAAGGGTTCCGCGCCTCGAAGAGAAGCTGGACCTATTCCTAGATGACAGAACAGACGATCCTGAGAGCGAGGGAACTGTCATGGCTGGATCAACGGACGTAGGAGACGTGAGCTGGGTTGCGCCCACCGGACAGTTACTCGTCGCGACCTACAACCTCGGTGTGCCCGTCCACAGCTGGCAGGTCACAGCTGCCTCTGGGATGAGCATAGGCCATAAGGGAGGCATACTGGCGTCAAAGGTTATGGCGCTCACGGGCGTCGATCTCATTATGAATCCGGAGGAGCTGGCGAAGATAAGAGGAGAGTTCGAGGAGCTCACGAAAAGATCGAAGTATGTAAGCCCCTTACCTGAAGGATTGAAGCCTCCGTTTGATCAGCTGCCGCAGCATTGAGACTTCTCTTCACCAAATGGACAGCCAACGTGGTCTCAGCAGGATGGCCAGTCTGTACAAACTTTTTATCCATGGCACCGGTTCGTTGGATTGGGAGTGAGCAAAGAGCTTGGCCGTGTCAGACTCAAAGATCCCGGTCGCTCTCACGATTGCAGGTAGCGATTCCGGCGGCGGAGCGGGTGTACAAGCTGATCTCAAGACTTTCGCAGCGGCCGGCGTTCATGGTGCCTCCTGTCTAACGGCGATTACGGCGCAGAATACTCTCAGGGTGGCTTCGATTCACAACATACCAACCGGCATTATCGAAGACCAGATACGCGTGGTCGTCGAGGACCTCGGCGTCGACGCCGCCAAGACAGGAATGCTACACACGCCCGAGGTCATCGAGAAAGTCGCGCAACTTGTAAGAGAGTTTGGCTTTCCTCTCGTCGTTGATCCAGTCATGGTCGCGAAGAGCGGTGCCCCGCTGCTCAGAGACGACTCGGTGGATATTCTCAAGCGCAGGCTCATACCCACAGCGACTTTGGTGACCCCAAACGTTCCAGAAGCTGAGAAACTCTCCGGGATCACGATATCGGACAAGAAAGACATGGAAAGAGCGGCGACTAGAATCCTTGATCTCGGATGTCGCGGAGTCGTTGTGAAGGGGGGACACCTAACGGGTGAAGCGGTTGATCTACTTCTGTGGGATAAAGGTGTCCAAGTGTTCAGCAGGCCTAGGATAGAAGCAAGTCACGATCATGGTACAGGATGCAGTTTCTCAGCAGCTATCACGGCTGAGATCGCAAAGGGATCACCGGTCGTCGAGGCGGTGCGCAGGGCCAAAGAACTCGTCTACCTAGCAGTGAAATATGGCCTCGCAGTCGGCCACGGCCATGGACCAGTCAACCCGTTGGCAATGCTGTATCTGAAGTCGGAGAAGATCTCCGTCATTGAGAAGCTTCTAGAAGCGTATAGAGAGCTTCAAAAAGTTGAGCCGAGACGGGCAGTGCCTGAAGTTGGAATGAACATTGCCTATGCCTTGCCGAAGCCTGGTAGCAGCTCTGAGGTTGCAGCTTTCGCGAGTAGAATTGTCAGTGATGGAGTTCGCTACTTATTGCCTGCATGCCCCATGTTTGGCGGAAGCAGACACCTGGCTTCGTATCTCGTCGGAGTCGGAAGCAAGTTTCCCCACATGAGAGCGGCCGTCAACATCAGGTTTGATGATCGAACCCTAAGAAGGGCTGAGAAAGCTGGCTTCACAGTATCCAGCTATGACAGGAGGCACGAACCTGAGGATGTCAAAGGAATTGAGGGCGCGAGCATTCCGTGGGGGGTATCACAGGCCCTATCTCGAACTGCTGGTTGCCCTGACATCATATACCATACAGGAGACATCGGAAAGGAACCGATGATAGTTGTACTTGCCCGCGACCCAGTAGAAGCCGTCCACAAGATACGCAAAATTGTCGAAAATGGCGCCACAGGCCAGAGACCTTATTGATACTCGAACGGACTTCTGTCCAAAAGCATCTTGTATAGACAAACGCTTATTTCGCCTATAGAGCGAACCTCAGCTTTGGATTCTCTATGGTCAAGCTCTCGGCTCTTCTAAGGAAAAGAGCAGATGACATATGGTTATCCATTATCAAGCATCCATTTCTTGCAGAGATGGGAGAGGGAAGACTCCCTGTCGCCAAATTCAAGTTCTATCTCATGCAAGACCACGCCTACCTCTGGGAGTTCCTACGCTGTTTGGCGCTTCTGATCTCCAAGGCTCCCAATCCGGAAGAGGAGCTTGCAATGGAAGAGCTACTGAGAGGTGTGATCACAGCCGAACTGGAGAACCAAAAAGCATTCGCCAAAGAACTCGATATAGATCTCGGAAGAGCTTCGCCGACTCCGACGACTGCAGCATACACGAACTTCCTCCTCAGAAACTGTGCACATGGAAGCTACTTGGAAGGTTTGACCAGTATGTTGCCATGCCCGTGGACTTACCTCGAGATCGGAAGGAACCTAGTCGTCAAAAAGGACATTGGGAAGAATAGGATCTACCACCGTTGGGCGGAGATCTACGCGTCTGAGGAGACCGAGATTGCCGTGGACAAGCATATACAGATTCTGGACGACCAGTCCCACAGCCCAAGGGAGCACCCAAAGCTTGTGGAGCTCTTTCGAACAGCAAGTAAGTACGAATACATGTTCTGGGATATGGCGTACAAGCGGGAAAGATGGGTAATCTAGACCACTCCTTGCCGAAGTCTTCTCTGGCTAACGCAGGTCAGCCCAACCATCAGTGAGGGCGGCTGACTAACTTGGCCCTGAAAGGCGTGCATACGAGTGCTCAAAGGCATGCTCAATCAGCGCGCGCGTTCCCCTAGCAAATTAAGGATGAGCGGTTCTGCTTTCTGCTTGATGATTTGTCTCAGCGCAGGATCATCCCTCATGTAGACGTCCTCGATACCGAGAACCTTGATCTTTGATCTCTGTTCCGGATAGTTGAGAATTATGAATTTGGCGTGCTCCTCCTCCATTACCAGTATGAGGTCAGCCCACTCCACCAATTCTCTGGAGATTCGGGTTGGGGCTAGTTCTGAGGTGCCCGCTGATCTTGCTTGGATGCCGGGGTAAGAGCGAAATATCTGCTCAGCCGTCGGGCTTCGATCAAGGTTTCCGGTGCAGACAAAGAGAACCTTTAGCTCACTCACCTGAACTTCCAGCTCGACCTATTCTGATGGTTAAGTCGCCGACATATCATGTGCGCTACTTATTTGGCATCTACCTATCCAGCGCCGCCAGCTAGACCATTCAATGTTGTCTGACTGTTCACCTTGTGCATAGTGGGGATGCGGTAGACCTGTCAACATAGTCCGAGAAAACAACTATCGAGGCCGCGACTATTTCCGCAGATATTCGGCCCGGGATCCAAAAGAATCCTCATTAGGCTCGTGGAAGTAGAGAATATGTTGGAGCATCTCTTTGAGTCCAGAAACGACTCAGGTGTTTGAGAGACCGAAGGCGGCTAAGTTGAGGAGGCTCGGGCAGACCGATATGCACACAGATGTTGTGGCAAAGCGAAGAGAGAAACCAAAACCTCTTGATCCAAAGGACAGAGACACCGTCGAGATATAGAAGATCGACGGCAAGTAATCTGCGCGTCAACTCTGAAAGATTTTTAAGATCCCGTATCGCTCTTCACGTTGGGATACGCCGGTCATAGGGCGCGGGACCCACCCACACTCATTCCGAACGTGGAAGTTAAACCGCGCCACGTCCTTCACCTCTGTGGTGCGCGAGCCCACGAGAGGCTAGGATGCTGGCGGTCCCACTTTCCGGGCCCTATGGAGAATCTCGCAAACCTTATAGCAGGCATGCCTTTTGTTTATGTGAAAGTTTGGTGATGTCCTTTTTGTTTCCATTCGCTCTTGCTCAGTTTCCTCTCTTGGGCGACAGCGGATGGCTCCAATTTGTCGTTTGGATTCTTCTCTTCTTGGTTTTCATCCTCTACGGACAGAGGATACAGATCTTCTCTATGCTGAGAGAGGTCGAATCGGCCATTAGAAAATTGGAGGCTCTGAAGAACGAGGTCAGAGCACTGACAATTAGCGCAATCAAGGAGATGGGCAAACCTGCAGAAGACCCCACCAGCAAGATCGATCAGATACTTGAGTTCTTCACTATACCCCCAGTGCAGCTGGATCCTTTGGGCATCGTGAGAAAACTGGAGCACGTCCTCGACGTTAGAGACCAAAGGTTCAAGGATGATGTACGCAGGATCACGCCGGGAGCTGACGAAGCGGTTCTCAACAATCTAACGAACCTACTTGAGACAGCTGTCTCTTTGAACTATGTATACAAACAGGTCAGACACTTCTACCTCCTCGGCAAGAGAACCTCGAGCTTCTTCGTCGTCCTCCAAATACAGATGATCTTACCTCAGGTTATGATGGAAGCTGAAGCTGTGGCCTCCGCAGCTAAAGCTTTCATCCTCGGCCAACCTTTGGGAGACGGCGTAGGGGCGTTGGTTGCGGCACATCTGATACGTAACAAGACCACTCATGAGGTTGCCAAAGACATTGTCATGTCTGAAAGCGAATTTGAGGGGCGAAGACTATTTGTTATGAAGGCTAAGGGGCCAGGAGCTGCCGTCGGCAAACCGAGCGATGCCATCAATAGAATCGTAGAAGAGAACAGTGGAAAGATCTCACTCATAGTGACTGTGGACGCTCAGGTCAAGCTAGAGGGAGAAAAGACCGGCTCGATTGCAGAGGCCACAGGTGTGGCCATAGGCGGGTACGGAGTTGACAAGTTCAAGATAGAGGAAACGGCTTCGAGACTCAAAGTGCCTGTCGTTGCTGTTCTCATAAAGCTTTCAAACATCGAGGCTCTGACCCCGATGAAGAAAGAGGTTTTCGAGGCAGCAACCAGCGCAGTAGAGAGGGTCAAAGGACTTCTTAGAGAGAGGACTAAAACAGGAGATTCTGTTATCATAGCGGGCATAGGGAATACGGTGGGCATCATCTAGGTTGTGAGCGCTTGGCTGAGCCCAGAAAGGTGAGTCCGATGATGCTGGTCTTCTACATCGTCGGCGCTCTGATCGTTCTCCTGATAGCAATCATCTCTATTTACGCAGCGTATGCGGTCTTCAGGAGCAGCCAAGCTTCCATAGAAGACGCGAGCTACTTTCTACTGATTGCCACGGTGATGTTGCTTCTCTCAGCCTATTTGATGGGCGCTATGAGGAGAAGGACTACCATAGTACCAGCGATAGTCCCGCAGGACGTGCTGAGCGTCGAGGAGTGTGCAAAGTGCAGCTTCAAAAACGTCAGAACCTTCGCAAGAGGAGATTACGTTTTCAAGACTCTGGACAAATGTCCTAGATGTTCTGAACCGATGAGTATTGCTGCGATATATAGAGAGGAGAAGGGGAAATAGCCGCCTCAGTCCGTTAGGATCTCACATCCATTTTCTTCTACAAGCACTGTGTGTTCAGCTTGGGCAACGGGCTTCTGTGTCCTCTCCACTAATACAGGGAATGGTGCGACGCACTTCGACGAAATCAGCTCGTTCAATATGTCGTGAAGTCGATCCTTTTCCAAATACCGGGTGAGCCATCGCCTTGCGAAAGGCAACGTCTTGTAACCTCTTGAGATCGACGTCAAGAGCTCGCGGGCGTCTCTCTTCTCCATGGATCGTTCCTTAACTATGCGGTAGATCTCAGCTCTCGAATGGCCTTCAATCTCGCCGGCCGCGTCTCCTGTCGTGACGAAGGGTTCAATCGCGTATACCTCGCCTAGGCCGAGTTTCGGACCGAGGGAGGTCCTGACATTTGGGATCGACTTGCCTGTGTGAACTGTAAACCTTGAGATCTGGTGTCCAGATAGATTTCTCACCGGGATTAGGCCGTAGGACTCGATGGTCGACTCGATCACTCCACCTATCTCGCCGGCCCTAGCCTTCGGCCTAATCGACTTCAAGGCCTTCTGGAGGGCCTCTTCAGCGACGTTTTGTAGATGGTCCAGCTCTGGGTTCAGACTGATCGTCACAGCAGTGTCGACAAGATACCCTTCAACATGGACGCCGATGTCGACTTTGACGAGTGAACCATTGGAGATCTCGCGGTTATCGTCAACAGAGGCTGTGTCATGGGCGGCGATCTCATTGACGCATACGTTTATCGGGAAAGCGGGTTGAGCGCCCAAGCTTCTAATCTCGTTCTCAAGTCTGTTGCAGATTTCTGTTACGGAAACTCCGGGCCTTACAAGTATGGAGGCTTGTCGCCTCACTTCTGCGGCTATACGCCCCGCGCGCCGATAGGCGCTAAGTGCGTCCTCGTACATGGTTCTCATCTACGGCCTTCTTTGACCCATAGCGCGGTCGGCCACCTATGGACCATAGCCGGCTTGAGCACATCTTTCAGTCTGTCGAGTCAAACAAAGAGCTTGCAGCAAGCGGTATGTAAGTGCTTACTTTTTCAGCATCTCCAAGAACTGATCATCTACTAGGTACTCGTCGAGCCGCTCCCGAGCCTTCTCTCTGAGCTCTTGATGCCTGACAAGGAACTTTGACACACTTTCTACTAGCGATCGTTTGTGATCTCCGCATAGAAGCTTACCGCTCCTGCAGTCTCGGTAGATCCTTTCGATTTCAGCATCATCTTCAACGAATAGGAAGTACTCGTAGAAGTAGATCGGACAGATGTCTGGATTAGCACCCAGTCTCCTCTGCTCCTCGACGGTCGCCCTACCGCCGGTGAAGGCGTTCATTATCTTCCTCTCGGCTGTCTCTGGAGAGTCTGTAGTGTAGATTGCGGTTTCAGGCAGAGAGGCGGACATCTTCTCCTTTCTTCCAAGACTCGGCAGGAACTTGCCATGGATTTGAGCTGGCTTAGGGTAGCCGAGTTTGGGTGCCACGTCTCGTGTCATTCTCCAATAGGGGTCTTGATCTATAGCCGCCGGAATTAGAGTCGGAACTTTCTCGCCAGTCAGCATGGACTCCAAGAAGCAGGGAACAGCCTGTATCGCTGGAAAGAAGACGATTCCTATGTTTGAACTCTCTTCGAAACCAAAGACTGCTCTGCCTGTCGAGAAGTTGACGTGTTTGGCAACCTCGAGAGCCATGTTGTAAAACGTCCTTGCACACTTGGTGTCGGGCATGATCAGCGTTTCTCCTGGTTGAAATCCGAGCGCTATCAGATCAAGCGAGTTCTCTTTCGTGTAGTACTCGGTTTTTTCTAGAGTAAGATCCGATTTAATGAGGAACTTCTCGTCGTCTGTCATCTGGAAGTATAGACGTGTCTCGAATTTCTCTTGAAGGTGCCTCGTGAAGATCCACGGCAGGAGATGCCCGATATGAACGTCTCCTGACGGACCTCTTCCAGTGTATAGGACGAAACGTTCTCCTCTCTCATATCTGTCCAGTACCCAGTCGAGGTCTCGATGGGAGAAGAAGATCTTTCTGCGCAGCTGCAGGTGCAGTTCTCCGGTGTACTTTCGAACCTTCTCGAGAAGTTCAGAAGTTATCTGTTGGGTTCCAAACTCTTCTACGAGTTTGTCGTAGTCAATCTCGCCCTTGACTTCCCAAGGTGTAACGATCATGCTCTCTTCTGGCATCCGAATTCACCTTTGATCCGCATCGCTCCTGTTTTCATATCCACGAGACTAACGGATGGGCTGGCGTAGTCGAGAACATCTGCAACTTCGGTTAT
>Ga0315308_1000520_pt1 | contig 21496 bp, 24 predicted proteins | sample TDP3_MG_FD_203078 | JGI IMG/M metagenome (GOLD analysis project Ga0315308, IMG submission 203078) | Freshwater sediment microbial communities from Lake Towuti, South Sulawesi, Indonesia - TDP3 | ecosystem: Environmental > Aquatic > Freshwater > Lake > Sediment | place: Indonesia: South Sulawesi... | reverse complement strand
GCAAGGATAACGCAACAGTAGGAGCACGCCCCCAAACAACCATAATTGATAGGTATAATTCCTATGACGCTGTTTACCGGAATTTTAGGAAGACCAAGACTCGGCTTGGAACCCCTCTTTAACATAACAACTTTTTCTCCACGGCCTACCCTACTTACAGCCTCGACGATTTCAGAACCTGGAGCCGGACCAACCACCCCGTCGAACCTAACATGAGCTTCCAATCTTTCAAAGTTTATCAGAGGCAGGCAACCAGCTACAATGAGCCGTTTGTCCTTTGGAACCCTTTTCAGAATGGCTATCATCCGGTTTTCCGTAGGAGACTTCACTGCACACGTGTTATAAATTAAGATGTCCGCGCTCTGAACCCCTTCAACAACATCATAACTAGCCTCTGAGAGACAACCAGCGATGACTTCTCCATCCGCAAGATTTGTTGGACAACCAAAACTCTTGACGTAAACTCGCCTAGATTTTCCCGCCATTAAGTTTCCGCCCAGTTTTCCACAGTCTGCCCTTAGATTTGAGAAAGCAATACGTTTTAATCAGTCAAGAGAAACATAAAGATTCCGAAAAACCATTCTTTACATAAAACAGCAACTGGTCCAAGCAACGCAGATAGAATCTTTATAAGGATTTGACTCTTCATATTTAAAACATATTTATTTCTTAACACATACCAATATAAGAAAGAATGATGCCTCATACTTTTACACACAAGGTTTTACGGGAGGGATGCAAATGAGACTAATCACACTCTATCTACCTGAACCGTACATTAAGGCCTTAGACCGACTGGTAAACGAGAAATACTACCCAAACAGGGCTGAGGCTATTCGAGTGGCGGTTCGAGATCTTCTTAGCGTAGAAGCTTGGGGAAGGAAGGCAAATGGCTAAACAGGTTAGCAAGGTGTTACAAGTTAGGCGCTCTGAGGTGGATCCTGAAGTGGCGTCCAACGTATCCTCTAATGCGGTTTTCGAGACTGTGGTGCTAAACCTCTTCGACATAGATCCCCAGGCAGAACCGGAAAGCCCCTTAAACATCGACTTAGACCTAGACCAAATTGAAGATTCCGAAGAATAGCCTTTTCCCGTTATATCCTTCTTTTTAGGCTTAAGGCTCTTCTTCTGAGTCTCACTCTCCATGGTATTGGCTTCCCCAGCGGAAGGGTTGCTCCCCTTTTAATTGCTTGAATGATTTCATCAGCATCTGGGTCGGCTTCGACGATGGTGTAGGCTGCTCCAATTTCAGGAGCATAGTGGGAGTCGCTTCCAGCGGTTTGCGGAAGGTTAAGGCGAGCGGCGAGTTTTCGGCTTAGGTATGTGGAAAACGAGAAGGGAACTGCTGCTGAGTTGATCACCTCAATAGCATCGTAGGATGTTATTCGTTGGCTAAGCGTCGACTTATAAATGGAAATGGGGTGAGCGGCTACAGCTATTCCACCAGCTTCATGTATCCTCTGCACCGTTTCGGAAAGGTCCAATTTTGGGGGAATCGACCTAGTTATGTTCAGAGCGATGACGTGGCCGCCCAGAGCGGTTATCTCGATTCCAGGGATGACGAGGATTTCGCTCTTTTGAAGGAGTTTGAGTGCTCCAAGAAGAGTATCGTGGTCTGTGATGGCAACTCCATCTAACCCTCTTTTCTTAGAATAAGTGACCACTTCTTCGAGTGTAGTTACGGCGTCATAGGAATAACAAGTGTGAACGTGGAGGTCTATTTTGAGGCTCAAACTCTTCACTTTATCTTGCCCATTTACCCACCCAGCTTTGACAGCCCTTAGACAGACGCCGTTTGCGACTTAGATCTCACTTTTTCTAGCATAATCTGCAGTTCTTCTTCTGTGGCTTTTATTTTTTGGAATATCGGTTTCGCCTTGTTTATTTTGTGGCCCGGTGGGAGGTTTTTCTCCGTTTCGTCCCACGTTTGCTCGTGAACGGTGCCCGGTAGGTTAAGGAGTTTCCAAATTTTTTCGGCTGTAAATGGGGTGAAGGGCTCGATGGTTATCGCGATGATTTTGACTATTTGGATAGCCACATATAGGGTGTTGGCTGCAAATTGTGGGTTTGTGTTGATGACTTTCCATGGTTCCTTTTGGTTGAGGTACTTGTTTCCGAGGTGACTGAGATTTATGACGCGACGCGAAGCCTCTTGTAGCTTAAATTCTTCTAGGTTCTGCGCGATTTTCTTCACCGTTTTTCTTGCTAACTGGAGGGTGCGTTTATCTTGTTCGTCGAGTTTACTTGGCCTAGGAACTGCACTGTCGAAGTGTTGATTGATAAACTTCAAGGTTCTGTGAATGAAGTTGCCTAAGGCGTCGTTGAGGTCGGGGTTCACCTTCTCGATGAAGGTTTTCCATGAGAAGTTTGTGTCTTTGGTTTCGGGACGCATAGATATGAGCACATACCTCCAGTAGTCGGCTGGGAAAAGTTGTAGTGCCTCGTCGATCCAGACGCCTCTCCTTCGGCTCTTGGAAAACGCTTTTCCTTCAAACATCAGGAACTCTATGGAGTCGACGTTCCAGGGTAGGTTGTAGTCTTCTTTGGTGGCGAGGAGCAAGGCTGGAAGAATGAGGGTGTGGAAGGGGATGTTGTCCTTTCCTATGAAGTACAAAGTTTTTGCGTCTTTGTTGAACCAGTATTCTTTCCATTTTTCTTCTTGCCCCAGTTTCTTGAAGTATTCTACGGTGGCTGAAAGGTACCCTAAGACTGCTTCAACCCACACGTAGATGGTTTTGTCCTCAGCTTCTGGGAAGGGTGCTGGAATCCCCCACTTGTTGTCCCTAGTTACGGGTCTAGGTTTTAACCCTTCTTCGAGAAATTTTAAGCTAAAGTTTCGAGCGTTTTCAGGTAGCCGCTCGTTGTTTTTAATGTACTCGTAGAGTTGATCGTTGAATTTCGACATGTCAAAGTACCAGTGCTTACTCCTTTTTATGACAGGTGTGGATCGACAGATGGTGCAGAAGGGTTGGATGAGTTTGGTGGGTTCTAGGAGGCGTCCGCAAGCCTCGCACTGGTCCCCCCGTGCTTGTTCGTAGCCACAGTGGGGACATATTCCCTCTACGAATCTGTCGGGCAAGAATCGGTTACACTTGGGGCAGTAGGGCAACTCGGTTTCTTGGGTAAAGATGTACCCGTTTTCATATATTTTCATTAAAAGGTCTTGCACAAACTTCTTGTGCAATGGGTTTTCTGTGCGGGTGTAGTTGCTGAAGGATATGCCCCACTTTTCAAATAGGTCTACAACTTTCTTATGGTTTTGATCCGTCAGCTGTTTAGGCGGGATTCCCAGTCGCACGGCTTCAACTTCGATGGGGGTTCCGTGCTCGTCGGACCCCGTCACGTAAACGACGTCGTCTCCCTTTAGTCGATAGTAGCGGGCGACGACGTCCGCTGAGAGAATGGAACTTACAATGTTGCCTAGGTGAGGCACATAGTTAATGTAGGGCCACGCCGAGGTGACCAGAACCTTAGCGAGTGCAATACACCTCCAAACTTCGCTTGACGCGCATAATGTTCTCTACATGTCTAATACTTAAGCGCAACGGAGCTTAAGCGTCTGAAATAACACGGGTACTAGAATCTCATCTTATCAAAGAAGAGAGGACGTTTGAAGTTGGAGTCGGTGGGTTCAGCTGTTAACTTAGACTCTACTCAGCTTTGGCTTTCGGTGGAGGTGCTACCATTCTAGGTGCTCGTGCCCCGCGCGTCGAAAGAAAAATCACTATCGCCAATATGATTGTGCAAATTACCATGGCTACTGTTAGAGACGTCATCCACACATCCATATCCTCAATTGTCATGGGATATGGTGATCCAACCACATTAATCTCGACAGGATATGTGCCAGGATCGTGCACTGGTTTATCTAGTTTTACGGTAATCCTTGCAATGGCAGAAACTCCTCTTCCGCCAGTTGGCACCGTGAACGTCACTTCTTTATAGTATACTCCACCCTTCATTTCGCAAATCTCATTTATGTCCGTGAAGCTCTGATTACCTTCCCAATGATCTTTCACGTAAGCATTCCAAGGAACATATACAATGGAAATATTTTTGATTATAACGTCTGTATCTGGCAAGTCATTTCGCACGGTAATGTACAGCGTACCAGTTTCGCCTGCTTTATATTGCACTTTATCCGTCCATGCGTGTATTGTTACCTCGTCTTGTGCTGCAACAGAATTTGCGTACAGCATCATTAGGAACGCCATCATCACCGATATTGCAATAATTTTCTTTCTCAAGTTATCACCAGTCAGAATTCTATGCTTGTTTGTTTTTAAAACTTGTCATGAAACAAATGATACAACAATTATTATTGAAAATAGGAAATGCAGATAAGCTCAAATTAAGCCCCTTTGGTTCTTCTACGGCTTGCAATGGGTTTTGAATTCCGTCTACGACCTCCGGAAAGCTATTCAACCTAACGAGACCAATTATTTGTGGAGGTCCTCTATTGATTGATGAAGGAAAAACCCAGAGCAAGATTAACCGTTTGATAGTCTTCGATGTAGAAGGGGTTTTGGTGCCGAAGAGGCGTTACCTACTTTTTGAGACTGCTAGGAAAGTGGGTCTCTGGGGGTTCATCAAAATCGTCGTTGTGGGCGTTCTCTATGAAATCGGGCTACTTTCCCTTGAATCCACACTCAAAAAAGTTTTCATGGTCCTTCGAGGACTCACGGTAGACGACCTCTTACAACTCCATAAAGAAATTCCTTTAATGCCCGGCGCGGAGGAAGTTTTTGAAAAATTGAACAAGATTGGGTACAAGACAGCCCTTGTAAGCTCGGGTCTCCCAAAGCTTTTGGTCGAAGATCTGGCTGCTAGGCTAGGTGCGGACTACGCCTTCGGTTTAGAAATTGAAGTAGCTAAGGGTCGTTTGACAGGCGAAATCGGAGGCGATGTACTAAAGCCGAATGGAAAGGCAATGATTTTGAAGGAAATTCTTGAAAAAGAGGGTTTGTCTTCCCAAGACTGCGCTGTGGTTGCTGACGACCTAAACAATCTTCCCATGTTCGCCCTCAGCAAATTAAGAATTGGTTACAATCCCGATTTCCTTTTGAGCGCTAAATCTGATTTTGTCGTTAGGGGCGACCTTTCAGAAATTTTACCAATTTTAACAGAAAATGCGCTGCGGGTTCCCAGTTATTCCCTATCGAGAAGTGAGACTATTCGCGAAACAATCCATATAGGTGGCTTTTTGGTGCCCTTTATCTGCATCTACCTTTTAGAAAGATATCTAGTAGTTTTGTTAATGCTTCTCATAACTTCATTCTATATTGCTTCGGAAGTCGTCAGACTCCGAGGAATAAACTTTCCCGTATTCTCCACAATAACATGGAAAGCAGCCAACAAACCAGAATATTACGAGTTTACAACAGCCCCCATTTCCTTCGCTCTGGGCATAGCGCTTTCTCTCATCCTTTTTCCTGCACCTTATGGCTACGCGTCTATCGCAATACTTACGCTAGGCGACGGTTTTGCCACCATTTTTGGAAGAAAATTTGGAAAAGTTGCTTTTTCCTTCAACAAAGGAAAGAATGTGGAGGGCTCAGTTTTCGGTTTCATATTTGCCTTTGTTGGAGCCATGTTCTTTGTTGATCCTGTGAAAGCGCTTGGGGGCGCAGCCGTGGGGATGTTGGTAGAATGTTTGCCCTCACCCCTCAGCGACAACCTAACTATACCTCTAGCCTCCGGATTAGTGCTAACATTGATCCTATAAAAGCGTAAGAAAGAAGAATTTTGGCTAGAAATGACTACTCAGGCAAACGTTCCTCCGGGGAAGCCATCCTCCTTAAATCTTCTTCTCCATCAGCATAGCCAGAGGCAATCAACACGTCGCCAGCGTTGATTATGGTTTCAGGTTTGGGACGTTCCCATCGTTCTCCTCTTTTAATGGTTAAAACCCACATTCCTGTTTCCTCATGAATCTGCGCCTCCCTCAAGCTCTTGCCTACTAACGAAGATTTTTCGGAAACTTGAACGTGAATTACTGTTTCTTCCGCCTCCTTGATTGCTAGTCTCAAAACTGGGTGAGGTTCCAGTCCTCTGAGCACAACTTCCGCAATCTGTGCAGCGGCGTCTGCTATCTTCTCTGTTACCACTCCCAGCCTAATCAGTCCGAGGAAGTGTTTGGATTCTTCGGGTTTGATACACCTTGACAGCACAAGAAGTTCGAACTCCGTGTGCAGGTTATCCATATGGTCTTCAAGCGCCTGCACTTCCTCGGCCAATTCTTTACTGTTAAGAAGAATCGAAGAGTAAGCAAGGTCCATCATTAGCTCAGACGTATCCTTCAGTTCTACCAGCATGTCAACAATTCTCTTAAACGACTCTTGACCACTCATCGTCTTCAACTCTCCAACTCTTGAACGGTTCCTTCGGCGAGACCCTCAAGTTCCTCTATACCCAGAGGAGCGCCCCTTGCAATGAGGACGTCTCCCTCCTCGATTCTTTCGTCATCCTTTGGGTTGATTATCCATTCCTTGTTTCGGCGAATTGCAATTATGTCGACCCCCATCTTTGCAGCTAACTCTAGTTCTCCCACTTGCTTCTTAGCCAAAACAGAACCAGGTTTAACTTCAGCACGGGTCAGTCGTTCCTCCACTTTTTCAAAGGCTTCTCGAATGATTGGATGGACGCCTATTCCCTGCAGTACTATTGCGGCTATGTCTCCTGCAGCATCAGATATTTTATCGGCGGCTGTGGCCACAACAGAAACGCCGACAAGGGCCTCTGCGTCCTCTGCATCTCTGGCAGCTATCATGGCGTTCATGTCTAAAATGTAAGCGAGGGTGTCCACGCGCTTCTCCATTTCAATGACTTCTTCAGCCAATGCACGACTGTCGAAGAGGGCGGCGGAATAGGCTAGGTCAATCATTAATTCTGAGAGGTCTTTCATTTCTACTAATAGGTCTCTAACGGGTATGGGTTTATACTCTATCTTTTCTAACCGAACCATTTAATTAAAACTCCCATTAGGAAACAGCTTGCTCTTATGATATAACTAAGATAAGATAAACACTCAGTTACAGATAATTTTTGTCCTAATCCCCATGGGAAACTCAGAACAGCACGAAAACAATTTTATAAATGAAAGCAGAGAGAATAGTCAACGTTTAGGTGAAAAAAGGGATGCAGGACCCGCCACGGAGAGGGCTAAATGTCTCATCTTCAAGAAATGGTCAACAAGACCTTCCTTTCAGAAGCGCTCTCTACCAGTGGTGACACTCTAAAACAATTATTAATATCCACATCAACATTCGCTCCTGAACCAACAGAACAAAGCAGACGATTTACCATTCAAACATTTTTGACCATGAGATTTTCAACTTTTCCTTTTTTAGGCATTTTGAGGGTGGTTTAAGATTATGGCTTTAAATGCAAAACAAAAATTCTCTGAAACTTTAAGGCAATCGGTAATGGCGTATGCCTTTAACATATCTGGAATTGTAGCCGGGACAATAGTTGCCTATCATTTAGGGCTGTTTAGCCTCGTCCCATGGGCGATTGCGGTGTATCCTCCAATTCTGAGTGCAAGGGGAGTGATAGCTGGTTTGTTCTGTGGTCGCCTCAGCACGGGATTGCACTTAGGAACGGTGCAACCTCGTTTCATTGGGAACACCAAAAGTTTCTATTTGTTGTTTCAGGCAATTATAATGCTAACTTTAGAAGCAAGTATTGCTATGGGCTTGGTCGCGGCGTTATTTGGAAGCCTTTTTCTGGGGATACCAGCCTCTGACTTTTTCAATATCATAAGCGTGATTTTGGCAACCATGACTTTGTCACTGGTTATCATATCTCCACTCACGATGATTGTTTCGTTTCTTTCTTTCAAACGCGGTTTAGATCCGGATATAATTGTGTATCCTGTAGAATCCACGATATCTGATCTTCTCATTACAATGACCTATATTTTAGTGGTAAACCTCTTCATTCGGTTTGGTTCTGCTGGACGATATCTGATTGTTTTTGCGGGTTTGGTTCTGTTATTTGTTGCCGCATATCTTTTGCCAAAAAATGCGAGGGAGCCAGAATTCGTCAAAACAATTAGGGAGTCTCTTCTTACTTTGGTTTTTGTTGCCTTCATTGTTAATGTGACCGGGACTACTCTAGGTAAGATTGCCGAAGTTGTGGGCGAGAGACGAGAAATTTACACGGTTTATCCGGCTTTGATTGATACCATAGGTGATGTCGGGTCGGTTGTTGGATCAACCGCCACCACAAAACTTGCATTGGGTACCCTTAAATCCTCCTTTTCGTCCATCAGAGATCATGCAACAGAAATTTCTGGTGCCTGGTCAGCCTCTCTAATAATGTTTTTCACGTATTCTGTATTATCGTTGATTATACAAGGACTCTTCACCTTGCCGAATTTCTTCAGATTTACAGCTTTATTGTTCAGCGCCAATGTGGCAGCCGCATCATTTATCATAATCATATCGTATGCGGTAGCTATTTTGACCTATCAAAAGGGTTTGGATCCAGACAATTTTGTAATTCCAATTGAAAGCTCACTCGCAGACAGCATAACCACGATTTCTCTACTCTTGGCTTTAAGTATAATCCACTGAGAACAGGTTGGCGCGAGGTGCGGGATTTGAACCCGCGCGGCCCAAAGGACCACAGGCTTAGCAGGCTTAGGCCATATCTGCCCCCTTGTCAGGCTTTCTGTTCCAGATTGAGTGAATAATCGAACTAACAACCGAGGGTCCCATCATAATCACTAGAGAGAACGGCAGGTTGAGTGAATAGAGATTGACATCTCACACTTTCCTGACATCAACGGCTTCAGGAGAAACGTAGTCAAAGCCAATGAAAAAAGAAACGGCATCTCCTTCTTTAGGAACAAAGTTGCACATTTCAACTGAAAATCGAATGTTGCGCTCTAAATATGGCATTGAGTCAACCCTGATTTCTCCTTCATAAGGGCTCGTAAATCGAAGTATTGTCCCTCTGTAAATGATTTTTCGCTTATTTTTGTCTTGCATGTACTCCCTAATCACAAATCTCTCTGGATGGCCTTGACTTATTTTATCAAGTCGGGCAAATCTTTTGAAGGATGTCTCAAAATAGCCAAGCTTGAAAGCTGTCACGGCTAGCTCGTACAATAGCTCCGTGCTATGCCAGCGCGTTATTTGGAACCATTGTTCCAATAATGTAAAGTACCACTTCAACAACTTTTCATCCTCAAGGGGATAGAGCTTTTTAAATAACTCAGCTTTCAGTCTTAGGCATGGTTCATCTGTTGGAAACTTACTTAGTCCCTCATCCAACCTTGAGAGTGCTTCACGTAACGCAATTTTTCTTTCCGTTGGTCTCATAGTTTGACTTCTGAGGAGCATAGTTTTGGCAAAAAGATAGTACCCACTAGCGCTTTTGTATTTTTTCTCTAATACGAAAATTGCTTTCTCAATAGCTTCTTCGTTTCGAAGACGGGTATAAAGCATCGTCTCAATTTCGTAAAGCGGTCTCACTTTTTGCCCATATACATTCTTTTTTCCTAAATCAATTACTTCAATAGCTTTAGCGTAGTGCTCAAATCTCTCTATATCTTCGCCGCATCGGTCTCCAATTCTCATATACATTCTTGCCAAAGCATGATAAGGATGAGGCATTGGATACCTGAATCTCATTGCATCTTGCAGATATTTTTCGGCTCCTTGAAATAGAGCATCAGGTGAGCCTTTTCCAGTAACAATACTTTCCTCTGCCCAGTTAACATACGTACATCCTATAGAGGTCAAGATGTTTCGAGTTGATTCCCCACGGTAAGCGTCTAAGTATCTTTCGCGAAAGTCCAGTGCTCCAAGCAAGGTTTTCTTTGCTTCAGAAAAATTCTTCGATTGTGCTTGCAACAGCCCGAAGTGGTGAAGAAGGCTTCTGGTCGGTTGTTTTTTGCAGATTACTGAGAACAATTCAAGCTGATCCGCTAGTTTAAAGTCACTAACGTTTCTATTAGGACCCATGTTTCGTATAAGCAGTTTTTCGACAAGCTCCCTCTCCTTTTGCAATGAAAAATGAGCTTTACTGATAATCTCCCGGTATAGTTCCTTTTGCCTGATACGGTCGGCTAGGAAGAATTCAATGGTCTTTTTAGCGATGATTTGATTATGGGTTGAATAGAGTGTGTTCTCCTCAGGATCCACGGTTGTGTACACTATCTCGCGCATTTTTCTATCATTGAGTGTCTCCATAAGACTCGTGTAGTTATTGTTACATGCGACTCGAGATAGTAGTTCAAGATTAATTGGAAGATTGAAACGGTGAAATGCACATATACAAAGGAATACTCTTTTTTGTTCTTCTGAAAGTTGAGTGAATTGATCATGGATTATCTGTCCAAGAGGTCTCTTCGCTGAGTCAACGAGTGTGTACATTGCTGCAAAAAATGAACTTTCTAATTCTATCATGATGACTTTTTCCCAGATTTCGCTTGAGGGGAGGTATTCAAGATGCCTTAAATGTTCGGCAAGTCTGTAGATTTCATCCTTTGAGAGGCTTTGAGGAATTGTGATGATATCATTTTTATGTATATTAAGATCTTGCTCTGCATCATTCATTCGGGTAGAAACAACTATCAATGACGCCCGTCCTCTTGAAGCCAGATATGAAGAAACATCTGTCGGGTCAACTAACGTTGAAAGTACGTCATCAAATATTATAAGGGATTTTGCATTCCTCACTTTTCCTTCACTTGCATTTAGAAGTCGTCTATCCAGTTCCATTAGAAATGAATCCAGTAATTTGAAATCAAATTTACTTTTTGTTGAATCGAAGATGAGAACAGGTGTACCGTCCCTATAGCTGTCATACGCAATTCTTCGAAGCATCATGGATTTTCCTATCCCTGGTATTCCTCTTATCATTAAAACGCGATTTTCAACAGGTTTCACCTTGCTCAGCTCATTTCTTATTCTTTCGTGGACTCCATTTTCAGAGACATAAATATCTCTTTGGAAATCCCACTTTTTCTTGTAGGCCCCCCAACTTTGGTTTATTCCCCTGAAGAAGTCGTCTTTTTTCCCCGGGCGCTCATTGAGGTCTTCATCGTTCATTACATGAAAGAAGTCTTGGCAAGGTTTGATTTCCCTTGACAAGAAATTTAAGTCGAACTCTGAAACTCTGATTACGTATTGTTCAGGTGTTGGAGGACGTTTTTTTGTAGGTTTCTTTGATAAGAAATCTGCAAATCCCTCAAAGCTACATTGAATGGGTATAATTTTGTTTCTCGAAAACTTTAACTTTTGTCCTTCAATGCAAGACAAGTCGTCTAGGAGCATGTAACTTGTCGTAAGGCTATCTCTGCCATACTTTTCAGCGATGCCTTCCATCACCTCAAATGCCAACTGATCTCTCCCACTATACCCAATGAAAACCACGGTCCCGTCTCTAATAATGTCTGACAGTGTTTCAATACACTTCGCCCTCATTTTTAGACTATTGATAAAATCTAACCTTGAGAGCACCATTCGTCCAGGATCATTTTGTCTTGCGTGCACGGTACCCATAAGCTTGAATATGCATAACGTGGATCTATTAGTGATTGTAAAATCATCTGTGAGGACGCAAGAGTAGTCTCTCTTTGGAGTATGAGAGCTCATTCTAAAGGACTCCTCGATAAAATCGTCGAAGTTAGTTGTAAAAATAGCTGCCCAGTTATATCTTGGAAGATCCAAATGCCATTTCGTCGGCTTCAAGCCCAACAGAATTCGGCGAATTAGAGTTTCAAGTTCTTTTCTGCCATCATAATAGTCAGAGTCTATTACTGCTTGGCATACGTCAATGAAATCGTTTGTCTCAAATCGTACTTTGTCAAAACTCTTCTTTATGGTAGCTACAAGGTCAGACGTGCTAGGGGCACCAGCAACCTGAGAAACTCCGGCTCCTATGAAGAGAGCGACCTTTCCTTCATTGATTTTCTTAGCAATCCTTTCCATATGTATAGAGAAATCAGACGATGCCATTATTATTCAATGATTATACTGTGAATTCATTTTTTAAAGGTTATTGTGCGCGCGAGCATGAAGATTGCCCAGAAACCAATTGGCGCGGGGTGCGGGATTTGAACCCGCGCGGCCCAAAGGACCACAGGCTTAGCAGGCTTAGGCCATATCTGCCCCTTCGGCAGGCTTTAACCTTCTACCAGACTAGGGCAACCCCGCCCTCCAAATATTTTTGAAGACGAGTATCCTAAAAAAGTTCCTATCCATGAAACTTGACACTATTACGGAAATATGACCGTAACCGACGGCGAGAATGTTAGGAGTATATAAAGAAAAAACTAGGGGGTCTAACTACACAGAGAAGATTTCGCTAATTCGGCACGACACCTTTAACCCACGCGCACTTTTTATAAAACATCTAATACCATAATTTTGGACAACGGGCCGGTCGTCTAGCATGGTTAGGACGCAGCCCTTACGAGGCTGAGGTCGCAGGTTCAAGTCCTGCCCGGCCCACCATTTTCACTTAAACCTTATATTGAACCTCTGAATCTTCTGTTAGAACGGCAATGTAAAAATTCGATAGCCAATCTATGGCTGGAGATGCCCGGAAACACCATGAAAAGAAGAGAAAGCGGCTCCGCCATGCGTGTAATAGAAAAACTTGCCGAATCAAAATTCAGCGGCATCGCAATTCAGAAACTAGAACAATTCGCAGCCAAGATGGGAGTAGACGAAAAAGACCTCTTTCAACTTTACGTAAAGACAAAGAACGGCGCCTCTAGAGAGAAATTTGCATCTACACCTTACACCGAGAGAATACTGCTGTTGCCCCAGTGTCTGCGCTCCAGAGAATGCCCCGCCGAATTGGGAGAATACGGCTACGAGTGCCAGGAATGCGGAAAATGCAACCTGAGAAAGATAATCAACATAGCAAAAACGCTGGGATACAAAGGCACATTCATCTTACCCGGCGGCAGCATAGCCAAAAAAATCCTCCTCAAAGTGAAACCAAAAGCCTGTCTCGGCGTTGCTTGTTTCAAGGAACTCGTCCTCGGAAGCTTTCTCTGCGAGAAACTAGGGGTCATAGCCCAAGGTGTTGCCCTGCTTCGAGACGGCTGCGTTAATACCCTTGTAGACTGGAAATCACTAAACGATGCTCTACATTTAAGGTCAATGCCAGCTGGTAATTAAAGAAACGGCCTGTCAATAAGTTGCCGAATTTTTCTTGGAGAAAAAGGGGCAAGGACAGCATTGGGAAGGAGACGCCCAAGCTTTGGTATAAGCCCCGCAGCGTCTGTTCCCAACTTACACAGAACAGCCTGCTCAAGCAGCCCTAAAGGTTCAATTTTAACCACATCACGAAAGTGTCTTGACACCCTTACCGCACGTTCAACATCAGAGAAAGGAGCACCTAGAACTAACAACCGATCGAGGCAAGAGCGAATCCAGTACATGATTTGGGAAATCTGCGCTTCCGAAAGCTCGGCTTCAATCAACTTCTTTTGATCGTCAACATTGCTTGCTACCTTCACCTTGAGGGGCAAATTATCATAGAGGCAAAAAAGCTCAATCAAACGCTGAAGCGGAAGCTTTATCCCATCAGCAAGCTGAGCCTGCAGCGTCTGCAATGGAACAACAGCATCATAAGTTTCTGGAGAGAAAACGCCTACATCTACACAAAGCTCGTTTTTGCTTTTCCCAGAAAAAACAACTCTACCCCGTACGACAGAAAACTTTTTCAACTTATCCGCAGAAATCGGAGCCAACCCTATTTCTCGGTTAATAAAATGCAACGCGGCGGTTTCGTCTTCGCCAGAGACTTCTGTTTGGATCCATCCTCGACCTGTTTTGCCCACAACCGTCAAACTGACTTTAAGTCCTTTACACAAAGACGAAAGCACTGGTTCGAAGGTTTCGGGAGGAAAGGGACCATACACCTTTTCAAGCAGTACGACTGTAGGCATCGAAATCCCCAATCAAAGATGAAAACTCTTCGTGCAGCTTTTTAACCCTTTTAATCGAAGGATGCGCCTCGTCCAGCTCTCTGGAAAGTTTTTTAATGGTTCGCTCAATTCGCACCCTTCTTAGTCCCTCAATCAGCTTGTCGGCGTACGTTACAATTTTCTCTTCAAGGGTTTGCGGACGATAACTTTTAACAGGCCAACCCAATTTCCTAGCCTCATTAATGGTTATGCCACCGCCAGCATGGCGCTCAATTATGGACACTACGGATTCTGGCAAATTTAACGATCTGGCGATTTCTGCACCCACAACCACATGGTCAACGCTATGGGTTTTTGAGCGCCCAATGTCGTGGAGAAGGGCACCGACTTGAACAAGCTTGATGTCGACGTTCAACCCCTTCCTTTCACAGGCTTTGGCAATTTTTACCGCAAGCGCCGAGACGGCTTTGCAATGCGCTATAACGTTGCTGGAGCATCCGCTTTGGGAGAGGAGTCTCAGTGCCATCCGAGTGGATGGCAGTCGCTCACTCACCTAGTTCCTTCCTTAACTGCTCAACCTTTTTGGTTAGGGCACTAACGATTTTGCCGTTGTCAAAGTGCATTAGCGGTTTGTTGCATGAGGGGCACCGGAAAACGAGCTCCATAGCCTCTTCGAAGGGAATGCGCTTACACCCTATCGTGTAGCAGTAGTAGAAGTCATGTTTTTCCTCGTACCTTAGCCTAGTTTCCAGTTTTTCGAGAACGCGACGCTTTTGGTTCAAAATAAAGCCTTCAAGCTGATCTGGTTGGAGTCTCCAGTGGAAAATGAACCAACCCGTGTTTTCGTCGCGAGACCTCCTCAGAGCCACGAGAGAATGATCATAAAGCTTATAGAGAATCTTACGAACGGAATTTAGTCGTATTCCAGTTTGATTGGCAATCTGATCATCGGTAGTTTCGCCAACTTCTTTAAGAACGTCGATGATTCTAACGGCTTCTTCGTTGCCGAAAGCCTCAGCAACTTTTATTAAGGTTTCATCGTCCACGAGGGATAGCATTGTAACGCCCCTATTCATCTCTTATGTAATTAATAATGTGGTGAAAACTTAAATCTCTTTAGGCAATCAACCTAGACTAAGCTCTGACCACCTTCTTTCCTCTTATCTGAGGAATTATCTTTAGTTTTGCGCCCTCAAATTCCTTTGGTAGTTCTTGACCTTCGAAAAGGCGATCGAGAAAAACAGCCAAACTTGAGCATTCTGAATGGGGTTGGTTCCCAATGGCGACGTTATAGTCAGAAACCGCTTCGGAGAAGAATTCTGTCGGAACCTTGCGGCTGCCTACTATCACCAGCAAGTCTTTTCCCGTGGCTTTAATCCTTTTTAGGGCGTCGCTTGTTTGAATGTTTTCTCCATAGGCGGTGAGATGGACCACTAAACCATTTTTTGCCCTCCACTCTTTGACGACTTGTCTCCAAGGTACTCCCATTTCAAACTTGAAGGTGCCGCCCCATTGTTTCGTCACCTTATCAACCGTCGCCTTAACTTTATCATCCTTGACATCTGCCAAGATGAAACCGGAGGCGCCGAGTGCACGGGCAGTTAGGGCAACATGAGAGGTGAGTCTCTTGTCCCTATCTCGATGTCCCCATCTTAAAACAACAACCTTCGGCAATTCTGTTTCAACCTCTAAAATTAAGCGTTAAAGGTTCCGCCAAGTTGTTCCACACGTCCTCTTACTCTCTCTGCAAACCGTGGAATTGATTCAAAAGTGACGTTCATGCTGTCGCCTTCGTATTTCACGTCACGTATATCGGCGCGACTGAAAAGCCATGAAACGAAGGACATGGATTCGTCTGTTATTGGAAGAGAAAACGACCCCTGAACGTAGCTCTCAAGGTGACTCATCATCTGCTGTTTAAGCAGATTCGTGTCGTTTCCATACAGAGCGGAGATGAAAACAGGGTTAGGCGCGACATCCTTCAAAACCTCAGCCTTACGCTGTATTTCATAATCTTTCAGCAAATCGATCTTGTTGAAAGCGGTTACGATGGGTATTCCAGCCGCACCTATCTTTTGAATGGTGTCCAGACAACAAGAAAGTTTTCTTTCAATATCCTCGTCAGACTCGCTTGCATCAACAACGAGGAGAATCAAATCCGAGAAGATGGTTTCTTCAAGGGTGGAACGAAACGCCTGAATGAGAGTTAGGGGCAGACGATCGATAAAACCAACGGTATCCGTCAGCAACACCCTCCTCTTAGAAAGAACCACAGCCCTAGTTGTTGTAGAAAGGGTGGTGAACAACCCCGAATCTACAGGAACGGTCTCTTCGGCGAGGACATTAAACAATGAACTCTTGCCCGCGTTCGTGTATCCAGCCAAGGAAATTGAAGAAAATCCCAGTTCAAGTCTTCGAATGCGATGTAAGCGTCGCTTTTCTCGCATCTTCTTTAGTTTGTCCTGTATGGAATGGGTTTGCCGTTTTACAGCTTCATAGTAAAGGTCCACTTCATAGGCTCCCAGCCCCATAAAACCCGGCTGCTCCTCCATCCTCGCCAACCTTACCCTTTCTTTTGCTCGGGACAACTCGTACCGTAGCCTAGCTAGTTGAATCTGAAGATTTGCTTCGGCAGTAGAAGCTCGTCTAGCAAAGATTTCTAGTATAAGTTGAAAACGGTCAATGGCTTCCACGCCTGTTGCCTTTGCAAGATTGTAGGCTTGAACTGGCGTCAGTTCATTGTCAAATATTGTTTTCTCAGCACCCTTCTCGGTGACCAGCTGAGCCAGTTCCTCTACTTTTCCTCTTCCAATCTGGTAACGTGGATCAGCGTCTCTAACTTGTTCAAGTGAGCCCGCAACCCTGTACCCTGCTGACTCAGCTAGGCTCCGAAGCTCATCTAAGCTAGAACGTTCGGAGGGAAGCCGCCGCTGAACTATGATGGCTTTCGTTCCTCATTTACCTCCGTTTTCTTCTTCTTTAGCAGAACAACCTCGCCCAAGGTGACTTCACGAGGCTGAGACAAAGCAGTTGGAGGGGCTTTAGGTTCTGAAGGGGGAACAAGCAGCTTTACCCTTAGCGCGTGTTGCAGCTTTTCTGCAAGCCTATGATCTGGAGTCATTTTGCCGCTTTCAATTTTCCGAAGAACAGAAACCTTTTCTCCGATTTTTCTGCCTAAATCTTCGTGGCTTAGTTCCATTCCCTCTCTCGCTCGTCTTATGCGTTGGCTAAAGTCATCTACCAGCTCTAAGGTTTCGGCAAGCGCAGGAGGCTGCTTTTTTCCAGAGACAGAAATCTTGGGCAGAGGCTTTGCTGTTCTTTTCACGCGGCGTTGAGGTCTCTCTTCCCAATAAGCAGAGCCTAGTTTAGCACAGTTACCGCAGACAACCATTTTGGCTCCTTCAATTACGGCCCTATATGGTTTACCTACGATCTGACGTCCGCAGACCTCGCAATTCACGAAAGGCATCACCTAAAATATTTTATCGCCAGCTGTTCCTTATACTTGTCGAATTTAATGGGGTAAACATGAGTCATAAACCTAACGATATCCAGAAGATCAGAAGCGTAGCGGACTATCAGTTTGGAAAAGGTGTGGGAGAAAAGTTCTTCCCAAGTGAGGTTAAGATCGCCCACTCAAAGAGAACCGGGAGAATCCGACACGTATATTTAGGAGGGGATAGATTAGCCACTTTACGACCCACTAACGGCCTTTTTTCGCTAACCATTGCAGGAGCCAAACGAATAATGGAGCTTGTAGAGCCTCAGCGATTGTGGGTTAGAGTTCTGGAAGAAGCCGAGCCCTTTGTTGTCAAAGGAAAAAGCGTCTTTGCCAAGCATGTGGTCGATGCGGACGAGGAGATAAGGCCTCAAGAGGAAGTGATTGTTATAAATGAAGGAGGCGAGGTTCTGGCTGTGGGAAGAGCTGTGCTTTCTGGGAAGGAAATGAAGGCCTTTGAGAGGGGAGTTGCGGTTCGGGTGCGGAGGGGAGCGGCGGAAGAAGTTAAGAAGGACACGCTAACATAAGTGTAGAAGGAGGAAACCAGAATTGCGGAGGAGGGTAAGTCCTAGGGAAGCAAAAAGAATGATGCAACGCATGGGTCTAAGCATGGGAGAAGTGCCAGACGTTCAAGAAGTCATCCTCAGAACAGCCACAAAAGAAATCATCGTTGAGGACCCCGAAGTCGCGGTCCTTGACCTTCAAGGACAAAAAATATTCCAGGTGACTGGGGGAAGAATAACCGAAAAAACGATTGAAAGAAAGGTAGCCATCCCAGAGGAGGACGTGAAACTTGTTGCCGACCAGACTGGAAAAAGCGAGGAAGAAGCGAGGAAGGCGCTTGAAGAAACTGATGGTGACCTCGCAAAGGCGATACTCCTTCTTCAGACAGGAGGTTAAGGATAAGGAATCGCCTAGTTAGCCACTCTGTCAGTATTGGATGCCCCTTGTCGTTGGTATTTCTTTCGGGTGTTTTATGTCCTTAACTTCGATGACGAAGTCTGCCCTTTCTATGAGCGCTTTTGGAGCGTATCTTCCAGTTAAAACGACTTCGGTTTTCTTCGGAACTTTGTTCAAGAAGTCTAGCACTTCTGCTGGTTCCAAAAGTTTGCAGTGGAGAGCCAAGTTTATTTCATCCAAGATTAGCAGATGAGGTTTCTTTTCTTTAACAACTTTCTTGGCGAATTCTAAGCCTTCCTTTGCCAGTTTCTTGTCTTCTTCGCCGAGGTTGCCTAGTCCAATCCATCCCTTTCTGCCAAACTGATAAATTTCATAGTGGGGTTGAAGTTTTTTCCTTATTTTGTATTCTCCTGTATTCTTCCACCATTTCATGAACTGAATTATGACGACTTTGTAGCTGTGGCCCACGGACCTTAAGGCTAGGCCTAGGGCGTTTGTTGTTTTTCCTCCACCTGTTCCGGTATATAAGTAAATGTGTCCCACTTCTTTGTCACCGTATTTGAGGTTAGGACATTTATGGTATGGCTTCTGTTAAAATATTTTGAGTTTCCACTTGTTTAATCCAGGCGCTAACATGTTCTTGTATTTGTCTATTATGCAAACGTATCTAATATGTGTGTTCCAATTCGGACTTCTACATAATGCTTTTATGTGTCCATGTCAATTCATGATATGGATATGTCTGAAATATGACATATTGTATATGTATTGAACAAAAATACAAGAGGAATGAAAAATGATAAGCGAACTCGCACTTGCTACATGGGTCGGCTTCGGCGCGTACATTATCTGGTTCTTTACCTCGGCGAAAGACTACGCAACCCTTACCAGCAGAGAAACCACGTTTCTTTGGAAGCTACACAAAAAGCAAACCCACTGTTCTTCCACGAAATTCGAAACGGTCAGACGTAAGAACAGGATAGTGGGATTTAGATGTGATTGCGGCTACAAATACCTATCAAAGCGTCCCATCGCGCAACGCGACCTACGAGCACAAGCATTAGACGTTTCAAGAAAGAATGCATACATTTCTCAAGAAGAACCAGTTTATTTGGAAAGGTACGAGTAATACATAAGCATGATTTTGCGTATGACCTTTACGACTTCTGACATCTAACGCTACAAATATAGCCCAAACTTACTGACGCAAAGTTAGAATTGTTTGAGTACGTCCTGTTTTTCCATGATGTAGCCACAGTAATGGCACCTTAGGCGCAGGGGCTCTTCACTTTCCACGTAAAATTTGGGTTGCACAGGCTCCTTGCTGTTTGATATGCAGGCGGGATTAGCGCACTTCACTATTCCACGTATGGTGTTTGGCAGTTTAACCCGTTGTTTTTCCACAACCTTGTAGTTTCGAATGATGTTGATGGTGGCGTGGGGAGCCAACAAAGCTATTTTATCCACTTCCTCCGACTTCAGCTCTCTTCCCTCAATTTTGACCATATCTTTCACCTTTAGTTTTTTGCTGGGAACATTCATGGCAACTGTTACAACTCCGTCCACACGACCGGTGATTCCCAAAATTTTTATTACATCCAAGGCGTGGCCGCCTGTAATGTGGTCTATCACGGTTCCATTTTTTATTTTGGAGACGCGCAAGGTTTTTCTGGACACGTTAATTCGCCTCTGTATTATGATTTTATTGAGTAAAGAGTTTATTTATGACTTGTTAAACTTTGTCTGGTGTCAGGGTTGGAGTTTAAGGGACGAGACATTATATCGATTAAGGATTTTACACGCGAGGAAATTGATTACGTCTTGAAAATTGCTAGTGCCATGGAGCCAATAGCCAAAAGCGGTTCAGACATGCTTCACGGCAAAACCTTGGCAACCCTCTTCTTTGAGCCTAGCACAAGAACTCGCCTAAGCTTCGAGGCTGCCATGCACAAGCTTGGAGGAACCGCCATTGGTTTCGCCGAGCCTGAAATCGCTTCGATAAAGAAGGGAGAGAACCTCGCCGACACTGTCAGGGTTGTTGAAAACTACGCGGATGTTATTGCCCTTAGACATCCCTTGGAGGGGGCGGCTCGACTGGCAGCGGAATTCGCCCAAGTACCAATCATCAACGCCGGCTCCGGAGCAGAAGAGCATCCAACGCAGGCGCTGCTGGACTTGTACACAATTTTGAAGGAAAAGAATCGGATCGATGGGCTTAATATAGCTTTGATGGGTGACCTGCGTTACGGGCGTACGGTTCATTCTTTGGCGTATGCGTTGTCCCTTTACAACGTGAAGCTGTATTTGGTTTCGCCTGAGCTTCTACGAATGCGGAGGGAGGTTTTAGACGCCATAAAGGAAAAAATCAGCGTAGTGGAGAAAACCGGAATCGAAGAGGTTTTGCCTGAAACAGATGTGCTCTATGTGACGAGGATTCAGAAGGAGCGGTTTCCTGACCCAGCTGAGTATGTGAAGGTTAGGGGAACCTACAAGATTGGCTTGGAAACGCTGAAGGATGCGAAGGAAGACTTGATTATTATGCATCCGTTGCCAAGGGTTGACGAAATAGACGATGAGGTGGATGAAACGCCCCATGCTAAGTATTTCCAGCAGGTTTGGAACGGCATAGTCATGAGAATGGCGCTTCTAGCCCTCATCCTAGGAGCAACAGAATAACCTTCGTTTGCAGATGACTATGGCAACTGTAAACACGATGAGCATAAGTAATGTTGATGTCCATGAGGGAAACTCTGGTATTATTTCTATTTTGTGTGTTGAATGCTGGTATGTGAAGTATATCCATGTGTGGGTTCCGTTGTCGTATAGTGTGTAGTTGACGTATTGTGGGGGGTGTCCATCAACAGTGACGGTGTAAAGGGGCTCCATCAGGTCGTGAGGAATACAGACTCTGCAAAATCCTATGCCTTCTTCGCCGGTAACATTGAAGCTTATTATTCTATTGACTTGGTCAAATTCAAATGCAGATATTGTAGAATTACAAACAGTAGTTACGTGATATGTTTCTTCTCCTAATGCAACAAGGAAGTCGGAAAACATTCCCATAAGAGGATAGTTGTCTTGATTATCTGCATCAATAAGGTATGGAGAATCGCCAATACCATCTTGATTGTCATCTGTGCCATTATAGTCGCTCCAATAGTTGCCCTCAACACCATTATCCCAAATGTTTGCCTCGCCACCGT
>Ga0315308_1000519_pt1 | contig 21496 bp, 16 predicted proteins | sample TDP3_MG_FD_203078 | JGI IMG/M metagenome (GOLD analysis project Ga0315308, IMG submission 203078) | Freshwater sediment microbial communities from Lake Towuti, South Sulawesi, Indonesia - TDP3 | ecosystem: Environmental > Aquatic > Freshwater > Lake > Sediment | place: Indonesia: South Sulawesi... | reverse complement strand
TCTCGAACCCGTCGCCAGACTTGTCGCTCCTTATTCGTCGGGACGGCGACCCTTTCGCTTCGCTTCAGTCGTTACCCTAAAGGGCGACCGCAAGGGTCGCCCCTACGCGTGATCGGCCACTCTTCAAAGTGCCAGAAAGTCACTCTTTTGCTTCGCTCCTTATTCGTCTTGATTCATCGGGGCCCTCTTCCATAACCGAGGAATAAAAAAGCGGGAACCGCTACGGACAGATATAGAGTCTTATAATAATAAAGAACTACGGCGTGGATACGGAGCAGTGTGAGTAGATTCCTTCTACTTATTCAGGGTTTTCTTCCAGCAATAGGGTTGTCTGTTTCATTCTGCTGGAGATCATGCTCCGCGGTGTGATTTGTAGCAATGAAGTCTATACTTCAAGGTACAAAAAAAATTAACAAATATTTACGAGTATGTCAAGTACAATCTTTGTTATTTTTATGGTGGGGAATTTGCTTTTCAGAAAGGGAACCCTAAGAAGGCTTCTCAGGTTTACAAAACCCCTTGTGACCTTCTGTCAAGGGCCTTTTGCACCTCTATATTTCCAGCGCGTTCCAACTGGAGTGTCTTCCAGGATGACTCCTATCTTTTCCAGGTCGCTACGAATCTTGTCTGCTTTCTCCCAATCCTTTTTTCTCCGGGCAGTATCCCTCTCGTCAATAAGCATTTCAACCTGGAATTCATCCATCCCTGGCTTCTCCATAGCCTTCCTTTTCACAAATCCTAAAAGAGAACCCGTACCTGTCAGGGCTCTCTCCACCGCGAGAAGGAAAGAGAGATTGGGACTTCTTTCTGCCATCACTTTGTTTGCCTTATTCACAAAGTCAAAAATATAGCCGATAGCGCGGGCTGTATTAAAGTCATCATCCATCGCTCTAACAAACTTTTCTTTTGCCTCTGATAGAGTAGCCTCGTCTCCTTTAGGAAGATTAGATTTTTCTCCAGTTTTTAATCCCGCTAACACAAATTCAATGTTTTCTAAAGTGTTTTGGAACCTTTCTAAACTCTTCCGCGCTTCTTCTAATTTGTCATCGGAAAAATCTATGGGGCTACGATACTGTTGTGAAATGAGGAAGAGTCTCACAACCTCCGGAGAATATTTCTCGTAAATCTCCATTAAAGTAAAAAAATTACCGAGGGACTTGGACATCTTTTCGCGATTGACTGTAACAAACCCGTTATGCAACCAGTATTTTACAAAGGGCTTCCCTCTTGCTGCCTCGGATTGGGCGACTTCGTTTTCGTGATGGGGGAAAATCAGATCCTGGCCACCGCCATGAATATCAAAAGAATTTCCGAGATACTCCATGCTCATAGCGCTACACTCTATGTGCCATCCGGGTCTCCCTTTCCCCCACGGGCTTTCCCAGAAAGGCTCGCCGGGCTTGGCACTTTTCCATAAGGCGAAATCGAGAGGGTTCCTCTTTCTTTTATCAACATCTATTCTGGCTCCTGCCTGCATCTCTTCCCGGTTCCTGTGGGAAAGTTTGCCATAGTCATTAAACCTATCTACTTCAAAGTAGACATCACCATCTATGATATACGCATAGCCCTGGTTAATCAATTCTTGTATTAGTTCAACCATCTTTTCTATATGCTCTGTTGTCCTGGGGTAAAAATTGGCATCTCTTATGTTTAATCTTTTCATTACTTCAAAATACTCCGCAATATATTTCTCTGCTATTTCTTCAGGCTTGCTATCTAACTCGTGAGCCCTCTTGATAATCTTATCGTCAATATCTGTAAAGTTTTGCACATATGTGACATCGTATCCTTTATACTCCAAATATTTCCTGATTACATCAAAGACTACATAACACCGGGCATGCCCGAGATGGCAATGGTCGTATGGCGTGGTACCGCAGACATACATCTTTGCTTTGCCCGGGGACATTGGCTTAAATTCTTCTTTCTTCTGAGTTAAGGTATTGTAAACGAGTAGTGACATAGTTTTAGAGTTCTCTTAGCGAAACTATGCTATAAGCGGCTATTCCTTCGCCCTTACCAATCCAGCCTAGTCCTTCATTGGTTGTGGCTTTAATATTTATCGCTTCCCGATCCGTATTGAGAACCCGGCTAAGATTCTTTACCATATCCTGAACATAGGGAAAAAGATGGGGTTTCTCGGCTATGATTACTGAATCAAGATTATTTACTTGAAAACTTGCTTCATTCATAATCTTAAAAACCTTTTCCAGAAGAATAAGTGAAGAAATGTCCTTATACTGTGGGTCCTTATCAGGGAAATGGCGACCTATATCGCCCTTCCCTAATGCGCCGAGAATCGCGTCACATATGGAATGGGTTAAAACATCCGCATCAGAGTGACCGGATAGCCCCCTATCAAAAGGTATTTCCACTCCTCCTAATACTAATCTCCTACCTTTCACTAACTTATGGATGTCGTAGCCGATACCCACCTTCATAATCACCCCCTGTTAAAGTAACAATACTCCCCCTCACCCCTACCCTCTCCCCATAAGGGAGAGGGTGCTATCATGAGGAGACCCCTATCCCCATAAGGGAGAGGGCACTATCAAGAAGAGACACCTAATCCCGTATCCGTAAGGGAAAGGGTGCCGTAACGATGAAACCCCTCACCCCTGCCCTCTCCCCATAAGGGAGAGGAGATTTCCAGGTTGTATCCCCATTCATCAGGATACGCACAGATTGAATCTGTGCCTACAATGACTTTTTTGATAATAATCTTTCGGCGAGGATTAGGTCTTCTTTAGTGGTAATCTTTATATTGCGGTAGTCACCCGGGACGATTTTTACCGGTCTATTCATCCTTTCTACCAACTGAGCGTCATCCGTTCCATAAAACTTATCTTTGATGGCTTTCGCATAGGCTTTCTTAATCAGATTGAGCCGGAAGGTTTGTGGAGTCTGGATTCTCCAGAGGTATTGACGAGGAAGCGTTCTTTCTACGACGCTTCCTCTCCTTGCCATTTTGATGGTCTCAGTGACAGGGACGGCCGTGACGCAGGCTCCAAATTTTCTTGCTTCAGCAATTGACTCAACTACCATCTTTCTTGTGACAAACGGCCTCACTCCATCATGTATAACTACTATCTCATAATCAGAAGGTACTAAAGCGAGCCCACGGGCCACTGAGTCCTGTCTCCTTGCTCCTCCTGTAACCACACATATATCTTTTCTATACCGGTATTTTTCTACGACTTCCTTCTCGCAGTGTCTTTTCCAGCCTCTGGGAATGACGAGGACTATCCTCTTAATTCCATCTATTGACTCAAATACATCGAGACTAAATGCCAGAATTGGCTTAGAGCCGAGAGAGAGGAACTGTTTTTTTGTTGAACGCCCCATCCTTTTTCCGCTACCAGCAGCAACAATAATTGCTCCTACTTTCAAAGGTTACCTCTTTTGTGAATCAGCTCCGAAGGAGTCCGACGCCTCCATCGGGTTTCCGAGTCCTATCGGACCTGTGCTTCCCGATAAATCGGAGCGTTCGCTCCTATTAATCGGGCGACCGCGAGGGCCGCCCCTACGCGACTGTCACCCGCCCATAATGGCTGACTTATCTCAGAAATTGTTTCTCATTCTTCAACAAGGCGGGCGAATATCATGCGTCCGGCGGGAGTCTGCAAAATGCTATTAACCATTACATCTACTTTTCTTCCTATGTGTCTTCTACCGTCTTCAATTACCACCATCGTCCCATCGTCAAGATAGGCCACTCCCTGTTTGGGCTCTTTTCCCTCCTTCAAAATAAAGACTTTCATTGCCTCGCCTGGCAGAACTGGCGGCTTGATTGCGTTGGATAGTTCATTGACATTCAAAACAGTAACTCCCTGCACCGCTGCCACTTTGTTTAGATTGAAGTCGGCAGTCAGAATTTTCGCATCCAATTCCTCAGCCAATTTTACTATCTTTGCATCTACCTCTTCAACTTTTGGAAAATCTTTTTCAAAAATCTTTACCGAGGCCTGTTTGGTCTCCTGCAGTCTTTTCAAAATGTCCAGGCCCCTCCTGCCCCGGTTCCTCTTTGATGAGTCCGGCGAATCGGAAATTTCCTGCAGTTCTTTGAGGACGAAACTGGGAATAACCAAAGTCCCCTCTAAAAACTTGGTCTCGCAGATATCGGCAATCCTGCCATCAATTAGGGCGCTGGTATCGACGACCTTCATCGTTGCGCCGCCTCTTCGCTTGCTGGAAAGAGCTATATTTCTATCCAGAAGTTCCAGTTCCTCTTTCTTTTTAATGGCGAGGACCATTCCGATATAGGCGAGGATAACCTTTATTAAGAGGGAATAGGACCTGAAGAATGTGTCTACAGCGGGATTCTCCATCAATGCCACCGAATAATCAATGAGTTTAGAAGCAATCAATCCGAGGATTATCCCGATACCACCGGCTATCATTGTATCCAGAGCAACTTTCTCAATGAGTATCTCAACAAGGATGACCAGAATGGCAGCACCTGTCCCGATTAAAATACCTTTGGGCCCCGGAGAAATTTGAAAATAACCGATAATTGGCCCAGCGATAATAACTAATAAGCGAATAATCCAGATAAACAATAATTTTCACCTCCTTGCGTTTTACCTTCGCCCGTGTAAATATTTTATACCCCACCCTCTCCCACAAGGGGAGAGGGAAATAGGACGAAGATCCTCAAGCCCGGCTGAGATGTAGTCTTTCAATAGCTTCATTAACTGTAGAGACACCAATTAAATCTATTTTTCTTTTCTTATACAACTCTTTCAAGTTCTGAGCGGGCAGCACGCAGGTCTCAAATCCTAACTTTTCTGCTTCGCCGACCCTTTTCTCAATAAAAGTCACTCCCCGCACTTCGCCTGCTAAACCTACCTCACCAATAACCACTACCTTTTCGCCAATAGGCCTATTCTTTACCCCTGAACATATGGCTGCGACAACTCCCAGGTCACAGGCGGGTTCGTAGATTTTCACGCCTCCGGCAATATTCAAGAAGATATCGGAATTTTCAAGATGGAGATTGAAATTCTTCTCCACTACCGCTACCAGGAGAAGTATCCTGTTATAGTCCAGGCCGCTGACCTGCCGCCTCGGCAGATTAAAATTTGCTCTTGTCACGAGAGCCTGCAATTCAACCAAGAGTGGCCTGGTTCCTTCTAAAGGCGCTACAACCACAGTCCCCGGAGTCGGAATCCGGCCTTCCAGAAAAATCTTTGAAGGATTTAAGACCTGTTCTAATCCGTCGCCTTTCATCTCAAATATACCAATTTCCGAAGTGGCGCCGAACCGATTTTTTTCAACTCTCAAAATCCTATAGAGGTGGTCCCTGGAACCTTCAAAGTAGAGAACTGTATCTACGATGTGCTCCAATACCTTTGGACCCGCAATTGCTCCTTCCTTTGTAATCTGACCCGAAATGAAGACCGGAATCCTTCTGGACTTAGCCAGATATAGAAGTTCCTCCGTGCACTCCTTAACCTGACCCACGCTCCCCGGTGACCCGCTAAAATCCTCCTGGTAAACCGTTTGAATTGAATCAATAATTACAAATTTCGGTTCAATCTTCTTAATCTCTCCAATTATCTCTCTGAGATTTGTCTCAGAGAAAATTATTAATTCTTCGGAATCTATGTGTAACCTTTCGGCTCTCAATTTCACCTGCTCCAGAGACTCTTCTCCAGAAATGTACAAACATTTTCTTCCCGTGGCCGCTACGCTTCCCGCTACCTGTAGAAGTATGGTTGATTTGCCAATACCGGGAGAGCCAGCCAGTAGGACAAGCGAGCCCGGTACAACTCCTCCTCCCAAAAGGTGGTCAAATTCCGATATTCCAATCGGAAATCTCTCCTCGGGCTGGGGCTTGATAGAACTGAGTGGACTTGGCTTTGCTGTGGAAATTCTCCGTTCTTCCCTGAAGCCAGTTTCTATATCCAATCTCTCCTCAATCAGGCTATTCCACTTTCCACAGGAAGGACACTTACCCAGCCACCCGGCGGTCTGGTATCCGCACTCCTGACAGGTGAATGTTGTCTTTACTTTTGTCAATCTGACCTCACTTCAAAATAATTCCTATACTGCCATTGACCGTGCCCTGATTCAATATATCCTCGCCGTTTATTCCCAGATAGCACCAGTCCATTATTTTCAACTTTGTCCCCGCATTGAGCCAGGCCTTTTTTCGGGAAAAATGGAAGACTTCCGCACCGATTTCTATTCTGTCTTTAATTGGCCAGAAAGCTCCGCCAAAGCCGCCACTTGAGCGAATGACGCCGCCATATAGAGAAAATTGCCCCAGATTTTTACCCACTTTCACAGTTATGCTATTTATTTTCTGGTCACCCGAATCTATGCTGTCACTACTTTCTCCAATATTATTCACAGAAAAGTGGCAGAATGTATTTTCGCCCGGGATCAGGCGGAGACCAAAGTCGCTTCTGAACTTATCTTCAGTCGCATTATAATTCAATTGGTATTCCCATGCCATCCTAAAGCCTGAAGTTCTCTGCAAAATCTTCTTGGCCTCTCGCGAACTCTCCTCAAGGCTTGTTACCACCTGTTCGACCTGTTCGGCCATCTTCTCATCGCTCAAAAGCCTTCCCATCAATCCCTCGCCTCTATTAAGCCTTTCTGCAACTTCAGAGATTTCCGCCAGCGTTTTGTCGAGATTTTGAAGGGAATTGGCAATACTCCTCTGGTCTAAACCATCGGTTATTTCCCTGATATTTGCTGAGAGTTGATGAAGGTTACTGATTGTCTCCCTTAACTCCCCCCCCTCAGCGCCGAGAGCTCTATTCAATTTCTGGGTAATATCTCCGACATTATCTATAATTAATCTGAGAGATTTCCCCAATTCCTCTTCTTTTCCAATTCCTCTTATTTTCTCTAATGCTTCCCCGAGACCAACTAAGAGTTTTTCTGCAGCCCTATCAATACTGACAGGCTCAATTCCTACGATAGTATCCCCGTCTTCCAGGAGCGCCTCTTTTTCCGAACCGGAACTGATTTCCAGATACTTAGTGCCAACTATCCCAAAAGATACTATCCTGGCCTCTGCGTCTTTATGGATTTCCGCGCCCTTTCTTACGGAAGCAACAACCTCTGCTTTATCTCCAACCAATCTGATATCTGTGACTTTACCTATGACCACTCCCGCTCTCCTCACCTGTGCTTTTTCAGGAAGCCCGCCGGTATCGCTGAAAAGGATTTTTACCTTATACCGCTTCTCCAAACGGATATCCCCTAAAAGGATAGTAACCGCTGCTAAACCCACCAGACCTGCCAGAACAAAAATCCCTACCTTTGTTTCCTGAGTTAACATCAACCTACTCCCTTAACTTCATCTTTATTGGCCCCTCGCTCGAGCCATTAATAAATTGTCTTACTACAGGGTTTCTCGTGTTCTTTATCTCTTCCGGCTTTCCTACCTCTTCTATCCGACCCTCGTAAAGCATGGCAATCCGATCGGAAATCTTGTAGGCCGTGACCATATCGTGAGTTACAGCAATAGAAGTTATCTTTAGTTTTTCTTGTAAGTCCAAGATTAGGTTGTTAATTACATCGGCCATAATCGGGTCTAAGCCAGTTGACGGCTCGTCATAAAGAATGTATTTTGGGTTCATGGCAATTGCCCGGGCGAGCGCTACTCTCTTCTTCATCCCTCCAGAAAGTTCAGCGGGCATAAGGTCTTCAATCGCCTCCAGGCCGACCAGAGAGAGTTTTTCCGAAACTCTCTTCCTTATCACCCTTTCGCCCAAATTAGTCAACATTCGCAAACCAAAAGCTACATTTTCCCCTACAGTTAAGGAGTCAAAAAGAGCCGCTCCTTGAAAGAGCACTCCGAATTTTTTTTGAACTTCGGCCAGACCCTTCATTTCTAATCTGGTTATTTCCCGCCCATCCACTTCTATCTCGCCAGCATCTGGCTTCAAAAGGCCAACAATGTGTTTTAAAAGGACGCTCTTCCCACACCCGCTGCCACCTATTATGGTGACTGTTTCTCCCTCTTCTATCCCCAGGTTCACTCCCCGCAAAACTCTATTATCTCCAAAGCTCTTATGAACATTTTTAATTGTTATCATATCTTCGCCGTCTATCTTCCGTGGTGTAGCCCTTTATGGGCGTAATTTTTACTGCACTGCTGCACAAATTGAATTTGTGCCTACAAGTAACAAATACAGAATTGTGTAGGCACGATTTGAAATCGTGCAATGTAGCCCTTTATGGGCGTAATTCTTACGGGGACAAGCCCCTTATGGGTGTAATTCTTACGGGGACAAGCCCCTACACTACAAAAACCTAAAAATGAGCGGCGCCAATTCCGATGGAGACAAGAAAGGCTGTTAAAAAGTAGTCTGAAATCAAAATCAAGACCATAGAGGTTACTACTGCGGAAGTTGTCGCTCTCCCGACGCCTTGCGCTCCACCCTCGCATGTGAATCCCTTGTAACAACAAACTACTATAATGATTACGGCAAAGAAGACAGATTTTATCAGGCCTTGATATATGTCGTCAATCCGCATAAAATTTAATATCTCATCCCTATAGACAGTTGCCGGGATATTAAAAGAATATACGCTAACGACGAGCCCTCCCAGAACACCAATAATATCAGCGAAAAGGGTAAGGATGGGAACCATCACCAGGCAGGCAAGAAATCTGGGCACTGCTAAATACTTTACGGGATTAGTGCCCAGGGTATATAGGGCATCTATCTGCTCTGTGACCTTCATTGTACCGAGCTCGGCCGCTATCGCTGCGCCAACTCTGCCGGCCAAAACCATAGAGCCCGTAACCGGGCCCAACTCTTTAACCATAGAAAATCCAACAGCCGTTCCCACATAGACTGGCTCACCAAAAAAATTGCTAAAGGCATTCCCGGTCTGGAGAGCCAACACCATGCCTGTAAATAGAGCAGTGAGTCCAATTACTGGAAAGGACCTCAAGCCGATCTCCATCATCTGGCTTATGATGTCCTCGCTCCTCACTGCCCGGCGGCCAATCCAGTAGATTGTCTGGCGGAACAATTCTGCAACACGGCCTAGACTTCTGGCTACATCCAATATCGTGTCGCTCATATATTTTAATAACCTATTCTCCACTTTCCCGCCCTACCTCAATCAACTTCAGTTCTGGTGATGCTCGCTTTGTCCCTCAATCTCCTTAGCCATGTCTCATATCGCTCTTCCATTCTCTTTTGAAAAATAAAGTTCCTCAGGTAGTCCCGAATTTCGTCCAGGCTCTTTTTTTCTGCTGCTTTCTTCTCAATGCATTGAATAATATGGTAGCCGTAGTCTGTTTCCACGACATCGCTAATTTGCCCTACATTCAGGGCAAAGGCTGCATCCTCAAATTTTCGGACCATCTGGCCTCTTGAAAAGAACCCGATATCACCGCCTTTAGCAGAAGAAGGGTCTTCTGAATGCTTTTTCGCCAATTCGCTAAAACTGGTTTTCCCTTTTTTGGCTTCTTTCAAAATGTCTCTGATTTTAGTTAAGGCTTTATTCTTGTCAGTATTTTCATCAACTTTTATCAAAATGTGGCGGACGCGGACCTGCTCTGGCTGTACCATTTCGGATTCGTGCTCCTTATAAAAATCTTCAATATCACTATCTGTAGGAGGAACCACTTTCGCCTTAACTTCCTGGTCAATCAATTTTATGACCATTATCTGTTCCTTTACCTGGTCCCTAAATTTGTCTTGCGATAATCCCTGCCTGGTAAGTTCTTTACTGTATTCTTCTTCTGTGGCAAATCTCTTTTTAATTTCCTCTATTCCGTCTTCAATCTCTTTTTTGTCCACATTTATCTTATTTCTCTTAGCCTCGTGAATCAAAACTCTCTCATCAATCATCTGGTCAAGAATTTTCTCTTTGAGATCTTTAATTCTTGTTTCCTTATCCGGCCCCTTTAGAAACTGTTGGTATTCTTCTATTACCGGTTTAGCTCTATTTTCGTATTCGCTCATAAGTATAACCTCACCATCAACCGTCGCAACAGTCTTGTCCACGACTTTTGCCGAAAGAGAACTGGTTACGAAAATGGAGATGCCAGTGAATAGAAAAGCTACAATGATGCCCGCGAATTCCCTTTTTACCGTTTCTCTCTTAGAGTTAGTTCGATTTTTCTTCTTCATTTCTGATTTCTCCTTCATATTCTGATTGGACCTCCACCGGAACTTTGTCCAGGAGTTCTCGATTTACCGAAACCATCAACTCTTTCCGATACTTTTCTATGAGCGCTTTCAGTTTCTGGTTCTGAATTCGCGTTCTTATCTCATACTCTATTTCTTCAGCCGTCATCTTCTCCATTTGCTTTCTATCTATCAACTTAACCAGGTGGTATCCAAATGGCGACTCAAAAATCTCGCTAATGTCGCCCTTCTTCTTCAGACCAAAAGCAGCCTCTTCAAATACAGGAATCATCTCTCCTCGAGAAATATACCCTAAGTCTCCTCCCTTAATTGCGGTAACCGAATCAATTGAATACTTCTGTGCTAATTTTTCGAAACCAACACCCCGCCCCAGTTCATCCAGTATCTTCCTGGCCTCTGACTTTTTTTTCACCAAAATGTGGCTCACTCTTACCTGTTCGGGATTCAAAAATTCTTCCTTTTTTTTCTCGAAATATTCCCTCACTTCTTCATCTGTAGCCACAATGAGGCCTTTCTGTAACTCCTGGACCATCGCCTCCAAGAGGACTCTGTCCTCTGCATTTTTCAACCTTTTCTTTATGTCCTCTCTCCGATATAGTCCTTCTATCTTTGCCTTCTCAATAAGCGCGGCCTCGGAAATCATGGTATCCAAAAGCTCCATTTTCCCGTCCTCCGTGACCAGGAATCCCCGATAATAGGAAGGGATTTCGACAACCCTTTCTTGAAACTCCTTAACTGTAATCTTCCTTCCGCCAATCCGAGCTAACATAGTTTTATTGCTCTTAGTTTTGAGAAAAATAAGCAACCCTAACCCAACAACCAGAATGCCCGGCACCAACAACATAATTTTTCTTTTCATTGTTTTCCCTTTCCGTAGAAGCAAAGCGTAACCCTCTTAAAATTCGCATAGTTCTATTTCTGGAAATCCTTGCCTTCCCGAACGACTTGACTAATTATACCAGATTACAACAGCTTTTGCAAGGAGTCCTTCAGTTCTCTAACTTTTCCCCGTTCCCACTCAAATTTATCCTTCAAACTTCCTTTGACCTTTGAATCATAATCGGAGGAACCGATTGAAATCTTGAACTTTTCTGTCTGCTGGAATTTAATTCTACCCTTCAGAATTGTAGCCAAATCTACGAACTTTTCAGGTGGGACTTGTGCTTTCGGACTGAATTCAATCTCTACCTCGGTATCTCTTTCACTAATCTTCTCAATTGTCAATTTTATAGCCACCTGGCGAAGTTCAACCAGTTCAAAAAGGGTCAAACAGGGCGGTGGGATATCGCCATAGCGGTCCTCCAGTTCTTCTCTTATCTTCCTCAGGGTCTCCAACTCCCGACAGGAAGCAAACTTCCTGTACATATTGATTCTTTGAGCAGGATCCGGAACATAATCGAGAGGAATGTATGCATCCGCCTGTAAATCTATTTCCACCCGCTCCTCTTCTTCTATCTTTATGCCCCTCTCGGCATTAACCGCTTCCTCCAGCAGTTTGCAATAGAGGTCAAATCCCACCTCAAGGATATGTCCATGTTGTTCTGGTCCGAGAATATTGCCGGCTCCACGAATTTCGAGGTCCCTCAGCGCAATCTTGAAGCCCGAACCCAGTTCAGTGTACTGGGCGATAGTCTCAAGCCTCTTCTCCGCAATATCGCTAAGAGATAAATCTCGCGAATAGAAAATATAGCAGTAAGCCTTATATTTATCTCTCCCTATTCTTCCTCTTAATTGATAAAGCTGCGCCAGACCCAACTCGTGTGCGTTCGTAATTACCATGGTATTGACATTGGGAATATCAAGTCCTGCCTCGACTATGGTGGTTGCCACGAGAACATCATACTCCTTATTTATGAATCTGACCATCACCCTTTCCAGTTCTGACGCTGCCATCTTGCCATGTCCGACCCCTATTCTCACATCAGGCATAATTTCCCTTAGATGCCTGGCAACCGTCTCAATCGTCTCCACCCGGTTATGTACATAAAAGACCTGACCTCCGCGTGCAACTTCATTCTTGACGGCCATTTGGACAATTTCTTCATTTTCCAGCCCTAAGTATGTCTCAATGGGAATGCGGCCCTGGGGCGGCGTGTCTATTACAGACATATCGCGGACCCCACCCAAAGCCATGGAGAGAGTTCTGGGAATAGGCGTGGCAGTCAAAGTTAAGACATCTACTGTCTTTCGTAGTTGCTTCAATTTCTCCTTATGCCGAACGCCGAACCTCTGCTCCTCATCAATTACGACCAGCCCCAGATCGGAAAATTTAATGTCATTCTGAAGCAACCTGTGAGTTCCGATGACAATGTCTATCGACCCGTTCTTCAATTTTTCAATTATTTCTTTCTGTTCCTTCTTACTCCTGAATCTCGATAGCATCTCAATCACTACCGGATAGTCAGCAAATCTTTCAGAGAAAGTGTGGAAGTGCTGTTCAACCAAAATTGTCGTGGGCGCAAGCACTGCCACCTGTTTGCCGTCAAAAACGGCCTTGAGGCTTGCCCTCATAGCTACCTCTGTCTTACCGTAACCAACATCGCCACAAACAATTCTATCCATTGATTTCCGGGACATCATATCCTGCTTCACTTCGTCAATTGCCCTTTCCTGGTCTGGAGTCGCCTCATAGATGAAGGCATCAGCAAACTCTTGTTCATAGTGGCTATCCGGAGGAAAAGCATGTCCAGACAATTTCTGGCGGGCTATATATATCTCCAGAAGTTCCCGGGCAATCCGCTGGACAGATTTCTTAACTTTAGCCTTTATCTGATGCCATGCAATACTATCCAGGGAATGTAATTTTGGTTTGTAACCCTCAGTCCCAACATATTTCTGAACCAGATTAAAATCCTCTATCGGCACATATAATTTATCACCTTTATCATATTCAATTCCTATGTAATCTGTAAATCTTCCTTCTATCTCTATCTGCCTGAGCCCTAAATACTTCCCGATGCCGTACCTCTCATGAACAACATAGTCTTCCATATTCAGTTCAATTAAGTCGCTGAGTCTCCTGGCAGGATACTTAAGTTTAGGATAGCGATGCCTTATTCTATAGCGCCCAAAAATCTCCTTCTCAGAAATCACCACCAGCCTCAAAGAAGGAATTACAAACCCGGAATCAGGGCTCCCTATCAAGAAATGGGGGGATACCACTTCTCTATGTTCTCTCAGGAGTTCTCCCAACCTCGATTTTTCTCCTTCATTGTTGCAGAAGATATAGGTTTCAAAACCCTCGTCCTGCCAGTTTTTGAGTTCCTGAGAAAGGAAACTAATGTTACCATGAAAGGAGGGCGCTGATTTAGTAGAAAAATTTACCGAACCCTTCTGAGGTAGGACGGAGAGGTAAACCTTCAGCAGGGACTTCCTGAGAGTAGACAGCGGGAAGTCGAGATTATCCATTAAGATTACTGCCTCCGCCGGCAGATAATCCAGAATAGTGTGGGAACTATTCTCATCTGATAATTCTTTTGGTATGACCTTAGCCTCTCCTACAGTGTCTATAGACCTTTGCGTCAGGGGGTCAAACCAGCGCATCTCCTCAATCTGGTCTCCAAAGAAAACGACCCTGAGGGGATGTTCGAAATTGGCAGACCAGACATCCAAAATCTCGCCTCGTAGACGGAACTCCCCCGCTCCTTCTACGATTTCAACTCTCTCGTAACCTGCACGCACTAACTTTTCGGCAAGGCTCTCATATTCAATCCTTCCACCTGCTACCAGATTTATAGTAGATAAGGAGAATCGGGACGGAGAAATAGTTTTCATCTTTGCACCATCTACAGTAGTAACCAGAAGGGGATTCTCCTGAAAAGACAAATGGTAAAGAGACACTAGCGAATCTTCCTTATTTTCTTGAGAGAAAAGGTCGCTCTCTCCCCCAAAAGCTTTCAGGTCTTCTCTTAACCTCTCTAAGTCGTCTTCTTTTTCCGTAACTACCAGTAATGGCCTGGAGATTATATCTTTCAGGCCCAAAACAAAAAAAGCTTTGGAACCTCCCCAAAGCCCTGAGACCTTTACCTTTTCCTCTCCCTTAATTATCTTTTCAGAAATCTCTTTTAAGTTTGGGTCCCCTTCCCAAAAATGTAGTAACTCATTCTTCATAACTCTATTCCCTAAAGGATACTATCAAAAAAAAATTGGAAAATCAAGTGGACGATTTACGCAATTCTTCGCCAGAGTGGCACCGAGAGAAGTTTAGTGGTAGATTGGAGATAGATTCTAGTTAGTTACGGCAGTCCTTTGGAAAGAACCGGAAATTTAATTCATATTGAGGAATTCTTGCTTCCTATTTCTTTAATAGCCTTTCCTTGAGAATTCTATTGACCATTTGAGGATTGGCCTTTCCCTGGGTTTTCTTCATTATTTGACCAACTAAATGTACTAAGGCTTTCTCTTTACCTTTTCGGTACTCCTCTACTGCGGCTACATTTTCCTTTAAGACTTCGTCTACCATTTTGCCAATCTCTTTCTCATCGGTAATCTGCACCAATTCCTTCTCTTCAAGGATTACTTCAGGACTCTTTCCGGTATTAAACATCTCCTCGAATACTGTCTTCGCAATCTTTCCCGAAATTATCCTTTTCTCCATTAGATTTAGAAGTTCCGTCAGTTGTCCGGCAGAGACTGGCGAGTCTCTTATTTCCTTATTCACTGCATTCAACCTTCCCAGAAGCTCTACCGTTATCCAGTTACTAACTACCTTCGCGTTGCTATACAATTTAAGGGCCTCTTCAAAATAATCAGCCAGTCCCTTCTCGGCAGTGAGTACTCCCGCATCGTACTCTGAAAGCCCATATTCTCTCATAAAGCGTTCCCGCCGGCTCTCTGGAAGTTCTGGAATCGTCTTTCTTATTTCTTCTATCCATTTCCCATCCACAATCAAGGACACGAGGTCAGGCTCAGGAAAGTAGCGATAGTCATGGGCCTCCTCCTTGCTCCTCATAGGATATGTCCTTTCCCTTTTCTCATCCCAGAGTCTTGTCTCCTGAACAATTTTCTCTCTACTTTCCAAAGCCTCTATCTGCCTCCGGACTTCGTATTCCAAGGCTTTCTGTATGGCTCTGAAGGAATTCATATTCTTAACCTCTGCTTTCACTCCCAATTCTTTCTTTCCAACCAGCCGGAGAGAAACATTCGCATCGCACCGAAGTGAACCCTTCTCCATATCGCAATCTGATACCTCCAGATACCTGAGGACGCTCTTCAATGTGATAAGATAGGCGTAGGCCTCTTTAGGGCTATTGATATCAGGAGAGGAAACAATCTCCAGAAGCGGAACGCCACAGCGATTGAAATCAACGAGACTTCCATCAATTTCCCGCGAACCAATGTAGTGCAAGAGCTTGCCCGCATCCTCTTCCAGATTAATTCTTGTTATGCCTACTTTCCTCTTTCCATTATCAGTTGCAATTTCAAGGTAGCCATTTTGAGCCAGAGGCTCTTCGTACTGGGAAATCTGGTAATTCTTGGGCAGGTCGGGATAGAAATAATTCTTGCGTGCAAATATTGAACGCGTGGCAACTCTGCAATTCAGGGCTAAAGCGCTCTTAATTGCGTATTCAACCGCCCTCTTATTAAGTACAGGCAATACGCCAGGCATACCTGTACAGACCGGGCAGGCATGGGTGTTGGGCGGCGCCCCAAATTTGGTTGAGCACCCGCAAAATAACTTGGACTCTGTCTTCAACTGGACATGGACTTCTAATCCAATTATCGTCTCATACTCTGCCATTCACATACTCCACAAAATTGGACAGCCCTTCTTTCCAACAACTCTTTTGACATAAGGGCAGTCTGTGAGGAACAAACTGCATCTTAAATCACAAAAAATTCTTCGCCGCTCAAAATCATAATCTACACTTGTGGCTTTCTCTTGTGCCAGTCTGTATTCTTTTCATATGTGTAGGCTATACGAAAGAGAATCTTCTCATCAAATGGCTTGGCTAAAATCTGCAGTCCGATAGGAAGTCCTTTCTTGCTAAACCCACACGGAAGAGAGATTCCTGGAATGCCAGCCAGATTTGCAGAAATGGTAAAAATATCCGATAAATACATCTGCAAGGGGTCATCAACCTTCTCGCCAATCCTGAATGCCGCTGTGGGAGCAGTTGGGGTCACGATGGCATCTACTTTTTTGAAGGCCTCATCGAAATCTCTCTTAATTAGGGTGCGCACCTTCTGAGCTTTTAGATAGTACGCATCATAGTATCCGCGAGAAAGAGCGTAAGTCCCGAGCATTATCCTTCTTTTAACCTCAGGACCAAACCCCTCTCCCCTTGTCTTCTCATATTCTTCCAGTAGGTTTTCCGTCTCTTTGGACCGGTACCCATATCTGACTCCATCGTATCTTGCCAGGTTGGCACTCGCCTCGGAGGGAGCAATCAGGTAGTAAACCCCCACTCCGTACTCGGTGTGGGGGAGAGAAATTTCTAAAGTTTCTGCTCCCAGACCCTTAAGAAGTTCTATGGCATCCTTCACAGCCCTTTCCACTTCCCCATCCAAGCCACGAACAAAATATTCTTTGGGGACTCCTATCTTAACCCCTCTAACATCTTCTATTAAACATTTAGTGAAATCGGGGACATCCAGATTGACCGAAGTTGAATCGTTTTCATCATAGCCGGAAATAACATTCGTAAGAAGTGCAACATCCTCTATATCCTTACCAAATGGACCTATCTGGTCAAGTGAAGAAGCAAAGGCAACCAAACCATAACGGGAGACCCTGCCGTAAGTAGGCTTTAATCCCACCACGCCACAGCAGGCTGCCGGCTGCCGAATAGACCCTCCCGTGTCGGAACCTATGGCCAGAATTGCTTCGTCGGAAGCGACCGCTGCGGCTGAGCCGCCGGAAGAACCGCCGGGAATATAATCCAGATTCCACGGGTTACAAGTTATGCCAAAATAGGAATTCTCGGTAGAAGAGCCCATGGCAAATTCATCCATATTTGTCTTGCCTATGAAGACTGCTCCTTCCTCCCTCAGTCTCTTAACCACGGTAGCATCATAGGGGGAGATGAAATTCTCAAGTATATGAGATGAGCAGGTTGTTCTTATTTTTCTCACACATATATTGTCTTTAATCGCCACAGGGATGCCTGCCAACTGACCTACCAATTCGCCTTTTTCAAGTCTTTCATCAATCTTTCTTGCCTGGAGCAGAGCTTCTTCTTCGGTTAAGGTTACGAAGCTATGAAGTTTATCTTCTACCTGACCAATTCTCGCATAACAGGACCTTACAATCTCCTCGGATGAAATCTCTCTTTTTGCCATCCTTTCTAATAATTCGTGCGCGGTCAGTTCGTATAGTTCCATTAAGTTTTCCTTTCAATGGTTATTTTCTCGCCGTCCTTCACTTTTTTCCAGTCTTTTGGGTTTCCCAAAAGCTTGCCAATCAGATTTACCGGGCTGGCTGGTTTTATCTCGGACTTTGTAGAAATAGGAGTTTTTCCAAAGAAGATACAGAAACTATCCCCTTGAGGCCAATATCCCAGGTCTCCTTCCTTGACAACGCTCACGGCTTTCTCTGGACCCATCTTAACTGGAATAGAAAAGTATATTTCTTCCCCCCAAGTATTAACTCTTGCTTCCACAGGGAGGGAATCCCAGATGGCGTTTCCTGTCTTTGTCTCAAAGAGCTCTCCCTCCATAACAACCTTCTCTGTTCTTATAGTTATCTTCTTTGCCATTCTTCTTCCTTATTCGGTAGTGTAGCGCTTTATGGAAATTCCAAATGTCAAAATCCAAATGTCAAAATCCAAATTCCAAATTACGGGGACAAGCCCCTACACTACAAATCAAAAATCAAATATCAAAAATTATCTAACACCCATTACGCAATGCCCATTACCCATTTTATACCGAGCGACTCCGAAAACTATCCCTTCATCCTACTCTATTACCTTTTTTACCTTGAAGTGGCCGTATTGCACTTCTGGAGCATTCGCCAAAACTTCCTCCTGCTTCAAAGATGGCTTTACTACATCCTCGCGGAAAACATTTGATAAAGGCAAAACATGGGAGGTTGGCTCCACTTTTTCCGTATTGAGCTCATTAAGTTTATTCATATATTTCAAAATATCTCCCAGTTGCCTTGTATATTTCACCTTCTCTTCCTCAGTCAACTTTAATCTTGCCAATCTGGCAACATATTCGACTTCCTTCTCAGTAATCATTTGCTCTCGCTCCTTAGTATCATACTCTCTCTATAGGCGCATATTTGACCAAAAGTTTCTTCCACTGACCATTTTCAAATAGAACGACAATCTTTGTATCGTCACCAGAACCACTCCGTTCCAGTATCCTCCCGAGACCAAACTCTTCATGCCGGACCCATGCACCTACCTGCCATTCATCTGCTTGAGTGCCAAGGGAGAAAGGGCTTTGACGAGCCTCGGTGTCCCCGTTTTCAGGGGAAACCCGGACTTCTGATAGACCCCTTTCTTTTCCCTGTAGACCAGCCTCTACGACAAAACGGGAAGCCACATTCCATCTCCACTGCCCGTAAAGTCGCCTCTGGTTTACTGAAGTAAGATAGAGCCTTTCCTTGGCTCTAGTCATTCCCACATAACAGAGCCTCCTCTCTTCCTCCATCTCCGCCTGATCATAAAGGGCGTCAGCGTGCGGAAGGAGCCCCTCTTCTAAACCCGTAATAAAAACCACGGGAAACTCCAGACCCTTAGCCAGATGGATGGTCATCAAAGTCACCCGGTCTTTCCCTTCATCCCAGGTATCTATGTCAGTTATTAAAGATACCTGCTCCAGAAAAGCCTCTATTGACTTATCCTCAGACTGTTCTTCAAACTCTCCAACTGCAGAGACCAGTTCTTTTATGTTCTCTATTCTGCTCTCGGCCTCGCTGGTATCTTCTCTTGCGAGTTCATCTAAATAACCAGTAGTCTCTATCACCAGACGCGTCAGTTCCTTTGCCCTCAAGTTTTTACCTCTGGCTCGTAACTCACCAATAAAGTTTATGAGGTCTTCGAGACGCGGACAGGCCCGGGGAGGAATCCCCTTAATTTCTCGAACTTTTCCCAGAGTTTCAAAAAGTGACTTTCCAGACTCAAGCGCAAATTGCTCCAAATAAGTCAGAGTTTGTTTACCTATCCCACGATGCGGTATATTAATAATTCTCTTTAGGCTGAGAGAATCTAAGGAATTTGCTATAACTCTTAAGTATGCCAGGATATCTTTTATCTCTTTTCGCTCGTAGAATCTAACCCCTCCAACAATAGCATAATTCAGTTTAGCTTTCCTGAAAGCATCCTCCAGAACCCTTGATTGTGCGTTTGTCCGATAGAACACTGCAAAGTCTTTCAGGTTGTAGCCTTCTTCCATCAATCTCGTTATTTCCCCCGCCACGAGATTAGATTCAAAGATTTCATTGTCAACCTGGGCGTACTCAACAGGCATTCCGTATTTCCGATTTGTCCACAGTTTCTTATCTCTTCGGTATCTGTTATTTTTCACCAGGTTCCAGGCAGTGTTGAGGATATTTTTCGTTGAACGGTAGTTCTGTTCCAATTTCATGACTTTAACATTTTCATAATCTTTTTCAAAATGTAAGATGTTGCGGAGGTCTGCCCCCCTGAACGAATATATTGATTGGTCATCGTCACCAACAGCGCATATATTTCTATGCTCGGAAACCAAAAGTTTAGTCAATAGATACTGGGCATGGTTTGTATCCTGGTATTCGTCAACCATAACGTACTGGAAACGCTCGCGATACTTCTCCAGCACCTCTCTTTTCTCTCTGAAAAGCCTAACTACCTCCATCAAAAGGTCAGCAAAATCCAGGGCAGAACTCTCCCGCAGTTTCTTTTGATAAAGCTGATAAATATTGGCAACGACCTGGCGGAATTGGTCATCCGAAGTTTGAGCGTAAATAGCATAGGAATCGGCATCTACAAGATTATCCTTTGCCTTGTTTATTAGTGCTGCAGCTACTGTTGTCTTAAACCTTTTCTCATCAATGTTTAACTCCTTTATGCAGTCTTTGACTAAGTTCAACTGATCAATCTCATCGTAGATAGCAAAGTGTCTATTTCCCCCTATCTTGTCAATTTCTTCTCGAAGAATCCGTGCGGCAAACGAATGGAAGGTGGAAATCCAGACGCTTCTCCCCTTACCCCCTACTAACCGGTCCACCCTCTCCCGCATCTCCCCCGCTGCTTTGTTCGTAAAAGTAACCGCCAGGATATTCCACGGAGAAATACCGCTCTCAATTAGATAAGCTATCCGATAGGTAATTACCCGGGTCTTGCCTGAACCTGCGCCAGCCAATATGAGAAGGGGACCATGAATGTGCTCAACCGCTTCTCTTTGAACAGGATTGAGGTCGTTCAATATACTACGGCCTTTCGTTCCACTCTCCATAAAACCAAAACTCTCCTTTTTCCCTGACTGACCACTTAAACCAGATTTGTAGCGGAAAAGCGTAAGCTTTGTCTATTATCAGCGGGCGACCGTAAAGGTCGCCCCTACGCGACCTGAGATTTTTGGCAGTGCTCGAAGAGCAAAAAATTGTCAGCGAGCGAACCAAATCCCGAGCATATTTCCTCACTGCACCATCTTCTCAATCATTATGGTGGCCTTATAGTTATCAGGGTCAAGCTCCAGAACTTTCTTGAATTCATCGGCAGCTTCTTTAAGCTTCCCCATAGTATAGTAACAATATCCTAAATTGAAATGGGCATCAATCATCTCAGGATTGACAGCGACTGCCTCCTTATAATTCTCAATTGCCTTCTCTTTATTTCCTAAAGTAAAATATATGTTCCCTAAATTATTCCTCGCTCCTGCCAGTTCAGGATTCAATCTACACGCTATCTCAAAATTCTTGATGGCCTGACCCCAATCTTTCTCCTTTGCATATATCCATCCCAGCCGGTAATAAGCCAAACCATTATTAGGATTTGCTTTGATTGTTTCTTCAAGTGCTGCAATTGCCTTTCGTGGATCGGCCTCTTTCTGGTCAAAGAAACTAACCTCTTCGCTCAGCAACTTGTGAGCACGAAAAGGTTTAACTATTTCTCTTATAGAAAAGAGTCCCATCCAAAGTACGAGACCAATTATTATTAGCCTCAAGGCTCCTGGCCAGTCTACCGGGACCACTATCTCTCCCTCGCACTCGGAAGCCAACAGGCCGAGCAGGAAATAGAAATAGACAGCAGTCACAATGAACCGCATATTGACGGAAAAGAAGCTATCTGCAAGAATTCCGGCACCTGCGCAAAGCCAACCCAAAGTCAAAACTTTTTGGGATTTCTGAGCCGAATCTTCCTTGAGGACCAAGCCGCCTTGAATGAAGAAAGCAAAAATTGTCCAGAGAAAGATGCCGATTCCAATGAGGCCCGTCT
>Ga0315308_1000518_pt1 | contig 21584 bp, 17 predicted proteins | sample TDP3_MG_FD_203078 | JGI IMG/M metagenome (GOLD analysis project Ga0315308, IMG submission 203078) | Freshwater sediment microbial communities from Lake Towuti, South Sulawesi, Indonesia - TDP3 | ecosystem: Environmental > Aquatic > Freshwater > Lake > Sediment | place: Indonesia: South Sulawesi... | reverse complement strand
TAGGCTTCCTATCTCCTGCTGAGCCATCTTGCTAGCCGCATCCTTGACGCTCGCCTCTGAATCTATGGAAGCAACATTCGTATTCATCAGGTCCTTGACTTTCAATTGATCTTCGGAGGAATACGTTGGATCACATGCCTATAAAATGTGACGAAGCCCTTGTCAGTTCGCCTCTTGGCTACACCTCACGTGCTTTCGGATTCAATGTAACAGCTTGGTCCCATATCGTTTGGATAAACATGTGAAGCGTAGCGATGCTTCATAATATGGAAACACTCTGGAGGCATTGACGAACTTCGGATTATGCATTCCCAAGCTCAGGTCTTCCGGAGGTCTTCTGCGACGTAGCCTAAGCCGAATCTTTCCAATGTGTCAGGTAGAGGTTTACCGTCGCTGTCCCATCCCATGCCAGCATAGTATCTGTCCAGTATCCTATCCCAAACACTTTCGAGGGTCTTACCTTTGCCCCCTCCTGAATCAGGAGCCGAACCATATCTTGCCGATGGTCTGTCCGAGGCTCTTCCAGCAATCCCGTGCCTTATGTTGAAGGCTCGAAGGAGATGAACGATTCTTCTTCCGACCTGATATCCCTCCTCAATCGTGAAGTTCCATCCTGTCACGGCACTCACGGCTTGGCAGAGAAGATCCATGTTCATCCTGGTGTTGAATCGGCATGTCACCAAAGAGTCTTCCAGCATCATGGCTCCCTTGTCATGGAGGTTAGCCTCCACGATCTCTTCCCATTTTGGATAGGATCCCAGTGCAGACGGGCCTCCCCAGGTCTCCAAAGTGCCTGTGTTAGATATGCACGTGTCAAACTGTTCAGTAGTCCTGTTACGGTGGTCGTGACCTCGAGGGGTGTTTCCCTTCATGGTGTGAATGGCCATGCTCGGGGCTTCGCCGCCCATACTTCTCGCTGCGCGCATAACCCCTTCACTGAGGATCTCGCCGATCCCCTGCCTCCTTGCGATTAAATTGAGAAGGAGCCTTGCACTTTCAGCGTTGCCCCAAGAGAGATCAAGGCCGCTAGCCTTTTCCTTCGTAAGGATCCCTTTCTCGTAGCATTCCATTGCGAAGCCTACGACCCATCCTGCCTCGTTCGTTTCCATGCCGAGCCGGTCAACTTCCTTGCTGAGCATCATGGCGCTGGTCACGTCCTCTTGATCTATGGCTGAGGACCATGCCGCGAACTGTTCATATTCTGGTTCTTCGAGCTCCTCGCCCGCGTATGGTCCTTCCGTTATCTTCATGATGTCGCAGTGGTGTATTTGGCAAGCCCAGCAAGGATTGCGCCGAACTGAGAACTTCTCCCTGATATATTCTCCACCAAACCTCTGCCACATATCTCCGTCAACCAACCAGCTACTCGTGGTGTAGTTCTTGACTGGTATCATGTTCTCCTGCGCGTTTCGATGTAAGCCTTTGAGAGTTCCATATTCGTAGGTGTCTTTCGTCTGTGTCTTCACATTCTCCAGAAGGGTTCTGGAAACATCTCTGAGACGGTCAGGATTGTGTATTGCTACCTCTCCTTTTCCACGAACGACGCCGATCGCCTTCAACTTCTTGGATCCCATGACAGCTCCCAAACCGTTGTGAGACGCCGAGTGGCCGCGGTCGAAGAAGACTCCCGCGAATTTCACAAGATTTTCTCCTGCTGGCCCTATCGAGGCGACGGCCATCTCGCGCTCCCGGCAGTCGCTCTCATGCTTGATCAGGCTGGCTGTCTCGTATGTGTCCACGCCTCTCAACCAGTCGGCATCTCTCAGTTCCGCCGATTCCGGACCGACAAATAGGTACTGGAGGCTGTCTGACGCTCCTTGCACGATTATTCCGCTGAGACCGCACAACCTCAAATATGCCCCGAAGTAACCATTCGCCTGGCTGCACCCGGCACCATTGGTTAGTGGCCCCTTGGAGACGACGGAGACTGATCCTGAGCCGCCAATCATTGTACCGTTGAGAGGTCCAGCGGCGAGTATCAGTCGGTTCTCAGGGTCAGACCATTTCGTTTCCGGATGAGTTTCCTCATAGAGGAACTTCGCGCCCAGCCCAGTCCCTCCTATGAAGCTCCTCAGAACACTCTCGGTGACCGTGAATCGTTCAAGCTTGCCTTTTCCCAAGTCGACTCTCAGGATCTCACTGGTATACTCTCTAGGCATCATGGATCTGCCAAACGGAAACTTTGATCAGATATATGAAAGTGACGTGAATGTTCTTGGTGGCGATGAGGAATGAAGGTTGAGAAAGAGGGGGTGCGAATGAGGGTCACTTGGGAGAGTCAGAACGAAGAGGATGTAAGGAAGGCCAGAGAATTATTTGCGAATCTAACGAAGCAAGGCTGGCTGGCGGCCAGAAAAAACAGCGAATATAGGCGGGTATTTGAGTTTACACCGAAGTACGGAGAGTTATGGTATATACCCATAGCTGAAGGAGGCTAGTTCTCCGGACAGTTTGCCAAATACTGTCTTTGGCAGTTCTCTCCTCGGCTGTCGTTTGCGAACGGTCCCGGGGCTTGTCTTGCCATTCCACTAGAGCTACGCCCCGACGCATGCATGAAGTATCTGAACAATCTTGATATTCGCTCGCTGCAATTCTCTTAACTCAGGTGAAGTTGTTGGGCGTACTGGATCTTGCTCGACAGCGCAGGACGATCAGGCGCTTTCAGAAAAGGCAGATTCCGTATGATCTCCTTCAGAGTTGTGTGGACGCGGCTAGGTTGGCGCCATCGGGGGCGAATCTTCAGCCGTGTGAATATGTAATCGTCGATGATGAGGCGTTGCTGCCTGAAGTCTTCTCGACCCTCAAATGGGCCGGCTATATCACCCCAAGGGGGAATCCTCCTACTGGTGAAGAACCGAGAGCATACATCGTGATCCTCCTAAATCGTCACAAGAGGCCCCAAGGAGGAAATCATGATGTGGGAATCGCTGCTGCATACGTATCACTCGTTGCCTTTGAGAAGGGTCTCGGCTCCTGCCTCATAGCCTCGATTGACCGAGACAAACTACGTGAAATCCTGAAGCTGCCAGATCATTGCGAAATAGACTTGGTTGTGGCCTTAGGCTATCCGAATGAGAGCCCGGTGGTTGAGAACTTTGTCGATTCTGTCAAGTATTGGAAGGACGAGCAAGGCATACTTCATGTTCCGAAAAGGAAGCTCGGTGAGATTCTACACCACAACAGGTACTAGGCCAATCAAATCATCGTCATGTCTTCAACTGCCCATCTATCATTAAGGCAAGGATCTATCCCAGCCAAATGCCAAGAACAACGAATCTGTACCAGATGACGAGGCTAATCACGGGAAATACGAGTATTGCAGCGATCGGGACCAACACACTCTTGGTCTTTAGGGTTATCCACACCGGCATAATGAAAGGGAAGAACCTGAAGAATGACCAGACGTTTCCAAACGTGGTCAGGAATAGAAACAGCAAGGTTGCATATGTGCCAAAATCCTTGTCCACATCCAGCGAGGCGACGACCAGCACTCCAAACAGAACGACAATAAAGAGCAAAATGATGATAACGCACATCTTTTCCAAACCGACAACTCCTCTTTCCCGCGTTCCAGTCGATTCTACGATGAAGCGAACTGTGCTGTTGATCCCGAATGGCCAGCCCTTCTTCCAATAGTCTTGCGAGGACCAATATGCCATCCAGTCTCCAGTCAAATTGAACAGATGGGAGCTCCATGCGAGTATTGTAGCAGAAGGAACTAGCAATGCCAATAGAACGTTCTTCCTATCGTGCTGGTCGAACGTACTCATGGCTAATGGAAGGGCGATCAATACGCCGTAGACCTTTGTAACAGCCGCTATCGCCGCGAGTACTGTTGAGGAGAGATACCTCTTTCGCAAACAGAGAATCCAAGTCCCCAATATCGTGACTGCGAATAGAGACTCAGTATAGGCTATGCTGGTGAAGAAGAACGTTGGTGGGAACAGCCCGAAAAGCAGCGTGGAGACTGCAGCTTCACGCCTACCCACATAATGCTCGGCTAGAACTTGGAACATCGGAACAGCCAGCGTCCCCAGAGAGAAGGATACTATCAAGGATGATGCCCAGTACTCGCCTGTTAGCGCAGATCCGGCTCTGATGAGCAGAGGATAAGCTGGGAAGAATGCATATGCAGGGTAGGAATAACCTGTCTTGGCAATTCTAATGTACCACGCGCTGTCCCAACCGTGAAACAGAAAGGGCCAATCAGGTTGTGGCTTGGCTCCCCATTCCCCCATCCAGAACGTAGCGAACGCTTCGCCGCCCTGAATGGCTAAAGCATAGACGCCGTATGCAACCAGCAGTTTCAGGCCCGTGACAAGACTGAGGGGAAGCAGGAAACGTTTCTTCCCATTTTCAAGAACCCAATCGGCAAGCTTTTGGGGCCAGCCTTCATGGAGGACATTATGCGGAATCTGGGTCACCTACTTTCTCCCTATTTTCGGATGCGTCATATCGGAGGACAATGGTTCATGATCAGGACTGGCAGCAACAAGTGCGCTAAGAAGAGATATAATGCTGACCTTTCTCCTGACAGGTCTTGTTCAGAATTGGTGGAGGAATATCTATGGGCCATCGATTCAAGAGGACGTGTCATTGGTAAGAGACGCCGTGCCGAATGCCATAGGCAAGGCATAGTTCACCGTGCCTCACATGTGATAGTGATTGATCCTAGGCTGCGGATCTTTGTGAAGAAAAGGAGCTGGTCTAAAGACATGTTTCCGGGTCAATGGGAGACAAGTGTCGGAGGCCACGTTAGGTACGGAGACAACACTAGAGAAACTGCAGCAAGAGAACTTGAAGAAGAACTAGGGATCAAAGCAACTCCTATCCGCCTAGGAAGATTCCGCTACAGAGGGACCGAAGAGAAAGAAAACATCACCATCTTCTATATCGTAACCAAGGAGAAGCCAAAGCTGAATAGGTCAGAGGCGACGAGAGGGGAATACCTGACGATTCAGGAACTCGACAGGGCTCTCTCAAAGAGAAAGTTTGTCGACGGGACCGTGGAGGAAGTGCGTGTAATCAGGTGGCTCCTCTCCAAACTGGAGAAGTCTTGACGAAATGCCCCCCATCATGGAATAGATGGCATTCTGAGACTAGCTTGAGATTGGAGTCCAAACCTTATTGACGGAACCTAAGATATCAAATCAAGTGTACAGAATATCGGATGAGATGGACAATGATCAGGAGAAAAGGTGAAGAACGCTCCACGGAACTGGGCTTTCGAAACGTCGTCAGACTCGGATATGTGAGCCTCTTCACCGACGTTTCTACTGAGATGGTCTTGGGCGTATTACCGTTCTTCATTGTGAAGGAACTTGGTGGGACAGTCGCCGTCCTTGGGCTCATAGAGGGCGTAGCTGAAGCCTTCAACTACGCGTTCAGAGTCTTTGCAGGAGTGGTGACCGACAGGATCGGTAGGAGAAAGCCGCTCGTACTTCTTGGTTATGGGCTCTCTTCGATAGCCAAGCCCCTCTTTGCGGTTGCGGGCTCATGGGGCCACGCCTTCGCGGTAAGGGTCACGGACAGGGTTGGCAAAGGTATTCGAACATCGCCTAGAGATGCTCTGATCAGCGATTCAGCTGCAAGGCCTGAAGCTGGAAAAGCATTTGGGCTTCACAGATCGCTTGACCAACTCGGAGCCATTCTAGGGCCATTTCTTGCATTCATTACAATTCCTATCATTGGAATGCGCGGAGTGTTCTGGTTCTCTTTTCTCCCGGCGGCAGTCGCTTTGCTGATCCTTCTCTTCCTTGTGAGTGACACGCAAGGGCCGGTGAAGCGGAGGAGCGTCTTCGAGAACGCAAGAGAGGTCATGGACCGTAGGTTTACCCTTCTAATGCTGGTCCTCGGCCTGTTTGCTCTTGGCGCCTACAACTTCTCATTCGTCCTCGTGAAGGCTGGAACCTTGGGCGTCCAAGAGAGCCAAATCCCTCTTGTCTATGCGTCCCTCAACTTGGCCACTGTCATAGTTGGACTGCCCGCTGGAATGCTCTCTGATAGAATCGGAAAGCTCCCTGTGCTTAGCCTCAGCTACCTAGTCTTCCTTTCGACCTCATTAGCTGGAAGCTTGCTTACCGACGGTTCGTTCTACGCGTTTCTGATAGCGCTGCTCTTCGGAAGCTACCTTGGAATCGCCGAAACAGTTCAGCGCGCCATAGTCCCTGATTTCACGAAGGCAGAGCTCAAGGGAACGGCATATGCCCTCTACTATACTGTTATCGGGATGAGCACTCTGGCCGCAAACTCAATATTCGGAGCATTATGGACCGATTTGGGGCCCGCACCAGCCTTTCAGTACACTATTATCACATCGATGGCTGGGCTCGCTGGCGTAGTTGCCCTCATGACAAGAATCAGCCCATCCAGATCCTAGGCCTCACAGCTTGCGCATTTTGGCTCTTGCTGGATAGGATAGTCGAACAAACCTGCTGACTCTGGGTCCGAACAACTGTTGAATCCATAATGCAGTCACCACCAGAGAAAGAGAAGAGAGGACCAGTACATCGGTTAACCGGAACGTTCGCGCTGAAACCACCCTCTCCTCCCTTTCTATTCTCTCTCCAGTGATCGGGTTGAGCATCGTTTCTACAGGGGCGAAGTCATCTGTAAGGAAGGTGCCGCTCGACGCAATCCATTCCTCCCCGACCATTGTTTCGACGTACTGGTCGAAACTAGCAATCTTGATCGGAGAGCCTGATCTAGCTCTCGCAACGAGTTCGTCTTTCAAATATCGCTTTGTCTCCGCAGTGGCTACGAGCGCCAAGTTCTGAACAGTATTGTAGTCCCTAGTACCCTCGGAGACTTTTGATCCGGCTTGGAATACGTAGATGCTTCCCAAGACCTGCCTGACAGTACTGCATTCTGCCCTGAAGAGTTCCGAAAACGGCCCCGTTAGAGCCGATATCAGGTTCGACACGATTACCCCACTGGGCTTAAGGTCCTTGGCTATCTCTTGGAAGAACTCTAAGGTCATAAGGTGAAACGGAACATATGTCCTAGAATATGCGTCAAGTACTATCAGATCATATTTCTTCTGTGACCTAACTAGGTACATTCGCCCGTCCTCGTTGAATACTCTCATCCGCGAGTTGTCCTTCACATTGAAGTACTGTTTCGCTGCGCTGATGACTTCATCGTCTATCTCAACTACGTCAACATTCACAAGTGGATAGTCTGAAAGGAACCTTTTGGGGCCGGAAAAGCCTCCTCCACCAATGAAGAGGACATCTGAAATCTCTGTGTTGAAAAGAAACCCAATGTGAAAGTAATTGTTGTAGTTGTAGACGATTCTCTCTGGGTCATTTAGATCCATGGCACTATGAAAGTGGTCGTCCAGAAGCATCGTCCGAACGCTACCTCCGTGAAGGGGATCGATCCCCTCCAAAATGACCATGTGGTGATAGAGGGTGTCCTTCTCCAAGAGAACTTGATTCAAACCCAGTTTGAATAGCATGACATTTGGGGAGATCGATACAGGCGGAGTCAGGATGGCGGAGAGTATCAGGAGTAACACCAGAAGGGCTCTAATCTTGCCGCCAAATCCGAGAAACGATAGCCCAATGAGTACGATGCCCAGAAGCTGAATGATTCTAACTATCCCCAGCTCTGGTATCAGAACGAATGCGGTGGCGAATGTACCCAATATGCTGCCAAAGGTGGACAATGAGTACAGCTTGCCCGCCAGGTTCCCAATGTCAGATATGTTCTTGGCGGCAAGTTTTATTGCATAAGGAGAAACCATTCCCAGGAGGAAACTTGGTGCAGTCAGAATCGCAGATGAGGCAAGGAGAGGTGAAAATCTCTCCCCAATGTTGAGCGAAATCACAGAGTCGAAAACTACCGGTGTGATTGAGGGGATTATGAGAACAAAAAAACCTGCGGTGAGGATCACTAGTGAGAACGTTGCGAAGTCAGGCCGTTTGTCAGCGGCCAGCCCTCCGACGTAGTATCCTGCCGACAGGGCCGTCAGCACAACCCCAATGAGGCTTCCCCAAACGAAAATTGTGCTCCCGAAGTATGGAGCAAGAATCCGGCTTCCCGTTATCTCAAGAGCCATGACTACTGCCCCACATATGAAGACCTGAAGCTTGAGCCTCTGTTCCATGTTCATACTTGTCATCTTCCCAGCCTAGCGACGAACGCCGAACCTGATAAATTGCGTTTTCGGCAGTATCTCTCTCAACTATCTGTTAAAGCTCATGTCTACGAGGTTCTTCATCGGTGAATATGGATTGTGATTTGGCCATGAGCTGTGCCCTCAACCAACTTGACAGGAGAATCTTGTCCATCGATCAGAACCGCTCCCTTTTCGATCGCTTTACGCAAGACCTTTGACTTAGACGCGGTTTAGGGTAGCGAGGCCGCTTCCTTCATTGAGAGGGTGAGACATGCGTCATGTAGTGATAATGGCTGGCGGTTCAGGTAGAAGGTTCTGGCCTGTAAGTAGGGAGACGTATCCAAAACAGTTCCTCGTGTTGTATGGGAACCGTACTCTTCTACAACACACGTACCATAGAGCTCAGCGTGTGGTCGCTCAGAGAAACATCTGGATATCCACGAGGGCAGGTCTTGAAACGATTATCCGAAATCAAGTTCCGATCCTTGGTAAGGACAGACTCATCATCGAGCCGGTAGGAAGAGATACTGCTCCCTCGATCGCGCTCAGCTGCTCATGGATAATGAGAGCAGATCCGAAAGCGACTATAATGTTCTTACCGGCAGACCACTATGTTAGCCCGACGAAACGATTTGCAGAGACCGCACTCGCAGCATTGTCTGTGGCTGAGAAAAGAGATAGCATAGTGACCATAGGGATTCAGCCCACCTTTCCATCGATTGGATACGGATACATAGAATGTGACATGAAACATGTGAGTAAAGGCTTTGGTGCGCATCCTGTTCTCAGATTCAAGGAGAAGCCAGATCTCGCAACAGCAAGGCGATATCTCAAGAGAAGGAGATACTTCTGGAATAGTGGAATATTCATAGCCAGAGCTTCTGTGTTGATGGAGGAGCTGAAGAAGTATGCTCCCCGAATATTCGCACTCACGAAGGATCTGATGGTCCTCACTAGATCGGCGTTTCAAAAGAGAGCGAAGACAACGTTCCGGCGGATGCCGAAGATTTCGTTCGACTATGCCGTGATGGAGAGATCGAAAGTCACGCTCATGGTCCCTACAAGATTCAGTTGGAACGATCTCGGTTCATGGAGCTCGTTGGAGCAGTTGACTCGTTTGCGAAAGGAGAGGAACGTTTCCTTAGGCCGAGTTCTCACACTTGGTAGCGATGGGAACATTGTGTCCAGTAGAGAGAAGCTAACGGTGTTGATCGACGTGAAGGATTTGGTGGTGGCTGTGGCTGACGAGGCGGTGCTCGTCTGTGATAAGCATTCAGCAGAGAAGGTCAAGGACGCGGTGGTATATCTAAGAAAGGGCAGACATGTCGCGTATACGTAGCTGCATGCAGGTCATCTACTTAGCTGGCAGAACGCCTTCCTATCTAGTCCTCTTTCATCCTGTTTCCGTATCGTCAGACCGGGCGAGCGTCCTTCGTTTCGAAGGCTTCGCGGGCAATACGCAGAAATTCCTCTAACGGGATGCCTATCTCGCGGCAAATTTCTATTCGTTTCCTAAGATATCCAAGTTTTTTGAAGGGCCTTTCCTCAAACTTCGCTAAGAAAGCACTCGAGTTGAGTTCTCCCGCTTGGCGTATCTCCTCTCGGTCTGCCAGTTCTGCGAAGAATCTAGCCACCGCATCGGAAGCGATCAGGGCCTTGTCCATGATATTCCTAGGAATCACTCCTGTTCTATGATCGTGAGCTCTGATCGCATGTAAGCAGTCTTTCGAAATCAACCCTTCGAGAAGCTCTGCCGCCACGATTCCATGCTTACTCATGTCACCATGAATCTTGTCGCGGTCAATATCATGCAGCAATCCGCAGAGGTGCCACTCCTCTTCGTCCGTCTTGAGTTTTCTCGCGACCTGCTCCATAATCCGCGCCACGGCCAAGGAATGTTTTCGCGCCTCGGCTATCTTCAGATGTCCTCTCATTAGCCGAATCGCTTCTGTTCTTGAGAGCATAAGGAAGAGTCTGCCGCTGAGGGTTAAAAGCAAGTCGTCTCCAACAGCTGAGAGAGCGAACCCTCATGGCTATCGACCGTGGGCGCTTATCCCTGCTTAAATATTTTTGATGACGATGTTATCCACGATATGAATGGTTTATTTACTAGTTGCATGTCTCTCTATCGGCGGTATACAGTGGATTGTACTTCTCGGTTAGATCCGGTGTATAACCAACTGCAAAGGGTTGTGAGAAGCAGATGGAAAGGCGTCGGTTCGGTGGTCCCAGAACAATGCATAAGGCTGTTTGTTCTGACTGCGGGAAAGAATGCGAAGTCCCATTCAAGCCCACCGAAGGAAGACCAGTATACTGCAGAGATTGCTACCAGAAGCATAGGAAATTCTAGGTAACTAGACCTCTGGTTTGGGGAAGATTACACCTTTTTTGTTGCCGTGACTTTTCACGGATGCTGTTGAGAAAGCAATAATACTCTAGTGCACGTCATAGCGGCTTCGTTCCGAGGAAGTCTCAATCGATATGGTGTCTTGATTGCAGATCTGTCAAGCGAAGCACAAACCCATGGTTGAAGAACCGTCACCACATGCTGTCCCAGCAGGATTTTCGTTTGGACACGGGAGGCGTTGGAGCCGCTGGTTTGTCGTTGTTGGGGCGCTGCTAGTTCAGTCGAGTCTGGGATCCTTGTACTCTTGGAGCGTGTTCGTGAAGCCTCTCTTGGCTGCGTTCACGGGCTCAACTAACATGCAAGTCTCTCTTCCTTTCACGATAGCCCTCGCCGTGTTCTCCATCACAATGGTTTTTGCTGGAATGTGGCAGGATCGGAGAGGCCCGAAAATCGTCGCCACAGTAGGGGGACTCGTACTTGGACTCGGGAACATCCTAGCGAGCCAGGCGGGACAGCTGGAAGGGATTTATGTAACGTACGGCGTCTTGGGCGGAATCGGCATAGGGCTGGCCTATGTCTGTCCCATAGCGGCATGCATCAAGTGGTTTCCCGACAAAAGAGGCCTAGTTTCAGGCCTGGCTGTCGCTGGTTTCGGAGCGGGCTCATTCTTCTACGCCCAGTTTGCGAACTACTTGATTGCTCTAGGATCTCCCGCAAGCAGCTGGAGACAGGCGTTCACCATACTCGGCATGATATATCTAGTCTCAATATTGGCTGGCGGTCAGCTGCTCAGGAATCCTCCAAGCGGATGGCTTCCCCCCGGTTGGACACCGCCATCGTCAAGCGGAAAGCCGCTGGACAGCAGCAGTACTTGGACGGAGATGGTGCGGACTGGAACCTTCTACAGGTTATGGGCCATGTTTGCCTTCGCAGCCTCATCTGGCCTGATGGTCATTGGCCATCTGTCTCCGTTCGGACAGGAATCAGGACTAACCGCAGCGGAGGCTGCAGCTGCCGTCGGAGTGTTAGCTCTGTTTAATGGAGGGGGAAGGATAGTCTGGGGGTTCGTGTCAGACAGAGTTGGAAGGAGAAGGACAATGCTTGCTATGTTCACACTGAATGCAGTGGTCATGTTTTTGCTCAAAGAGATGGGTGGTACGGTCCCACTCTTGGCCGTTGCTGCTGCGACAGTCGGTTTCTGCTTTGGAGGAACTTTGGCGATTTTCCCATCGGCGACTGCGGATACTTTCGGCGCCAAGTATATTGGCGTCAATTACGGTCTGATGTTCACTGCCTATGGGGTAGCGGGAATAATTGGGCCAATAGTTGGAGCTGTAGTTCACGACTCAACCGGAAGCTATGTCTATGCATTCGTTGTGGCGGCGATTCTATCGGTCTTGTCCACTGCGTTGACCTTGACATCGAAGACCAGTTGGAGAATCGCTTCTGGCAAGTAGCGCAGGCCAGTGGCCCGGCTCAGCGATGCCGCGCATCAATACGGAGATCCATATTCTGTTACGGAAAGGTTGAAGTCGTAGAGTGCCTCAACATCATGTTTGAGCCATGAGGGTCTGTGGAGAAGTCGAGCTCTGAATCTATCCCAGTCCTCTCTTCGTGCCAAGAGCACCGTCCTCTTTATTGGGGTTATCTTCGTTTCTATCGCGTCCCCCGTCTTCTTCATGGAGTTCATGAATTCTTCTGCTGCTTTCCTCTCTTTGGCTAGGAGTGAGAGCAGTAAGTCGTACTCTCCGAACAAATACGCGACGTATGCAAGGACGAGATCCCGCCCGTACTTATTCTCGATCAACGACTCGTAGAGTTTTGAGTAGTTCTTGGGGTGGGCCTTAACCTCAGCAGTGTATCTTTCCATCGTTGCCGGTGTATCTTTCAGGATTGGAAGAAAAGCCGGCTTGACCAAAGGTATCGTGTGTGAGTCCGATAGGTCATCGATGCGGCAGATCTGCTGTGTCAAGAACTCCATGATGCTGTCAGGGCTCTTTGCATATAGACTGACCGTGACGAAGTCTTGAGCGCTTTGCGATGCGTAGAACGGGGTTATTTCTTTTGAGTCATACCCTTCCAGTTCTGCTAGGACAGAATTCCAGAGTCTTTCTACGTCGCTTTTGGCGTAGAGTCTCATCAGCGTCATCATCGACTGATCGCCTTTTGTTGCTCGATCAGTTTCTGAACTACGGTTGGGTCAGCCAAGGTGGTTACATCTCCCAAGTCTTCAGATTCTCCAGCAGCTATCTTTCGGAGTATTCTACGCATTATCTTACCGCTTCTAGTTTTCGGTAGCGTCTCCGCGAACTGTACGGTTTCAGGAACAGCTATCGGACCAATTGTAGTTCTCACATGCAAACCCAGCTCTTTCTTTAGGGCCTCTGAGCTCTCCGAGCCCTCCTTTAACGTGACATAGGCGTATATGGCCTCGCCCTTGATCTCGTGCGGGACAGGAACTACGGCAGCCTCAGCTACACGTGGGTGACTTACAAGAGCGCTTTCAACCTCGGCTGTTCCAATCCTGTGGCCCGAGACCTTTATGACATCGTCAACTCGCCCCATCAGCCAATAGTCACCATCTGAATCGAGGCGGGCTCCGTCGCCGGTGAAGTACATTCCTTTGAACCTAGACCAGTAGATCTCCTTGAACTTCTCGTGAGCACCAAACACTGTTCGCATCAGGCCTGGCCAAGGCTTCTTTATTACCAAGTAGCCTCCCTCATTCGCTGCTGCGACAGAGCCGTCGTCTCTGAGTATCGCAGGTTCGATGCCTGGGAAGGGCTTGCTGGCTGAGCCCGGTTTCAGAGTATGTGCTCCAGGCAGCGGAGTAATCAGTATTCCTCCCGTTTCGGTCTGCCACCATGTATCGACTATTGGGCAGACGCCTTTTCCTATGTTTGTGTGATACCACATCCATGCCTCAGGGTTGATCGGTTCGCCAACTGTTCCGAGAAGACGGAGGCTTGATAGATCTCTTCTCTCAGGCCAGCTTGTGCCGCTTCTCATCATGGCGCGAATTGCTGTTGGTGCGGTATAGAAAACGTTCACTCGAAACTTCTCAACTACTTGCCAGAAGCGGTCGGGTTCAGGATAGTCTGGTACTCCTTCAAACATGAGGGTTGTTGCTCCTGTTGAGAGTGGCCCGTAGACGATGTAGCTATGCCCAGTTATCCAACCGATATCGGCAGTGCACCAGTAGGTATCTTCCTCATGGTAGTCAAAGATCCATTTGAACGTCAAGGTTGTGTAAAGTAGGTAGCCCCCTGTTGTGTGAAGCACACCCTTCGGTTTTCCAGTACTGCCGCTCGTATACAAAATGAACAACGTGTTCTCGGCATCCATGACTTCAGGGTCACATTTGGCTGGAACTTTCTCGGTCTCTTCATGCCACCAGAAGTCGCGGCCACTCTTCATCATTACATCTTCGCCAAGCCTTCTGACTACGATCATGGATTCAATGCTCGGGCAGGCAGCCACAGCTGCGTCGGCACTGGCCTTGAGTGGAATGATCTTTCCGCGTCGGTAGGAGCCGTCAGCGGTGATCAGGAGCTTGCATTGGCTATCATTTATTCTATCACGGAGTGACTCAACGCTGAAGCCTCCGAAGACTACGCTATGTACTGCGCCTATCCTCGTGCACGCGAGCATTGCTATGGGAAGTTCAGGTATCATCGGAAGATAGATCGCGACCCTATCTCCCTTCTTGACTCCCATGGCTTTCAGAACATTGGCGAACCTGCAGACTTCACTGTAAAGCTGTTGATAGGTGAGAACTCTGACGTCACCTTCAGGCTCACCTTGCCAGATGATCGCCGCCTTGTTCTTTCGCCAACTCTTCAAATGTCTGTCCAGGCAGTTGTACGAGGCGTTGAGTTTTCCTCCCTTGAACCACGTAAACCTCGCCTCGTCTACGTCCCACTCGAAAACCTTCTTCCATCCCTTCCTGAACCAATCTAACTCGTCAGCATGGTTCTCCCACCACTTCGGAGTGTCGCGGATGGATTCCGTGTATATTCTCCGATATTCCTCCTCACTCTTGATGATCGTCTGCCTCCTGAATTCTTCACTCGGAGGAAACCTCCTTACTTCCTTCATGATCGACTCAATTGTCTTGTTTTCCGCCACTGTTGATTCCGCCTGTCCCTAGTTCGAATACGTGCCGCTCTGAAAAGTGATTTTCTATAAAAACCTTTCAACGATACCGAGGCCATGGTCATGAGCAGCTTGGAAACATGTGTCCAAGTAGCCTAGGCAGCCATCTCTTGTCAGAGTTGAGAACCCTCATTGTCTGAAGGATAAGCACGATGCCAAAGTACGCGAAAACCTAGAGCAGTTCGACGGAGAGATTGGAGTCGCCTTACGGCGTTGGCACAAGCCACAGCATCATTTTGAATACCGAATCAGTCTTTCAGTCTATGAGATCGATCAGGGTCAATATTCTTATTGAGCTTCTGAACAAAGTCCGAGCGGGAAAGTCACGGCTGAATGAGAAGTCGGGTTCCGTTAACGCAGACTGATGCGCAGAAGTTGATGAACCTGAGATGCAGTACTATGTAACGCTTACCTCGAACTGCAATCTCAAGTGCAGATACTGCTACGAGAAGTGCTGCAACGACTTCGGAGTGGATCTGGGGCACCTCACGATAGACTACTCTGTCCCTAGCTCAATCAAGTATGACATAGCCGATCTTGAAAGATTCTGTCAAGAAGACCCTGATCCCACCATTGTCTTATACGGAGGAGAACCACTCCTCCGAACGGATCTTCTGGAAAAGATCATCGACACGGTGCCAGCCCGGAATTTCATTCTCCAGACCAATGGCACACTTCTTCATGAATTGAGCTCTCGGTGTCTCCATAGGCTCAGCACAATCTTGGTCTCTATTGACGGTGACAAAGAGATAACTGACTACTACCGGGGAAAAGGCGTATACGATCAAGTGCTCCAGAACATCAAAGAGATCCGCGAAAGAATGTTCACTGGCGAAATAGTCGCCAGAATGACGGTCAGTAACAAGACAAAGATTGATCGCGAAGTTCTATTCCTAGTCTTCAACGGATACTTCAACTCCATTCACTGGCAACTCGATGCTCTCTTCTGGCATAACGACTACGACAAGGAGCAATTCACGACATGGTTGAGAACTGAGTACAACCCTGAGGTCAGAAGACTCGTCAATGCATGGATAAGACACATGGAGGACCGAGCAGAGGTTCTTAGAATCTATCCTTTGTTAGGAATTACACAATCGCTACTTCTGAACGAGCCTACAAGACTGAGATGTGGAGCAGGCTGGACGATGTTCAACATACAGACAGACGGCAACATCACGCCATGCCCAGTAATGGCGGGGATGAAGGACTTCTACCTCGGCCACATCAAAGACATCGATCCGGGTGAATTGGCGTCCCGGGCAGTATCCGTTGGTGATCCCTGTACGAGCTGTGACATCTATTCCATTTGTGGAGGAAGATGCCTCTATGCCAATGTCACAAAATTATGGGGTGAGGAAGGCTTTCGCCTTGTTTGCTCCACCGTGGTGAATTTGGTCGATGCCTTGAAGGGTGCCGTTCCAAGAATTCAAGATCTCATGTCAAAGGGCATGGTCCTGTTGCAGGACTTTAATTACAGGAAGTACAACAGCTGTGAGATAATACCGTAAGCTCCTGAGAGTTCGTCGATTGGTATGGGCCCGTACCCGAGAGCTGTTGAGCCTGTGTTCCCTTCGTTTATTCCGCCAAGGTAAGCGCAAGGAGTAAGGCAATGGATGTCATGCCATCTGCAAGGGAGCTTTCAATGGGAATGACAAAGTTGTCAGGGTCCAGACCCTTCTGGAAAGTCAGGATTGAAACTCCGAAAGATACCAGAACAATTGAACCGACAGCGATTAGGTTCGTCACCAGCAACGTGGAAGTCAAGTCTAGGAAAGAGTGCAATACAAATATGCCGTTCATAAGAAGTGACAGCGCTGCTAGACTGACGAACAGTATTATCGAGGCCGTCCATGCAGTGATAATACTCGTGGTGTGGTTCCGCAGGGCGGAAAGATGTGGCTTCAGCAGACCTAGAGCAAGCTTTGTTGTGGCTGTGCTGCCGACTACTGAACCGACATCGCCAACCATGTCGATCATGGCCGGATAGACGGTGTAGATTTCTTTTCTACGCTCAACGATCAGGCTTATTCGCTTCAGAATTGTTCCAGTCACATTGACAATGAATGCCACGAACATCATCGTGTACAAGGATTCTTTAATCGTCTTGAGAAATTCTCTGTCGCGGGCATAGCGGGATATGATATACAGCGCAAAGACTGAGTGCACCAGTCCAATAGACACTACAATGCTCTTGCCGAAGTCAAAGAGAAAGGCTAGGTTGAGTATCAGAGCGTAACAGAGCGTTATGAATATGTCAGCCGTTGTGGACATTATGGGATATACGACGATATCTGGGTCTAGGCCTTTCTTGAACGTGATGAATGCAACGTGCACTGTCACAAAAGTGAGGAATAGCCCCAAAGCCATGGTCGCCACGACGGTTGCCAGAATATCAGGAAGATCGGCGAGGGTTATGCCCCAGAACAGAACGCCGAACGGTAAGGAAACTAGGCTCATCACTAGGCTGGTTGCTAGAGTTGTGACAATCAAGGCTGCGTATAGTGCGTAGAAGCTTCTCGTGTTGTTGGAAAACCTTGGATATATTGTACCTATGTGCAGCGCCGTGCTCAGGCGTCCGCTGAGTAGGCCGCCTATCACACCCTTTGCGCTTACAATTGCGGGATATATCGCAATGGCCCACGGGGACATCTGGAAGATGTCTAGTTGGTAGGCAAATACGAAACCTGCAAAGAGTCCACCAAGGTCGAAGGAATACGCAATCATTGTTTCCCTGAGTGCTTTGAAGAAGGCTCTCGTATTGATGCTATGAGTCATCGATTGACTGGGAGTCTTCACCGCGTCCCCCCTCTTCCCAGGTTCCTTCGCACTCTTCGTGTCTAGTTACAGTCCCACGTTTTCAGGTGAAGAAGACTATGCCTGAACCCACTGCTTGCAAGGCACTTTCGCCTGCGTAATCCCCAGGAAGTACTCTTCCGATCGCTATTCTACGCTGTATGATTCGTGTGCGTCCATTGAGTGACGGTCGCGTATTTCCTTTCGAGGCCAGGAACCCAAACGTCGGCAGAATCGTTTCAGGCGTGGCGCTCATCGTAGTGATCTTCGGTAGCGCTGAAGTCATTGTTTCGAGCTCGGAAAGACGCCCGGAGTTGAGACTCTTCCTGATCATGCTTGCTACGTAGGTCATCTCAGGCCAACCAGTCAAACGTCCTCAATCTCGCTAGTATGCCGTACCGACCAGTCCGATGCTGCCTACCTGCGTCGGTTATGGTTCTTCGGGTTCAAAGAAACAGATATTTAGGTTTATGGAATATTCTATCCCAGTCCGAGGGGTTCTCCTCTCGCATGGGAAAGCTTGAGAAGATTCAGTACAGGCCGATTTCCGTGAGGGACTTACTCGTAGAAATGAAGGACATGTCAGAGCTGATGATCGATCTTGCATATTCTTCAGCACTCTTCAATAGCCGCGAACTCGCTGAGGAAGTCTTGGAACTTGAAAGGTGTGTGGACTCACTCGCCTATCTTCTAGACATGAACGCGATGATTGCTGCAAGAGACGCTGAGGATGCCGAGTCTCTCGTCGGAGTCTCCGTTGTGGCCTCGGCCATAGACAAAATTTCCGACGCAGCAGGAGACATTAGTGCAATAGTTCTGCGAAACATAGGCATTCACCCGCTGGTTCGAAAGGTATTCGAAAAGGTCGAAGAGCGGCTAACCAGAGTGGAGATAAGACCGGACTCTATCCTTGTCGGGCGCAAGCGTAAAGACCTGAAGCTTGCCTCAAGGATAGGAGCGAACATAATCGCCATCAGACGAGGAAAAGAGTGGATCATCAATCCTGGAGACGAGGAGACTCTTCTGAAGGGGGACATCCTCATTGCACGTGGAGCACCTCTAGGCATAGAGGAGTTGAGGCAAGTCGCTGAGGGAACTCTCAAGAGCTGGAGGAATAGACGTGGCGCAAAACGAAGAACAGTTTAGACCTCTCATTGACAAGATGGCGGAGCTGAAAGACACCTCCGAACTGATGATCGACCTTGCGTACTCCTCACTTCTACTGAATAGTCGCGAGCTGGCAGAAGAAGTCCAAGCGTTGGAGAACCGGATGGACGATCTGCACACGGAGTTCGAACTGCTAGTCTTGAGCAGATGCATTACGCCCGAGCAGTCAAAGGACTATCTCGGCTTGATTCGTCTCGGCTTGGTTGCTGAAAACATTGCAGACGCGGCAGCTCAGATAGCAGATGTCGTCCTCAGAGGGCTGAAGCCTCACCCAGTCCTGCGCCTCGCCATTAGGGAAGCAGAAGAAACGGTGGCAAGAGTGACAGTCTCAGGTACTTCGGTGCTCATTGGAAGGAACCTGCAGGAGGCACAGATTCATGAGGAGACAGGGATGTGGGTTCTAGCTGTTAGGAGAGGTGACGCTTGGCTTAGGCCGAAGCCAGATGTTGTTATTAAGGAAGGCGACACGCTGATAGCCGCAGGCTACTCGGGAGGCGTAGAAGATCTAAAGCAACTCGCTTCTGGGAAATCCTCACCGACCTGACGTTTCAATCACGACAAATGAGAGAAGAGATGCCGGGGCATTCTACGTTTCGCAAGTGCCTCCCATCGTAAGACAAGTATTCCTCATCTGAGAATGATTGTGCTCTCGAGGAAGAATTGGTTGAACATCGATAAGGACCGAGAATATCTTTCCAGCCTACCAGTTAAGAAATTGATCGACCTATTCTTTGTGCATATTAGAAACATGTTTCGCGTCGATGGACTCTATTTTCTAGGCATAGAAGAGAAGTTTGGAACGGAGGCTGCTACTGAGATCGACAGATCCTGCTGGAGGACCATGGCAGCGATAGAGGCTCGAGAGATTAGCCGATTCTTGGGAAAGTCGCGTCTCCTCATACCAGATATCATGGAGGCTCTCCAATTGACTAGCTGGTCACTTGACCAGAAGCACAAGGAGATCGAGGTGAAGGAAGGGAAGGGCGTGTTTCGGGTAGTAAACTGTGAGACTCAACTTGCGAGAAAGAAAAAAGGGCTGTCGGAATTTCCCTGCAAGCAGGTCAGATATGAGTACCTGAAGGCATTTGTACAGGGACTCAATCCTCAGGCTAATGTCCTATGTCGACTGTGTCCGCCTGACAAGCATACTGAGGAGCTTTGGTGTGAGTGGGAGTTCAGCCTGAAGAACTAGGTTTGAGTGTTCTACCGCCCCGTTTCGGGCAAGTCTGGAGACATGCGACTACCTCGTTCCTGCTCCTCCCCCACCGAACCCTCCGCCTGAACCAAAACCTCCTCCTCCACCACCGATCCCGCCACCTCTGCCGCTGGGCAACCCAACCGCTACCATTGGCGTGAACAGGAGAGGTATGTGGGGTGCGAAGTTGAGCTCCGGCAGCTGGATCCTGAGTTCCCTCATGGCTTTGACCACCGCGTCGCCTACTCCCAGAGCTGTGCCATAAACCAGCCATTCGCCCCACATTGAGAGGTCTTCCGGCGCGTACTTTCTTATGAGAGCCAGGTCCGAGAGAAAACGTTTGAACGATTCCCATTCAAGTTTTTCTCTATAGGATAGGCCTAGCCACTTACCGAAGAGGGTCGATGGAAACGCGACTGCCACAAGCGACTGGATCACGGATATGGTTGACATTGCGACGGATGCGGTCAGGATCGAGCTGAGGCTTGGCAGAATGACTAATGCGAAAATAGAGATCGCCAACAGAACCGCAGAGATCAGAGCGACCGGGAGAATCCTTTTCCTACCACTTATCATGAACTGTGAGGCTATCTTGGTTTCGCCTATTCTCATTAGATAGCTCATCTCTTGCCTAAGATGCGATAGCCTAGACCGATATGTGTCATGGGAAGCAAGACCCTCAGCGAACTGTTTGATGGAGCCCGTATCAACTGAACCGTTTCTTGAGATTTCTTTTAGGAACTGGAGCGCCCGTCGCTCGTAGACATCTTCGCTTGCTTCATCAAGGATCTGAATCGTCAAAGCATCGCCGTTCCTCTCGCTGCTTATTCTGATCCTGCCGCTTCTGTGTAGGTCCAGAACAGTTGCGTAGAAGCCGTTCTCGTCAAAATCGAATGCGTTTCCCTTGAATACGAGGTTGACTATCCACGGCTTTCTATCCTTGTTAGGGATTGTGCTGAGATATTTCGGTACTGCAAACTTCTTCTCTCTGCCAAATGCGAGGTATAACATGGCGATTATCAACGGTGTAAAAAGAGCAAGCACCGTCGCCCCTTCCCGCAGAACCCTGGCCCCATTGTACTGTGCCAAAAAGAGGATGTTAGCTTGGAGCGTCAAGCCTCTAACATTGTCAACCTCTACGGGGTAACCATTCAGGACGCTCAGGATCTCTTTTTTGAATAGGATCTCGACCTCGAGAGGCTCATCTTTGGCGGCGCTTCCATAGAAGGCTGCAATGCTTCCTTCCCTTGACTCTCTGAGGGCAGGTGGGCGTAGGTATATTGCCGAGGAGAGATCCGCCTCCTGGATGATTATCCTGACATTTCTGTATGTCAGATGCTTGTTCGCGAGCTGCAGGTTCAGGTGGCATAAGTCTTCATCGTATTCCAGTGGGGGATGGATTAGGAAGACGTAACGGATCTTGTACCTTCCAGCTGGGAATCTCTCAGGTTTGAAGACGCCAACCTCGTTGAGGCTTGCAAGTGAAGAGACTGATCCGAATATCTGCGGATTACTTTTGAAACGGTCCTCCATCCAGACTGACCCCTGAAAATCTTTCATATAGACTACTGCGTCTTCCGAGAACTGGCGTGCCTCCAAGAACTGGACGTAAGGTCTGTTCAACTCTCCCTTGGACATGGAAGCATCCCAAGATCTGTACAACATCCTGTACTGGCCAGACGCCTTCACGTCGTATACATAATCCTCGACAAGAGTACCGTTGGCGTACAGTGTGGCGACATACTCGTCGACCGCAACGTCTCCTTCGAGAAGAAACGGAAGGCTGTTGACCGCCGCTAGTC
>Ga0315308_1000515_pt1 | contig 21626 bp, 21 predicted proteins | sample TDP3_MG_FD_203078 | JGI IMG/M metagenome (GOLD analysis project Ga0315308, IMG submission 203078) | Freshwater sediment microbial communities from Lake Towuti, South Sulawesi, Indonesia - TDP3 | ecosystem: Environmental > Aquatic > Freshwater > Lake > Sediment | place: Indonesia: South Sulawesi... | reverse complement strand
CTATCTTTCCGACTTCTTTTAGGCCGCGCATCGTGACCCCAGTTGAGGTTTCGTTGTATACAACGGCTATCGCTTTCACATCGTGTCCTTCCGCAGCCTCCTCCAATTGTTCCGGGGTTGCTGCCTTCCCCCACTTGATGGGCACCTCGATGGGCCTGCCTCCGAATACCTCGACCTTCTCCTTCAGGCGTTGGCTGAAGACACCATTGACCGGCACCAATACTTCATCGCCAGGAGAGAGGATGTTGCTCATCGCGCATTCGACGCCTCCTGTGCCCGAAGAAGTCAGTATGAAGACATCATTTTTCGTTTGGAATGCGTACTTGACCTTCTCGATCAATCCACTGTAGAATTCATGGAATTCTGGGCCGCGGTGGTTTATGATCGGCCTAGTCATCGCCTGCATCACGCGATCTGGCACATTAGTGGGACCAGGTATCATGATGAGTTGCTTTTTGGCCCGCATTTCATCCCCTTTTCATCGTTTTTCCTTTAGGTAGGTATCGACCATTTTAATGGCACACCACTTCCCGCACATGGCGCAGACCTGTGGGTCGAGCACCGGCGGCCTCCTCCGCCTGAGCTCTGCAGCCCTCTCGGGATCTATCGCAAGCTCAAACTGCCTCGTCCAATTCAGCTCCTTCCTCGCCCTCGCCATCTCGTCATCGCGCTCGACATCGATTCCCTTCACCACATCCGCCACGTGTGCCGCGATCTTCGCAGCTACCACCCCTTCCCTGACGTCCTCAACGCTGGGCAGGCAGAGATGCTCAGATGGTGTCACGTAACAGATAAAATCAGCCCCAGCCCAAGCCGCAAGGGATCCTCCAATGGCGCCGACTATGTGGTCGTAGCCGGGGGCGATGTCCGTGACGATTGGCCCTAAGACATAGAATGGGGCCCCTTTGCAGGTGCTCTTCTCGAGCTTAACATTCGCCTCGATGTGGTCGAGAGGCAGGTGTCCGGGCCCTTCGACCATCACTTGAACATCCCTTGCCCAAGCCCTCTCCACTAGCTCGCCGAGCGTCAGGAGTTCTTGGAACTGAGCCCGATCTGAGGCATCTGCCAATGAGCCAGGTCGCAGCCCGTCGCCGAGGCTCAACGTCAGGTCAAACTCGCGGGCTATCTCAAGCAGATAATCGAACTCCTTATGAAGTGGGTTTTCCTCGCCGTGGTGGACGATCCAAGCTGCCAAAAAAGAGCCCCCCCTGCTCACGATGTCGGTTAGGCGACGTTGCTGCCTCAGTGCTTCGATCGCGGCCTTTGTGACGCCGCAGTGAACGGTGACGAAGTCCACGCCGTCCTCAGCATGCCTTCGGATGGCATTGAAAATATCATCTGAACTCATGTCCACGATGCTCCCCCTCTCAGCCGCTTCGATGCCAGCCTGATAAATTGGCACGGTTCCGACTGGCACGTTGACCGCTTTCATGATACGCTTTCTGACCTCGTCGATTTCGCCGCCTATGCTGAGGTCCATGACGGAATCGGCGCCGTATTTCACCGCGATCCTCGCCTTCTCGACTTCCTCATCGATATCCGCGTAGTCCGGCGAGGTGCCAACGTTCGCATTGACCTTCGTCCGCAACCCCTCACCGATCCCCTTGACGTCGATGCCCTTACGCCTGACATTTCTTGGTATTATCAACCTTCCAGCGGCAAGCTTCTTCATCACATAATCAACTGACTTACCTTCATCCTTCGCCACGGCCGCTATCTCTTCGGTTGCCTCGCCTCGCCTAGCCTCAGCCATCTGCATGTTCTGGCCTCGTATCACGATACCCGTCTTAATTGAAAAGCTTTTAAGTGCCTATTTAAGGTGAAAAACCAACTCACGACTGGAGGTGGACCATGAAAGTCATGGTCGTGAAGAGGAGCGGCAAACTCGAGCCTTTCCAGAAGGAAAAAATCGTCATGGCTTGCAAGGGAGCTGGCGCTACACAAAAGGTTGCGGAAAAAATCGCCGATGAGGTAGCCAAGACCGTGCGCGATAAAATCACCACGAGCGAGTTACGGACTGCGGTCCTGAGCAGGCTGAGGAAGGAAAACCCGGCTTGGGAAGCGGCATACCTCAAGCATGAGAAGGCAAAGAAAAAGAAATGATCTTGCCTTTCCAACGGATATTTCAAAAAGCATGTGGTTAGTTTAACTGCCATTTATTTTTAACCGCACCTGACAAAATAACGATCATGAGTATAATCGCCATCCTCTCAGACCTTGGAACCAGAGACTATTTCGTCGCCGCTATGAAGGGCTTTATACTCTCGATCAACCCGGACACCAAGATCATCGACATCACCCATGAGGTGCCGAAGCGAAACGTTCGAACGGCCGCGTTTACACTGGCAAATGCCGCCGAAACCTTCCCGAGGGGGACGATATTCATCGCGGTCGTCGACCCCGGCGTGGGCACCAAACGGAGATGCGTGCTAATCCAAACCCGCAACGGCATGTTTTTCATAGGCCCGGACAATGGGATTTTCACCCTTGTAGCCGAGCGATTTGGCGTATCGAAGATCTATGAAATAACAAACAGACAACTCATGATACCCAAGGTCTCGCCCACCTTTCACGGACGCGACCTAATGGCGCCTGTTGCCGCTCACCTCAGCCTCGGCTTAAAGCCGTCGATGGTTGGGCCGGAGGTAAAAGTCCTCAAGCGGCTGAAAATGCCCATGCCAAAGCCGACCAACGCCAAAATTGCCGGCTGCATCTTGAACATCGATGATTTCGGCAACCTCGTGACCAACATTGGGGCGGACCTGATATCGCGATTCGCAGGGCTTGGCGAAACCATGCAGGTCAGCGTAGGGGAGAAAGATATCAAGGCAGGACTTGTCAGGACATTCGGCGACGTCAGGCCAGGCGAGAACCTCTGCTACATCGGGAGCACTGGATCGCTGGAGATCGCCAAAAACATGGGAAATCTTGCAGAAGCAGTGGGGGCTAAGCAAGGGGACGAGGTGATTTTGAGGCGATGTGTTAAAAAGCGGACAGCGCGCAGTTAAAAAGGGTAATTCGATGGTGACGCGAGGCATCCTAATCGGAAGATTTCAACCTCCCCACAAGGGCCACGTCGAGGTCTCCAAGCAGATCCTGCGCGAGGTGGATGAACTCATCGTTGGCATAGGGAGCGCGCAGGAGAGCCACACGCTCGAGAATCCGTTCACCGCTGGCGAGCGAACCCTCATGATAAGCAGGGCTTTGTCCGAGGCTGGAATCGACCTGTCCCGCGTTCACACAATACCGATCCCAGATGTCAACAACCACGCCATCTGGGTTTCTCACGTGGTTTCGCTCTCCCCGCCATTCTCGGTCGTCTATTCTGGCAATCCATTGGTCAAGCGGCTCTTCAAGGAGGCTGGATTTGATGTCAGGACCCCGCCCATGTTCAAGCGCAAGGAGTACTGGGGAGCGGAGATCCGAAACAGGATGATCAAAGGCAAGAACTGGGAGCAACTCGTGCCGAAATCCGTGCTCGAGGTGATGAGGGAGATCAAGGCGGCTGAGCGACTTAGGGACCTCTCGAAGACGGATTATCTACTTAGGTAGGCCAAACACGGACCCAACCCGATCCATCCTGAAAAACTTCACCGATGTTGACTACATTTGGCAGTTCTATTTCATTTATCTCGCTCAGATCCTCCAGATCATTCATCTTTATCAAGCCGTCTGAAATGGTGTAAAGCACATCGTCCATGTAGAGGGACCTCTTCACGGAATATGGGGAGTACCAATAGCCCATCAACTCGGCATCGTTTTCTAAATGAGTTATTCCCCCCTTGAGCACGAAGCCGTTTTCCAAAGAAACGTTGAATACATATGCGCCTTGCCAAACGTATTCTCCATAAGCGTCTGGCGGGACCCCTCCCAGATATTTTCCTTCATCGATTTCTGCGAGCAGGATTGGCATAACGAGGAGGTTCTTCGACTTGCTGAACAGAAATGCCTTGTGGTCGCTCAAAGCATAGGAATCAGTTCCCCTATCGCCTATCACAAATTTCGATATCTCTATCGGGTTTTCGGGATCGCTCACGTCGAAGAGTGCTATTTTTATTCCTTGATACCACGCGAAAGACCCCATGTCATAAGTGTCCTTGCCTACGCCTATTATGTGAGTTTCGTCGTAGGGGTGCAGGTAGTCGGAGTAGCCCGGTATCTTCAGCTCTCCGAGAACTTTTGGGTCGGTGGGGTTTGCTAGATCAATCACGAACAGCGGGTCGATTTTCTTGAACGTTACTAAGTACGCTCTATTACCCATGAACCTCGCCGAGTAAATTCTTTCCCCCGGAGCTAGCCCTTCCAATCTACCAACAATGTGGAGGTCTTCGTCGAGAACGTAAACGTGATTTCGAGCGCCACCGTCCCAAAGATCTCCTGTTGTGATCGCTATCCTGAAGTATCCTTGGTATTCATCCATGGAAAATTGATTCAAAACGTGCCCCGGGACCTCTCCCTGAGATTTGTACTCGATTTCTCCGTTGGCTATGGAAATCTTATGAATGATTGTTTTCTCCGTTCCCCAATTTCCCATCCAGTTTAATTTCTCCCATTCAGCGTATGTGGTGTATGTGATGTAAATGTTATTCGAAGAAACGAAGATGTTCTGAGCCGCGCCTATGAGGAATGTCTCCTTTGAGATTTCCTCATTATCATTTTGCGTGTTTATCGATATTATAGTTGTAAATTCATACGAATAATCTGGGACGTCGAAGTAGTAGATTTCGTATGCCGGAATTGTCTGGGATTTGCCACTCAAAGAAATTCTAGGCAGTTCTATTTCAAATCCACGATAACTGATCGGCGAGTTTACTATCACGTAGACGTGGTCTCCTATCATCCTCGAATCGAAATAGCCACCATCAAAGGAAATATCCCTCCTTAGGATGGGGCTTTCCCTATCCGAAACATCGTAAACCTTGATAAATGTCATCCCAAAAATAACGAGCTTATTTTCATTTATGAATATTTCAACCGGATTTTCCCCCACCTCCATCTTGGAGAGGATCCTAGCATTTTCGGCGGGGTATGCGTCGATGATGATAACCGTATTCCCCGAAACGACGTAAATGTATTTCCCGTCTGTCTTCACGATGTCCGCTTCGTCGACCCCTAACACTTGGATGTTTGTCGTCGAAAAATCTGCTGGCACCGGAGCATACGCGTCATATAGAGCTCCGACGTTCCTCAGTAACACTACCTGGCCCCATCCTCCAAACTCAGGATAGTAACCGTAGCCATATCGTGTAAAGGCATCCAAATTCATTTCGATGAAGTGCTTCAGCTCTTTGTAAGATGAAAATTTCCTTACTTGATTTTGCCCGAAGGTTTGTTGCCATCCGCCGCTTGAATGGTCGCCCTTGGTAAATTCCGTTATGATTGTGGGGACGAAGGGAGATGAAGCCACCGCGATTGCCGCAATGAGCAAGATGGCGACTGCCCATGTCTTCACGACAGTCTTTCCCTTTAAGAGGAACCATATCGCCACGAGTAATATCGCGAATGAGATCGCCAAGGGCAGTGCAAAATTTACCTCGTCCGTGGAGCCTGCTGGGTTCCAAGGCGCTGCACTCAGGTCCTGCCAAGTTTTGACCTCCGTGTTATCCGATAGCAACCTTTGCGCCTCACTGGAAGAAGTCATCCTCCCATCCGTAATGTACCAGACAGCCTCTTGGACAACATGTACTTGGTAATCATAGCCTCCCTCCGCCGCCCTGCCTAAAAGTGTGCTCAATGTCACATTCTTCTCCTTCGTCGGAGTCAGCATGTCGCTTATCGCCGGCACTCCCTTGGAGAGGTTGATGCAGTAGCTCTCGAGCCTCATTTGTTTACTCGCGCCCGCCAGTACGAGCACCACGCCGGTTTCGCCTATCGTGATGTCCTGGTTGGCCTTGTTCTTGTTGTTCAATATCGTACCGACCTCTGCTCGGATGTAAGCGTCGGCTGTGCCGTTGTTTGTTAATCCGATTATGACCGCCGAGTAACCCTGCGACTCGTAGCTCACCGATATCGACGAGTCAAGTTCAGTTAGGTCCTTCGCCGGGCTTGCCTTCGCAAAGCTCGCTAGCCAGTTCTCGACTTCTCCCCACTTCCCCTCGCTCAGCCCAAGCGATAACCAATAACCTTTCATGCTCGCCAAGTCGACGCCCATGTAGACCCAGATGGCGAACTGGCGTAGGATATCTTCGGCGGTGGCTGACCTTATGCCAGAAGCCGCATTTTCGGTGAGGAGCTGATTTTCCAACTCAGGCACGTCGACGGTCAAAATTGCTCGTAGCTCCGGAGGCGCTATCCCATGAACGATATATGTATCAATAGTCGGGGGCGGGTAGATGAGGATCACGTATGCTGAAGGGGGCAGCTGGCTGGCGATGAAGTCGACGTAAAAAGTCTTTATGCCCTCGCCATTAGCTAGTGTTTTATCCTCGATGACGATTACGCTGATCCCATTTTCCGAGTAGAGCAGCACCCCTTGGGTAATTGTGTAGGGTTCGGATGTCTGAATGGTTATAACCTGTGGGATCTGTACCTCGGCATTCGTCCTGACGAACGTTGGAGTCTGGGGTCCGGCCGTCACGAGGCTCGAACACACAGTAATCACCAAAACCGCTGCCACGAACCACCACGCTTTCATTGTTGCCCCAGATAAGGTTCCGTCGGGCGCGTATTTAAATTAAGTTTCGTATGTGAAACTTAATATTTATATGCACTAAAACTTAGAATTAACTGGTGAAGTACATGCGGGGCTGGCTATCCGGAGCGTTCATTGCGGCGATCATTGCTGCCTGTACGATCACGGCATCTTTTGCCTTATTAAATCACTTCTACGGCACCCAAGAAACGGAGATGATGTGGAAAGATGTGGCTCCGATGGCCTGGGAGAACGCCGAGCAGTTTAAGCCCATGGTCTTAACGTGGGAAAACGCCGAACAAGTCGGAGAAGTTTTCGATGTAGGAAATATCGAATGGTTTACGGGGGCACGTTCAGCATCATGGGACGCTGTGAAATATTCAGGAGGAACACTCCTAACTTGTGATAACGCTGAGCGTGTAACATACGTAACCATAAGTGACTGGGAAGATGCTGAACAATCGAAATCTCCTGTGCTGACCATCTCGCCAGGGAAAATGCTCGTGTATTCTTATGACGGTGGGGGTGAGGACCGTTATTTTGGTGAAGGTGTGGATGGAACGATGGCCCGCTTGGACTACGCTATACCTAAATCCTATGACATATCTCCAATACCCCCCGGTTTAGCCTCAGAAGAAACACTTAAGGTAGGTACATTTATCGTACGTGAAACAAAATCAATCTCCGTCCTCCCTATCTCCGCAAGCATCGGAGTCGCTATGGGCTTCATGGTGTTCGCGGTATGGATAGGCTATAAGCGCATGTGGGGAGATGCGGCCTCGACGCTCCTCGAACAGGGACTCCATGACATGACAGTTAGGGATGTGGAAATTGTCGGGCAAATCATGGACCTGAAAGAGTTCACCGTACCCGAGCTTGTGCGACGGACGCGCGCCTCAAAGATCACGGTTTGGCGCACCGTCCAGAAGCTGATGGAGCAAGGACTTATACAACCGATCGAGCAGACTAGACCTGCAGCCAACGGGCTCGGCGGCCGGGGAAAGCCGAGCCGCGTTTATAAATACGTTGGCGCGCGTGCTTCAGAAGCACCGGCTAAATGATAAAAATTCTTTTGGGTTTTGATTTTACCCGATGGCTCAACTGAATTTAAACATGTGTTCTCTAAGGTTCACTTTTCCGCCCCTTATTTCGACGCCCTCATCGACGAGTAGCTTAGCTTTCCTCCTGCGGCCGAATCTATAACCACCAATTTTACCATCCGACCTCACGACGCGGTGGCAGGGGATTTCCAGCGGATGAGGATTTCGAGCTAGGGCATTGCCGACCGCTCTACACGATCTAGGGCTACCCAAGGCTCGGGCGACCTCCTTGTAGGTCGTCACCTTGCCCTTCGGAATTTTCGAGACGAGTTCTAGGACGCGGGTTTGAAATTCGGACATGAACGGTCAAGTTGAAATTAATAGCGATGACTTCTTTTGTATTTATCTGAAAGAAGTCAGGGTGACTATCATGATAGACATTGACGGCTCGATAGGCGAGGGTGGTGGGTCCGTACTACGCGTTGCTGTGGCGCTGAGCGCTGTCAGCCGGAAGCCCGTCCACATCTACAACATCCGCGCCAAGCGGCCTAAGCCGGGGCTAGCCCCCCAGCACATGCACGGCGTCGAAGCCCTGGCGAGGCTGACGAATGCCCGAGTCGAAGGGCTCTCTATTCGCTCGACTGAACTCGCGTTTGAGCCGGGCGTCGTCGAGGGCGGCCGATATCGCGTGGACATAGGCACTGCTGGGAGCATCACCCTCATCTTGCAGGCGTTGATGCCGGCTACCGCTTTCGCCTCGAAGCCCGTCGAGGTCGAGATCACGGGCGGCACCGACGTCCCAATGGCGCCTTCGATCGATTACCTGGCGAACGTTACCCTTCCAACGCTGAGGAAGATGGGCTACGTGGGCGATGTTGAACTCATTCGACGAGGGCACTATCCTCGGGGAGGCGGGATCGTGCGAGCGCGCATCGAACCCGTGCAAAAGCTACGGGCGATCCGCTTGACAGAGGCTGGCAAAGTAACGCGTGTCGCAGGTATATCGCACTGCGTCAAGCTGCCCCTACACATCGCGACTCGTCAGGCGCATGCCGCCAAGCAGGTGCTACTTCGAGCTGGTTATGATGCCGATGTCAGGGTCGAATCCCATGAACCAGCGAAAGATCCCCACCTTGGACCAGGCACGGGCACCACGCTTTGGGCTGAGACGGGGCGCGGAGCAATCCTCGGGGGGAGCTGTTTAGGAAGGCCGGGGAAGCCCGCTGAGCAGGTCGGGCGGGAGGCCGCTGAGAGCCTGCTCGATCAACTCAGGACAGGCTGTGCCGTCGATCGTTACCTCACGGACCAACTTATCCCATACATGGCCCTGGCAGAGGGTGGGTCCGAGATAACGAGCGCAGAACTGACTCTGCACGCGCTGACGAACATCGAGCTGGTCGAGAAAATCCTCGGGGTAAAATTCGAGGTCGAAGGGCAGCAAGGACAGCCAGGGAAAATAAGCGTCGATGGGCTCGGTTCACAAGTTTGAGATCATAGGTCATCTTCCGTGATTACCCTGATGCCGTTCTTCTTGAGCAGCGCAGCCGTCACCCCATCGCCCTCCTTCAACTTATCGAAGGAGAAAGGCTCGCGTATTTTTCCGCAACCGCAGGATGGGCTCCTCGCCTTCAGGATCGCCTCCCTAGCCCCGAAAAGTTTTGCTACCCTCAGTGCCTCTTCCGCTCCCCTGCGGAAATTTTCCGTGACATCGCCTCCGCTCCTGCTGACGACTTTCGCCCCGCCCTTCAGAACATCGGAACCATCACCCCCAACTATCCAAGCTGGCTCCCTCGGCGTCCGCAGGCCACCGAGCTGCTCGGGGCAGATTGGGACAAGCCGTTCCCTCTTGGCGAGCCTCAACAATTTTGGCTCTCGAGCGCTCGTGCCATCGTACCTGCACTTGACCCCCAAGAGGCAGGCGCTTACAAGCTTTACCATATCGACCAATCTAATAACTGAAGTTGGGGATAAATTATTGTTTCATAACCTGAGGGATAGGGTTATCATAGGGGATTTCGAGTTAAATTGTGGGGTCAGATGTACAAAATTACCCTCATTCCAGGAGATGGGATAGGTCCAGAAGTCATCGAGGCCGCGAGGAAGTGCATAGAGGCCACAGGCGTCGCCATCAAGTGGGAAGAGGTGGAAGCCGGGGCAAAGATCATGGAAAAATATGGCACACCCCTACCGGATGAGGTACTCAAATCTATCCGGAAAAATAAGGTGGCCCTAAAAGGTCCCATAACCACACCAGTGGGCTATGGGTTCCGGAGCGTCAACGTGGCCCTCAGGAGGACGCTCGACCTACACGCCTGCTTGAGGCCATGTAAATGGTATCCCGGGGTGCGCTCGAGGTATTCAAACATAGACCTCGTGGTGGTAAGGGAGAACTCGGAGGACCTTTACGCCGGGATAGAATTTGAAAAGGGGGCCCCCGAAACCGAGGAATTCATCAAATTTTTGAGGGAAAGAAAAAAAGTTGAGGTAAGGCCCGGCAGCGGGATCAGCTTAAAACCCATCTCCCAGTTCGCCTCTGAGAGGATCGTGCACTTCGCGTTCACGTACGCGCTGGAGAATGGGCGAAAAAAAGTCACAGCTGTGCACAAGGCAAACATAATGAAGTACTCCGACGGCCTCTTCCTGGATGCGGCTCGAAGGGTTGCGCAGGAGTTTCCTCAGGTGGAGTTCGAGGAGCGGATCGTGGACAACATGTGCATGCAATTGGTCCAGAAGCCGGAATTGTACGATGTGATAGTCACCCCAAACTTATATGGCGACATACTCTCCGACCTCTGTGCCGGCTTGGTGGGGGGCTTGGGCATGGCCCCTGGGGCAAATATAGGCGATGAAATAGCAGTTTTCGAACCCACCCACGGAAGCGCTCCAAAATACGCCGGGTTGAACAAGGTGAATCCTACCGCGGCCATCCTGTCCGGGGTGATGATGCTCCGCCATCTCGGGGAAAATGACGCTGCCCGGGAGCTCGAGGATGCCACGGCCAAGGTAATCGCTGAAGGGAAATACGTGACCTACGATTTCAAGGAGGACCCAAAAGACCCCTCTGCAGTTGGCACGAGGGAGATGGCCAACGCGATCATAAGAGCGTTGGGCTTGTATGATTAGCGAGAAAATCAAAGAGATCCTAAAGACCGTCTGGAAGAAATTGAGCAATGGAGGTATTAACTGGGTCCTTGTCGGAAGTGCAAACTTAGGCCTTCAAGGCGTCAACGTTAGAGTGAGAGACATAGACATCCTAACCGACAAAAGAGGGGCGTTTTCGATCAACCACCTGCTAAAAGAATACGAGGTTGAAAAGGTTAGATACACCAAATCAGAAAAATTCGCCTCCTACTTTGGAAAATTCAAGATGAGCAACACCAAGATCGAGGTAATGGGAAATCTAAAGCTGAAGGATAGGAGTGGGAAATGGTGGTCGGGGAGCTATCCTCTCTCAAATAAAAGATGGATAAAACTCGGCAAGGTGAGAGTCCCCGTTAGCCCTCTGAACTATGAGCTAATTGCTTACAGGAGAATTGGTGGGTACAAGAAGGCAAAGAAAATTGAAGAAGCACTAAGAAAAAGCTCTAAGTTTTCACCCTCATGAGCTCCTCAAGCTCCGGTATCCCTTGGCCAGTCGTCGCGGATATGAAAATGACATCTCCACAAAGTTCACGAACCTTGTTCATCTGCTGTCCATCGAGTAAATCAGCTTTGTTTGCCACCGCCAGCACTTTGATATCGACGAAAGTTTTCCTGATATCCTCGAGCAGGCGAAGCTGACCTTCAAGCTCATAGCCGCACGTCCCAGATGGATCCAGCATGAAAACCACGACATCGGCAAGGTTACGCAGCGCTGCGATCGCCTGCCGCTCGATGGGATTTCGCTTCTCCAATGGGCGGTCAAACAGGCCCGGAGTATCTATGACCTGATAACGCTCGTGGTCCCGCTCGAAGTATCCCAGCTTCAGCCCCCTGGTGGTGAACGGATAAGGCGCGATTTCGGGCTCAGAGCCGGTGAGCTGTTTCAGCAGCGTGGTCTTACCCACGTTGGGGTAGCCGGCTATGACTATCGTTGGCATGTCGACGTAGACGGAGGGGAGGTCAGTGAGCTTTCCAGTTGCCTCCCGTAGAAAAGCTAGGTGCCCGCCAGCCCGCCTGACTACCGAGGAAATCCTACCATAGGCCTGTCTTCGTATGGCCGCTGCTTCGACCGGCGATCCAGCGGAGCGAAGCCTTCGGAGGTGCTCCCGTTCAAGCTTGCCGACGACCTCGGCTGTGCCATCGATGGCGCCCAGCGACTTCCTCATCGTGTTCACGTCGACTAGGGCCCAGACGAGCTCCCGATAAAATGGCGGTAAGTTAGAGAGCGATGGCGTGCCAGCAACGAGATTTGCCAGAGCTGTCCGGATAGTTTTACTCATCACCCTTATGCGCTGGGCCTCTCGCTGCTTGGCAACCTCCTGCGGCTTTCCCCTCGCCTTTATCGTGCCCGCTGCCTTTGACGCATGCCTGAATGCCCTGACCAAAAGCTCATCGGGCTCCGGCGCAACAGGCAGTCGCTTGAACACGAGCTTCTCCGGCAAACTGACACCAAACTTGTTTCGACCTTTGAGCAGATATCCGTTCTGGACTCCGGCTGGGCAAGGCTTTTAATCTTCGGTGCCAGAGCAAGAGCAGCGGTGCTCGAATGGCGAGATGGCAGGGTAGATCTCAGACGAAACCAAGCGGCGGACGGATCTGGGCTAGGCGGAAGAAGCGAAAGCGAGAGATGGGGAGCGAGTTCATCGAGCCCAAGCTCGGTACCCCAAAGCGCGTCGAGCAGAGGACATATGGCCGGGGGAGGAAGTTCAGGATGCTCAGCGCAAATATCGCAAACGTCACCGATCCGAAAACCGGGCAGGCGAGGCAGGCCAAGATCTTAACGGTAGTCGAGAACCCTGCTGACCTCCACTTCGTGCGCAGGAACGTGCTGACCAGAGGTGCCTTGATCGAAACCGAGCTCGGCAAGGCTAGGGTGACGAGCCGGCCTGGGCAAACGGGCGTCGTCAATGCTGTACTGATCGAGGCCAGAAAAGCTCCCGAGGAGAAGCCCGCCGAGCTTGGGGCGCCCGAGAGATCATAGCGTCTGTTGCTTTCCCTTACCTATTATGTGCACGACTTCCCAGCGCCGCCTTCGAAGCCCCCTCGCTATGAACCTGCGATGGCAGGCGCTCGGGCTCGACTCGACGCACATGAGCACCGTCGGCCTCTCGCGAGCCAACTTCATCAGCTTTTCAAGACCCTGCTTGAAATCATCTGTCCGCGTGTATGCTTCGTAGCCGCCCCTGCGATATCCGCCGAGCTCGCGCAGATGGACGTAATCTACGCCGCGAGCTGGTAGGGCCTCCTGAAGGTTCTCCTTGACGAACTCATGCCATTTGGATGTTGGGAAGGCGCGGACATCGGCCACCAGCTCTATGTTAAATTGCCTCAGCAGCGAGACGAAATCCTCGAACTTGCGGTTGCCGTAGCCGATGGTGTAAATTTTCGACGTTGAGCTCCCGATTGAAATTCATTTAACCCCTCAGTTTAAAGAATTTGGAACAACTCGGAAAATGCCCAACTGACATTCTGCCCAAGGTTTTTAAATCACCGGGCTAATTTTCGTCGGATTGCATGCCTCAAATCCAGATGACACTTACGCCCTCCGAGTCGAAGCGGCTCATCGGCATGGCGGTGGCGAAACTCCCAGAGGTGCGGAGGGCGTTCAAAAACGGCATCGTGGTCATAGGGGTGGGCACGACGAACGCCTATGTCGCCGAGGAGCTCCTGGGGCGAAAGATCGAGCGCGAGCGATTCGTCGCGGGCGTGGTCCTGCCCAAGGGGACCTACGTCCTGCCTGCCGAGAGGAGGCTCAAGGAGATCATCATCCGCAGGGGGAAAATCATCGACGCCAAGTTGGACGATGTGCTCCCGGAGCTGACCTCGAGCGATGTCTTCATAAAGGGTGCAAATGGTCTGGATTCAAGCGGCACGGCGGGAGTGTTTATGGCTGGCCATAGGGGCGGCACGATAGGCAGGTCACTGGGCACGATAATGTCGCGGGGGGTCAACTTGATCATTCCAGTTGGGCTCGAGAAGTTCATCCCCGGCTCGGTGAAGGATGTCGCCCCGCTTGCGGGCATGGATAAAGTTACTTTTTCGACTGGGGTACCAGTGGGGATCATGCCAGTCCATGGCAAGGTCGTCACGGAGCTCGAGGCTATCCAAATCCTCTCAGGCACTGAGGCGATGGTGATGGGTAAAGGTGGGGTTTCCGGTGCGGAGGGTGCAGTTACGCTCCTCGTGCGCGGGACAGCTAAGCAGCTGCGTGAGGTCAGGCGATTGGTGAAAGCTGTAAAGGGTGAAAGCTGCCTTAAAATAGAAACTGATTGAATGACTTTACTGGGTGTAAAGTGGTGAGTTTGGATCGAGGGCCGTGGGTTAGGAAGGCCTTGCTTTATGATAAGCTAGGTGGAGGGTCCGTGAGGTGCAACACCTGCGAAAGGCGATGCGTCATTTTGCCAAGTAAATTTGGCTTCTGTAGAACCAGACAAAATTTGAACGGGGAGCTCTACACCCTACAGTATGGGCTCTCCAGCGGGATTTCTGCGAACCCCATCGAGAAGAAGCCATTTTACCATTTTTGGCCCGGAAGTACCTCGTTGACGATCGGGAGTTGGTCATGCAATTTTGAATGTCCTTGGTGCCAAAACCACCACATCAGTAAAGTTCCTCCGGATCCCGCTCGGAGCGAGTACATAACTCCGGAGAGATTCGTGGAACTGGTAAAAGAGTACGAGTGCCAATCCACGAGCGTTTCATTCAATGAGCCGACCCTCCTATTCGAATGGTCCTTGGACGTGTTCGAGCTGGCTAAAAAGAAAGGCTACTGTAACACATTCGTGACCAATGGCTACATGACGCTCGAAGCCCTGCGGATGCTCCGGGAAGCTGGCCTGGACGCGATAAACATCGATGTCAAGGGCGACGAGGAGGCCGTTCGGAGATACTGCGGGGCAAATGTCGAGATCGTCTGGCGGAACGTGCGCGAGGCGAAACGGCTCGGGCTCCATGTCGAGGTGGTGAACTTGGTGATCCCGGGAGTGAATGACCGCGAGGAGCAACTGACGGAACTCGCACGGCGACACCTGCGTGAAGCGGGCAAGGAAACGCCTCTCCACTTCACCCTTTACTATCCTGCTTACAAGTTCGACGCGCCCCCAACGCCCGTCCCGAAGCTTGAGCAGGCGCATGACATAGCCATGTCGGAGGGCATCGAGTACGTCTACATAGGCAATGTTCCGGGACATCGCTACGAGAATACCTATTGCCCAAGCTGCGGTGAACTCCTCATCGAGCGCTACGGGCTAGAGCTGGTCAGGGCTAACCTGAGGGGTGGCAGGTGTCCGAGCTGCGGGCGCGAGATACCGATCGTTGGAGAAGTTTTCGGGATATAAATGACAAAAGTCGTGATCGTAAGGGGGAACCTGCCAGCAGCGATGGTGCCAGAGGGTCTCCGCGCACTTAGGATCGAGCTCCGCGGCAGGAAAATTGTGATAAAACCAAACCTCATCGCGAACCGCCCCTATCCCATCACCACGCCAGCCGAGACCGTCGAGGCGCTCATCGAGTACTTCATAGACGAGAACGGGGTGACCATCGCCGAGGGCTCGGGCTTCGACGACACGGGCGCCATCTATCGCGACCAGGGCTACATCGAGCTCGCGGAGCGATATGGGGTGCGGCTCGTCGACCTGAATCGAGATAAATTTGAGGTGCTCGAGAAGGCTGATGCAAAAATACTCAAGAAATTCGAATTTCCTCTGACGCTGAAGGACTCCTATTTGATCTCGGCAGCCGTCCTGAAGCGGCACTCCATCGCCCGCCTGACGCTCTCGCTCAAGAACATGCTCGGCGCGACAATAGGGCGGGACAAGGGGAGATTTCACAGGCTGGGGATAAACGATAGCATAGTTGACATCAACCTCTACAAGAGACCAGACCTAGCTGTGATTGATGGAAGGCTGAGCCTCGACTCGGAGCTCGGGGGCAGGGAAAGGAAATTCGACGTGATGATATTCTCGGAGGATCCTGTGGCTGCGGATGCCGTGGGGGCGAATATCCTGGGGCTTAACCCGCTCGCCGTACCGCATTTGAAGCTTGCCCAAGAAGCGGGGCTGGGCACTTGTGATCTGAAAAGGATTGAAGTCGTGGAACTTACGGCACGAGCTTAGCGATTATCGCTAACATCTCTGAAGTCGTTTACGCATTGATTTTTTGTAAATGTCTTTTTCGACGGTAAAGATAATGTAAACATGCTCCGCAACCGACTACAATTAAACCTAGAATAATAATCCCGGGCCTATAATCCACAGGTGGCGGTATACCCTCATTTACATGTTTTACTATACCAAGAATTTTATAACTGATTTCTCCTATCAGGCGAATCCCCGGTCAAATTGGTCGGTATATGAATGTAAATATCTAGTTTTAGTATCTACGCGGAGCACCTTAGGGCATGAACTTGTGCTCGTGGAACGAGCCGATCGCATCGTAACCCTTCAAAATTTTCTCAAAACTTACCCTTTTCCCCCCGACTATCTTCAGCTCGACGTCGATGGTACCTCGCTCGACCCTGATTATGTTATACGAGTTCGCGAAGAACCCCCTGAACCTCCTAGAGGACACGCTGCCCGCATGAACTATCGGCAAATTTTCGACACTCAACTTCCATGGCCTGTGCTTGTGCCCGCAGAGCACCAAGTTCGCCCTGCCAGCGATCAAGGTCCTGAGCGCGTCCCCGGCATCCACGACGATGTTCGCCCTCGTGCCGGTGTCAGGGATGGGCACGAGGTGGTGATGGAGGGCAACTATCTTGAACTTGTCGCTGTGCTTCTTCAAGACCTCTTCAAACCACACGAGCTGGCGGTACCCGACCTCGCCCGTATCCCTGTCTGGTCTAGCTGTCCTGAGGTGGCTGATCATGAAATTTTCAAACGTCACCATCTCTGGTGGCGGGAAGAAGTGGTCCCAGAGCAGAAACCCCGTGTGCTCGAAGTCGTGGTTACCGCTCCCTATGAGGACCCTGTCGCACTTGAATTTCTTTATGTATCTGGCCGCGAGCTTGTACTCATCTATGAGCCCCATGTTCGTGATGTCGCCCGTGATCACGATCGCATCTGGCCTCAGGCCGTTTATCTCCCTTATCGCCGTCTCGAGCATCCTGGGTGAGAACGTGTCCGCCCCGCAGTGCAGGTCGGAGAGGTGAACTAACAACATGCCCTTACCTCAAAGCTCCGCCCGCTCGCTCATTGTCAGAGCCAGCACAGCCATCTTAGCGTAGAAATTGTCCTCCGCCTGCTCGTAGATCACCGAGTTCGGCCCATCCATGACCTCGTCCGTCGCCTCTTCGCCCCTGAGGACGGGAAGGACGTGCGTGACGATCGCTGGCTTTCCCATGATGTCGTCCACATGCCTCTGCTCGAGCCTCCAGTCTCTGTATTTGTCGTGAATCTTGACCTCCCTCTCGAGGCCGAACGCGGTTTGGCCTACCTTTAGAAATTCTGTAGTAGCCCAGTTTCTGGGAAACACGACATTTGCCCCATTGAGCGCACCCTCGAAATCGTTGCTCACTTCAAGGCTGCCGCCGCTTTCCCTCGCGTTCGCCTTCGCCGCATCGATGATCCTTGGGTCGATCTCAAAGCCAGGCGGATGTGCGAGCACCACATCCATGCCAAGCCTTGTCGCGATGAGAACTTCCTCTTGAATGCTGCATCTCCCCCTGGGCTGGCTGGCGTAAGCCCACGTGATGGCGTATTTTTTCCCCTCGACATCCCCGAGCTTGTTCCCTACCGTCATGATGTCCCCTATCGCCTGGGTGGGGTGATAGGTGCAGCAGGCCATGTTGATAACAGGAACCTTCGCCACTTCCGCGAACTGTTCCACGATCCTTCTCCCCTCGCCGTACACGTAGTCTATGGCCTTATCCAAGATCCTCACACCTATGCCGTCCGCGTATGCGTCATACATCTTCGCAACGTCCTTGGTCGCCTCTCCAGCCTTCAGCCTCGTCGTCGAAACGTCTATGAATGGCGCGTGCCCCCCGAGGATCGCTGTCGCAGCCTCGAAGGCCCCCCTCGTCCTCGTCGATGGGGCATAAAATACCATGAAGAAGTTTTTCCTGTCGAGAAGCCTTTCCGGGCGCTCCCCTCTTTTCACCGTAGCCTTGAGTTTTTTTGCCAGCTCTATCGTAGCCAAGATTTCGTCGACGCTCCAATCCTGAGTTGTTATCAAGTCACGACCGTAGAGTTCAACCAATTCAATCACCAATTGCATAGATTTTCGACGGATTATTACCCTTTCGCCAGCCTTCCAAGTTTCGCAAGGTCTTCGGCAATGTCAGAGAGCCCAAATTTCTCAAGGGTACTTCGTTTCTGTAATCCCGTCCGAACATCCCATCCCCGCTCCCGATAATATTCGTCGAGCATTGGCTTGAGATCAACAACCTTGCCCTTCGCTGGACCTTGGGGCATTGGGTCCTTGAGGAATCTTTCCGGTAGAATATCGTCCTTTCGATCGAGTCCGAGCCTGGCATTGAACGCTCGCTTTAGGTTGACGATGCGCTCAGCTACTGTCCGAACCTCCTTCACGCGCGCAAACTCCTTGATCCCAGTAACAGCTGGCAATATCTCGGCATAATCATCGAAGTTGTAAATCGGGGGCCACATCGTGCCGTACTTGCAAGTGATGAGCGCGTCCACGATGGCGTAGAGGTCCTCGACATCCTTGACGAGCATGCCCTTGTACTTCGTAGAGAGCCTATCGCCAAGCTCCTTCGCCCTTGCCTTACCGTATCGTTCGATTATCGTCTCCCTGTAGTCGAGTTCATCGAGGGACGAGAGGGCCCTGAGGTGCGCCCCCCCGATGACCGATATCGCGTGCGTTAGCCCAACCGATTGATGGGGTCTGCCGTCCTGTCCCGAGACCTCAAGTCCCTTTACATGGATGGCCCACCGCTCAGAGCCCTTGCCTATTCGCCTCGCAGCAGCTCGAACTCCCTCAGCCAGCACATCGCCTATTCCTTCGCGCGCGGCTATCATCTCGACGAGCTTGACCATAGCATCACCGTCACCCCACCGCAGGGGCATGCCGAGTTCCCTCTCGCTCAGTGCACCCCGCTCGAAGCACTCCATCGCAAAGCTTACCGCTCCCCCACAACTTATCGTATCCATTCCGTGCAGGTTGCAGAGCTGGTTGGCCTGTATTATCGCTGGAAAGTCTCGGATCATGCAGTTGGAGCCAAGGGCCACGATGGTCTCGTACTCCGGCCCCTCGCTCAGCGTGCCCGCATATGGGCCCGAGCGCACGTAGCTCACCTTCTTGCACTGAATGCGGCAGTTCATGCACGAGCGACGGTGGACTATGAACTCCCGCTCAAATCGATCTGGGCCTATGTCCTCGGCGTACTCGAAGACCCCCGTGAAGTGCCCCTTCGTCGGCAGCCTCCCTATTTCATTCTCCCACTTCACCAACCCTGGAGTTCCGTAGCGGAATAGCGCGTCGTGCGAGGCCTTCCCCCACTCGCCGCGGGTGTACCGCTCGTGGGCCTCCTCCGTCAGCTTCCAGACTCGATCGGAGTCAGCGACTTCAACTGGTTTGTTTCCCCTCACAGCCACAGCCTTCAAGTTCTTGGAGCCCATCACGGCGCCCACGCCCGTCCGCCCAGCCGCGCGGGAGCGGTCGTTCATTATGCATGCGAACTTCACGAGGCGTTCGCCAGCTGGCCCTATACACGCAACTCGCACCTGGCGGTCGCCTACCTCCTCCTCGATCATCGCTGTCGTTTCAGATGTGTTCCTTCCCCATAGTTGTCTAGCGCTGCGAAGCTCGGCCTCATCATCATCGATCGCTAGGTAAACCGGCTTGGCTGATTTCCCTCGAATCACGATGAGGTCATAACCTGCATACTTCAGATCCGGACCGAAGTAGCCGCCCGAATGCGCCTCGCCCCAAATGCCCGTCAGGGGGGCTTTAGTGACCACGCAATATCGTCCAGACGGTGGGTAGACCGTCCCTGTTATCGGGCCGGTCGCAAAAATCAGGAGATTCTTCGGGGAGAGGGGATCAACTTCTGGCGGCACCTCATCATACAAGATGCGTGCAGCCATTCCACTTCCACCTATGTAGTAGCGCGCCCACTCCTTCTCGAGCGGAAGTTCAACTATTTTGCCCCGTTGGAGGTCGACCCGCAGATATCGTCCGGTGTAACCCTTATAGGGAAACGCCATTCATTTCACCCCTAGCTTTCTCAACGCTGGCCGCATGAGCACAGCAGCATGCTCCCGACGCTTCTTCTCGGCGACCTGCTCGGAAGTCATCAGTTCTAGGGCGTTCGGTGCACATTGCTTCACGCACTCGGGATCGCCACCGCAGAGGTCGCACTTTATGGCGATACTTCTGAACACGTGAATGGCCCCAAATGGGCAGGCCTCGGCGCATGCGCCACACCCTATGCACCTCGAGCTATCGACCTCGACCAAGCCATCACGACGTTTGCGGATCGCCCCAGTTGGACATGCCGTCAAGCACGGCGGTTTTTCGCACTGTCGGCATGTGATCGCGACATCGATAGCTGGCTCCTCCCGGACCAAGTGGATTCGAGCATTCGATGGTCCGAAAATTCTTTCGTGAGCTCCTGAACATGCGAGCTCGCAGGCCCTGCAGCCCGTACACCTCTCCGGATAACAAAATATGTAGGCCAACCTAGCACCCGTTTTGGTTTGAAAGGGCTTCCTAAAAAAGTTGCGATTCGACTCTCGGGCCGTTAAATTTTTTAAGCGCCCGTGCCCGATTGCTAACCATGACCGAAGCCATAGCCATCGAAAAACTGAGTAAGTACTATAACGGTTTCCTCGCCCTCGACAACCTCTCCCTAAAGGTCAAGAGGAACGAGGATGTGGCGCTGTTGGGTCCAAACGGTGCTGGCAAGACCACTGCCCTCAAGATCTTGTGTGGACTGCTCCGCCCGTCGTCCGGCACCGCCTACATAAATGGCATTAATGTTATCGAGGAGCGAGAGCGAGCGATTTCTAATGTGGGGGCTATTTTGGAGACCCCTGAGTTCTACCAGTTCCTCACCCCGGAGGAAACCCTCAGCTACTTGGGGGGGCTCAGGGGGATGCGCGAACGCGGGCTGGAAAGCAGAATAAAAGATGTTCTCAAGCTCGTCAGACTCGATAAATGGGCGAGAGTTAAAATAGAAAAGTTCTCTCGGGGGATGAAGCAACGCCTCGCCTTCGCACAGGCTTTGCTACACGATCCACCTATTCTCGTCCTAGATGAACCATCGTTGGGGCTTGACCCACGGGGCATGATGGAGATCCGCGAAATCCTGAAGGAGGAAAGAAAGGAGAAAACTGTCTTCTTCGCCTCGCACCTCCTGACCGAGGTCGCCCAAGTCTGCAAGAAGGTTGCGATAATCGACCACGGAAAACTGCGCGTCTACGACGACATCGCACACCTAAAGAAAAAATACCGTTCGTTTGAGCGAGCGTACCTTAAGCTCACGGAGGCGGAAATTTGAGCGAGTTCGAGAAGTTAAAAATAGTGACCAAGTACGAGCTACTGAAGCAGTTCCGAAGGAAGCGGTTTTACGGGGTATTGGCGATCACAATTATCGCTTTGGTTTTAACCATCGGACTTTACAAAGGACTGGATCTCCTTGGGAAGATGCAACAGACTCTCATTGATCAGAGGTTAGAGAATATCCGCAGGCAGCTGCCGGAGAATATGTCCGAAGAGATGCGGGAGAATATCCTCGCGCAGGCGCGGGAGTATTTCCTTGAAGAACTTGAGCAGGCGGGCATCCGCGACAGCCCCGAATTTTTCGCGGTGTGGGTGACGTCGATGGGCACGCTGGCCATCCTCGGCGCGGT
>Ga0315308_1000513_pt1 | contig 21630 bp, 24 predicted proteins | sample TDP3_MG_FD_203078 | JGI IMG/M metagenome (GOLD analysis project Ga0315308, IMG submission 203078) | Freshwater sediment microbial communities from Lake Towuti, South Sulawesi, Indonesia - TDP3 | ecosystem: Environmental > Aquatic > Freshwater > Lake > Sediment | place: Indonesia: South Sulawesi... | reverse complement strand
AGGCTCTTTGACGTACCGTTCAGCAAGCCTCAGGCGTGAAAGGACTTTGATCGGCTCGTCGTACAGTCTCACGCCTAGCCTCAGAAGCCTAAGGGAGGCTGCGATGTCCGCGTACTCAGGTTTCTCGAGAACCATCATCTCCAAGACATCGAGTCTCTGCATTATGATGTCAAGCTTCCTGCTCACTTCACCGAGCTGTTCGGCGACTCCTCGTTCGCTCATGCTTCCCACGCAGAGACAGCTACATGTGAGAAGCTCTGCCTAAAATGCCTTTGGCAGTTTCTGCCCGGTGCTAGGTTTGTATGGTCCAGCTTGTCTTTATGCCCCTTGCTAGACTTCGGCTGATGAGGCATCCTCGGTTGAACAGTGCTTTGGCTCTCTCAAGCTTCTTCAGGATTTCTTCGTCCTTTGGAGCGTCAACGTGAATGTTCAGGTTGATGCTGTCCACACAGATGCTGCCGTCTCCGCCTTTGTCTGTGATCACTTCTGCTGTGGCTTTGAACCCCTTGATGTCTATCTTTGCCCATTTTAGCAAGAAGAGAAGGGTGGAGCATGCGCATTCCGCTAGTGAGGCTGCGAGTAGTTGTCTGGCTTCGCCGCCTCTTTCTTCTTTGGGGATTCTTGTCTTCGCTACGACGAGGTCATCCATGGCTTGGCTGCCGAATCCTATTCTCATGTCTTCCTCGTTGAGAAGCTCCAGTTCAATCTTAACCGTTGACTTGAAAGTCATTTTCCGAATGCCCTTGCATTAGCGGCGACATTGCCCTAAGTTCCAGTGGGGTTTCTTTTCTCTTTTCCCTTGTATTCTCTGGCAACAATCATCGTTGAAGTCAACATCACGGCGGCGTCGCCTTTCGCGTCTTTAATGCTCCTTATGTTCTCTGAAATAAAGGCTTCAAGTGAATTGAGTTCGTCGACGCTGACCTTCGCGATTATATCGTATTCTCCGTAGATTATGCTTGCCTCTGAAACCTCATCAAATTCGCCTATCTTCTGGCAAACATCTCTTTCTGTGCCTGAACTCACCTTGAGAAGTACATAGGCCTTGACAGTCATGGGCTCACCTCAAATCGGTCGCTTGCGATATAACTCCATACTAGGATTTAATTGTTTCTTAAGGTACATCACCGGCTACACGTGCACTTGGCAAAGTCACGGCTAGGCGGCCTTAAGCCTTAAATCTGCGCTATTGGTATGAGATTCGTGCGCCTCGGTGGCCCAGCTGGTTAGGGCATCACCTTGGTAAGGTGGAGGTCGCGGGTTCAAATCCCGCCCGAGGCTCCACCTTCTCGGGCTCAAATCCCTTCCACAACCGGAGTATCGTTTGTTGTAGGTTTGTCGTTCACGGTTGTTGAAGTAAAGGTTTCCGTTTCGATCCCTTCGAATAAGACGTCCACTTATTCAAATATGATCTTCATTACTCTTGAAAGAACAACCATGCCTCTCAAATCAAATAAGAAGGTTCTCTTGCTGTTATCTCTGTTATTCCTCCTCATTTAGACTACGGGTAATCTTTGTTACCAAGTAATTTGGTTAAGTGAAGAGGCGATGTTATGGTAATCATGAAAGTTGTCTAATCAGATCTTGCTAGAAATCAGCGAACACGATTTGGCTATTAATATATATAAATCTTGGAAAGCATACGATGCAAAATGCTTGGCGATTAGGCAGAACGGTGGACAGTTGAGTAATGGAAATAAAGCTTTCTAAGAAGGTTCTTGAGCACATTGATAAGCGACATCCAGAAGTTGCGGCCTATACTACTAATATAGTTGAGACTGTTCAGGACCCAGATTTGGTCATTGAAGGGTTGAGGGGTGAACTCAAAGCTCTGAAGCTCTATACGGAACTACGTATAGGGCCGAAATATCTCGTGGTCATTTACCGAAAAGCCCGCGAAGAAAAGGTTATTATAACCGCTTACTTCACTTCAAATGTTGGTAGGGTTAAGGGAGAAGTAACATGGAGAAAGCAGCAGTAAGTCTAGAAAAGATAGATTTAGATTACGATGAAGAAGCTGATGTATTATACATAAGCTTCGGGAAACCTAGAGAAGCCAAAGACAGCGTTGAAGTTGAAGACGGAGTCATATACCGAATCGCAGAGGACGAAATAGTGGGCATAACGATAACAAACTTCAAAACTAGAACACTCAAGAAATATTTGTGAATGCGGATCGGATGCTAATATCTGTATAGGAAGTGCAGAATTAAATCTCCGTTTCCAAGTTCAGAGATAATTCGCTTGTACCGTTCCAGCCTTCCATGCAGCATGTATGCGGTTCATTACATCCTTAGAAGTTTTCGAGAGTTTAAAAGGCTGAAGTAGGGATTTGGACCCTGAAGGGTAAGTCCCGCCCGAGGCTTTCTTTCTTAGAAAGCAACTGAGAATGAGGGTTGCTTCGTGTATATAGTACGGCAACCCGAAAAGTGTCAAACACCAAAGAAGATAATAAGGATCGACAATAAAGAAAGTGGGCGGAATCGGTGCCGGGAGGCATAAACCTAGAGGGAGGTGATATCTTGACTAGGGTAATAAAGTCAGTTGAAATTAGGGCTCCGCGTGAGAAAGTTTGGGAAATGCTTGCTTTGGACAGGCTTCCAGAATGGATGGATGACATGAAGAGCGTGAAGTACACCACTGAGGTGCACACAACATTCTTAGGCCTGTCTCCTTTGAGAATAACTTCTATGTCCAGATCTGAGCCTCGCCAGAAATCTCCTCTAGCCACAGAACCAGCCAACCCTATGGCTACGACTTCATCTTGTCTTTGCAGTTTCCCAACTTCGCGCTGAAGAACCTCTAGGTACGGAGAAGGAAGTTTCGGGACATCCAAGCTTTGGACTCGCATCTCTTACGGTTTCCTTTGCAGTAGGGATTGTTTCAACCGACAAAAGTCTTTTGGGCTAGTCCCCCGCATAACTTTGATTTCGCCCTTCTTCTTCCCACGCTTTTCCGGGAGCTCAACGCTCTTCTTGATCCATTCAACGAACTTTTCTTCAATCTCGAAAAGAACCCACAGTTTCAATCCAAGAATATGGGCATAACCTGATATAGAGACGTTTCATATTCCGAGCGCTATCCTTTCTAGGGATACTATATATAGTCTAAGGATAATAGTCTTATCGTGGTTCGTAAGTATGAACTTTCAAAACGTCTTTTCGCCTAAGGCAACTAGAATCGTGAGGATTCTTTTGATCAGTCCTGAGAAGGAGTGGAGCATCCTTAACCTTTCCGAGGAAGCTGGAACAGCTTACGGTCACACCTACAGGCTCGTTAAGACTTTGTTGAAGATGGGTTTATGCAGAAGGACTGAGACGAACAGGGTTAAGGCCGCGAATCCGGGAGAGCTATTGAGCAGGTGGGCTGCCATCCACGACTTCAGCTTGTTAAACGACATCAAGGCTTACTATTCAATGGAGGGGGAGCTTGATGTCCTCCTCAAAAAGTTGTCTTCAGCTAATGAAGACTCTTCGAAGTATGCTTTGACTCTTCACGTGGGAGCTTCCTTGATAGCGCCTTATGTTCGGCCTGCGAGCCTCCATATCTATGTAGGCGGGGGAGAGGAAAGCTTGGCGGAGCGTCTGGATTTGCAGCCGACTGAGCTAGGTGGAAACGTTTTTCTTGTCCAACCTTACGACGAGGGAGTGTTTTATGGTGTGCAGAGGGTTCGAGAGGTTCAAGTCGTTTCTAATGTTCAGCTTTACGTCGACCTTCATAATTATCCTGCCCGCGGACGGGAGGCCGCTGAACATCTGAGAAAAGAAGAGATAGGATTTTAGGATGTGCTCCTTGTGACTGTGTGGAATATTAACGTCTACTCTCAAGGGCTTACTGAGGCTTCAAAGTCTGTACTATTAGAGATTCTCCGGACGTTGGGAAGTTACAGGGATCACCTTGTATTGAGCGGCGGCTGGACCCCGTACTTCATTCTGCAAAGGTTTGGGAAGGCGGATCGACACTGCGGCTCAATCGACATCGACTTTGTTCTCAATCCGAGGCTGGTTGATTTAAGGGTGTACGAGACAATAGTTTCCATGATCGAGAAGAGAGGATACAAGCCCTACAAGACAGAGAACGGCGAGGTTCTGCCCTATAGGTTCTACCGCAGTGCGAAATCGAGGTTGATTTCATCACAGAGCCACATGTTGTGGAAAGGCTTCACCCATCCATGTTCCTCGCAGTCCAAAGAGACCTGCAAAGAAGGGCTGACGACGAAAAACTCACAAGCCTCCTAAACCACTATAAAGAAGCAGTAGAGAGCAGGATGAAGAAGCCGTGGACAAGTTGAAGGAACCAAAGCCCCCAATCTACCGCGACGGAGAACTGATCTGTCCACACTGCAAGACACCCTTGTTAACGGAGGAAAGCGTGGACGGAAAATTCTACTGCACATTCTGCAAAAAAGAGGTCGCCCGGCTAACCGATGAAACCATGAAGAGGATGGCTGACGATTTTCCCGCAGACCTGCTGAGAGAATGGATGATCGAAACTACCAGTTCCAACTAACAACAAGAGATAGCTAACATCTTCATAAGTAAGCTTGATCTTCATTTCCAAAAAGTCCGAAATGCACTCTCATATTAGGGGTTGTGAGAAATGAAGCTTGTCTTCTGGGCTGGATCTTCGGATTGTTGTTAGTCGGCCTTCCCTGATGGCCGATTGGGAATTGGCATTGAGCTTGATTGTAGCATTTGTCCACCTAAAGGTCAAAATTGCGGGAATAGGGGATTAGAACTCAAACAGTCTAGGCCCGCACCCCTGTCTCTTCATAAGCTCCTGATCCATCGCTATGAGCTGTAGCACTGGCACTTTGCTAGTGCTTGCCGCCAGAGCCTCAACCAGTCTTGACGCTCTTAAGGCTTCACTACAGCGAGCTGTATCCGCAAGCTGAGCTTTAAGGTCTAGGCCAGTTGAAGGTACATGAGACATTTTCTCGGCATCACGTCACCTTCTTTCCCGTTTCCTAGTTTTCAAAAAACCAGGAGAAGTGTCTCTCAAAAAAGTAAGTCCTATGCCCATTGCTCGGGTCTCAATCAACGCTCAACTAAGCGAACCATGCAGAAAAGTGGCAGTAGAGCCTCCGCAGGAACTGGTGAGTACCCTCCCAATTCGAACCGTGCAAAGGTTTCGCAGCAGGTTTGCTGAGGATTCTTCAACGAAATCCTTGGTTTACCAAGGATTCTTCAACACTCAAGAACTTCGGTTGTTGACTTCAAAGTTTCCAGGCTTTCCCGTTGAAGTTTCAAAAGTATTTAAGGAAAATTTTTTTTCTGCGCACAGTGTGAAAAAAAGTCGGGGATCAACAGCCGCTTGGACACCGAACCTTCGTAGAATGCCTCCTTGCACAGGCACCACGATCACTATCGATGGAGTAGTATGGCGTGGTGAACGAGGAAGATTACCAGATTATATGCTTCGCCTTTACTACCTGTGGCCAGGCTTGCCAGCCTTAAGGAAGGGGAACCTTCTTTCATACAGCTGCCTGTTCTCAACAACATCCTTGCCGAACGGTGTTATCCTTGCTAGGAACCAGATCACACGGTCAGCTTGTGTTACCGCGACCATATTCCTCTGTGCAAGGTACATGACATTTGCGTCCATGTCCTTTTCAGAGACCTGCAGTGCTTTCAGCAGCGTGTCCCTGTTCACTCCCCATGTTGAAGCCGCTTCCTTGGACAGATCATACAGGACTTCAAGAATCTGGAGACAGAGTTCCTCACTAGTGACGGAAGGCATGTGACAATAATATCATGCCACTGTTTAAATCTCTTTCGCAAACGGCAAACGTGGCAGAACGCACCAAAAGGATTTTATACACGCTACAGAAAAGTCTGGACGTACATATAAAGCCTTATAACAAACCATTAACTAGACGCGGGCACGCACAGTTGACCAAGCCTCCGGATCAAGGGCTCTTTCTAGTAACGGGTGGCGCAGGCTTCGTAGGAAGTCATCTCGTCGATGCCCTCATGAACCAGGGAACAGAAGTTAAGGTCCTTGACAACCTGAGCAACGGAAGCCTAGGCAACATTCAAAAGTGGCTTCACCACAAGCACTTCCAATTCATCGAAGGCGACCTCCTAAACAAGAAGGACGTGGCCGAAAGCGCAAAGAATTGTAGTGTCATCTGTCACTTGGCTGCCAACCCCGAGGTCAAGCTAAGTTCAGTTGCCCCCGACGTCCACTTCGAACAGAACATCATCGCCACCTACAATCTCTTGGAGGTGGCTAGGCAGTCGAACGCGGCAGAATCACTGGTCTTCACGTCATCCTCCACAGTCTACGGCGACGCAGAAGAAATACCAACACCCGAAACCGCTCCACTAGAACCGATCTCAGTATATGGAGCATCCAAACTCGCCTCGGAAGCCCTCATAAGCGCATACGCCCACACATACGGATTCAAGGCAAGAACCTACCGACTAGCCAACGTCATCGGAGCCAGAAGCAAGCACGGCATCATATACGACTTCATACACAAACTCAAAGAGAACCCACACGAACTAGAAATCCTAGGCGACGGAACACAGGCGAAATCCTACATACACATCGATGACTGCGTTAAGGCTATGCTAATAGGGCAAAAAGCCGCAGAGAAAGCGGTCGAAGTCTTCAACCTAGGCTCCGAAGACTGGGTTGACGTGAAGACAATAGCAACAGCCGTGGCCGAGGAAATGGGCTTAAGAAATGTAGTCTTCCACTTCACAGGCGGAGTTGACGGAGGAAGAGGATGGAAGGGAGACGTCAAATACATGCTTCTGTCGACAACAAAACTTAAGGCGCTGGGATGGAAGCCTAAGCTCAACAGCACGCAAGCTGTGCGAGCTGCAGCAAGAAGCACAATAAATGAACTAGGCTAGCAAGTGCTGCAAACAGCCTCCCTTGATTATGAAACATATCTGCCGATCATGAAACCACCTTGCGGTGAGAGGCTTGCGCAAACCCACGATTGCTGTCATGGGCTGGACACTTTGGGACGGAAAAGGAAGAACGCCCTCAGGAGGAGCGGCAACCACATATGAACTGACAAAGCGGCTCTCAAAGCATTTTGACTGCGACATGATCTTCGAAACGAGCGACCGCACCAAAGCCGAAAGAACGGAAACGACCGAAGACGGCTTCAGGAAACGTTTCATCCTTCGACCCAAAGGTTCTTGGCGCCTGAGCCAAGACTTCCTAGACGACTACGATCTGATTCACATCTGGGACGCAGCGCCGGTCTTCACCTATAGGGCTTTCACCAGCAAGTTTCTGCCCCACTGCTACACTCTTCACTCTGCAGCCTCGATGACCGACTGGATAGGGCTAGCCTCAGCCTTCCACGCCAGTGAATATGACATGATTGCCCTTGGCAGCCGATGCCTAGCCGAAGCGTTGAGCAAGTTCTGGCCAGCTCCCGCAGACGTGATCCCCTACGGGGTCGACACGGACACCTTCAAACTCATGAACAAGGAAGAATGCAGAGAAAGCCTTGGCCTTCCAAAAGACGAGGTCCTGCTGGGTTATCTTGGCAGGCTGTCAAAGCTCGACCTCGTTCTAGCTTACGACACGCTTAGAACGGTCAAACGACTCGCTAGGCGAGAGGGCGTCACACTTGCAGTTGCCGGAGGAAACAAAGATATCACGCCGCTGCATGTGAAGGACGATCTCATCTACCTTGGCTACCTTGAGAAGGCTGAGGTCCCTCAGTTTCTGAATTCCTGTGATGTCTTCTTCAACCCAGCAGCGGGAGCACGCGAAGGCTTCGGCCTGACCACAATCGAAGCCATGGCCTGTGGCCTACCCATCGTAACAACCTCGTGGGACGGGTACCGAGACACAGTCTCCCCGGATGTAGGGTTCCTGGCCAGAACATGCTGGAAGGACGGAGATGTCTGGATCAGACAGGCAGACATGGTCTCAGCATGCAAGGAACTAATCTCGAACAACGACCTGAAAGAGACAATGGGAAAGAGTGCTCGATCAAGGGTTGAGCGGAACTACCGATGGGATCTATGTGTCGAGAAGTATCGGACTGGCTTTCTGAACCTCATTCGGAAAGGGCAACCGCAGCACCCGCAATACGAAGGTGCGGCCAGTAGGGTCTGCTCCCTTGAGGAAAAGCTCAAACACCCAGAGAGCCTCAGGATTGGCTTCCGCGCCTTGCACGAGGGATTCGTCTCGGACCCCAGACAAAAAGGCAAGGAGTGGAGAAGGTTCATGTGCGTGGACAACGTTGTGAACCTTCCCAAATACCGCCCCAAGATGAAGAAGACATTGAAAAGCTTAGAGCTTCGGCTTTCCACGCACTTCCCAAAGCTCGTGAAAGCTCTAGAGTGACCCAGACGCGGAGACAACTACTGCTCACACCTGGCCCTCTAAAAACCTAGAGCGCCAAACACACCTCTTTTAAGTAACCGCCCCAATAATCCTACTCGGGATTCAAATGCAGTCCAGCAGACCAGCGGGCAGGACTGAGGGAGCCACCGGGGAAGTCTGCCAGATCCTTCAAAAGACAAACGCTCTGGAGTTCGGCGCCTTCAAATTGGCAGGCAAGAGAGTCACGCCCTACTATATCGACTTGAGAGTGATTCCAAGCTTTCCAGACGCCTTCCACGTGGTCTCCGACATCCTTGAGGCCGCTGTGAAAACGGAACTGGGAACCGAGAGCTTCGACAGGGTCGCTGGGATACCGGCTGCGGGAACACCCTTCGCATCCATCGTCGCATTCCGCTTGAACAAGCCCTTTCTATACACTCGTCAGAACCTCAGGCTACGAGGCAGAGAACGCAGAGTCGAAGGCGTCCTGATGCCCGGCGACCGTGTTCTCTTGATCGATGACCTCGTGACCACCGGGACAAGCTTGGCGCGAGCAGCCACCTACATAAAGGCTGAGGGAGGCGTGGTTTCTGACGCCATTGTTCTTCTTGATAGAGAGGAAGGGGGAAAGGAAAGGCTCGAAAATATGGGGATCAAGCTCCACAGCGTCCTGAAGATGAGCGAGGCGGCTAGGAGGCTTTTCGAGATGGACGCGATAGACGAAGACCAGCTAAAAACCATAATGAAACAGATAAAGAAGCGATAGCACTTAGCGCAACCCCTTCGAACACCCCAGAAAACTAGAGATATCGCTTAAAAGGAAGAACCGCGATTCTAGTATCATCTTCACGAGGACTCCTGCCTAATGTTGATACGCGAGATGATCCTAGAGAACTTCATGTCTTATGAGTATGCTAGGATTCCGCTTAAGCCAGGGGTCAACATTATATGCGGACCGAACGGGGCGGGCAAGTCCTCCATACTTCTCGGCATATCCGTAGCTCTTGGACAGTCGTACACAGAGCGTTCGAAGAAGCTTAGTGACCTCATCCGCTGGGGAAAAGACATAGGACGAGTCACGCTAGTCCTAGACAACTCCGAAAGAAGGGGCAGACGACCCGTCCCAAGAATCAGGAAGGACCAGCTCTTCCTCACTAGAGTTCTGCGGCGGGACGGAAAGTACTGGTTTGAACTCGACAATGCCTATGCCGCTAGGGCTGACGTTGTGAGACTTCTTTCAAGGTTCGATGTGGATCCTGACAACATGCTCATAATAATGCACCAAGACATGGCTGAGCAGTTCATAGTCCTCTCTCCACAAGAGAAGCTGAAGATGGTCGAGGCTGCAGCCGGACTTGAACCGTATAGACGGAATGTTCTTGAGGCGCGGAGAAAGCTGAGCCGCGTTGTTAGCCAGGAAGAGTCATTGAGCAAGATGCTTGAGTCAGCTGAGCAAACCCTCAACTATTGGCGGGAGCAATACGATCGGTACCAGCAGAAGAAGCAGTTGATCCTGAAACGCCGGTTCCTAGAACGAGAGCTTGCTTGGGCTCAAGTGTCAGGGAGGGAAGAAGCCACCTCAGCACTCAGAAAAAGGCTCGAAAACAAGAAGGAAGAGCTGACAAAGATCGAGTGGCAGATCAAGCTTTCATCAGAGCAGACTAACAAGCTCCAAGAGGAAGCCGGAAACGCGAAGAACAAGTGGCAAACCCTGCTCGAGGAGAGACTGTCCCTCGAAAGAGAGACGGCTCGCGAAGAATACAGCGCCCAGAGCAGCATGGAGACTCTGAAGGAGCTTCAGGGCTGGGCTGAATTGGCTCAGAAGGGGGCCGAGCGACTCGTAGACCGACTGTCTGAGCTCAAGCCGAGAACTGAGGAGCCCAATGCGGGGGTAGCTAACCCTACTTCCATAGAGGCACAAACTGTCTTGGAAGATTTGTGTAGACTACCTGATCTGCTCAACCTGAAAATCAAGAATCTGGAGAATTCAGCAGAGAGCGCCAAGAGGAAAGCTACCGAGCTGAACCTTAGACTCACTGCGCTGAAGGACCGATTGCAGGATATTAGCCTTAGGATAGAGGAGGTGGGCAACCAGGTCCTTGAGGAGAGGATTGGCCTCGCGATCCAAGAGTACCAGAAGAAGGAGCTAGCAGGGGAGCTGGACGAGGCTGAGACCAACCTTAAGGTTCTGGAGTCGGATCTGACCGCTGCGGTCGGAAGAGCGGAAACGATGGGCCCTCGCATCGCAACCCTGAGGAGTGTCGAGGAGGTTCTAGACGAAATCAGGATGACCGATGGACGGATCGCTGCCATGACCGATGTCTCAGGCGACATAGAACGCATGTACGAGTCTTATTCAAAGCTCTACTTTGAACTCAAGGAAAAAGCCCGAGTAGCCTCCGAAAACCGAGAAAAAGCGCTTGAAGAGATCAAGACCAGAATGGAAGCTTGGAGAAGCGTGATCCACAGCCTGCTTGAACACATCAGTATAGAATACAGACGAATCCTATCGCAAGCAACGGCTACGGGGATCGTGCGGCTAATGGACGATCACGACATCGAAGCAGCGGGGCTAGAAATGCTCGTCGGCTTCAAGGGTTCGCAGCCTCTTCCCTTGAGCATCTATTCACAAAGCGGCGGCGAGAGGAGCACAGCAGTAATGTCGTTCTTGCTAGCCTGCCAGCAGAGAGTAAGGTCGCCCTTTCGGGCTGTTGACGAGTACGATGTTCACATGGATCCAAAGAACCGCGAGGTCATCGCCAACCTTCTCATATCAGCCGTCGCGGAAGGAGAGGCACAGTACTTGGCAATCACGCCGAACCAAGCATTCTTCGGAGGAAAAACCGCCCACATCATAACTGTCCAGAACATCGAAGGAACCTCGTTGGTCACCGAGGTGAGCTGATGGCGATCGCCAAAAAGCCAAGGAGACTGGCTAAAGAAGATCTCAGGAGAATCATCGAGTTCTGTCAATCAGTTGAAGCAAAGGGACTTAACCCATTCTTGGTCGAAGTAGAAGACCTGATAACAGTGATCAGAGAATACTTCCCGAACTGGAAGAGCCCAGAGGAGCTTTGCCTAGATGCTGAGGCGATCAATCAAATAGCCACGGTCATTAGGATGCAGAGCGAATGGATCAAGCACCGGGCGACAGCGCTCTACAGAGACCCCTTCTTGGTTGAGGAGAAACTTCGCAACCTACCTATTGAGATGGTTGCCAGAATATTCCTGGAAGCTTGGCGTCCCATAGTCGAACTGGAACAGATTTCAGTCCAAGGCTTGGACGCGGCAATGACGTACTGGGATGCGCTTGCGCCTTTGGACGAGAGGTGGCGAAAGACGGACTTCATGCAGACAGAGACTGGAAAAGCAACCCGCGAGGAGATGATCAAGACGGGGATCCTGTCAGCTGAGGCTTTCTCCGCGGAGCTAGAGAAACTGTGGGCTGAGCTAAAGGAAACCACCGACAAAACAGGGAGAGCAGAATACTGGGACTTCGTTGGGGCAGACTCGTACAACGAGACGGTCAAGCGGGCCTACCTCGCAAGTTTCCTAGTGACCTATGGGTATGCCACCTTGGACATAAACCCTTTAGAAGAGAAGATCTTCATAAGACCTCACCAGAAGCTGGTCTCGAAGAAGGACGCACGGTACTGCACTTTCCCCATCTCAGTAAGCCATGAGGAGTGGATGAAATGGAAGCAAGGCCAAGAGGCATTAGGCGGAAAACCTACTACGCGATGAAGATGAAGAGGGCGGTTCACCTTCTGTTCTACAAAAGGCACAGAGAACCAGGGGTCAAAGGCTGGGAGCTAAGAAGAAGACTTGGATCAGACTACCCAAGAGTCCTAAACCTATTAGATGACTACCTAGATAGGCTCGACCTTGCAGTGAAGACAGTCTTCGAGGAAGAGGCGAACCCGCCGGATAAGCCAACGCTGGAGCAGCTCGACAGGGCAAGGTTCTACATTACACTCAAAGGAAGCATAACACCGCGGGAGACGAAGCTCATAGGCTGGCGCATCGACGACCTCGCAGCACTAGCAGTTGCACTTGGCTTTATCATCTCCAAAGGCGGAAAAGCACCCAGGAAAGATGTAGAGGATCTCTTGAGAGTGAAGCTTCCAAGCTGGAGAGTCGAGCTGAACCTGAGCCGATTCTTGAGATCTGGCTACCTGATCGAAGACGAGAATGGCCAACTCTACATGGGCTGGAGGACTCGCGCCGAGGTCGATCCGAAGAGGCTTGTGGATTTGCTTCTAGAGACTGAAGCCAAGCCGGAGAAGGAGGAACGCCCACAAACTGCCGCGTAACCCTTCCTTGTCGAACAGACCATAGAATGCCGCCGCGAACCTTCAGCTCCTCACGTCAAGTCCAGTTCCGGAGCTAGGCGAACCGATACAGAAGGGGATGGATACAAAAGCATCAACAAGATCAAGCGAAAAACAGATTAGACCCCAAGTCGCTAGGATTGAGGCGGGAGGCGCATTGACAGGCAAGCTCATTGTGGTGAAGGTTGGCACTAGCAGCCTTACGGATGTTGATGGCTGCTTAGACCTGGACGAAATGGAAAGACTCGTCGATCAAGTGGCCCAAGCAGTCAAAATGGGTCACAGGATCATCCTCGTCACTTCAGGAGCCATAGCTTCAGGCACGGCCGAGCTAGGAGTTAAACCCAACCCGAATGACATCGTGTTCAAACAGGCCTGCGCGGCTGCCGGCCAAAGCATACTCATGGCACACTACCGGGAGCTTTTCAGGCGTCACGGGCTGAAAGTGGCACAGGTCCTCTTGACGGAGAACGATCTCTCAAACAGAGCTTCCTACCTTCACACGTGCAACGTTCTTGACAGGTTGCTCCAGCTGGGAGTGGTCCCAGTGATCAACGAGAACGATGTAACCTCGGTCAACGAGATAATCCCTTTGATGAGAGGGTGCAAGGTGAACTTCAGCGACAACGACATTCTCTCGGTTCTGATAGCCAACGCAACCGAAGCGGACTTAGTGGTAGTACTCTCGATCGTTGACGGTCTCTATAGCAGAAACCCTGAGAAACCTGGCGCCAAGTTGATCCCGGTTGTAGAGAAGATCACTCCTGAGCTCAGAAACGTCATAGAAGGAAAAAGCCGATTCGGGAGGGGCGGCATGAGAACAAAACTCGAAGCGGCTGAGATCGCGACTCGAAGCGGAATCCCGCTTGTGATCGCCAATAGCCGAAGAAGCAATGCCCTCTTGGATATTCTGGACGGAAAGCCTGTTGGGACCTACTTTAGACCAGCTGAGAAAGGGCTGTCAGGCATAAAAAGATGGATTGCATACGGGGCCGGCGCCAAAGGGCAGATACGCGTCAACGAAGGTGCTCAAAAGGCGGTTCTGAGAGGCGCCAGCCTGCTCGCAGTCGGCATCGAAGGCGTTTCAGGTCAGTTCCAGGTTGGAGATGTCGTAAGCCTAGTCAGTCCCGATGGGAAGGAATTCGCTAGGGGCACAGCCAACTACTCTAGCGACGAGATAAACCTGATAAAGGGATTAGGCACAGCCCGGATCAGAAGAGCTCTGGGTTATATCAGGCAGAAAGAAATAGTCATGAGGAAACGCATGCACCTGATAGGGGAGGAAGTGTAAGGAATGAGCGGCATAATACTAGAGATGTGCAAGAAAGCCAAGAAAGCATCTCGCGAACTAGCAAGACTCCCCACTAAGACAAAGAACCAAGCTCTCTACAACATGGCTACTGCTCTGGAGAGAGACGCTGATGAGATTCTCAGCGCAAATCGACAAGATGTCGAAGCCTACAGAGGGACGGGAGTGAAGGAGTCTCTAGTGGATAGACTGGTCTTGAACGAGAACAGAATAACTAACATGGCTCAATGCCTGAGGGAAGTGGCTGGGCTGCCGGACCCTGTTGGAGAGATCGTCAAGACCTGGACCAGACCGAACGGGCTGATCATCGGTCAGCTAAGAGTCCCCCTAGGCACAGTAGCCGTGATATACGAGTCTCGCCCCGACGTCACATCTGATGCATCCGGCATCTGTCTCAAGTCGGGTAATGCAGTGATCTTGAGAGGCGGGTCGGAAGCTATCAAGTCTAACATCGCAGTTGGAAGCGTACTCAGCAGAGCTGCAGTGGAATCTGGCATTGCCGAAGGCGCCATTCAAGTAGTGCCCATCACTGAAAGAAGCGCAGCCTTGGAACTCATGAGGATGCGCGACTACGTTGACGTTCTCATCCCTCGAGGAGGAGCCGACCTAATCAAAGCCGTCGTAGAGAACGCTAAGGTTCCAGTCATCGAGACGGGCATAGGCAACTGCCACATATACGTCGAGAAAGACGCTGACTTGGAACGTGCAATAGAGATAATCATAAACGCCAAGTGCCAAAGACCCGGAGTCTGCAACGCTGCTGAGAAGGTGCTCGTGCACCGAGACATTGCCTCAGGCTTTGTGCCAAAGGTGATTGAGGCACTTCGAACCCATGGCGTAGAAGTAAGAGGCTGTGAAGAGACCCAAAGGATTGTGGCCGATATCGTGCCAGCTACAGAGGAAGACTGGTACGCTGAATACCTGGACCTGAAAATTGGCGTCAAAGTCGTAACTGGACTCGATGAAGCCATAGAACACATAAGCAAGTACGGAACCAAACACTCCGACTCCATTTTGACATCAGACTTCAGCAAAGCTCTTCGTTTCGTGAGAGAAGTCGACTCAGCCGCAGTCTACTGGAACGCCTCCACTAGGTTCACAGACGGCAACCAATACGGACTCGGCGCGGAGATCGGCATAAGCACCCAGAAAATGCACGCACGCGGACCCATGAGCGTCCAGCACTTGACGACCATCAAATACTTTGTCCTGGGACAAGGGCATATCCGAGAGTAAAAGAAGCAGCGATGAGCAACACAATCGCCAGATGCGGCTACACGTGCAACCTCTGCCCAGCCTACAAGGAGACCATACGCTCTGAAAAAGATCAGATGAAGACCGGCGATGGCTGGCTAAAGTACTACGGGTTTGGGCAAGATCAGAGGGATCGTCAGGTGAACGTTGCCTCCAGCGCCAATTTCCTGAACTTCGATGTTCTGTCGTCGCCTTGGTATCTGCTTATGAGCTTTTCTCCAAATTTGCTAGCGTGTCTCAGCTCGTCTGTTGCAGACGCTATATCCATCTCCGAAAGCGTCAGTAAAGTGTAGTAGAAAGGTAAGCCATGCCACTTGCCGTTGGGCGTTCTGGCACCACTAATCTTGGCTATGCCCCTTTCGAGGATTTCATCCCATTCTCTGGGTTTGACGGCATTTAGGGTCCTGAGAAATGGCATCGTGCAGGTATAGCAGCAGTAGCTTCCCGTTTTTCCTCCTCGATCTATGATGCCGCTAAAGCCTTTCAATGCTTCCGTGACGGCGGGAGACGATCGGAGGTTCCAGACGATCGCAGCCCGAAGTGCTTCCTCTCCAAGCACATGACGAGTGAGCGTGGGACGATTAGCAAACCGCTCTCCTGTCAAAAGCTGCAATCCTTCCTTCAAATCCTTCTCTGTTGGCGCGAAAAGGTTACCATAGGACTTAGGCAACCCTTGCCTTGATAGAACCCAGTCAAGGGCTTCTTTCACTGCTTCGTCAGATCTCGATCTGAACCCTCGCCTTACCTCCTCCAGCCGCCAAAGGGTCTCTTGGAGAGATTCTGAAGCAAGTATTCTCTCTTCGTTCATGCAGAATACCTCCAGAGCATTCTTCATTTTCGCTTCTCTAGCAAGGGTTCCAATACGCCATCTATGCTTTTCGGTTCCGGAGCAAGATGTCCAACTTGCAGGATTCTCCAAGTCTCAGTGTGCTTAATGTCCTCTGACGGCATTAGTGTTCTCAATGGACCAAGGGTTTCGAGCTCCAGCATGGTTGGGTTCGTATAGACTTCGACGCTACATCCGAAGTCAGGGTATTCGCCTTTTTCTCGGCGGAATTCCTTCACGAACGCCAAGCCGTCGACCCAGTATGCAGCCCATGACGGGTTAGCCATCGTGCCAATCTTAAGAGGGGTCGCCGCTTCTACGTCCTGCTTGACGAACACATACTCATCGGTCAAGACGAGCCTCCTATCCGAAAGCCGCGAGTACGGCCATGTTGCCAAGTGCCTATCCGGCAAGAGACCCTCTTCATCTACTTTCGAAGCCTTGATCGGCACAATAGCGAATCCCTTCTGCCTCATCACCGAAAGTGCCCAGCAGGCGAGTTTGATGGGCCATCTTCCAAGGTTCCTGATCGTATGCGTGACTTCAACGCAACTCTCAGAAAAAGGCCCTAGCTTAATTCTTTTCTGGATCGCGTTCTCCGCTTCTGGGTTGCCAGATATTGTGACGCAGTCTCCTTTGAGGGTGACTTCTACTGGTTTGTCGTCTATCGAGTAAGATCTAGGCTTCGCCTCAGGCGAGCTCCACAGTCTGTGCCCGCCATAGATCCTCCAGAAACCTTCAGGCGTCTGAACGCCAGCTTCGGGGAGTACTCCGAATAGGTTGAGATCTGGTCTGTTCTTATGAGCTAAGTAGATGACCCTTGGCCCTATCTCGACTGGTACGCCTACAATCATGTCGCCTAGGCAAAACACTCTAGTCCTTAGGCCGCTAACATCCGTTTCCTCTAGCTTCATCCATGAGTCTCCTTGGAGCTTTGTTGCCAAACTCTTTGTTGGTTTGAGCCCTTTATCTGGTTTGTGATGCGAGCTCGATCTGTTTCCCAAATCCTTTTACGAGGTTCGGCATCAGTATCTCTTGGGTACGTCATGTCTACTGAACGTGAAGTTCTCATCGCAATCCTGAAGCTTACAAGGGAAGGACCAGCTGAACTCGAAGAAGTCAGCAGAGAAGCCAGAGTGCCAATCCAGACCGTGCGAAGGTCTCTTAGAAAAGCCCCGAATCTCAGCATAGCGAGACTGGAAGCGGGAAAAGTGAGTCTTTCAGGAGAGCAAAGGCTGAGAGCTGCCATCAAGGCAGTAGAGATGGGCACCGACATCGAGAGGGTCTGCAAGTTCCTCACATGGACAGAGTTCGAAGACATCGCTCTCCTAGCCTTTAGGACCAACGACTTCGTTGTGAGGAAGCACTTGAGGTTCAGCTGGGCAGAAAGGAGATGGGAGATCGACATACTCGCGCTTAAGGAGCCGGTCGCAGCCTCCGTTGACTGCAAGCAATGGCACAGAGGCTGGAGCGGCTCAGCTAGCACAAAGGCAGCCGAACTGCAGATCCAGAGGACCCAGGCGCTGAGTGAAGCCTCCACTTCGATCAAGGAGAAGCTTGTGATGAGAGGCTGGAAACGTGCGTACTTCGTACCGATAGTCCTGTCACTGACGGTTGGTGCCCCAAGGTTCATCCGAGACGTCCCGATCGTCCCTGTATTGCAGCTGAGGAGCTTCCTTCAGGAGATGCCTGCTTACATCGGCAGCCTCACACGGTTTAGAGTAGACTTCTAGGATCTGCCTGCCGCGTATTCGGCAGGTCCACACCTTAGCTTCGCCATGTCTCCCTCAGTTCTTCCTGCGACTGGATCTTCGTGCTTCAGGAACGACCCTGGGGCAGCTCGAACATTCTTCTCAGTGCTCAATGAATTTGGTTGAATTTCATTGAGCTTCCCAATCGATTGGACGCTAATTTGGCCCATTCTCAATCTTCCGGAATGCTGGAGATTTGGGTTTGCTTATAGATGAGTATCGTGCCCGAAAGATCGGTTTGACGATTCGTCGTGCGAGCACAACTACCAACAGGGCTTTCCCTGATGCCCATTGGCTGTTGAGCACATCTGAAAGGCTCTTGCGGCCCTTCTTTGGGCAGGATACCTAGGCCTCAGTGGCTTGTGCACCAACAGCAGCATATTGATCGAGATGTTAGGAGTTCTTATAAACCGAGAGATAGCTTTTCTATCCGAAAAGGGGCTCGAAAAATGGTTCAACTAAGCAAAGAGCTAGTTGAGGTAGTAAACTTGTCCATGCCCTTCCCAGCCGACGTGATAAAAGCGTATTCGCGGCTAGCCATGGTGTTCACGAGCGGGGACCTAGCCAAGGAAGCTAATATTCCGCGGTCCACGGCAAAGTTCTACGTCCGAAAGATGGTTGACATGCGGATGATCTCGAAAGTGCCGTACCGCAAGAAGTACCAGAAGTACGCCAACGCCCGCAACTTCTCAGACTGGATCCAAGACCTTATCAGGCTGGCAGTAAGACCCCTAGAAGAGACTTGATGGCGAGGTAACCCACTTGTCTCTTAGGGACTTGGCACTAAAGGGAAGCGGAAAGAAGGCGAAGATAGGCCTTCGCAGAGGCAGAATCCTGACGGTGAAGGAGATCAAGAGAATCAGGAAACGCGGGTACCGCGCCGAAAGGGAGCTCGTCCAGAGGCTTCGGGCAATGGGCTTCAAAGCCGTAAGGGTGCCAGTCTCGGCTCCAAGCTCCGAGCCTCTGCCTGATGTCTTTGCGACGAAGGCCAGAAATATCCTGGCTTTTGAGGTCAAAGCTCCGAACGCGGACAGGGCCTATTTCCGGAGGGATCAAGTGGAGAAGCTTGTCGCCTTTCTGGGCATGTTTGAAGCCTATGAAAGGAAGCTCGTGGTCCTTGTAGGGAAGTTCCCGTACCGGTGGGTCTTCAAGCACGTCCAAGAGGCTGGCGACTACGTTTTAAGGATAGACGAGAAGAGCAATATCCAGCTTGATTCGTTGGAGAGTTAGGCACTCAAGGCGCCACAGGTTCCGCGCAAGCTCTCAGGCTAGAGTCTCGGCAACCCTACATCTTCGTCCTCTCAGCAAAGATGTGACCTTTCCAGCCTTGGCAGGCAGGACTCTTTCTGCTTTCAAGGCAAGAACGAGAAGTGGTTTCTTCGAAAGGTCAGTATGGCAACATCGTCATTGCTCAGGCTCTGAACTGGATTTGCCAGGCTTGCCGAGGTATTGGGCGTCGTGATCGCATCGCTTCTCTGCTTATGGCTCATCGACTAGTAGAGCATGCCGCGTAGCCTAGACTCGCGACAGCTGCACCCGAAGCCCCGGAACCAAGCGATTGATGTCGAGAAAGGTGTTGGGTCAAAGGGCGGCTTGACCGCCCTCTAACCCTCCACCGACCGGAATAAGGAAAGCTTCTTCGAAGCCGCATCGTGCCATACTATAGATCGCATTCAACAGCTCTCAGACTCCAAATGCCACAGTCCGCGTGGGACAATGCCTGCATCGTCTGAAATCTTTGCTTGAGAGCCGCACCACTTTCAGCCAATGACAAGAATGCGCCGGGTGAAGCTACATTTGTTGATGTTTTTTCACCTTCTAGAAGTGGGTTTACTAGAAATATCCTTCAGTTCCGGAAGTCTCTTTTAGGGCAGCTTTCCTACCTAAATGCTGAAACGTCCTTACCTTATGAGGCCGCCAACTCTGTCCAATCAACAGAACCTCAGACAAGCCCGATTCTGGCTTATTCCCGAAGTTGGGATGGCAATGATGTCCAAAAGGTCGAAATCTAACGGCGGAAGGGGAGCTGAAGGTCGGAGATCTTGACCATGTGGTCTTCACGCACCGGGGCGATCCGGCTTGCCCGAAAGACATTTAGGATGCTACCTGCCTGTCCCGCCACTTTGCGCATCTTGGCTGTGTGGCAAAGATGCTTCTTCTAAGTGCCTTCTGCGATGATGGCTTGCGAGGTTCAGATATCCGTCGGCGGAGAAAACTTGCAGTTTGACCGCCTTAGTTCCGTCAGAAAGCGCCTGGTGGGACTTGTTTGAACAGGTAACACGGTGATCACCAATGTCACCTGCCTTTACGTCCGTTCCTTACTGGGACGGCTCTTCTACACGATTTTCCCTAGGTCTGACATTAAGGGATGTGAGCTCGCAGTCCGATTCAAGCCCTAAGGGCTCGGAAGCGAATACAAAAGCATCAACGTTCATGGTTGCCGGACGTTTTCGAGCGGACCAATGTCAGTAGAGGTCACGACCAAGACATCTCAGGAAGAAGTGTCAGAGTTCGATCGGCTCCCACCTGCCGCTCCTGACCGATCGGTAGCAGGCGTCAAGTATGCAATTCACCATGTATCCGTCTCGGTAGGTTTCGCGTGGTTTCTCGCCTTCCCGAATGCAGGCTGTGAAGTGTTGGAGCTCCGCTAAGTAGCCGTAAATCTCGTGTTCTCTCCAGACTGGGTACATCCATCCCTTCTTTGCTTCAGCCTTCTCTACGACGTAACTAACCTTCTCCTCAGGTGCAACTGTGAACACTCTAAGGCCAGTCTCCCTTGTGGCATCTATGAAGATGGCTCCTTCTGACCCATAGATCTCGAACCTCAGGTCTAGGCCTCCATGAGCAGCCCAACTGTTTTCAGACTGCCCAATCTCTCCTCCTTCGTAGCTCACGCTCGCGAGGCTATTGTCTTCAGCATTGACACTGTGGACCAACGTCTCTGCCCAAGCAAAGGTTTTCACAGGCTTCTTTCCGATCAGATATCTTGCCACCTCCACGGAATGGCAACCCATGTCCATCAAGACGCCTCCTCCCGCAAGCTCTGGTTTCCAGAACCAAGCGGAGTGGGGACCAAAGTGGGCTTCCCTGCTTCTTATCCAAAAGACCTTCCCGATTGAGCCGCGAATGACTATGTCTTTGGCTCTTGTCACGTGAGGACTGAAGACTTGGTTCTCAGCATAGCAGTCTATTACGCCATGCCTTTCTACAGCACTCAATGCGGCCTTAGCCTCCTCCACGCTCCTGGCTAAGGGTTTCTCGCAGATGACATGTTTACCTTCTTCAGCTGCAACCTCAGAGGCTTCTCTATGGAGAAAGTTCGGTAGTCCTATATCGACGACATCAACTTCCGGGTCCGAACAAAGCTTACTGAGGAAGTCTTCCCCGTGGTACGTCTTTTTCACACCGAATTTCCGAGCTACCAGAGCTGCCTTCTCTTTGTTTCGTCCTCCCAACGCGACGACCCTAACGTCAGGTATTTCCGAGTAGCATGGTAGATGGAAAGTGTCTTGTACAAATCCGTACCCAAGAACGCCGATCTTCACGATCTTTGCCATCAATGACCACTCTCATTACGTTGCAGTCTACATTACTATCTGAACCTTCATCGGGCTTTCAGTCTTCTTGATGTTGGTGTCAAAGGCCTCTAGTATCCTCTCGAACGGAAAGCGGTGCGTAACGAATGGCTTCACGACCGCTTTGCCTGAAGCGACGGCCTTGATGGCTACTGGGAATACGTTCGCGTATCTGTGGATTCCGTGCAGGCTAATTTCCTTAGCTATCACCTTTGCCAAAGCAAGCGGGACCTCTCTGGTCGGATACCCAACAAGGACTATTCTACCTCCAGGTCTGACGATG
>Ga0315308_1000512_pt1 | contig 21642 bp, 21 predicted proteins | sample TDP3_MG_FD_203078 | JGI IMG/M metagenome (GOLD analysis project Ga0315308, IMG submission 203078) | Freshwater sediment microbial communities from Lake Towuti, South Sulawesi, Indonesia - TDP3 | ecosystem: Environmental > Aquatic > Freshwater > Lake > Sediment | place: Indonesia: South Sulawesi... | reverse complement strand
AGAGGTGTTGCGGGCTGAGCCGTTCAGTAGGATTAGGAAGAGGATGAATATTGAGGTGAAGATGGGCAGCCTGTAGATCAGGTCGAGGATTATTCCAAGCGTTACGAAGAGTCCGATGGCCATGGGGCGTGATCGTGCGAGGGTTTCGCGTGGATATTTGACGAGTAACGGGAAAAAGCATGTGCCGTATGTGAAGGCTCGTTTTGCAGGCCACAATGCCGGAGTGTGCGTTACTGTGATGTCTGGGGTGTGGAGGATTTTCCATTTGGTTTTTTGGATTTTGTACGTTAGCACTGCATCTCCTGCCCACTCTGTTTTGGGGTCGAATCCGCCCACTTGCTCAAAGACTGCTCTCTTGAAAGCCGCGTTGCCAGATTTGATGAGTCTTTGTTCTGGTTTGGGTGGTTTGAATGTTAGTATCAATCCCTTTCTGCTGGGTTGTGGTTTGAAGTATCCAGCTATGACTCCTACTTGTGGGTCCTGCAGGTATTGAAGGAATTTTTGTATCCAGTTGGGGTCGGTGATGATGCAGTGGGCGTCTATGAAGATGATTATTTCTCCTCGGGCTTTTGCTACGCCTATGTTGCGTGCTGAGCTTGGTCCCACGGCTTTATCGTTTCTGATGACGGTGACTGGAAAGCGCTTGAGTACGTCGCTTGTGCAGTCGGTTGAGGCATCGTCGACAACTATGACTTCTTTGTTGGGGTAGCTTTCTTTCAGCACTGATTCAAGGCAGGCGGCTATCGATTTTTCTTCGTTGTGGGCAGGTATCACGACGGAGACTAGTGGTTGCGTTTGGCTTGCTTGAGCGGTTTCCACGTGTTCTCCTCTGTAGATGAATTCTGGATTCATAAGCATAAAATCTCTGCGCTCCAAGTTTAGATGTTGGGAAGTGGTTCGTGTTGAACAAAGAAACAGAACGTTTGGTTAACGAGGTTAAGAAGGAACTGCAGGCGTTGAGGGCTAAGGTTGAGCAGAGGGAAGACCCGAAGCTTCTGAAGACGTACCAGAAAATGCGCTCAACACTGGACTAAGACGAGTATAGAACACGGTTCTCACAAGCTTCTTTCACTATTCAGTTTGCGAGTCTTTGCCTTTTTTGTCCAGCAAATGCCTCGACATTTTTTTAGTGTGGATACTGTATTCTGTGTAAGGATGACTAGTGAGGAAAGCGCAAGATGAACGCGAAGTTGATGGCTTATGAATATGTTCCTTGTGGGTTTGAGATAGTCATCGATAACACCGACATTGAGATGGGCAAGATTTGGAATCTCTGGCACAACGTCAAGCTGACTGATGATCCTGAGAGCTGGGACAGTGAGGTCAATTCAATTAATAAGATGCAGCGTAGGCTAGGCAAGCTAACTGTGGATCAGCGGTTGATACGTGCTCAGATAGCTGAGTTCTGTCGGGTTTGTCCTGTTTTCCCACGGAGTGTTGACATATTCTGTGAGGAGATAGGCTGTGGCAGTTTCTCTAAGCCTGGGAGAATGGGGTGCGAAGGTCGTGGCTTGTTGGATTCTCTTGGCTACCACGATCAGGCTAGCTTGAAAGAACAGCAGAAAGAGATTCTTGTCGAGCATGTCGAGTCTCTTAAGAAGTGGCTCGAGAAGGGTCAAGCAGAGATTGCAGCTGAGTTGAAGGTCTTTGGCTTTCTTGGTCAACGGACAGATGGCAAGGCAGCTGCAGTTGAGAAGCTTGTTCACGCTATAAGTTCTGCTGAGCCCTCAGTGTCTTCTTTTCGAAAACTAGCCCAGGATGTGTGCAAAGAGACTCAAAAAGACTCTGTAACAGTAGCCTGCGAGCGCTATGGAGGGCGACCCTTCAACTGCTTCGCATGTCTTCCCCAGGACGCTTCAACCACAAAATGCCAGTGCTGTTATTCTATGCTGCTTGACGCTTGTCTCCTCTGCGCCGGTACATCAGGAGAGGAAAGGTCAATGTTGGACGAGTTCAGGCGTTTTGTTGAGGAAAACATACTTCTTTACTCGGTTGCGATTAATTCTTGGTTAAAGGAAGAACCACCAAAGCCTGTTACATGGCTGAAGGATGCGCGTTACATCTCTGAAGAGGGCGCGTCAGGCATTGTGGAAAGGATTCACTTTTCTCTCGGTGAGAAGGATGAGGTCAAGGAATGGTTGGCGGCTTGCCTTCTAAAAACAATTAAGGACAATCAGAGATGGCACAAGAGAACTGAACTTATTGATAATTTTCCAAAGGCTACATCTTACCTTGGAGAAACACTTTAAAGAAAAACGTGTGCGCAGTTACGGATGCCTGGTTAGGTTGGAGAAAGCTGTTAAGTTGATGTATGAGCGATTGGCTGTTTATCTAGTTGAGAATCTGGATTTCGGTAATGCGTCCACTATTCTTGAGGTAGGATCTGGAAGTGGGCAGTTGACGATTCCTTTTGTCAGAAAGGTGATGGAGATTAAGCCAAGTTTCAGGGTTTCTGCTCTTGATCTTTCTGCTGGTCCTTACAAGGGGCATTTGGATGTCCTGAAGAGGCGAGTTCGAGAGGAGCGGCTTGATGGAGTGATTACGCCTGTGAATGCGGATGTAAGGAATATGAACATCATTGCGGATGAGAGTGTTGATCTTGTTGTTTCCAATGAAACCCTTTGTGAGCTTGACCGAGCTGGTCTTGAGAGGGCTGTTCGAGAGTTCTATAGGGTTTTGAGGTTTGGTGGGCAGATGGTACATGGAGAGTTGATTCAAGCCTTCGAGAATGAAGCTCAGAGGCTTGTGATCGAGGCGAACCTGCAGTCCTTGGAGACTTCTCTGCCGAAGCCTCCTTGGGTTTCACCATTTTCTGATGAGGTCGCTGCCCTGTTGCACAAGATTGGGTTCAGAGACATAATGGTGAAGTATTTTGAGACGAATGTGAAGTTTAGAAGCTTCAATGTGGCTCTGAGGAAACTCAAGCAGTGGCATATCGACCCTAAGTTCGTCAAGGGGCATTTGCCGGAAATTCGGAGATATGGTTTGGAATATCCAATGGAGCATTTAATTTTCTGTAGAAAATAGCTGATGGGCTTCGGGTCTTCACTTGTGTTCGTCGTCAACTGCAGCTGCATTGTTCCTCTTGTTCTACCCATTCTTTGACTTCTTCTTCTGTTGAGCCGAATGGGCATTCATCTGAGTTACTCAGCTTCTTTCCGGTCAGGGTTGAGGCGAGTTTGTCCATTTTGCCCATTGCGCCTTTTCTGACGATTCTACCTATTGCGATTGCTTCAAGAATCTCTTTGTTTTCGGCTCCTGCTGCTTGAGCCTGCGTGACTGCGGTCTTGAGGCAGGGTTGGCAATTTGCGGTGACAGATGCTCCGACTGCTATTAGCAGTTTGGTTTTGTTTTCCATCTTTGCTCACCTCTTTGTTGTTTTACAGGCGTCTTGGCCTGCTTAGTCGGTAGATTCCTGCGGCTACGAGCAGTATGCCGAAGGCTGTTAGGGGATAAGGCCATGTGCTTATGTTCGCTGGTATCATTCCCACTTGCTTTAGTGCCAACAAGCTGCCCCATAGAACGATGATGGATCCGAAGGCTAGCTGGTTGATGGCACGTTTTCTCAGTCTGCTCTGGTGTTCTCTTTCAAGCTGCCTATCAGGCTGGTTTTGTTCCTCTTTCATACTCTCTCAGCCGTCCTGTTCTTACTACTACTTTGACTGTAGTAGAAAACTATTTAAGGCTTGTCTGACATCTACTTACTAGACAGAAGGAGAAAACAACTTTGAACATTAAGGACACATTTGCCAAAGATCAGATAATTGCGAGGCTTAAGGAATTGGAGTTGCCGACTCATGAGGCATTAGCTTACGTTACCCTTTTGACGCATCCGAACATTACTGCGTCTGTGTTGTGCAAGGAAACGGGCATTCCAGACTCAAAGATTTACTATGCTTTGGATGGCTTGTCTAAGAGGGGCATGCTCGTGGTTCAGAAGGGCAATCCGAGCATCTACCAGCCTGTGTCGCCGAAAGAAGCTGTTTCCAACCTGAGGAATCAGCTTACTGAGAGTCTCAAAGAGGAGATTAAGGAAGCGGATGCACGTGCGCGTGTTCTGGTCGACATGCTGATGCCGATTTACGAGAGTGTTGAGAAGTCTGAGGAGCTGGAAGTAGCCTACATTATTCGAGGGCAGAAGAATATTATAAATAGGATGAAAGCGCTGGTTGAGACCGCGCACAAGGAAGTAACAGCTTTCATTTCTTATCCCGCTGTTCTAAAAGGACTTAAAGAGTCTTTGATAGATGCAAAAGAGAGACGCGGAGTCAAACTCAATGTCGCCATGACTCCAGAAGTTTTCGAGAAAGAAGACTGTTCATATCTCGGAGACGTGCGTTTGCTACGTTGTTCGGGCGAACAGTCGATTGACTCGCTTGGAATGCTCATATCGGACATGAAAACACTCATTACAGTATCTGATTGGATGGATGAGGCTGCTTTGTTGACGCAAGATCGGAATTTGATCAGAGTCACAAAAGACTACTTCGACAGTCCTTCGTGCTGCACGAGCGTGAGACCCAGCAAGAAACAAGAAAGCTAAGCTCATTTTCAACAGGTTGAACCAGCCAGCATGTGCCCGCCATCTGTTTATATGTGCATTACACGTGATCTTTTATCATGAAAAGGTTTGTCGATAAGGCATTCAACCGCTTAGGAAAGCTTGGTTATCAGGCACGAGCGGTTTCTATAGACCATTTGCAATTGCTGCAGAAGCAGATAGATGGACAACACAGTCAAGGATTATTGGAAAATGAGTTTTTTCAGGAGCGGCTTGATTGGTTTCGTTTCCAGATCCCTGACAGCTTGCCGAAGGCACAGTCGATAATTGTTGTCGCTGTTCCCAGACCTCAAACTCGAGTGGTTTTCACATGGAATGGGATTAAACGTCCGCTTATACTTCCTCCAACCTACACAGCGTACAACACTGTAACAGAACAGATTCAGAATCTGCTCGCAAAAATGCTCGGTGAAAAAGGATACGCAGTTGCAGGAACTGAGTTGCCCCTCAAACTGTTGGCGGTGCGAAGTGGTCTTGGTCAATACGGTAGGAATAATATCTGTTATGTTTCTGGTATGGGAAGTTTCTTGCAGCTTGTAGCTGTTTATTCTGACATGCTGTGTGAGGAAGACAGTTGGCGGGAGCCATCAATGCTACAGGCATGTGAGAAATGCGATCTATGTCGCCGAGCGTGTCCAACTGGAGCTATTCCTTCGGATCGTTTCCTCCTGCGGGCTGAGCGGTGCATTACTTATCATAACGAGAAGAAAGGCGATATTCCATTCCCCAGCTGGATGGATCCTACTTGGCACAACTGCATCGAAGGATGCATGCGATGTCAACGAGCCTGTCCGCTCGACAAGCAGTTCCTAGATTGGGTTGGAGATGAGGAAGAGTTCTCTGAAGAAGAAACTGCTCTCCTGCTGGAAGGCGCATCACGTGAAAGTCTGCCCGAGGAAACGGTTAGGAAGCTGATACATCTTGACATTTTGAACGATCTTGGCATTCTACCTCGTAACTTGGGTGTTTTCTTCAGAAAGCAAGAATAGAGGAGCTGCACTTCGTAGGCGAGTCATCTCATATGCTTGTGGATGAGGAGTTGTTCAGGGCTCGAGTTGTGCAGTTGATTCTAAAGAAGGATGCAGAGGAGGCTCTTGAGGCACTCAGTCAACACTACAGAGTTGCTGTTCCTCGGCTGAAGGTTGGAATGCCTAAACGATCTGGCGGCAAAGCTGGATGCTACGTCTCAACCACTAAAACGATTCACGTGGCTAGCGAAGAGAGGCTTTACGACCCGTTTGTGATCTTGCACGAATTCTACCATCATCTGAGAACACAAGGTGGCAAACATAGGGGAACAGAGAAATACGCTAACAGATTTGCGGAGGAATACATCATGTCATACCATGGCGCTCGTAAATTCTCCCTCCGGTTTTCATACAAGTAAGAAGACAAGAACGAGGAATCGAAGCTCTAAAAGGTAGATTGCTAGTTCATGGATCTGTGAAGCCTAGGGTCTGGGTTCAAATCCGATCCCGCCTTGCAAAGCTAACAGATGGTCGGCTGCTGTGACCTGTTTCGGTTTTCATTCTGTCAGCTTGCCTATCGACTCCATGACGGAGTTCTGGGCGAACTTCGAGACGTTCGACCTCGCTTGCTTGACGGTTTGGATGGCTTCGTTGTCCATACAAAGGGGCCGGTATTCCACAAATTCTATAAGCCCAGTGGAACAACATAAGGAATACAGGTGATAAGGGAAAGGAGAAGTGAAATCATGAATTGCAGACATATTACTGCATTATTGATTCTGACTACTACATTGTTTCTTGGAATAGCATTTGTCGGACCAGCTCATGCGGTAAGTCCTACTGGGTATGGACCTGAGTCCCCTGAACTAAACCTCTACTACTTCCCGGATGGGGATTCAATGTACTCTGCTCTGAAGGCTGGACGGATAGACATGGACTCTCAGGTACTTACACCAGACCAAATACCAGATGCAATCAAAGATCCAAACATCATTCTAGATGCCGGTCCCAAACTGGATTTGAGGGCTTGGAGCTTAAACAACAACGCGACAATTGCTGCTCTTCCTGGCAAGAGAAGTGTGACAAGCGATGCTAGTTTCCGAAAGGCTCTGTGGTGTCTCACCGACCTAAGATGTATGGATGTTACTCAGGCTTGGGTGCCGGTTGCGGCACCATCAAGAGCATGGGTCAACAAAAGTGTTGAGGACTGGGTTAAAGTCAACTATGCCTACAATATACAGGAGGCGAGCGAGTATCTGGATGCGGATGGATTCATACAAAGAGATGGCCTCGGCGGCCGACCTGGACCCGACCCGAACCCCTACTATGATGCTGCCGTTCCAGGCTCAGCTCGGTACTGGCGAGGCTATCCTTCAACGTGGCCAAGTGCTGGAGCACGAATTGATCCAGTGGTCTTCAGCGCAAGAGTTGACGACACATTACGTTACGCTGCCAGCGTGCGCTTGAGAGACACAATGCTCATGTCAGGCATTCAAGTGAACTTTATCGCAGAGCCCTTTTCGTCAGCCTTCTTTCGCGTCATGATAGCGCGCAACTACCACATCTATTCAGCGGCGTGGAGTGTTGGAAGATTCGCAACCTACTTGTATCATTGGCTCCACACCAGCGGATGGATAACCGGTGGATTAAACTGCCATGTTTCACCAACCTCACCGGGCTATGACCTTTGCACAGAACCTGACAAGCGCCCCGAGGATAAATACGACCTCGACTATTGGGCATCCAAGGTGCGGTATCCTGACACCCTGCCTGACGCAATCACGGCTGCCAAAAACGTGCAATCACTTTTTGTGCAGAAATACGTCCCCTTCATTCCTTTGTGGTCCACCCAGACCTTCTATGCCTACAGAAATTTATATGGCGTCGTCTGCATGGAAGGCATTGGTCCCGTGAATAAGTATACTTTCATGTCACTTCGGCGCGCAGACGGAGGAACACCGATAAGAGTGGGAGTTATGATCCCAATACAGCTCAACCAAATCTATTCAAATTGGTTGTGGGAAGTCACCCCCATGGAACAAACCATGGACGACTTCTATAACCTTCAACCCTACGATATACTAATTGAACAGCCAGGCTTAGCTCAAGACTGGACTAATGCGCCTGGAGGGCCATCCACAATGCCTGGCACGTGGGTTGACCCAGACGACGGTAAAACCAAGTCCATGATGCGGTATTGGTTCTTAGAAGATCCCACTGACGGGAGCTATGGTGCTGATTCCCCAACAACGCATTCGGGCGACGCAGACGCAGAGTGGATTAAGCAAGGAACACCAGCTCAAGGCGGTGGCACTGTTCTAGCTGATTTTGCAGAGCACTGGTTACGCGGAGGCTACGAATTCAACTCATGGTACTATGACACCGAAGCAGCAGGAGCCTTGTATACTAACTACAGAGACATCAAACACATCGAGTGTCACACAGGCCCAAATGTAGGCGATAACTACGCCGAGGTGTACTTCGACGTTTTCAGCTATTGGACCTTCACTTGGCCTTGGGGCAGACACATCTACGCTGTCGAACCAGCATCCTACGACCAAACTCTTCTAGGATGGAAGACATCCCCACTGTCACAACAGGAAATCAGAAACTTCGCCGGTCCAATACCTAAGGGAACATACCTCAACACCCTAACACCCACGGGAGGAGCCGCTAAGATCCCAACAAGAGCCAGAGGCACCCCAGTTGAAGTCATCAGCATGACAATCGACGGAGTCCCCGCAACCAAGGCTACAACGCCTCACCTCTACAACCCAGCAACGGGTCTCGGCGCAGGGGGCGACTACTCCATAGTTGGAAGCAGCGGCACCGGACCAAGAATACGCATCTTCAAAGACGTGACCACCAGTCTGACAGTCACGTACTGGGCTAGAGGCGATCCAGCAGGCTACTGGCCAGGCAACACAAACTTCCAGACAACACTGACAGGAACAGGACAATACTACATGACCAGCTTCCTACCAGGTGCATACGGCTACGCAACCTTCAAGGCAAACCCACACAACTACATGGCAACTCCATGGCCAGGCGAAATCGACTGGTTGTGGTACTGGAGAACTGGCTCTCAACCACGCGACGGCTGCTACAAATTGGATATATTCGACGGAACTTATTTCAGCGCTGCGATGCATAGCACAGGCACGGGCGAGCCCATACCACCGGGCGGGAACGGACCTCGGCCACCAACTAGGTACTGGCAACCAGGAGCTGATGTGGTTCCACTAATGGGCGAAATTGACATCAACGACATGGCAATTCTGGGAGCTAATTACGACAAGAATTGCAGCAGCCCATATCCGAACATCCAACATCCACCTGCCGGACGCGATGTAGGCCCAGGCCCACATCCATAGTGACCATCAAGTCAAGCACACAAAAAATCCCTCTTCTTTTTTTTCTTTCGTAAAAACTTAAATATCTCTTGCAGCGCTGTTTCTGACATCTGCTAAGGTGAGAGAATGGGCTTACGCACTTATATTGTAAAGAGAGTCACTTATTCTCTGGCAGTTTTGCTCCTGATAATGAGCGTCAACTTCGCAATCTTCAGCCTTATGCCTGGAGACCCCATGCAAAGATACACCGCACAACTAGAATTCAAACTGAGCCAAGAAGAGCTACAAAGAATAAGAGAGACATTCGGTCTTGATGTGCCCATGCACGAAAGATATCTCTTATACATCAAGAACATGATGACTTGGAATTTTGGAAAAGCCCGTGAAACAGGCATACCTATAGCACAGGAAATATCATCAAGACTGGGAAACACTCTATTGCTGATGGGGACAGCTGCGCTTCTTTCAATCAGTTTGGGCACGTTACTCGGCACTCTCTATGCATACAAAAGAGGAACATCTGTAGACACTGTGGGCGTAACCGGATCCCTTCTGCTAGGAAGTCTCCCCATCTTTTGGATCGGTATTCTCTTTCTATGGTTCTTCGCTGTCTATTTACGCGCATTCCCCATTGCAGGAGCACAGCCCATGGGATGGGCTGGCGGTTTCACTCCCACTAACCCGCTGGAATACATTGGAGGACGATTGTGGTGCCTTACACTACCCGTACTCACCCTGGTACTTTTCACCGTTGACAATTGGTCCCTTCTCACAAGAGCATGCGTTCTCCAAACAATCACCGAAGACTACGTGATCACTGCGAGGGCAAAAGGCCTAAAAGAAAGAAAAGTCCTGCTCAAACATGTACTCAAACCGGCTTCACTGCCGCTCATTACAGCAATGGCAATGACATTCGCAGGTCTTTTCTCGGGTGCCATAATCACAGAAACAGTCTTCAGCTACGAAGGAATGGGCAGATGGATATTCCAGTCCATCATGGTAACAGACTTGCCGATACTCTACTCCATTTTCTATGTCTCAGCTCTCCTAGTAATAATAGCAAACTTCATGGTAGACCTGGTCTACGGATTTGTGGATCCACGAATAAAGGTAGGACGTTAAAGCATGGCGACCAGAACCCGAGTTAAACTCACAGTTCAAGGTCTCAAGAATCTTTGGAAAATGATTGCAGGAACAAAGAGAGGACTGGTAGGAGTAATAATAATCTCCATATTCATTCCACTGGCTGCCCTCGGACCATCAGCAACAACGCTTGATCCCCTGACTCCTAAATGGCCAGGTGAATACCCAGCAGGATCACCTCCAGCCGCGCATGAACTAAGCGTACCTATTTGGTATAGAAGTCTTCCTGGAGGGGCAGATACATACACGGAAAACATGGAGGCAATTAAAGATTACCAGTTCTCCTCAGATCCCTTCACGCCAGCAAGCAAGTGGAGTTGGGAGTCAGATAGTCCTCAGATAACCGTTGCTTACAGCCCTACTGCGGGAACGAAAAACGATGGAGCCATTGAAATATCTTACCAAACTGAAAGTACCGATATGAGTCCAAAAAAAGCCAATGTGACGCTCAGTTATAGTTTCACTTACCCGTTCAAGAGGCCGCCACAACGATTCTGGATACACCATTCGATCTTCACAGAAGGAGCGTTATCTGAGAACCTAAAAGCTACTTTGCACCTTTCGTTTAGCAGAAAAGACGCTTCACAATTGACAAATTACGAATACCCAGTAATCGATCCAAGTACCAGGAAACAACTAATCACTCAAGATGGCACTTCATGGGTCTATGAGTATCCGCTCACCTCATACACATATGCGTCCAATACTCCAGCGTGGGAGAGCACTTGGACCAGGTCAACGAAAAGCGACATATGGAACGACGCCAAATGGCAGTGGAAATCTGAAATGGTAATTTTCCCTCGGAATGGCAACTACACAATCGAATTCAAATTGCAGTTCAATGACAAAACAGTCGGCGGAAATAGCGTTAAGGTTTATCTCGACAATATCAATGTTCTCATCTACGGGAGCGCATTTGGACTACTTGGTACTACTGATCAATCAATGGGAGCACCCCGAGATTTGTTCACAGCGATTGTACATGGAGCAAGAATATCCGTCACCGTCGGGCTGCTTGTGGCATTCATGTCAGTTTTCTTAGGGCTATTCGTCGGCATAACTGCAGGATTCACTGGAGGCCTGACAGATGAAGCTCTAATGAGATTTGCAGATTTCCTGATTGGTTTGCCCGGCCTACCTTTGCTCATTGTTCTTGCATTTGTTTTAAGCCCCTCAATACTCAATGTGGTATTTCTCCTCGCGTTTATGAGTTGGATGGGGTTTTCAAGAAGCGTGAGGTCTGTGACGCTTTCTCTCCGAGAACGAGCTTTTGTTGAAGCAGCAAGAGCTTCAGGCTCGGGCAGAGGACGCATATTGTCCAAACACATCATCCCGAACGTGCTACCGCTCGTCTACCTTGCCTTGGCGACCTCGGTTCCGGCAGCTATCACCGCAGAAGCATCCTTAAGTTTCCTCGGGTTGTTCGACCCCATGGTTATGACTTGGGGTAGACTACTTAATGAATTCGCAAGATCTGGCATTGCAGTAACAAAAGGATTCAGCGAATATTGGTTCTGGGTGCTGCCACCAGGCATATGCATAGCCTTGCTTGCAATAGCATTCATAATGATTGGCTACTCACTCGACGAAGCATTGAATCCCAGACTAAGACGTCAAAGACGCTAAGTCACTTTCAATCTTTCCTTTTCCCCAGATTATCCACCTGTCTATCAACGAACAACCAGAATTCTTTTTCTAATCTTTCCAATTCCTCTGAAGCCTTCAAATCCCTTAGCAAAAGTGCTCCCCCTCCTAGAAGAGCGACAAACCCACTCAACTTGGCAAGGCGTCGAGAGCCAGAGCCAGCAGCAAACTCAACCTCAAAGTCATTGGGTTTTCCGCGAACTGTGACCTTGGCATTTCCCGCGAGATCAGAACCTGAGACACGCCGCAGAATCGCAGTTATCCAAAACTCCTCTTTTGATCGTCCTTCAACCTTGCTAGGAAATTGCCTTTCCTCGAAAAACTGTTTGATACGCTCGCTAAACAATTCCAGATCAACATCTCTGCCAACCCATCGATCTATCATTCTCTGTTCCTCGAAAACTCCTGATTGCTTTTCTTGAAATGTAGCTCTTAAACCTTCTTAATGCTTCCCTATTCAACATGGAGTCGAGTGCTCAAACCTTATATAAACGAAAGATATTTCAATCTACTCTCCCTCATCATTAGGAAATAATTCAACGGTGACAAACATGGCGTTGCTAGAGGTCAAGAACTTAGTAACCTACTATAGGACTCTGAGAGGCTCCGTCAAAGCCGTAGACGGGATCAGTTTTGAGGTTGAGAAGGGCGAAGCCATGGGGCTAGCTGGAGAGTCGGGTTGCGGCAAGACCACAGTGGCTCTATCACTTCTAAGACTGCTTCCATCCAGCGGAAAAATCGTTAGTGGTGATATAATATTCAACGGCACTAACATTGTTGAGCTCGACGATGACGATGTTAGAGACAAAATCAGATGGTCTGGAATCTCGCTGATTTTTCAGGGAGCTATGAATGCACTAAACCCGGTTTACAAGATAGAGGATCAGATCAGTGAGGCAATTAGGCAGCACGAACCAACCGTAAAGAGGGACAATGCTAAAGAAAGAGCGCAGAAGCTATTCCAAATGGTTGGCATCGAGCCTAAGAGGATAAGCAACTATCCTCATGAATTCAGCGGTGGAATGAAACAGCGTGCATGCATTGCTATGGCTTTGGCATGCAACCCTGATCTTCTTATTGCAGATGAGCCTGCAACAGCGTTAGACGTAATCATTCAAGCACAAATCCTTAAGCTCGTAAAAGACCTCAAAAAGAAGTTGAACTTGTCTTTAATACTGATCACTCATGACTTGTCAATAATCGCCGAAACTTGCGACAAAGTTGCAATTATGTATGCAGGAAAAATTGTGGAGTACGGCGATATTTCAAGCATCTTCGAGGAACCTCAACATCCTTATGCAAGAGGCCTTATTGAAGCATTTCCAAACATAAATGCGCCGAAAACAAGTATGGTATCCTTAAGTGGGTTTCCACCGGATTTGCTTTCGCCTCCAAGTGGTTGTAGATTCCATCCAAGATGCAGGTACGCGATGGAAGTATGCAAACAAAAAGAACCTCTAGTCTCGAATATCGGAGGCAAACTGCACAAAGTTGCCTGCCACCTCGTCAATAATGCTTAACAGAGGGAAGACAAAATGGCAGAGCCAATTCTAGAAATCTCTGGGCTGACAAAATGGTTTCCGTTACGAATGGGCTTCTTCGGAACTATGCTGTCCAGGACACAATACTATGTGCGTGCGGTAGACGGAATTGACCTTGAGGTTAGAAAAGGCGAAATATACGGTCTAGTAGGGGAAAGCGGTAGCGGGAAAACAACCACTGGACGAATGATTGTTAGACTTGTGAATCCAACAAAGGGAAAAATCCTGTTTAAAAACCAGGATATTACGTTCCTTCCAGACAGAGAGTTAAAACCCTTTAGGCAAAAAATGCAGATAATCTTCCAGGATCCTTACGATTCTCTTAACCCACAGATGTCTGTTTTCAGTATCGTAGCTGAACCATTGCAGGCACTGGGGCTTTCCCATGGTTCTGAGCTGGAAGAAAGAGTACGTAAAACCCTTGAAGATGTAGAGCTGACCCCACCTGAAGAATTCATCTTGCGTTACCCTCATGAGCTTAGTGGAGGGCAACGACAACGAGTAGCAACAGCGAGAGCTCTCACAGTGAATCCAGAGTTCGTCATAGCGGACGAACCTGTTTCAATGCTAGATGTGTCTATCAGGGCAGAGGTCTTGAACGTAATGCTGCAATTGATGGAAAAGCGCAACGTGTCATTCTTTTATATCACTCATGATTTGGCGCTTGCACGGCACATCTGTACTAGAATAGGAGTGATGTACCTTGGTAAGATGATGGAAAGGGCAGACGCTGAAGGTCTCATCAAAGAACCGTTGCATCCTTATACAAAAGCATTGATAGCGGCAGTTCCTGTACCCGATCCCTCCTCCAAGCGAGCGGACGTTGTGATCAAGGGTGAGATTCCAAGTCCAGTGAATCCTCCTTCTGGCTGTAGATTCCATACAAGGTGCCCGGCATATATCGGTGATATCTGCAAGACGAAGGAACCGCCGATGGCTGAGATGTCTAACCGCCATTTCGTTGCGTGTCACTTGTACTCTAAGCATTGAAGTGATCTTTACGACTGGGGCTTCAAGGACTGCGGGCAAGTTGTTGCTTATGTTCGGAAGACTCCTGAACCTTGTTAACTTTGCTTTTGAAATTATGTGGGCCGCTGCGGTCCCATCTTTGTTTGTAGTGTTCTATACATTTCTGATATGCTATGTGACGGTGTTGGGCGCTATGTGGGGACTAGGCGTTTTTGTCTGGTTCATTCCTGTTGGTTTCTTGAGTCCTGCTTTTTTTGTTTGGTATAAGATTATGGAGCGACGTTACCGTGCATATTTAGCGCTGATGACGTCAACGCAGCCTATGGACTGGAACACCGATGCCGTTATTGAAGGCTGGTTAAGTCTTACAAGAGCCAAGAGACGAGAAAAAAAGAGATAGATTCTCTTTTCCTTTTTGGAAACGCGTTCCTGAGCATTTTGCTTTGATTGTGACTTATTGTTGGATCTTTTGTTTCTCTTCTCTTGCTTTAGCGATTATCCAGTCTTTGTAGCCGGCAACTACTCCCCATGCAATTACCACCAGAATAGTTGATAAAAAGTTTAGTGGCGGTGGCAAGCTTAGAATGAGCAAGATTAAAAGGAATGGAGTCACTACTATGGCAAAGGTCATGGTAACAATGATCCAGTACCATCTGCTGGTTGCTATTGTCCATATTGTTGAAAGAGTTTCGCGGATGGAACCCATGCTCTCTTATGTTCTGAAACAGATATTTATTCCTTTTCGCAAGGCATGCACCGTGTCTTGCTGGACAAAAACGCGCGTCGGCGTGATGAGCGCTCCCGCCAAGAACATTCTAAGTAGTTACATATTGCCCTCAAAAGATGTGACTGTGAACTGTTTGTCTCTTCTCGGGTGCAGCGCAAGCGCCGATGCGCATCAACTTAGACTGGCTGAGAGAACTCTCAGCATCGATTCTGCTATTCCAGAATTGAGCATCAATAGAAATGATGTTGCGGCATATGACTATCTTCTATTCTTATGTTCTTGAAAGCCTTAAATGGTTATATCACTAAGGGATTATAGGACAAGCGAGAGAGGAAATGGACATGATCAATTGCAAAGACACAGTCATAATGCTGACTCTCATGGTCGCGTTAATGCTTGGGATAACTGCGGTTGAACCGATTTCAGCTCAGACAACTACACGTGGACCTCGGAGTCCTGAATTAAAGCTCTTCTATTATGCTGATGAAACTTCGTTGTACTCTGCCCTTAAAGCTGGAGTAATTGACATGTCTCTTTGGGAATGCACACCAGCCCAATACCAAGATGCAATAACTGACCCCAATCTCATATTGGCTCCAGTTTCAAGATTCGACCTTAGAGGTTTTAGCTTAAACAGCAACGAGACAATCCCGACATATCCCGGAATAAGGAGCCCAACAAGCTACGCTGGGTTCAGGAAGGCTTTATGGCGACTATCTGATGTGTCTTACTACGCTGAGGTTATTTGCGGTGGCTTTGCAACACCGCTCTACGTGCCTGTTTCAGCGCCATCAAGAGCATGGGTCAACGTTACTGTTGAGAACTGGGTGAAAGCCAACTACGCTTTCAGCGTACAAGGTGCAGCTAATTATCTGGACGCGGAGGGATTCGCACAAGGAACTGAGGCGAATCCCAACTACAAGCCTGGGGTTCCGGGTTCGGCTATGTACTGGCGAGTTTATCCGCCGGGGCACTCAAAGGCCGGGAAGAAGCTGGATCCGATAGTTTTCAGCGCAAGGGTTGACGATGGACTGCGTTACGGCGCTAGTGTGCACCTGTGTGATAGAATGCTCGAGTCAGGAATTCCAGTGAACCTCATTTCAGAGCCCTCTTCGTCAGCTTTCCTGCGAGTCATGACGCGACGCGACTACCAAATATACTCCGCGGGCTGGACAACTGGAAGATTCGCGACGTACATATATAGTTGGTTCCACACCAGCAGATGGTTGCCAGGCGGACACAACTACCACATCTCGACGACATCACCCGGATATGTTACAACTCCTGGTAGCCCAGACAACATTGATGAGGCAGTTGACAAGATCCAGTATCCTTTAAATCTAGACGATGCATTGATAGCCGCCAAGGACGCCCAGCGGATTCTAGTGCAAAAATCCGCGAGTTTTATTCCGACGTGGTCCAGCAAAGCCTTCTATGCCTATAAGAATCTCTTCGGAGTGACCAACATGGAGTCTATTGGTACAGAAAACCTGTACACTTTTCTGCAGGCTTGGCGGGCAGACGGGCAGCCAGACCTAAGACTGGGACACAAGTCGCCGCCGACTCAAGTCAACCAGATCTACTCAAGTTGGGTGTGGGATGTCACTACCATGGGCTTCACTCAGGACAGCTTCATAAGCCTTGAGCCCTACAACGTTTTAAATGATCAGCCGTGGCTGGCCAGAGACTGGACAACTGCGCCTGGAGGACCATCTACAGTTCCTGGTACGTGGGTTGACCCTGACGATGGCAAGATTAAATCCTACATGAGATATTGGTTCAGGGATGATGTCGAGTGGATTAAGCCTCTAACTGGTGAAGTTTTAGCGGATTTTGTGCCTCAATGGTTGGGCGGCGGTTATGAATTCCACTGTTGGTATTTTGACTCTGAATCTGCAGGATGGTTGTACACTAGCTATCGAGATATCAAGCACATCGTGCCCAACATAGCGGGAAAATACGCTGATGTCTACTTCGATGTGTCCAGCCATTGGAGCCAATACTGGCCTTATGGTAGACACATTTATTCTAACCAATCAATCCAAGACACGCCAAGCTTTCCGGGATGGAAACAAGCGCCACTATCAACACAGGAGTTAAGAACATTCACTGGTCCGATAGCTGCTGGAACGTTCCTTAACACGCTAACACCTGTTGAAGGAACGGCATACAAAATTCCAACAAGAGCCAGAGGCACCCCGGTTGAAGTCATCGAAATCAAGCTGGATGGAGTACTCTTAGCCGAGGCTACAACACCTTACCTCTACAACCCGGTGACTGGTCAAGGAGCAGGCGGCGACTACTCAATTGTCGGAAGCACCGCTACGGGACCCAGAATAAGACTTTACATAGCCGTCCTAGGTGGTAGCGTTTTGACAGTTAGGTATTGGGCTAGGGGTGACCCAGCGGGCTATCATCCGGGTGGCCTACCTTGGCAACAAACAATCGCTGGAACAGGGTCTTTCTACTTGACTGATTTCTTGGCAGGCGCAGGAGGTTGGGCAACCTATAAGGCGAACCGGTACTACTTCATGGAAACTCCTACAAAAGGTGAGATTGACTGGTACTGGTACTGGATCTACGGCTCGCAGCCACGTGACGGCTACTATTATGTCAACATATACGATGCAAGTTATTCAAACTGGGCGCTTGGAGGTTCAGGACAAGCTGTGCCAACCGCGAATTGGATAGAAGCCACAGACCTCGCTCCGCCAGTAGGCGAAACTAACCTCTTTGATATAGCAGTGTTAGCGGCTAACTACGGCAAAAGATTCGGAAGCCCGCCCCCTAACCCGCCACCATAGCAATCCAAAGTGCTTTAAACCATAATAGAACCTCTTTTTTTGTGTGGTCTTTTTGCTCTCCTATTCTTGTCAGGAGTATTCCTCATACGCTGAGGCGAGTTGCGTTCAGAAGATTGTGATATGCAACGCATATGGGCGCATTGTCTGATTATGCTTTTCGAGAGAGAATGAGATTTCAATAACTGCATCTGGTTTGCTCTCAAAGCTTGTGGACATGTTTCATTGTTGAGTTTGTCATGGTTGTCTAAGAATAAAATTCGGAAGAAGAAGGCGTTATGCCCCTTATAAGTTCTTCTACCATCGTTGTGGCTGCATTGTGCGGTTGAGGTTGCGTGGATGTCGTCGTCAGAGTGTTCCGGGTGACATCAACAAGTTCGAGCATTGTGCTTTAGGATCCCTTTTTAGTTCTTGAATGCTGCTATGGGTTCTGCTTACGTCTGTCTTGCGTCACTGTTCAGCACGGTTTCGTCGACCAAGGCATGTGAAGCTGTGGTCTGTTTGAGGTGTTATTAGCTTTCGCTTGGAATCGGTAATAATACCAAGTTTCTGTATGTCTGTGTATGGTTGGGTTTAGAAATGGGGTTGGAAAAACGGGGTTGGGCGTGTCTGGTTGTGGTGGTTTTATTCTTTGTGTTTTGACAGGGATAGGAAGGGTACTAGTGTGTTGGTGTCTCTTACGCCGTGGATTTTTCTGATTTTTTGTATGAGGTCTTGTGAGAGTTCTTGCACTGTTGAGAATATGGCTTTGCCGTGGAGGTTTATGTCGGCTACGGCTAGTATGTCGTATTGTCCTGAGACTAGGTGGACTTCGGCGATTTCCTCTATTTTTAGGAGTTGTTCTTCGACTTTTATGTCTTTTGTGGGGTCGGTGTCGATGAATATGAAGATGTGGTACAAGCCTTTCATTTGGGTTGCCATGTTTCATGCACCTGAAGTTTCACTGTGATATGCCCCGGAGCCATAAAAACCTTGCGCGTATTGGTCTCAGGTCGCGCTACGGCGCTCTTGATTGTGTATTCCAGTGCGCGACATATATCAGGTTTGGTAATATATCGCTGTACGGAAGTCTGCGTATGCTCTGAATCTAGGCTTCAGATTCTCTCTTCATAAATTTGTTATTTCTCCTTTCGACCATGTCAACTGAACAGAGGTATGAATGAACATGAGTGAAACAGCGTCACTTGTGCAGCTTCAGAAAAGAAGAACTGACTTGGAAAACGAGTTGTCATCGGCGGCACAGAGGGAAGCTGCGCTTGAAAAGGAATTAGAGAGGCTCGAAGAAGAGCTTGCAGCCCAATTGGAAGAGAAGATTAAGGCGAAGAACTCAGTGGTGGAAAGACTCGAATCTACAAAGAGCGATCTAGAAAAGAGATTAAGAGAGTTACAGGAGCATCTTAAGCCTTCGCAGACGCCAGAGGAACCGTTGGCGAAGGAAGCAGAAACCGAGGAACAGCAGCAGCCTGCGGAAGCAGCGGATATTGACAGCCAAGCCCTGCAGACTGAAGAAACAAAGGAAAGACACAAGGAAGACAAGAAACGCAAGTGGTACTAGAACGCCATTGTCAGTTAGCCGCCATTGTTTGGCATGTCTTCTTCAAGACAGAGCGCTAATTGCGTCATAGAAGTAGAAGACATCATTCTGTCAGACATCTACTTTGATCGATATTGAAGGAACAGCTCTTCAAGTTCAGATGTGTGAACTCTGCCCTAATTCCTCATCTTATTGCTAACAACTAATTTTGTCAAGGAATGATTCACAGCAAGTGCTCTTTCCGAGAAGCGTGTTAAATGTCGTCGTTCTTTGGGATTTTTGGACGACAACATTTGAGAGAGTTAAGAATTGCGGGCTATTTCTCCTTCAGAGCCTCTTTCTGCCAGTTTCAAATGTCGCCGCTCCATCTTAGAGACATTTAGGCTTTCAAAAGCGTGGATGACGTTCTGCCTTGGCTGGTAATTCTTATAATGCTGATTGTCGCTTTTCTTTTAGAAGCTCTGGAGAGATTAGTTGTCACGTAAATGGCTGCAGCTGGCTTCTGCTTCTTGTGTCATTCTGGCTTCTGTGCTAGTTTTTCCTGTTTCTTTCACGGCTTGGTCTACTTCTCTTGAGCAAGTTGGTGTGAGTCAAACGAATGGCTTGCGTGTGCATAATTTGAACACGACTTTGAGTTATTCGACTATTCAGGAGGCGATTGATGCTGATGAGACTTTGGCTGGACATGTTATTCGTGTGGATTCTGGAGTTTACAGTGAGCGTGTCTCTGTGAACAAGTCGTTATCGCTTGTGGGTGAAGACCGAAGTTCGACTGTGATCGATGGCTCGGGGGGCACGGTTGTTCTGGTGCAGTCTGATAACGTTGAGATTAGAGACTTTACTGTGAGGAATGGTGTTTTCGGCATATGGGTTAATCATTCTGATAACGTGAGGATTATTGGCAATGTGGTGTTAAATGGTTCGTATGGCATTCGGCTTTATTTCTCGAGGAATGCGCAGGTAATTGGGAACCGTGTGAGTGGGTTGAGATTTTTCGGCATCGATGTTGATTCTTCCGGAAATGGTTTCTTCAGAAACAACCAGATGGCGGGCTGCAAGCACAATTTTGGCGTTGATGGAAATTCGCTCGCCGATTTCCTTAATGACATTGACGAGTCTAACACTGTGAACGATCAGCCGGTTCGTTATTTGATTAATCAGCGCTGGTTGACGATTGATTATTCCACTTTCGAGAGTATGGGTTACCTTGGCTTGGTCAATTCCACGAACATTAAGGTGGAAAGTATTGAAGTGCAGAATAACAAGCAGGGGATTCTCTTCGCTTTCGTGGCTAACTCGTCAATAGTGGGCGTGAACGCAGTTGACAATTGGAACGGCGTTTACGTTGCACATTCAAAAAATGTTTCTGTAAGTTGGTGCAAAGCAAACTACAATTATGACCATGGGATAAAATTCTTTAATTCCTCTCGTTCCTCTGCCATCCGAAACAATGTGGACAACAACGGCTGGGCTGGTATCGGTCTTTTGACATCTCCAAGTTCAATCTTGGACAAGAACGAGGCGAATTTCAACTCTTACAACTTGCGCATTGAGTACACCAACAATTCTTTTATAACCCGAAACAATGCCTCTGGTCTTGCTCTGAATAAGCCTGAGAGTTACAGCATAGTTGTTCACTATTCGCACGACAATCGCATTTATCACAATTCGTTCTCAACTGTGCTATTGCATGCTGAGTATAGAAACGGGTCGAGGTTTACGCCGAGGAATTGGTGGGACAACGAGTATGAAGGTAACTATTGGCTGTATTACGGCGGGCCGGACACGGATTACGATGGACTTGGCGACAATGCATATCATATTGGGGATAACAATGTTGATAGCTTTCCTTTGATGGGTAGGTTTTGGAACTTCATTGTGCTCTTTGAAGGCAGATTGTATGGCATCACTGTGATATCTAATTCCACTGTTTTCCATTTTGAGTTCAATTCGAGTGATACAAGAATAAGTCTTAATATGCGTGGACGGAACGGAACCCTCGGGTTCTGCAGAATCGCTGTTTCAAACGAGTTGATCCAAGATATGGAGAATGCCAGTTTAGAATTCGTGATTAATAACGAGCAGCCTACGCTGGTGAGGAATTGGACTGATGCCAGTAATCATTATTGGTATTTTTCTTACCTTCATTCTGTTAATCCTGTGCCTGAGAGCCCTGACTTTTGGCTTGTCGTTTATGGACTTGGGGCTTCAGCGGTTTTTATATTCGTGGGACTTGCGGTTTTTGTGGTTTTTAGGAGAAGGCGAAAGGCTTCAAAAGTGTAACTTTTGTATAGAGGTTAATAGCAAAAGGCTAAAATATGGGCTGGCGGTATCAAGTATGGTGAGGCGACGGAGAGATGAGAGGAAGAACAAAACTCGTTAGCCTAGCAACTGTAATCAT
>Ga0315308_1000511_pt1 | contig 21684 bp, 31 predicted proteins | sample TDP3_MG_FD_203078 | JGI IMG/M metagenome (GOLD analysis project Ga0315308, IMG submission 203078) | Freshwater sediment microbial communities from Lake Towuti, South Sulawesi, Indonesia - TDP3 | ecosystem: Environmental > Aquatic > Freshwater > Lake > Sediment | place: Indonesia: South Sulawesi... | reverse complement strand
GGGTTCCCCAAGTTATTTCTGAGTCTGCGATTTTCGTCCAGCAGTCTTGGCAGATGCTCAACCGTTCACCCTTAAAGATTATATCGAGGGCTATGTTTGTGGGGTTTGGACTTGTGCATGAGAAAAAAGGATTTTGGCACTTGTCCTTGTTATTTACCATTCCTCTTCTTCCTCTTCTTCGCCTTCTTCCTCTTTGCCTTCTTCTGGCATGGGCTTCACCTCCTTTAGCAGTTTTACCATTTCTAGTAAAATCGCTATTTTAAGGTTGCGGGGGTAGGATTTGAACCTACGACCTCAAGGTTATGGGCCTAGCGAGCTGTGCCTGGCTGCTCTACCCCGCATTTTTTTAAGCGAATTTCACTTTTCCTTCGTATAAGTCCATTAACTCTATAAGCATGTCTTCAAACTTTTTGCTTTTGCTTGCTGCTAAAGTCTTAAACCGCACCTTAGTCTTTACGCTTTCGCAGTCTATCCTTATAGTGGCAACGTAGCGCTTTTTCACGTTTTGCACCATTCTCCTATTTCTCTCGGTTTACCTTAAAAATGTAATGCTTCCTATTATTGAGGTGGAGGAAATTAAGAGTGCCAGGCTTAAGATTTGAAACGACACCTGACGAAGCCGCAAGAATTGAGAAAGCGATAATCGCCAAACTTCTTGCTTATGCGCGCGAAAAAGGCATCAAAGACCCGATAGTCAGAGACTTGCTTCCAAACGAAGACTTGAAGGGTGCAGGCGAAGTTCAAAGTGGCCATCTGTGGCAGCAAGCCCTCTCTGCACTACAATACCACTGTGTCTACAGCGGAGAAAATCCTGACGATAGAGCTTTCGCCATCTACAAGATCGCCAACACTAAAGCCGTCCCGCTAACCGTAGGCATCAAATTCTACGACGGAATCGGTAGAACCGCTCTCAAAGACATTTGGCAATGCGAACACGCATGGCTTAACCCTGACAAGGAAGCCTATTCTGACCCTGACAACATCATGTTCTACGGCGTGTCAACAGGCTACAACATTGACATCATGGCAGGCGCCACAAGCGGAATGGACAACCTCATTCTAGGCGGAAAAGTCGTAGAACCAAAAGGCAAGACAATAACGCCGAAGCCCTAGCCTGAAGCTAGGAGAGTGCAAACGCAATGACAACCGAAACAGTTTGGGGAAGCCTACCACCCGCAAAAGGCTTAGGTGAAAAGAAGATTCTAGTCAAAACTCTTGAAGACACAGACCTTGCCGCAGTGACTTACCCGACAGGCGGAATAGTAGTCACCATAAGCGAACTTGAAAAGGTCGATTTTGCCCTACTCGAAGCCATGTCTAGTGTAGCGCTTGGATCTGGGATTGGCGTGATCGCCAAAGCAGTATCTTACAGCGGAAACAAATTCTGCATGAAACTTCTAAGAAACACCTCAACCAACAACGTATGCAGCAACCTTTTAGTCTTCGACGACTCACAACTATCGGGACAAGCCCTTTCAGGCGTAATATACGTCCGCGCCTTCATCATTGGAGAAGCAAAGAAAGTAATCGACTAAACCATAAAACCTCCAGATCGAACGAAGTGAGGAAAAATGCCAGACGCATTTCCAACAGAATTTATACCCATAGTCCGCAAAGGCGAAAACCTAGAACTCGTCAAATCCGACACAGGCCAAGTAGTCGGCTACTACAATGTCACCTACATTGAGCAGCTTCCCGAAAAGATTCACGACTTTGGCTCTCTTGCTGCTGAATCAAGTGCAGAGGATCAAGAAGTCACCGACTTATACATGAAAGACAATCAGCTTGCCCAATACCGCTTAATTCCCCTAGACGACGAAGAAGTTACCATTGGCCAACCAAAATCCAAAAAACGCTTTGCCACAAAAAGCTACATCCACAAAATCACCGCTCGCACAAACCAGATCGCGCCACACCTAACCCAGCTCTTCGTGCTAGAAGACGAAAAAATCTTTTTCACCGTGAAAAACCCCAGTAAATACACGCGCCCAATGCATCGCATACTCTATTATGGATGGCGTTTCTGCCTAACAAAACTGCCAGCAGCCCCGCCAGTCTACACAACAATCCCTGTGGAAGGTGCATAACATGGGAACTCCAATCTCTAAAATAATACCGGGCACACGCACATTCGCACCAGGAATCGAAGTAGGCGAACGAGGAACAATCACAAACAACAACAGCGCCCACCTCATCTACCAAGTCACCGAAGGCAGAAAACTCAAACTCGCCAACCTCATAGTCACAAACTTCAGCGCAAACGCAACCGTAGCCCTATACGACAATAGCTCAACCCTCTCAAACCGCATCATCGAACTAATCATAGGCGCAGAAAAAACCGAGATCCTCGGACCCGAAGATCTAATAGGCGCTAAAGAAGCAATCAGCGGAGTAGTTGTAGCCTCAAGCATAAGCGGAGTAATAGTCCACGTCGGCGGATACGAATACTAAACAAGGGTGACAACCAATGCCAAAGCGTCTAGGTAAAGTTGTCTCAAGAGGCGCAGACGTAGGCGACAGCGTAATCGTTTCAGCAAAACTAGCAGACGCAACCATAATATCAGGAGACATCGCCGCAGATGTGATAGGACTAGCACACGAGAAAGAATACCATGTAAGCTGTAGCATCGCAAACACATCAGGATACGTAGTCTCCCACAACTTAGGAGCAACACCAGGCGAAGTGAATCTCACATTAATCTCCAGCGCCAAACTCGGCAACATCTTTTACTCGTCAGTTAACGCAAGTCAGATCGTGATCGGAACAGACGTAAGCGGAGTCTTATTGGACGTACTAGTCAGAGTCTAACCTAAACTCCCTTTTTTTTATCATTAATTTTATATATTCAAACCATACAAACAATACAAATCATGTCTCGCACAACAATACCTACTAAGACCGAAACTAAAAAGCGAGTATTTAAGATGCGGGGAAAGATGGAATCAAAAGACGGTAAACGAAGAACGCTTGACGACGTGTTAAACGAATTAATGGATTATTATGAGGGAAAAACATAATGGCTTGGGAACAAAGACCGATTGACGTGGTTGTTGGAATGCCTCATCAAGGCACAACCTCAATGGAGTGGGCTGTGTCTTTCGCGCAACTTTATGCTCACTTGGCACAGACTCGCAAATTCTATCTAACCTATAATCGGGGGTCACCCATAGACATTGCACGCAACAAGATAGTCGAAGACACCTTAAAACTTGGAGCAGAATGGCTCTTTTTTCTCGATAGCGATGTTATTGTCCCAGCAAATATTATAGATATTCTCATAAGCCGAAACCTACCCATAGTCAGCGCCCTCTATGTTCGACGCCACAAAAACATTTATCCTGGAATGTGGAAACTAATGCAAGTAAAAGAGTGTCCCGAATGCAAACAAGCAGTAACGCCACATGGCAAATATGCCCCGATCATAAACTATCCGCGAGGAGCACTAGTCGAAGCAGACGTGGTTGGGATGGGCTGTATCCTCATCAACCGCAAAGTCTTAGAAGTGGTACACAAGCCACCTCAAAACCCCCTGTTTGTTTGGACAATGGGACGAATTGAACCAGAAAGCGCAGGCGTCTCCGAAGATTTCTACGCATGTGAAAGAATCCGCGACGCTGGATTCCACATAGTAGTAGACACAAGCATAATCTGCCCCCACTATGGCGAAGCAAAATTCGTGCCAAAAGAACTAATGAACATAGATGAAGTTAAGTATGGAGGCATAACTTTTCCGGAGGTATAGCCTTGAGAGTTACAGAGTTTAAACATGACACTGATGGCGTTCATGTTAAAGCGCATCTTACCTACGACGAACTCGTAAAGATTAAAGAGATAAAGTTTGACAAGGCTGGCCTAGACGTTGAGCTCGTCATACCCGAACAAGAGTTTAAACAGATCTTTGACGAAGCTAAAAAATGGGTTATGAGCGAAGTAGGTAAGAAAATTAAAAGTCTCATAGGGCTGAAGTAGATTGAAGGTTCTTTTAATTTCAACCGCAATCTTCCCAGTTCCCCCGGTCCGCTACGGCGGAATTGAAGGATTGTTACTTGATTACGCTGAGGAGCTTGCTAACTTAGGCGTGTCCGTGTCAGTGGCTGCACCTAAAGGCTCTGTGCTTCCCAAAAACGTAGAGTTAATTGAAACAGTGGACTTAGCTACTCATCGAGGATTTACGGAACCTGAAACAATCGCCTACTACAACTATGCTCACTGCTTAAAAGATTTTGATGTAATTCACGATTTTAGTCATAGTCATTATGCTCCTATCCGAGATCCCTCGCTTAAATGCGTAAACATGTGTTGGTTTGACCCGCTATGGACAATGACTGAAGGCAAAGCCTTTCCTATGCCAAACTACAACATTGTTGCTTTAAGCCAAGACCAAGCCGCGAACTACCTAATGGTCTACAAACACCGTGCAATATATTATCCGACCATATGCGTAAACCCTGAAAAATACAAGTATAGCCAAGACAAGAGTGAACGTTTTCTGTTTGTTGGAAAAATGAGTTGGCATAAGGGAGCTTGCGAAGCAATCAAATTCTGTAAACAGCTAGGCGTTCCTTTAGACGTGGTCGGCGCGAAAGGCTTACCAAACGAGTCGGACATCTACCAAAACCAAATGATAAAAGAATGTGATGATAAACAGATTGTATGGTATGGCAACTGTTCTGACGAAGTAAAAATAAACTTGATGCAACATGCGAAGGCACTTCTTTACCCTGTGCAGTATCCAGAAGCCCACAGCATGAAGTCAGTTGAAGCAATGATGTGCGGCTGCCCAGTAATCACGCTAGACAAAGGCGCCATGCGAGAAGTCGTAGACAACGGAATAACTGGATACGTCGCCAAAGACGACCAAGAATTTAAGGAATCCATGAAAAAAGTAGGTAGCTGGCCCAGATACCCGGTAAACCCGCTACTAGTCCATAAAAAAGCCTTAGAGCGGTATGCTCGTAGTAAAATCGTTAAAGAATGGCTTCCTTTGTATGAAGCCGTTTCCAAGGGCGTGAGATGGTGAAAATTTTAGTTACCGGGAGCTCAGGCCACATCGGCTCTGCTTTAGTTCCGAAGCTTTTTCAAGAGTTAGGCTGCTGGGTTATTGGTTTTGAGCGTTACAACTCTCACCGTTATGGGCTACCTTCAGCCTTTGACACTGTTTATGGTGACATTACCGATTTCAGTGCAGTGCACAGAGTTATCCGAAAGGAAAAGCCCGAAGCAATTATTCATTTGGCTGCCTTAGCCACACAAGACCAGTATGCCTACGATAATTGGGAGGAAATGATGCGCGTAAACTTGATGGGAACTATTAATCTCGTTGAGGCTTGCCTTAGAGAGAACTTGCAATTAGAACGCTTCTTACATGCCTCGAGCTGCGAAGTCTACGGACCACAATACACACCATTAAGAGAAGACATGGGACTCTACGCACAATCACCCTACAACGTAAGCAAAATAGCTGCTGAACTCTACCTGACCTACGCCTACAAAGTCTACAAGTTTCCCATAGTTATACTCCGTCCCTTTCAAACTTACGGTTTCGGTAAGCGGCGCACAGTAATTGAATCAGCCATACACCAGATGTTAACAAGCGATGAAGTGTGTTTGGGCGACCCAACAGCGATACGTGACTGGATGCACGTCAGCGACCACGTAAACGCCTACCTAACATGCCTTCAACATCCCAAAGCCATAGGTGAACCCTTCAACTTCTGCACTGGAGTAGGGACAAGCGTAAGACAAGTAGTAGAAATGCTACAGTCAATATGCGACTTTAAAGGCGAAATCAAATGGAACACTCAGCCACCGCGCCCAAACGACATACCACACCTCGTAGGCAACCCAACTAAAGCAAACAAACTGTTAAACTGGCAAGCAAAAATCCCCCTAAAAGAAGGCTTAGAAATGGAAGTGGAAAAATGGCGAAAAGAGTTGTCTTAATTCAACCTCCAAACCCCATGCTTACCTCGCCAGAAATGTACTTTCCACTATCGCTTCTCTACTTGGCCGCTGTCTTAGAAGAACATGGACATGAAGTTTCAATTATTGACTTACGCGCATGGTTAAGAGTCTCTGAACACATGACCTTTCCACAAGCTGACTTTTATGGCATAACAGCCACCACAGGTGAAATAGAATACGCTAAGCAACTGTCAAAAATACTTAAAAGACGATATCCATGCGTGACGATTATTGGCGGAGCACATGCCTCACTAATGCCTAGCGACTGCGTGAAAAACTTTGACTACGTAGTAGTTGGCGAAGGCGAAAAAGCAATAGTTGACATAGTTGAAAAAGAATATACGCCACTCCAATCGGGAATAGTTCCAGGAACAATAATGGAAGACCTAGACTCACTTCCGTTTCCCGCACGCCACTTACTAGACGAATCACTAGTGTTCTCACACACGTTGTATCCAGGAGAAAAATACGGAATAGGACCTAGAGCCACGACCATAATAAGTAGTCGAGGATGTCCCTACAACTGCGCGTTTTGTGCCAACATTCCTCAACCTGTCCGTCTCCGCCGGCCAGAACCCTTCGTAAGCGAAATAAAATACCTGCAAGACCGCTACAATTGCCACCACTTCAGATTCATAGACGACGACTTCACCCTAAACAAGAACCGAGTATTAGAAATCTGCCATCTTCTAGAACCACTAAAAGTTCACTACAAATGTCATACTCGTAGTAACCTCTTAGACGCAGAAATGTGCCAAGCCTTGGCAAAAAGTGGCTGCGAAGAAATGGGCTTAGGCGTAGAAACAGCAGACAACGAAGTGCTCAAACTAATAAATAAACATGAAACTGTAGAAGACCACAAAAACGCTATAAAACTAATCAAGGAAGCAGGAATGCGCGCTAAAGTTTATTGGATGGTTGCGTTACCCGGCGAAACATGGAAAACAATAGAGCTGAACAAACAATTCATGTACGAAACTAAACCTGACAAATGGACACTCTCAACATTTACACCCTACCCTGGTTGCGACATTTGGCGAAACCCTGAAAAATACCTCGTGCGGATCCTAAGCAAAAACTTCAATGACTACTGGAATTTCCCCGACAAAATAGTAATAGAAACAAATGTGGCATCAAACAAAGAACTATACGAACACCGCGAACACCTTTACAACTACCTAAAATCGGAGGCATGGAAAGTACGATAGATCTTCACGCTGACTGGTATGAAGCCGACTATTTCGAGCGCAAATATGCTGGATATCCAGACTCTGGACGATACCGCGTTAGAGCTGAAAAAATAATTAGCCTCACACAAACTACGAGCATCACTGTGCTTGATGTCGGATGTGCCTACGGCTACACAGTTAGAGAGTTGCGAAAAATCGGTGTCGAAGCAGTAGGGTTAGACCCAAGTCGCTATGCAGGCCAAAAAGCTAAAACTATTTGCGGTTGGTACGTGCGAGCAAGCGCAACCCATCTTCCATTCAAAGACAAATGCTTCGACGTCTGCTACTCAGAAGGCACATTAGAGCACATTCCAGAACCTCTTGTAGCCCAAGTTTTAAAAGAACTTGAAAGAGTAAGCAAACTGAGAATTTTAGCTATATCATGGGTAGATGATCCACCTTTTCATCTTTGTTGCCGACCCTCTAATTGGTGGTTCGAAAGAATTCCCCCAAACAGTTACCTACTCTCCACAGGTGGAGGAAGCGAAGAGGGCGGCTATTGGGCGTTTAAATCTGAGGAGTGTAAAAAATGAAACATATCCCATTAGTAGACCCACAAATCGGAGAAGAAGAAATCAAAGCAGTCACAGAAGTTTTACGAAGCAAATGGCTTCTCCAAGGACCCAAAGTAGCAGAGTTTGAACAAAAACTAGCCCAGCAGCTAGACGTGGAACACATAATCTGCGTAAGCTCATGCACAGCCGCTTTACACTTAAGCCTCATCTGGATACGCCTTCAACACAAATCGTGGCCACTAAACGAAGTAATTGTTCCAGACTTCACTTTCCCGGCAACTGCAAACGTTGTTCGCCACGCAGGAATGCAGCCAGTCTTCGTAGACGTAGACCCATACACGTTTACAATAGACCCTGAAAAAATAAACGAAGCCATAACAGAACACACACGCGCAATCATTCCAGTTCACCTCTTTGGAGAAGCTGCCGACATGCTTCCAATCATGGAAATTGCCGAAGACAAAAAACTACATGTTGTTGAGGACTGCGCAGGCGCCTTATTCACAGAATACGAAGACATATATGTTGGAAAATTCGGCTTAACTGGTTGCTTCAGCTTCACTCCAACCAAACTAATCACAACAGGAGAAGGCGGCGCCATCGCCACACACGACGACAAACTCGCAGAATGGCTAAAGCTAATGCGAAGCTACGGAAGAAAAGACGTCACATCCATACATGACCTCAGCTTCCCCGAAATAGGCTTAAACTACCGAATGACAGACATCCAAGCAGCACTAGGCATAGAACAACTAAAACATGCTAGTGAATTCATAAAAAAGAGAAACGAACTTGCCAGCATTTACAACGACAACCTTCCAGTTTGTATAATTCCCCAATCACTCGCACCTTACGCAACAATGCACACCTACACAACATACGCAGTTTGTCTTGACTACCCTTGTCCACCCAAACGTCAGATAATAGATGGACTCAAAGAACGTGGCGTACAAGCTCACTACTCAAGCATAGCCCTACACTTAGAACCTGCCCTATACCAATATGGTTTACATAGAATATTCCCAACAGCAGAAATGCTCTCACAAAAAACCATCGCTTTACCAATCTACCCAAGCATGACAAAAGAAGACATACTCTATATCTGCAACAGCATAACGGAGATGCTATAAAAATGAGATTTTGTCCCAAATGTGGCTATGAAGACCCTGTAATTTGGCATAGTTACCGTTGGATAACCGACATGGACATAACACGCTTCGAAGAATTTCAAAAAGAATACCCCCAATGGAAAGACCTCGAAATCGGACAAATAATCTCAGACGAACACAACTTTTACCGACGCACAGGCAAACGAAACCACGGCTGCTTCGTCCTCCGCTGGCCAAAAATCTACGGCGAAAACTACTACAAAAGCCGATACTTCGAACGATTCAAAGCCAAACGAGACTTTCCACATCCACACCAAAAAAGACTATTCGAGGATTAGGAAAGAATGGACCCTAAACAGTTTGTTAAAGAATACTGCATCAAAAGTTTAGTGTGTTGCTTTAGCGGAGGCAAAGATTCTCTCGTTACTACACATTACGTGCTAAATATGCCTAGCATAAAAGACAACAACGATATCGACAAATATGTTGTATATGTAGACACTGGGGCTATGCTTCCAACAACTACACCTTACGTTGAAGAGGTTTGTCGCCAATTCGGATGGAACCTAACAATTTTGCATGGCGACTTCTTTAATAAGGCTAAAGATTGGGGAATGCCTACAATAAAGCGAAGATGGTGTTGTTGGGAGTGTAAACTTAAGCAAATAGCGAATTTTTCGAAAAATCTAAAACCCCAACGTGCAGAAGTTACGGGTTTAAGACGAGATGAAAGCATTAGAAGAAGAAACTTGCCTGAGCTTTACTATCTTAGGAAGTCGCATGTCTGGAAATATGCGCCCATAATCGAATGGTGCGAGGAGATGGTGAACGCCTACATACGAAGGCACAAACTTCCAATGCCGCCACATTATCGCTTAGGCATAAATGAAACATGCCAATGTGGATGCTTCTCATCTAAAAAGCAGATGATGATCCTAAAAGCCGAATTTCCTGAGCTTTTCCAAAAATTCCTCGAACTTGAAGCTAGTTTCAAATCCCAAGGCGCAGCCTTCTTCTTCCAAGGGAAACCTGTCTACGCTAAGGATTTAGCGAAGCAGAAAACATTGGAGGAAACACAATGATAACAGTTTTAGTTACTGGTGGCGGAGGACAAGTTGCTCAGTCAGTTATTAAATGTCTCAGACTTGCTAAGGGCTACCGCATAGTCGTTACAGACGTAGACCCTCTTCTCGCAGGCGTTTACCGGGGAGACGTAGGCTACTTAATCTCTAAAGGCTGGAACACTTACAGCAAAGAAATAAACGATGTTTACAAAAAAGAATCTGTCGACATTATTATTCCATGCAGTGACGTTGAACTTGACTACATAGCAGGTCGCCTCAGTGAATTCAACGTGCCAATCCTAATGGCTCACCCCGAAACCGTTAGGCTATGTAGAGACAAGTGGCTCACCGCAAAGACGTTAAGAGAAAAAGGCTTCAACACGCCTATAACCTACTCATTTGACGAATATGAAGGTCTAGAAAAGCTTGAAGGAGACTACATCTTAAAGCCAAGATTTGGCTTTGGCACACGCCACTTTTACCATCCACATGACTCGGAAGAGCTCTGTGCGCTTGCAGCCTATATGGAGAGAGAAGGATATGAACCGATTGTGCAGCAATACTTGGAAGGACCTGAATACTCCGGGATGGTTTTCGTTGCTACGGATGGCGAAATACTTGCCGTAACGTCTGCCACATCTGAGAAACACTTTGGAATGAGCTACAAAACAATCCACGCCAGCGAAGAAGAGCATACGGCGATTAAAGATATAATGTGGAATGTGGCTACTAAATTAGGATGTATTGGACCGTTAAGTATTCAAAGCAGAGTACATAATGGAGCACTCTGCATTCACGAGTTAAATGCTCGTTTTACTGGCGCCCAGATCATACGTGCAGTATTGGGTATTAATGGTCCAGATATACTCGTTAAAAACTGGCTTACGGGTGAAAAGCGATATCCAACAATTAAGCATGGAGCAGTAGCTCTTTGGTACGCGGACTACATGTATATTCCATCAAAAACACCAATACGTCTTGCATGTGAAAAACTGACAAAGAAAAAAGGGAAGGCGCCAAAACTGCTATGAAAGTGTCATTAGTTGTTCCAACTTACCGCTGCGGTGGTCTTGACGTTTTATTTGGAGGATTAAAAAATCAGACTATGCAAGACTTCGAAGTCTTGCTAATAGACGACTTGCTTGACGAAAGAAAAGAAGAAGTGAAAGACTACGCTGAAAAACTAGGCATTAAGCTTCGTCACATGAAGCCGAAAGAGCAAGAGAAGGGAATTCCCACTGGGCTCTGCAATGCTGTGAACACTGGTTTAATCTACGCTGACGGCGACTACATCATGTTCTTGGAAGATCATGTTTGGCTGAACCCAAACTGCCTTCAACGACACTTAGAACTTCAGCAGCCAGTTGGCCGAGTTACGGTTGGTCCCATGCACTTCTGTAACCACCCACCTCTAAAAGATCTGAAAGGCAAAATCACGGTCTTTGACAAGCTTTACGAGGATAAGCCTGAGACTATTCGATGTCCCGACTTTCGAATGTTGCCTAATGTTGAAGGTGTAAAGGAAGGAGAAACCTATCGCCTCAACTTTTTCTTAGCTAATGCTCCCTATAGCCTCATGCCAAACGCCATGTTTCCACTGCAACTATGCGTTTATCTAAATGGTTTCGATGAGAGGTTTGATATAGGCCATGGCTATGGCGACAACAACTTCGTCTTTCGCGCTCAACTCCTAAAAACCGAATTCTTAGTAGACCGGGCGAACGAGACTTTCCATGTGGACCATGAGTGGAGTAGGCTAACGTCAACTCCTGGTGCTGAAAGCGAACTTTTCATGCGCATAAGCGCCCGCGTCATGCAGGGAGTCGAACCTATACGTGCTCCAAACTGGAAAGACTTGCTTCAGCAGCGAGTAAGACGTATAAATCGTGAATGGTGCGAAAAGGAAGGCGGAATCGAAAAGCCTGTTAAACTATCCACATATCAAGAGCCCTGCCAGAAACAACGCTTAAAATGGCTCACAGACCGATGCAAAGACGCAACAAGCATTCTCGAAGCAGGTTGCTCAGGCGGATACGTTCTGCGCAAAGTTGGAAATGAATACACAATTAAATGTGGTTTTGACATCAACGCTAACATTATTGCTGAAAACAAAAACAAATTTGAAAACATCCAGTGGGAAACGGTTGACGCTACTGAGCCTTGGCCCTTCAACGACAACCAATTTGAAGTAGTGCTCCTAAGCGAGATCTTAGAACATGTTCCTCTCCGTAAAGTTTGGAACGTAATTCAAGAAGCAGCTCGAGTAACAAAAAGCAAGGTTCTTATAACGGTTCCAAACGCAACCATGCCCTACTACACCCGCCGAAACGTAGAAGCCCTAAAACATAAATGGGCTTGCACTTGGGAAAAACTATGGTGGATAAGCTGCGCCTTCATACCTCATTGGATGCAAACCCTCTACTTCCCCTTCAAATGGCAAGAACTATTCACACGCCAACACAACTGGAACAAAATAGGAATTCTTCAAGACCAAGACTTCATATACATAGAAGCCATAAAGGAATGAGTTAAATGCGAAGCGAAAATTTCGCCTACATCGCGGGATTCATAGATGGCGAAGGTTCTATCGGACTTACTAAGATGCACCAAAAATACGAGGGTAAGGAATATGATAAAATTGTTTACTATCCACGATTAACAATCTCAAACACTAATAAAGTTGCGCTAGAATGGATACAACGAGTTCTTGGTGGTGGCCACATTCATGTTTCACGTCAAAAAGGCAAGATTATGGGAAAATGGCCTAAAAAAGGAGACGTATTTTACTTTGCCATGTACAAACGTGATATGTTAATTACTGTGTTAACCAAAATAATCCCATTTCTACATGTGAAAAAGAAACATGCAGAACTTTTGTTGGAATGGTGTTTATCACGGAGTATGCGTGGAGCAAAACCACATAAGAAGTTGCCATATTCAAATAGAGAAATGGAGGTCTATGAGAGACTATACCAGTTAAATAAGAATGGAGTGATTAAAGAATGAAAAACCCCATTATTTTTTCCTTTTTAATAACATATTTATTTATACTCTCCCTTTTGGGAGCAATAATTTTCGGGGTATGCACACTTTTTATACCAACGTTTGAATTTCAAGTATTGTTTATCGCATGTTTTTTAACTTTAATACTACTAGTTATATGGGTAACTAAACAACCAGATGAGAGGAAAATGAAATGAAAATAGCCATAATATCGTCAACTGCGATAGAGTCTCCACCCTCGACTTATGGAGGACTTGAATGGATCTCTTATCTTCGAGCTAGAGGTCTTACTGAACTAGGCGAAGAAGTAACCTTAATTGCCACGAAAGGCTCTCACGCACCTGAGGGCGTTAATCTGCTAGAAACTGTAGATGTTGGAAGAAGCGAAGAAGAAGCCTACAAAACCTACAAAGATAAACTGAAAGAATTCGATGTAATCATAGATGACAGTTGGCAAAAATGGAGCTACATGGCAAAAGCAGAAAACGACAAAATAAAAATAATGGGCGTCACACATAGCCAATGTCCATACGGAAGAGCTCCTCCAGTTCAATATCCAAACTTCTGTGCTGTAAGCAACGCTCACGCACAGTACATGAGCAACAAACTTGGAATACCCGTCCGTTTCGTCCACAACGGAGTCGACCTAAACCTCTACCCATTCCAAGCTGAGAAAGGAGAGCGCTACCTAAGTGTAAACCGCATAATGGCTGAAAAAGGCATACATGTCTTTGTGGATCTGATGCGAAGACTACGAGTGAAAGGCGACATCATAGGAGAAGACCGCTACTTAATCTCTGACATAACTTATCCAACCCGCATACAAAACGCTTGTGATGGGCTACTCTGTCGGTACTGGGGGCGCATCTCGAATGAGCAAAAACTGAAGTTGCTGCAAAATGCGAAAGCACTTATCTGTCTACCACAGTGGCCTTACATCGAAGTTTTCGGACTATCAGCTCTAGAAGCACTTGCTGTTGGCACACCAGTTATAACATTGCGCTCTGGCGGTCTAGCAGAGATCGTGGAAGACGGAATCTCAGGCATTATTTGCGACACAACCGAACAAATTGAACAAGTAATCAAAGAAGACAAAATCCGGAACCTGAACCCAGAAGAGTGTCGCAAACGCGCTGAACACTTCACCTACATAGCAATGGCTGAAAAATACTTATCCCTCTACGACGATATTCTAAATGGGAAGGAATGGTAATGGGCAGTTATTTAAGTGACAGCGTGGAAGTTGTAAAAGGCACCCCTGCCAGAATTCACGTTAAGAAAGACTTAGGAGCCTTCGGAAGAGTGGGCTACGTCATAAGCGATGATGGGTCAGTTGATGCACAAGTGAGTGAGAAAGACGGTGGAGCTGATGCCGAAAGGAAAATAAGGTTAGACGCAGGCGACGAATTGGTTTTTGAAGCAGCAGATAGATGGACGATAGGTGAGATACTTCTCACAACCACATCCACAACATCGCTAACATGCAGATACTTTATTAAGTGACAATAATGGTGCGCCTAATTCCACTTCTGGCTAGAAGAAAAACCAGGTTTATACGAGCAACATACCTTACTCCGCAAGAGGTGGTAGATGTTGACGGTGTAGGAGATGCAACAAGAGACACCTATCAGAGAAAAGTCTTCTATGATGGCGCCAACTTCTTCGTAGTCTATTGGGAATCCGACGATAAACAAGTGAAGTACGTCGCAAGCGCAGATGGGCAGACTTGGAGTTCACCAACTGTTCTTTGGACTTTCGCCATCGGTCCCTATTATGGTGGGAATATAGACATTCAATATCCCAATAAAGGTGCCAAAGACAGTCACGGAAATAGCTATGATATTACACTAGTCTTTTCGGCAAGCAACGGAAACTCATGGAATGTTTACCCATTTGTTATTCTAGGTCAAACTTTGTCTTTAAAGAGTGGATGGTCGTACGCTACTTCTGGTGCTCAGGGAGGTTCAATTGCAGCTGACGTAGATGGAGTTTATGAACATTGGACTTTTCACGTTGCCGCTTATCTTGGTCTTGGCTATCAAATGAGCGTTTCTACCACCACTACTGAAGTTCCTTACGGTGGTACAACTGTGGGTGGAGCTCAAATTGTCACTTACAAAACTGAAAGCCCCTATGACCTATTAGTGCTGGCTAAAGGAAGCGACAACAAATTGTATTACTGGTACGCTGGGGTTTTTGAAGTAGCTACCCTCGGAACGGGATTCAGCGACTTTTGTGCTTGTAGCGAAGCTCAAAACATTGGGGACCCCGAAAGAATCCATATGGTCTACATCAAATCTACTGGCGAGCTTTGTTATAGAAAGTTTGCAAATGAAACTTTGGGTGATGAGGTCGTTTTAGTTGAGTCAGGGGCCTCTTATCCTGTCATTGCTGCTGGAAAAGGTGGAAAGCTATACGTTTTCTACGTTAAAGATGGCAAAATAAAGCTGAGGATGTATCTTGGTAGTTGGCATGGCGAAATAGAACCCTTTAAAAAACACGCCTTTAACACCCCTACCTACCTTTCAACAAATCAAAATGTCCAACATGGACGCATCTGCTTAGTGTGGACTGAAGGTACAGCGTCTCCTTACGAAGTCTGGTTTGCCTACCTAATTGATTAACTTTTAAATCTTCTGTCTGCTAATTAAGTTTGGGAAATAACTTGGTGACTCGAGCTACTCCTAGCGAATTCTTCGGGTTTGAGACGCAGGGTGATAATCGAGCCTTCTACGCCTTCGTGTTAGGCGCTATAGTTTTAAGCATCATTGTGTTAGCTATTGTATACCGTGGAAAATAATGTTAAGCCTGACAAGAGAAGAGTTACTTGACCTTTATTGGAATAGGAATTTATCTACATATAAGATAGCAAAGAAGTATGGTGTGCACCACCATGCAATTCAGTATTGGATGAATAAATTCTCTATTCCTCAAAGAGCTAAAGTGAAGAAGCCTAACCTAAAGATGAGCCTCGACATAGCGTATATTTTGGGCGTTCTTCTAGGAGATGGATATGTTAGTGCTTACCATGTTAGGCTGAATACTTCTGAGAAGGTGTTCGCTGAAAGTTTTGCAATGGCACTAAGGAACATCAGACTTAACCCCTCTATAAAACTATATCTGAGACATGAGAAGAGAGAAGGATGGAAGGAAACCAATTATTTTTGTACTTGTGGTTGCTCCAAAATGTTTTGTGACTGGCTACGAACATTATCTTTAAGTGAAATAGAAAAGAAAGTTTCTAGTAAAAAAGAGTACATAATTGCCTTCATTCGAGGCTTTTACGAAAGTGAAGGTTGTATAGGATATGCAACGAAAAATGAACAGAAGTATCTTCGCCTACTGATTTTTAATACAAACAAGAAACTGTTAGAGATGGTTAGGCGATTATGCAACGACTTGGGTTATCATTTTGGTTTGTGGGAAAAAAGGGTTTATCATCCCAAACGTAAGAGACAATACGTATTAGGAAAGTACGGGAAAAGAGCATTTTTATTCTTAAAGCAAATAAATCCTTGTGTCAAGAGGGGAATAGTGCTTTGAGTTTGGAGAGGAGCCGTTTTCCTCAGCCTATTCAGAAGTTGTTGGTTGAAGCGGGGGCAACCAAGCCTGTTTACCGTTTAGATGTGCCGAAGGGCTCAGTTGCGTTCATCTGGCTTGTGGCAAACAATCCTATGCCTGTGGGCGCATCTGCTGAATGGATAGTGGACGATGAGCTCGTAGAACTTCCCGACCTAAAAATCAAAACTCCAATCACACGGCAACTTGCACCATTTGAGAAACCGCTTAAAATAAATCCGCCTATAGTTGCTAAAAAACACGTTTTATGGATGGTTCAGTCACCAGTAAACTACGAATATGTAGTCGGTTTAGACGGCGAAATTTACACAGCATTATTACCGGAACAAGTTGTGGCCCGCGCACTTACCGAGAGTCTAGAGGCCATGAGCTTTAAACCGAAAAAGCTAACCGCATATCCTTTAGAGTGGAAAAACCAAACAGTTGACGGACAATGGGAAATCTGCGACGTAAAAGGCTCGGGAAAACTACATGAACTTTTAATTTTAACTACAACCTCAAACTTCACTCTTCTACTTGAAGTTGATGGAAAACGAACCGAAAAAACATATACGCAATACAGTGAAGAAAGCGAATACGTGGACGAGATCGTGGCAATCCAATCAAATGGCAACTACCGCATTCACCTAAGCGACGTACCCTTCTCTAAAAACCTGTACGTAGTTGTCAAAGGAACGTTAACTCTAAGCCGAGTTTACTTGAAATACGACTTGGAGACAACATAATGGGCAGCGAATCCGAAATAATCGCCCTAATAAAAGGGCTAAAAACAAGCCTCAGCGGACTAGCCATAAGCGACTCCATAACCGCACAAATATCGGGTCAAACCGTAATCTCTAAAATCTCAGGCGAAACCGTCATAGCACAAGTCTCAGGACAGGTAATAATAAGCGAAATTTCTGGGCAAACAATACAAATTGCATCAGGCACAGGTCCCATAATCTGCCAAATTAGTGGAGAAACAATAATCAGCCGAATCAGTGGCGAAACCATCATTATCACATCTGGACAACTAATCGCAAAGGTTTCTGGCGAAACGCTCTATCTTTCATCGGGAACCGGCCCCATAATAGCACACATCTCTGGACAGACTATCATTTCTAAGGTCAGCGGAGAAACAGTCATTGGAAAAATTAGCGGTGAAACAGTTATCTCCAAAATCTCTGGAGAAACAATAATCGCCAAGATAAGTGGTGAGACACTCATCGGCAAAGTCAGCGGCGAAATAATAGACGTAAAAGTTCCTACTTCAGTAAAAACCGGGTTAATCCGAGTTGTCACAGCAGCATCAGGAGGCGCAGTATTACATAGCGGCTCTGTAAACGCAGTTATAATCAAAGCTGACGCAAACAACAGCGGAGACATATACGTTGGCGGTGAAGTAAACCGGCCATACTCAGGCTTCGGCTTTCCCTTAGCTAAATCTGAAGCCACTAACGTTAATGTAGATGATTTCAGTCGCATATACGTTTGTGCAACAATAAGTGGAGAAAAAGTTGGGTTCCTCGGAGTCGCCTAAAAGAATTTTTGTTATAGAAGATTTCTCCATAAGAATTTTAAGGAAGGTAAACCTCTAATAATAATGGAGAGACGTATGGCGAAATTTAAGCTGACGTTTCTAGCATTGCTTACAGCCACAATGATTTGTCTTATTGGCTTTACTTTGACACCACAAATCCCCATTGTCAACGCAACTCAAACACCCGACATATTATGGATGCCACTTATGGATTTAAGCAGCGTTTCCATTGGTCCAGATAACGGAACATTTCCCGATAGTCCGCTTGGTGAGTATGATCCTCCGCCCTACTGGGAATATCTACCCGTGAACGTTTGGATTGTTGCTGACGAAGAATTCAGGAGCAAAGAATACGACACAACCTACCTTCAAAAACTGAGTTGGAGCGACTACGCTAAAAATGTTGTTGAACGTAGTGATGACCGACTGTATGAAATCTTCGGCATAGACCTTTGCATTGTAGCAGTTTCCACTTGGGAAAGTGACAACTCAAAATATGGCGATGAAATATTAATTGACGCCATATCTAAAACTGGGTTCAAAGCCGAAACTAGAGTTAACGGAAACCACATTAATATTCTGATTGCGTTTACAGGACAGTATCTTGGCTATGTTGCTGGCACTTACGTTTCAAAGCGTGCCATAATAATGACAGCGACAGCATATTGGGCTGACGATAACGTTCTAAGACATGAAGTAAGTCACTTATTCGGATGTTTAGACCACGAAGACAGTAATGACCCATGCTACTTTCTCGATTGTATAATGAGCTATCGAAAAGTGCCTGTTGAATATTGGATGGAAGATGGTTGGATTTGGTACGTAGGCTGCGACGTAAGCTTAGCAGCTATAAGTAACAATTGGTGTTCAAAATGCTGGTCAACAATTGTCTGGAAAAAAATATATTTTCTGTGCCCTCGTTGTGTTGGTAATCAGTTCTATATGATGAGGTGAGATAAAAGATGAAGTTAAAAATGAGCAAAAAAGCCGTCGGCATAACCTTACTGGTTATTGCCACTGTCTTATTCAGCGTCTCAGGCGTTTTCGCATATGCCACAGCCGAAATCATCCAAAACGGTGGCGGTCACTACACAACTCCTGACGGAGACACCTTCTTCTGGGACAACTTTACAATTCCAACTTCAAAGTCTATCGGTCCAGTTGGCTCAATACTGATAAGCGGGACATCTGGCGTGCTCGGCGTATTCTGCATAGTTCACGGAAGAAGAAAGTTCACCACTTAAATACCCCCTTTTTTATTTTTAGTCTGGAGGCTGAAGTGTGACAGTTGAAACGTTGAGACCTAACGCAGCAGGAACTTACACCGAACTCCAATATCAATATCCCGCTGCGGGAGCGCATTGGGATAAAGTTGATGAAGACACAGCAGACGATGACAATACTTACGTCAGATGCATTGATTACATGGATGTAATGAAGGTTGCTTCCTCCAGCAACCGCTTTTTTCGCCCATACATGGTAGAGGCTTGAGCATGGTTACTCTCCGTCCGACAAGCGATGGCTCAGAATTAATGAGCGACCCATACGGCGACACATCTAGATGGCAACTCGTAGATGATGACCCAACAAACGATAACACAGGTTTAATAACGACTGATGCTGGCGGCTTAGAAGACACCATTTTCAACCACAGCGGCGATGCAGGCCCCGCAACCGTTGACGTTAAAGCCAGAGTGAAACATGACAGAGCAAACGCCAGCTTCTACGTCCTAGTGAAAGACAAAGATGACGCTTCTAAAACTGTTTCAGCCGTCTTCAATAACGCCCTAGCTAACACCTGGTACGAGTTCACGCGTACATTAACCATAACCAAAAACATCAACAAATACGAGTTCGGCATCAGAATGAACACGGTCAAAATTGGCGCTGCCTACTACTTTGGAAGATGCTCAGAACTGTGGCTTTCATATGAAATTGCGGCAGTTGTTGTGAAAAAACCAGTTTGGGAATGTAAAACTCGTGGAGGTAAAAAACAAGAAAAAACACGGTTCAGCGCTACATTAAAACTAGGGGTGCAATCTTAAAAAAGCAAAAATTTTAATCTATTTACTGCACAATAAGCGTAGAGGGTTAAAGTGTGGACAAATGGCTGTGGCTTTTCGCAGGCATAATAATAGGTGGCGCCATCGTCTATGCCATTCGTGGAAGAGCTACCATTGTGCATTTAGAGAGAGACGGACAAGGGCGCGTGGTAGCCATTGTTGAAAGGGTGACTTGGTGAGATGTCCAAATGGTCACACCTTATTGTTCAGTCTGAACTAATTGCAGACGCAATAAGCCGAGCTCGTGAGCCTCCTCTAAAACTTGTAGAAACATTTAAGATGCCCGATCCACACCAAACAAAAACCGTTACAGCGGGAAAACAGGAACAAGTCTTCTATTTCAGCGTGCCAAAAGGACATGTACTCTTCATTCAACGAGTCGCAAACGCATACTGGTATGGCGACTACCTCTACTGGTACATAGATGGAAAACTAAAAGAATCTCCACACATCGAAAGAGTCATAGGCACAGTTAACGCACCCCTCGAAATAACACCTTGGTTCGTAATACCAGCAAAAGAAGAAATCCGCTGGGAAGTAAAAAACAACGACACAAAAAACCACGAATACGAAATACTCATAGACGGATTCTACGTGCGTGAAGAAGACCTTCCAACGCTGTTCCGACTAACAGGAGTCCGCGTCTAAAATGGCCGTTGTGGAGGCTAGCCGAAGAAAAAGCGTAGTGAGCGTAGGCGACATAATTGTTACACCAAGCTTCATTATCACCGAAGTGACTCCCCGACCAAAAGGCAACATAGTTATAACAGGAGACCTAGCAACCTCGAGTAGCTGGCAAAACATAAGTGGAACCATCGGCTCTGTAGTAAGAACGGTGACAAGCGGAAAAATATTTCATCCCGCAAGCGTATTCGCTTCATGCGATCAAGACGTACAAGTCCGCGTCCTATTCGACACACAAACAATAGTTCCCCCCACAATAATAGCGTCAAAAACTCCTTTCTCCCACTGGTTTCCAATGGGCTTCGCAGAAGGCATAATAAGTGGCGGAATCTACGGTGACGGCACTAAACAACTAAAAATGCAAGCGCAATACCCAAGTGGCGGATCATCAGGCACAATATACGCTCAAATGTGCGGAGAAGAGGTAGCCACATCTGTCTCATAGAATTCCAAAATGTTTTCCGAGGAACCTAAATAAAGAACTGCCTATGCTACCCTTAAATCTCTCCCATAGAATCGGCTTAAGACACATGTCCAGAATCGGTAAGGTCAAGATTTGTCGCCCCCTCACAAATGAGGGGTTCGAAATGGCCGACTTTACAGGCTGGACTGTTGAGAATATCGGTGGAGAACCTGTAGTTGATAATACAAATCCGCATTCTGGAACTTATAGCGCCCATTTTGAGGGATATCCAACTTGCGGTGCCATCTCGCAAACCATCAGCCCCGCCATTCCTAAATCTGACATAGCCAGTTTCATCTGTTGGAGTTATAGCGAATATAGTTTCCCTTTTAGTTCAGGTTTCATTGGGACGTTAACGTATGATGATGATACGACAACAGAGTTCAATATACCCGAATTCTATGACCAGTGGTGTCAATTCGACTTTTTAAGTGTAATGGAAGATAAAAGCATTAAGAGGATACGATTTTATTTTGGGTCTGGTACTTTTC
>Ga0315308_1000510_pt1 | contig 21684 bp, 23 predicted proteins | sample TDP3_MG_FD_203078 | JGI IMG/M metagenome (GOLD analysis project Ga0315308, IMG submission 203078) | Freshwater sediment microbial communities from Lake Towuti, South Sulawesi, Indonesia - TDP3 | ecosystem: Environmental > Aquatic > Freshwater > Lake > Sediment | place: Indonesia: South Sulawesi... | reverse complement strand
AAAATGAAAAACGTAAGGGAAACATCCATCAAGTTAGGGATTCGGCTATCTCCCTTACAGCTGATGTGAGCTTGTCGATTTCTTCTTTTGTGTTGTAGAAGTAGGTGGAGGCTCGGACGCTTCCAAGCTTGTGAATGATGTTTTTTGTGAGGGGAAGGGCGCAATGGTGCCCTGAGCGCACCATGATGTTTGCTGAAACGTCGAGGGCTAGCGCCACGTCGTGGGGGTTTAAGTCGCCTACGTTAAAGGGCGTGATGCCGACTTTACGTTCGGGTTCAGGACCGTAAACTTCAACCTTCGGGATTTCTCTTAATCCCTCGTATATTTGTTTTGTGAGCTCCTTCTCGTGTCTCTCAATGTTTTCCATTCCGATCTTGTTTAGATAGTCCACAGCCGCCCCAAGTCCGATGACTTCTGCGATGGCTGGGGTTCCCGCCTCAAAGCGCGTGGCTCCCTTCTCGAGTTCGTAATAGTCGAGGCCAACGTCTACTATGGTTCCCCCGCCGATGCATAGGGGTTCAAGTTCCTCGATGAGTTCTTCTCGAACATAGAGGGCGCCGGATCCTGTTGGAGCGCACATCTTGTGGCCGCTGAAGGCGAGGAAGTCGCATCCAATCCTCTGGACGTCTACTTTCATGTGAGAAACCGATTGGGCGCCGTCAACGAGGACGTAGGCTCCGTGATCATGTGCTATCTCGGCTATCTCCTTAATCGGTGTAATCACACCCAAGACGTTCGAAACTTGAGTTAAGGCCACAAGCTTCGTTTCATCGTCAACCGCTTTTTCGAAGTCCGCCAGGTCTAAAAGCCCATGCACAATCGGCTTGCTGGGCTCAACGATTTCAACGTCTGCTCCATATCGATTCTTCACCCGAAGCCAAAGAATGAAGTTAGAATGGTGCTCAATGAGGGAAGTGACGATCTTGTCTCCTTTCTTCCAGCTCAAGCCGCTTGCGACGATGTTTATTCCCTCGGTGGTGTTTCGGGTCATGATGATTTCCGCCTCAGACTTTGCATTGATGAAGCCCGCCACCTTGGCGTGGGCACGCTCATACTCCTCGCTCGCCCTTTGAGAAAGGCGGTGGACGCCTCGCTCCACGTTGGCTCGATACTTGCGATAAAACTCCAGCATCTTTTGAAGCACGGGCTCCGGGGTTAGGCTGCTCGCAGCGTTGTCTAAGTAGATGACGCCGGTTTCTAAGATCGGGAAATCTTTTCTCACTTCCTTCACGTTGAGCATCAACAACGCTCCTAAACGTTTTCACACGAATACGTGAAGTAGTATAACACTGTTATTAATCTTTTCTATCTTTCCTTCCAAAAACTTCTGGAGAAGAAAATAATCTTCTTAACGAATTCAAAGCTCACAAAGTTTTCTGAAGTTTCGAAGGGCATGCTTCTCACAGCCGAAAAACAAGACAAACTTGCACTTCTTTCAATAGATCACGAGATACCAAATGGAGCCCGAGTTGTGTAAATTGGCTTAATGCCTCTTCCGCAACTCAAACTTGATCAAGAAGGGGTCTCAACGTCTCCTCCCTTAACTCTGCAATTATGCACGTCCACAAGTTCTGCTTGACTATGAGCGTTTCACAAAATCCTTTGCTTCAAGAAGATTTCCTAGCGTGCGCTAGCGCCTTCTTGCAACCTTCACGATTGCTTCCCCGTCTATTACCACTCTTCCCTCTTGATTTTTGCATATCGTTTTAAGCCTTACATTGCTTTTCTCTTCAATTTTCTCAACAACTTCGATTTCCGCCGTTATCGTATCCCAAATTCTAACTGGCGCTTTAAATTTCAGCGTTTGCGATAAATAGATGGACCCTGGTCCTGGGAGTTTTGTCCCGAGAACAGCGGATATTAGTCCAGCCGTTAAGATTCCGTGTGCTATTCTTCCTTTAAAAATGGTGTTTTTTGCGTAGCCTTCATTTATGTGTAATGGGTTAAAATCTCCAGTAATCCCCGCAAAGAGATACATATCCGTCTCTGAAATTGTCTTCGAAAATGACGCTTTTTCACCCAGCTGAATTTCATCAAACGTTTTTTCCTCAATCATCAATTTCCCTTCCTAAGAGACTGAAAACCTTTACATTAAGAAACCACAGATATTAACTTACTTTAAGATTTAAATAATGCGATGAAAATGGGAAAAGCCTCGAAGAACCTTGAAAAATTTAAATTTTAAAAATTGCTATGCTCATCCGTTAGAAAACTGAAAGTCTAGGTGATCAACGTGGGGAGGTTTAAAGGTAAAGTAGTGGTCATCACTGGGTCGGGGCGTGGAATAGGAAGAGCCACGGCTCTAGCATTTGCCCGTGAAGGCGCCGACATGGTTGTGAATGTAAGCAAAAGCGTTGATGAGGGAAACGCGGTAGTGGAGGAGATTAAGGCCTTAGGACGAAGAGCGATCGTGGTTAAGGCTGACGTGGCTAACGAGGCAGAGGTTGAGAAAATGATTAAAACGGCGATTGACCATTTTGGGAAAGTCGATGTGTTGGTTAACAACGCAGGCATCGGAAGTTCTGCGATGTCTTATAAAATGACGAAAGAACAATGGGATGCGGTTGTTGACGTTAACCTCACGGGTGTTTTCAACTGTTTCCGGGCAGTTGTCCCGCATATGACGGAGCGAAGATCGGGCAAGATAATCAATATCTCCTCGGTCGCGGGGATAGATGGGTTCATAGGGAACATTAATTATGCTGCGTCTAAAGGTGGGATTCTCGCCTTTACTAGAACTGCGGCATCGGAGTTAGGACGATACGGAATCAACGTCAACGCGGTTGCCCCAGGTATAATCGAAACGCAGATGACAGAGTGGATAAAAGTACCGAAGTACAGAGACCTGTACTTGCCTCGAATTCCGCTGGGTAGATTCGGTAAACCAGAGGACGTAGCATCCGTGGTCCTATTTCTAGCCTCCGAGGAAGCTAATTACATAACTGGGCAAGTCATCCGTGTTGACGGCGGAATCTTATTTCCAACATAGCCGCGCTTGAGATTCCTTAAAAGTCGCAAGTCTCTTTAGGTGAAAGCATGAAGTCAATTTTGCTTTTTATCCACGGCGCTAGGGAAAGTCATAAAGTTTGGGAAAACCAAATGAAGTTTTTCAGCGATCTCGTTGCCATTGATCTCCTAGGTCACGGTGTTGGAGTAGGGAAAAGGACCATCGATGAGTATGTTGAATACGTGAAAAAATTCTGTGATGAAAGAGGCTTGAAGAATGTCGTGATGGTCGGCCACTCCATGGGTGGTGCTATAGTTCAGAAATTCGCCCTCGATCACCCAGAATATTTAAAAGTAATAGTTTTGGTTTGCACAGGAGCGAAGCTAAGAGTAACCCCACTCATTTTTGAAGCAATAAAAAAGAACTATGCTCAAGCAGTAGAGTTGATAACAAAGCTTGCTTTCTCTAATAAGGCGACAAGTGAAATCAAAGAGAAAGCAGCAGAAGAAATGAGGAACATAAGCCCGGAGGTAACGTACGGTGACTTTGAAGCGTGCGATAAGTTCAACATTATGGACAGGTTAAAAGAAATAAAAGTACCCACCCTTATAATCTGCGGGTTGGAGGATCAGCTGACCCCAGTCAAATACTCAGAATATTTAAAGAATAATATTCCAAACTCAAAACTCGAAATAATAGCCGATGCAGGGCACATGGTAATGCTGGAAAAACCCAAAAAGTTTAACGAAATACTGGAAAAGTTCATCAAAGAACTGAGTAACTGTTAAAAAATGTATCGAAAACTGGAAGCGAAGCAGCTGAGAAAGGAAGAGAGCGGCTCACAGTAAAGGCTGGGGCACAGTCATGTCGAAGCAGAGGTTCCTGAAAAAGGTCCAGGTAAAAAATATCGAGGTGAAGTGGTTAAGCTAGAGATGATTTGCAAGAATCGGAGGATTTCTAGACTGGGACCATGCATCTTCTATCTGGTTTTCAAAATAATAGGTCTCAATTAAACTTTTGCAAACGCAGCGGCTTATGGCTTGACGTGGTCAGCAAGTATAAGAAAGATTACTCAAAGTTTGCTCAAAAACTTCTTAATCTTATTATACGTGAGTGACGCGTCTTTCATGGCTTTTTCAGCATCGCTTTTGGTAAACAACTCCCTTGCCGGGATTCCCGCCCTTTGGTCTCCGTATCTTGCTATTATGCGCTTGCTGGCTAGTGATGTAGTTATTGAGGCTATCTTTGGAATATTCTTTCGAATATCATCCGGTAACCTTTCACTCTCTTTTAGCAGTAGCAATTGTGGTCCCATATCATGGATAAAAGGATAGGAGATTTCTAACGCTTCAAAAAATGCCTTAACCGCATACTGAACGCACTCCTGTGAGCGTGAAACTACTCTTGCATAATCATTCCTAACTAAGGCTTGTTTCGCCTCATCTAGGCAGGATTTTGCATCCTGCAAATACGAATCAGCCATTTTCCGCATTTTTCCACCTACAACAATGGCTTCAGTTTATCGATTAGCTCCTCTCCTATCTTTAGATCAGGCTTTAAAATCCAGAAGGACTTTCCAGAAATTTCTCTACGCAAGGATCCCCACTCTTCGATTTTCTTACGCATCGCATCCAGCACACTCTTAAGGAAGGAGTTTTCATCGTGAAGTATTTCACTCCAAAGGGTCATGTCTAAATATATATCGTGAAAAAACCTAGCTTCGTCTTGAGAGTAGATAACCACAGATACTGGTGGAAGGTAAAGCGTTCTCAGTGCGTTAATGTATTCTGGAGAGCTGTAGTATGGCATCAGAACATTTTTAACGAATTCGTCTATTCTTTCACAATAGCTTTCTGAGGTTTCACTCAGAATTAGGAGTAGGTCAAGATCGCTTTTATTCTCCTTAAAAATTCCTCTAACATAACTTCCAAAAAAAGCCAAGGAAACAAGCCGTTTGCCATAATATTTCTTTACTAACTCAACCAATTGCTTGACATATGGCTTTATGTAGGTTTGAGACTCCAACTCTCAACCTCGCTAACTTCATCATTACCAACATTTTATTATATTCATCAAGCTTATAAGATGCGTACTTTGGAAGAGACCGCTACGTAACTGAGCAAGTCATTCGTTGACGGCGGAATCATATTTCCCCCTAGCTCCTACTTACTCTAACTTCAACAAGGCTTCGTTTTGAAATCCCAAACCTCAGCTAGATCTGCGGTTCTCCTTAGAAAGCATACAAGCGCTTTCTCTCAAAGATGGGTCTAAAGCTTTTATTAAGAGTTGAATACACCTTGTTGTGGAGGAAATTGAGACATGAAAACTGCAAGTGAATATATGGAAGGCATACGAAAGCTCGACAAGGAAGTTTACATGTTTGGGGAAAGAATCAAAGACCCTGTTGAATTTCCCTTCCTTAAACCCACCTTGAACTCCATAACACTAACCTACGAGCTTGCACACGACCCAAAATACGCTGACTTGATGACAGCCACATCGCACTTAACTGGGGAAAAAATTAACCGCTTCACTCACATACCTCAAAACACGGACGACCTGGTCAAAAAAGTGAAGATGCTACGCCTCTTGGGACAAAAGACTGGATCCTGCTTTCAACGCTGCGTCGGAATGGACGCACTCATCACAATGTCAAGCGTAACCTACGAGATGGATCAAAAATATAAAACTGATTACTATAAGCGGTTCATCGAATTTTTGAAGTATATTCAGAGAAACGACCTCATGAGTGCTGGATCAATGACAGACGTTAAGGGGGACAGAGGACTGCGACCGTCTCAGCAAGCGGACCCTGACCTCTACTTGCGTGTCGTTGAAAAGGGAAGCGATGGAATAGTTGTGAGGGGAGCGAAGGCTCATCAGTCTGGCTCCGTCTTCTCTCACGAGCTAATCGTCATGCCCACGGTTACCATGCGTGAAGACGAAAAAGACTATGCGGTTTCATTCGCCATCCCAGGCGACGCAGAGGGGATCATTTACATCGTTGGTAGGCAGGTGAACGACACGAGAAAGTTGGAGGGAGGCGAGATCGACGTGGGTAACGCTAAATATAGCGTTGCAGGCCATGAGGCGCTAGTTATCTTCAATGATGTCTTCGTGCCTTGGGAGCGCGTTTTCATGTGTGGGGAGTGTGATTTTACGGCGACGCTTGTTGAACGGTTTGCGTCATACCATAGACAAAACTATGGAGGCTGCAAAACAGGCGTTGGCGACGTGCTCATCGGGGCAACAGCAACCGTTGCCGAATATAACGGCGTGGAAACAGCATCCCACATCCGGGATAAGATCACAGAAATGATCCATTTAAATGAGACCATGTATTCGTGTGGCCTTTCATGCTCTTATGAAGGCTATGAGCTTCCGTCTGGAACCTACTTCGTAAACCCACTGCTAGCAAACATCGTCAAGCATAACGTAACCAGGTTTCCTTTCGAAATGGCCAGGTTGGCCATGGACATAGCTGGAGGAATTGTAGGCACAATGCCATCTGAAAAGGACTTCAAACTCCCAAAACTCGGAAAATACATAGATAAATACCTAAAGGGTAAGGCTGAAGCCCCAACTGAGCACAGAATGCGCATTGTCAGGCTTATCGAAAACATGGCTTTAGGAACAGGCTTGCTCGAAGATCTACACGGGGCAGGATCGCCTCAAACGCAGAGGATAATGATATCACGACTCACAGATATAGAGGCAAAGAAAAAACTAGCAAAAATTCTTGCAGGAATAGAGACAGGCTAGATATCCATACAAGCGCTTTATCCTAAAGCCGAAGTCGATGAGAAAATTCCCTTTCGAATAGCATGAAAACTGGCGGTAAACGCGATGGTAGTTATGTTAAAAAGGTGAGGGAGGTCTTAGGGTACGCTTTAAGGATTGCACCCTTATCTAACGACTCGGCGATTTTCGAATACACTGCCAATATGCCATTCTTTACCTTTAATTTAGGAGCCTTCCAGGCCCTCAGCCTTTCCTTAGTCTCTTCTTCTGGGAGTTTCACATGGCTTTTTTAGCGTCTCGATTCCATCTGTGACTAAGACAAACATATATGTATAGGTACTTGCCTAGGGACATATTCATATAGATGTTGGTGGAGCGTAAATGAAAACAAAGGGAACTAAACTAGTTGAGATTAAATGGTTGGGACGTGGAGGGCAAGGGGCGGTTACTGCGAGCAACATCTTAGCTACGGCCGCATATCTAGATGGCTATAGGGGCGTTCAGGCGTTCCCTTTCTTCGGTTCTGAGCGTAGAGGCGCTCCGGTTTCCGCGTTCATAAGACTTAGCGATCGAGAAATCCGCACTAGAAGTTTAATATATGAGCCCGACGTGGTGATCGTTTTGGACCCATCACTGCCTACGCAAATTGACGTAGCTGCTGGAGTTAAGAGGGACGGATGCATAATACTAAACACGCCGCGTAAACCAAGCGAGGTAAGCTTTAAAGGGGATTTCAAAATCGCTACTGTAGATGCATCAAGTATAGCTGAGGAGCTTAATCTTAAGGTCGCTGGCATCCCCATTTACAATACGCCCATGCTTGGGGTTTTTTCTAAGGCTACTAACTTGGTTAGATTGGAGTCCATCAAAGAGGCCATAGTTAAGCACTTCGGTGGAAAACGAGCTGAACTAAACGTTAAAGCTGCAGAAATAGCGTACCAGCGAACAATGGTTGAAAGCTCTTGCACGAGTTCTCATCTTACAAATCCATCTGGGATGAAAGGGGAGGGCTTAGAGATTAAAGGCCTCAAGGAACTTCCAGCATCACCAGTGTCGAAACCGAGGAAGGCATCGATGGGTGCTCCAACGGGAACATGGAGAGAGCATCGCCCGACGTTAAACAAGGAAAAGTGTGAAAAATGCATGCTTTGCTGGCTTTACTGTCCCGACGGAGTGATCACGATCGATGAGGACAAATATCCTATCTTTGACTACGAGTACTGTAAAGGCTGCGGAATCTGCGTACAAGAGTGTCGTTTTGAAGCGATAGAACTCGTTAGGGAGGTGTGACCGTTGGCTGAAGTTATCCTTACAACTGGAAACCACGCGGCAGCGTATGCAGCTAAAGCTGCAAAAGTGCGAGTTATCGCCGCCTATCCCATAACGCCCCAAAGTCCAACCGTAGAGGAGCTTTCCGAGGTTGTTGAAAGAGGTGAGTTGAAGGCAGAGTTCATCTGCGTTGAAAGCGAACATACGGCAATATCTGCTTTAATAGGGGCTTCTGCCACTGGAGTGAGGACTTTCACGGCTACGTCTGCTCATGGATTAGCGTTGATGCATGAGATGCTTCATTGGGCGGCTGGGGCGCGTCTTCCAATAGTCATGTACGTGGCGAATCGTGCATTGGCCCCACCATGGAACATCTGGTGTGACCATCAGGACACTATTTCTCAAAGAGACACCGGCTGGATGCAGTTTTACGCTGAAAACAATCAGGAGGTTTTCGACACCGTTCTTATGGCATATAGAATAGCGGAGGACAAAGAGGTGCTTCTCCCAGCGATGGTCTGCGCTGACGGCTTCACCTTGTCCCACATGACTCTACCAGTTGAGATTCCTGATCAAAAAGATGTCGATGACTTTTTGCCTCCATACGAGCCTACGTTCAAACTGGACGACCCAGACAACCCCATCACACATGGTAATCCTGCCATGCCAAACGTGCCTTTCTCCGACTGGTACACAGAATGTCGATTTTTAATGCAAGAGGCTATGATTAAAGCCAAGGAAAAAATTAAGGAAGTTGGCGAAGAATTTAAGCGAAGATTCGGAAGGTTTCATGGAAATCTAGTTGAGGAATACCGTTGCGATAACGCTGAGGTAGTGTTGGTGAGCGTGGGTTCCATCGCTGCACAAGCAAAGGACGTTGTAGATGACATGCGCGCCGAAGGCTACCCCGTGGGAGCGTTGAAACTAAGAGTGTTTCGGCCGTTCCCAACAGAAGAAATACAGGATCTCGCCAAGCGGGTTAAGGCGTTTGCAGTCGTTGACAGGAGCATGTCCTTTGGGCATATGGGAGCTGCGCTCATGGAGATTAAAGCGGCGTTGTGCGATGTGGAAGAAAAGCCGCTCGTTAAGGGATATGTAATGGGCTTAGGCGGCAGAGATGTCTTACCCTCAGAACAAAGACTCGCTGTGGAAAATACATTCAAAGACCTCGAAAGAGGTTGGCCGGAGAAGAAGACCGAGTGGATCGGTTTACGCGTTGGAGGAGGTGAGTGAAATTGCCGATTTTAGGCCTACCTGAGGAAGAGTACTTGTACCCGGGCTTCGCCAGCTGTGCTGGATGTGGAAGCTTCCTAGCCTTGAGACACACCTTGAAGGCACTGGGCAAAAACGCGATACTGTCTATCCCGGCAGGGTGCACGCCAAGCGTTGCAGGTCTGTTTCCGAGAACATCGTTCAGAGTCTCGGTTTTAAACATAGCGTTTGAGGCAGCAGCGGCAGGAGCCTCTGGCATCGCGGCCGCACTTAAAGCTAAGGGGTTGAAAGATATAACTGCGGTTGCGTGGGCTGGAGACGGAGGAACCGCAGACATAGGCATTCAAGCTCTTTCTGGAGCTGCAGAGAGGGGAGACGACATCCTTTACATTTGCTACGATAACGAAGCTTACATGAACACGGGAATACAGCGGTCAGGAGCGACTCCTTTTGGCGCCATTACAACCACGACACCTGTGATTGGGAAGAGGCAGCATAAAAAAGACATGCCCTTAATTATGGCAGCACATAAAATTCCATACATCGCCACGTCTTGCTCATCGTATCCACAAGACATCTTTCGAAAAGTGAAAAAGGCTAGTGAAATGAAGGGCGATACACGATACGTTCATATCCTTTGTCCCTGCGGTCCTGGCTGGCGATTTGACGTAAATAGGACAGTTGAAATTGGAAGGTTAGCTGTGACGACTGGAATGTGGGCCCTTTACGAGATCGAAAATGGGAAGTTTAGCCTAACTGGTCCGAGTCGAGGGCTAATTGACCCCTCTAAAAGAGTGCCGATCAAGGAATACTTTGGGCTTCAGGGAAGGTTCGCCCGCTTAACTGACGAGCAGATAGGGGCTCTTCAAGAATGGGTAAATAAACAGTGGGAAAGCTACAAAAAAATGATAGGTGAGTAACGCAAAACCAGCAACTCTATTTTTTCTTTCCATACAGTCGTGCTATTCCGCTTGATATGATCATTCTTTGTATCTCATTTGTTCCCTCGTATATCTCTGTGATTCTGGAGTCGCGGTATAATTTCTCGGGGGTCGGCAGTTCTTTGATTGGTACATACTCCGGGTCCATCATGTATCCTCTTCCCCCGAATATTTGTACGGCTCTGTGGGCAGCCCATGTGGCTGCCTCTGTGGAGTAACATTTTGCCATCGCAGCTGGGAGAGTAGCCATTCTATAGTCTACTTCGCCTTTAATGGCTAAATCCCTTAGATAAGCTGTTCTATATGTTAATAGACGAGCAGCGTCAAGTTTTGTGGCCATGTTTGCAAGCATCCATTGCACAGCTTCAAAATTTATGATTTCTTTTCCAAATTGCACCCGTTCACTGGCGTATCTGGTCGCCTGTTCGATGGCAGCCTGAATTATTCCTACGGCTTGAGCAGATATTCCACATCTACCATGATCCAACGCGTTTAGGGCTATGTAAATTCCTTTGTTTTCCTGCTCTAGTCCTCCTAATATGTTATCCACTGAAACTTTTACATTCTCGAATTTGATTTCGCTGACGGGTATGGCTCTTAAACCCATTTTCCTCTCCTGTTTTGGGTAAGATATCCCTTTTGTATCAGCTTCAACTATGAAGGCGGTTATACCTCTCGCTTCGGCTTCAGGCTTTGTCTTAGCAAAGACTAGCGATGTGTCAGCAATGTTTCCCATGGTTATAAATTTCTTATGTCCATTGATGATGTACTCGTCTCCCTCACGCTTGGCTATTGTTTCTATCGCAGCCACGTTCGACGATGCTTCTGACTCAGTCACTGCAAAGGATCCTGTTTTTTCGCCCCTGATTAGGAGTGGAAGGTATTTCTTCTTCTGCTCTTCGGTGCCGAAGACGAAGATGGGGTTACAAACCAGGGTTGGTGTGTAGTCGACTAGGGAGCAGAAGCTGGCGCATATTCGTGAGATTTCCTCTATTGTAATGATCTCCCATACGAAGCTCTTTCCTTTGCCGCCGTATTTCTCTGGGATATGCTCTGCGAGTAGCCTCTTCTCCCCTAGCTTCTTGTATACCTCTAATGGAGGGGTTTTTCCTACACCATCGAGGTTTGCCTCCTCGTATTTATCCCTGAGGGGAGCTAGTTCGGTTTCGGCCCACTTCCTTACCTCTGTTCTGTGTTCCTCCATCTCCGGCGTCACATAGGGAGCATACATGCTAACACTCAATTTTAGCACCGTTAGTATGCTTAACTGAAACGCTTAAAAAGTTTTATACAGCTCCGGAAATGTTTCAGAACTTAGCGAAACTAAGGAGATAATAATATGAGGGGTTCTCACATTACAAAAAAGCAGGTTTCATCGACGGAGGCTTACGTGGTGAAGAACTCAACAACTGACAGTTTACCTATTTCCTTCAGAGGAAAGGCATGGAAGCTACACTCCTAAATCAGGACTCGTCTTTGCTGTCGATGCGTTTTCGCCGCCACCTGGAAGACTTCTTGCGCAAGGGACATGAACATCAATAACGCGTATCGAATAATTTCGATATTTTTCTATTATTTGTTGTTAATCCATTTGTGGGTAGAGTTACCTTTCCTTTCATATTTTAAAGCGTGTGAATGATTAAACTGGAATGAACTCATAGGTAACCTTGTCTTCCGGTAATATTTTCCCGACGAGTTTTAATTTCATGCCTAATTTAACATTTTCAAGTTGGATGCCTGTTAACCAAGCAAGGACTTTCACGCCTTCCTTAAGCTTTCCAATAGCCACCATATAGGGCTCATATTTTGCAAAGGTGGCGGGCCTAACAGCTATTTGAGTGAACGTCTCTAACTCAGCTTCGCCACTTAACTCAACCCACTCCATACTTGATGACAAACATTTCACGCAATCACCAGTTGGTGGGAAATAAAGTTCGCCACACTGCTTACATCTTGTAGTGAATATCTTTCCTTCTTTTAAGCCCTCCCAAAACCTGGCTGTTTTACTTATTGGTATCTCGTAAATTAGCGTTAACGCTCTGGCGGACCTTAACGTAGGAGCTTTGACCTTAGCCATGACCCTTCATCTCCCCAGGATACTTACATAACAGTAGTGCCCGGTGCCCCCCACATTATGTATCAAGCCAATACCCTTTTTCAACGGCACCTGCCTCTTTCCAGCATCGCCTCGAAGCTGCCTCGTTATCTCGGCAAACATAGAGCAGCCAGTGGCTCCTATTGGATGTCCCTTCGCCTTCAACCCTCCGTCAACGTTAACCGGAATCTTACCACCTATATACGTCTCCTCTTCCTGAATGAGTTTAGCCCCTTTCCCCTTTTCGCAGAAGCCTAGGTCCTCGTAAGCCAGTATCTCAGCGATGGTGAAACAGTCGTGGACAACCGCGACATCAACATCCGCAGGTTCGATGCTCGCCATTTTATAAGCCTGCTTTGCCGCAATAGCGGTAGCCTTTAAGCCAACATAGGTTTCTCTTTTGTTCATGTTGGCGGTGTCAGATGCCACGCCCATTCCCTTCACCCACACCGGCGTATCTGTGATTTCTTTAGCTTCTTCCTCTGAGGCAAATATCACAGCCGCTGCTCCGTCACTTATCGGACAGCAGTCATAAAGCCTCAAGGGCCAAGCGATTATTCGTGATCTCAGCGCTTCCTCCACGGTTATCTCCCGCTGAAAATGGGCGTATGGGTTTAAGGCTCCGTATCTATGATTCTTAACAGCCACCATGGCTAGGTGCTCCTCTTTAGTGCCGAACCTGACCATGTGGGCGGTTGCATGCATTGCATAATAGCCCGGAAATGTGACTCCGAAATTTTCAAACTCCCAGAAGTAGTTCGCCGCTCTACCGATGAGTTCTACCGCCGATGGCGTGTCCACCTCAGTCATTTTCTCCACGCCAACCGCCATGGCAATATCCTCCATTCCACTTGCAACGGTTAGGTAGGCCAATCTCGCCGCAGCGCTTCCTGTAGCGCAGGCGGCTTCACACCTCATTAGGCCAGCTGGATTTAAACCAGCATAATCGGCGACCACGATCCCGGGCAATAGTTCTTCAGACCAATGGCCAAAGGTTCCTATAGCCACAAATGGTATGTCTTTCTGCGTTAAATCTGCGTCTTGGAGGGCTCCCTTAATCGCCTCAAATCCTAGCTCAGCCAAGTTAACATCGTCTCTACTTCCAAATCGGGAGTGCCCTATACCAACAACGGCAACCTTTCTCATTTTCTCACCTTAAATAATGTAGCACACTCGACTGTTTGTTCTTAAACTATTAAGTTTTACCATCCTTTTTATAGAGGATGCGTATGCCGTGTCAGCTTCAAGAAGTTTATGAAGTTTACTCCTCGAGTTCAAAGACCCACTCGCAGTATGGATCCCCTTTACTTAATAGTTTTGTGATGGTGCACTTTAACTTAGGGTTCGCTGTCTTAGCGGCGGTTTTCTCAAATTCAGCGTATGCGTCACAAAGCTCCGCGGATTGCCTTTCGGGGTCCTCGTAGAGCGGACACTTCAGTATCCTAAAAACGGACCTTCTTTCAGTCGCCTCCGGAACCTCCACAATCATCCCAAGCGTTTCTTCTGCGAACTTCATGTATTCCGCCACTCCTTTCGCGTTCCTCGGATAGCGACCGGATTCAAAGGCTCTGGTCGCCTGCTTTTCAGCCACTTTCCTAAGCGCTCTTCTCACGGCTTCTATTCCCGCTTTTCCGAGATCCTCACTAACCGTGGTGCCAATTATTCCCCAAATTGCCCCGTAGCTCCTGCAAGCCGCGCTCCACACCCTTTCCGGCGGTTTTTTAGCCCATGATTCAGGAATCTTCTCTGCTATAGCCAACTCAATCCCTCTTTCAAGTTTCCTCTAGAGTATTTAAAAGTTATGAGCAACAAACTCGTTGAAAACTTTTATGAGAAGATCATCGTCGCATATTTTCGTGAAAAAAGGCAAATTATAGAACGTCACGTTAGGGAAGGTAAAAACGTTTATGACACTTGAAGAGCTCTTAAAGAAGAAGATCGTCTTTTCAACAAATTATAAAAACTGATAAGTCACATTTTTGATCATGTAACATGAGGCTCTAATGGTGTCTATCAGCGACAGAATACGGAGAATTAAAGCGTCGGTAAAGGATTTTCTTATGGGCGCCACTGTGTACGATATGATTCAGGATTTAAAGGAAAGAGGGCTTTGCGCCGAGTATATGCTTATGTTAGTGGTTGTCGGTGATATGCTTGGATATCCAGTTTCTTCATATTATCGACTTAGGCTGCTTCCATACTGGATGCCCCGGCTACAGGCTTGGAGGCATCTTCTTCTTAAGGAAAGGGACATAACAGAAAAGTTGAGGTAGATCAGCTTAAAAACAGAAATATTTAAACCACATGAATTATTGCATGTGTTTAGGTGAATCACCATGACTAAGGAGGAAAAAGGGGAAGAGAAGAAGGAAAGTGAGGTAAAGAAGGCGGTTAAGGGCTTGGTTTATGGCATGGCCATGCACGGCATGGTCTCTTATGCTTTAAAGACCAGAATGCATCTTGAGAACCTCTTCATGTTGATCACGATGGGCGACATGCTCGGCGTGCCGGTGCTACCGCCCTATTATTGCTTGAGGCTGTTGCCATACGCCGTGCCCCACGTGAAGACGTGGAAGAGGACACTGCTAAGGGAACGAGACGTTACGGACACCATCTTCGCCTAATGGAGCGTGACAACTTGTCAACAGCCTTGCCAATCCAAGAATACTTGCGCTCTAATCCCAGCATTAAGTATATTCTATTCGGCGGGAAGGGAGGCCTTGGGAAAACCACTCTTTCAGCAGCGACTGCTCATTGGCTGGCGAAGCAAGGTAAGAGGGTTGTGGTGTTTTCAACAGATCCTCAAGCCAGCCTCACCGACATATTTGAGAGAAACATTTTTGGCAAGGGCGAGGTTGAAATCGCTCCAAATCTCTTCGCATTGGAAATCGATGCTGACAGAAGAATAGCGATGTACCAAGAAGAGATTAGGCAAAAGATTGAAAAGATGTATGGAGAGGTGCCGAAGGAGGTGGACGACTATATCAAATCGTGTGCAGCGGAACCAGCAATGGCTGAGTCGGCCACCTTCGACGCTATGGTGGAATTGATGACCAGCGGCGCATATGATTTCTACATATTTGACATGATGCCCCACGGACATGCCATTCGCTTTTTAGGCATGGCGGAAATCCTAGACGCGTGGGTAGACAAAATTGTCGAAACCCGTAGAAAGGCAGATGAATACGGTGACGTAGCCTCGGTTCTCAGCGGCAAGGGTGGACTTGCTCAAGAGGACAAGATTCTGGAGGAGTTGGAGTTTATACGGTCTCGGTTGGACTTTGTGAGTACCATGATGAGGGACAGGCAGCACACCGCCTTCTTTTATGTCCTCATACCAGAACTCATGCCTATTCTTGATACGAGAAAGGCTTTAGAGATGTTTAGCGCGTTTAATATACCATTGAGCGGTGTTGTGATAAACCAGGTTTATCCAGTTGAGCTGTTGAATCAACCAAATGTTCCCCCTTTCCTTAAAAACAAGATATCGATGCAGCAAAAATACATGGAAACAATAGAAAAAGAGTTTGGACCGTTAATCCGAGGAATCGTTCCCATGTTTGATCGAGAACCTAAGGGTCTCAAAATGATACCTAAAGTGGCTGAAACCCTTTTTAGATGAGAGGTTCGCCCATGAGTCTAAACTTTGGAGATTTCATCGCTTCCAAATCCCAACTGAAATACCTGTTCTTTGGCGGAAAAGGAGGAGTTGGCAAAACCATAGCTGCAGCGGGAGCCGCGTATTACCTTGCTGAAGCGTTGGGAAGAAAGACACTGGTTTCATCGACAAATCCGGTTCATAGCCTATCAAGCGCCTTCGGGCAGGATATATGGGGTAAGGGTATACAAAGGATTGAAGGCACGCAGAATCTGTACGCTGTCGAAATTGACATCTCAGAGACTATTAAAAAATACAAACAAGAAATACGGGACAAAATTCTCACGTTTCTAAAGTACGCGGACATCCCATTGAACCCTGAGCCGTTTGTGGATATCGCCACCACTAACCCGGCTTTTGAAGAATCCGCCATGTTCGACGATATGATTAACCTCATACTGAAGGGCGAATTTGACGCATACGTGTTTGACACAGCGCCTGTCGCCCATACATATCGTCTGCTTGGAATGTCTAAGGTTTATGACCTCTGGTTACAGAAAATGGTTGAGAGCCGCAGGGAAGCACTATCGCTTCGCGTCAAGCTTTCGTTTCGGAAAGAAAAAATGGCGGAGGAGCTTAAGAAGGATCCGCTGTTAGCCAGTCTTTTGAGCACAAGGGAGCAAACCGAGAAAGGGCGCAAATTGTTAACCGACAGTGAGAAGACGGCGTTTTTCTTCGTTACCCTGCCACTTTCACTTCCAATAGCAGTTATCGAGAGATTTATCGTATGGGTCAAAGCGTTTGACATACCCATGGGCGGCGTGATCGTGAATGAGGTTCTTCCTAAGGAGGAGTTTGACTTGTCAAATGTTTCGCCCTACATAATTAACAAAATCCAGGAGCAAGACCACTACCTACAGATTGTTCACGACAAGTTTCCTGGACTCGTCCGAGCCTACGTTCCGCTCTATGAGACAGAAGTTACCGGTTTAAACATGATAGCCCGTGTTGCTAGGGCATTGGGCGAAAAATAAAGGGAATTTGGGCTGCTGAATCAGCCCTTGGTCACTTCTTTCTTTCAGCTCTTAGTCTCTGGAAGGCCTTCGCGCCTTCATAGCACATGAGGAACGCCAAGATCAATAGGAATACATTTACTGCTGCTACGATCCCAGCCCCTATCTTTGTCGGGTCAGCGATGTACTTTGTCCAACCGTCGTACGCCAGGAATGTTAAGGCTGACATGTCGGTTACGATCATGAAAAGCATAGGAATCACAGTGTAAATTGTAGGACGCTTTTCTCTTATGAGCCAAAGGGATACAATCATTAGGGCCAATCCAGCCATAAGCTGATTGGCTCCACCAAAGGTGGGCCAAATGTAGCTAAAAGCAGCGCCAGTATATGGACTTGTCACTAGCCAAACGATAAAAGCTATTATGAGGGCGCTTACGTACATGTTCCTAAAGACTCCGCCGAATCTCGGTCCAGCCAAATCAGCCAACACCAAACGAGTGATCCTGAGCCCTATATGCATAATCGTTATCCCCAGTATGATCAACATCACAGCTACAAACGCTGTCCCAACAGCCTCTGGGATTCCGAGATTTTTGAGGAGCGTGGATCCGCCTAAGACAAATTGTGCAGGCGCACCCAAGCCTTTAACAGCCTCCGGTGTCAAGATCGCAACCGCCGTTAAAGCCACCAAAGCCAAAATGCCTTCTAATAACATTGCACCACCACCGATGAAGTGACCGTCAGGTTCAGAGTCAAGCTGCTTAGATGAAACTGAAGAACCAATTAAGCTGTGCCAACCGGATACGGCTCCGCAACCAATTGTCACAAACATCAGTGGCCACAAAGGACCTCCAGGTGTCAATTTCGGGTCAAAGAACACCGTGGTCATCGGACGTACATAGTTGGGAGCAGCGACAAAGGCGCCTAGAATTATGCCTATAACTCCCGAATAGACCAAATAGAATGAAAGATAGTTGATAGGTTGTATGAAGACCCATATGGGCAGAACAGCGCCCAGGAAGCAGAAGAGCAATGTCATCCATATCCAGAAGTCAAAAACCAATCCCGCAGGAAGAGGAGCGGTCGTAGGAAATGCTACGCCAACCCATATTCCAACGAACATGAGGATTACGGTGACTAGCGTGGTATAGACAATGTTGGCCTTGAATTTGAAGATCATGTAGCCTGCTAAGACGCCTATAATCGTCACGGCTAGTACGGGTATTGGAGTAACTGGAAATCCTTTGAATAAGCCGGCAACTATGTTGGTGAACGATGAAAGAATTAGGATTATGTACCACAGCATGTACCAAAGTAATATTGTTCTGGCTCTCGGTGAAACTAACTCGTAAGTTATCGGTCCAAAAGACGCCCCCTCAGATCTCACTGACACCATCATGCTGCTGTAGTCATGGATCCAGCCGATAAAGGTGTTTCCGAAGAGAATCCACAGTAACGCTGGAAGCCAGCCCCACTGAAGAGCTAGGATTGGACCAACAACAGGAGCTAAAGCGGCAATGCTTTTCCACTGAAAGCCAAACAGAACATAGCGGCTTGAAGGGAAAAACTCCACACCATCCATGTAAGTGTGGGCGGGAGTCGCTCGTTTAGGGTCGGACATTATGACGTTTTTGTCGAACCACTTTACATAGCCCCAATAGACGATAGCATAAATAATTATGCCAGCAAGGATAACAACCACTGAAAGCAAGCTTTTTCCCTCAATAATTACAACTAATAGCGCATGTATATAAAATTAATCTATTCAAAACGACTATAAGATTTAATAAAGTGAAGGGGTTTACCATGTACGAATTTGAGGCAATATTTGCTCTTGCACTCCTTTTCATTATCATCTATTTTGTCGGGAGCAGACAGAACAAGAAACTCAGCGTAAAATATGCGAAGGCCATAAAAGAGCACATGACACCACATAGCGAATTCGTGGGCTTTCGTGCGTATGGACGCAGCGGCTTTCGATCATTGTGTCAACTCAAGAAGGAGAAATTTTTTAGTAGAATAGAAATAGCCGTGACTCTCGTGGATCGGGAAAACTTGATGCATTATCCACTCTCTCTCTTAACAAGAGAATACGATCGCCTCGTTTGCTGGTGCTTTCTAAAAAACACAATTCCCTCAGACGCAGAAATCCTCCCAAAAGGCGATAAGAAACTTCATAAAAGGATTGTTTCGCAAGGAAAACTTAAAGAAATTACAATAAAAGAAAGTGAATTAAGCGATTCATTCACGTTCATGGCGGCAAACGTTGATTTTGCAAAGAGATTCCTATCCGACTCCAACGTGCAGAGAGGCCTTCGTGAAGCAAAGAATTTTGTGAAACGCCTATCATTAAGTCAGCACGACTCATGGGTACACTTAATTGCAGAATTGAAGGAGGATTCATTAAAGCCCCTCCTCAACCTTGTTTTAAGCTGTGGAGAGGCATTAACCTAATTTATGGGCATGGAGGACAAGGAGCGGTCACCGCAGCTAATGTTCTCACTTTAGTGGTTTTCCACGAAGGCAAGAATAGACCGTTTTTTCTCTGGTGTTATTCAGTGTTTTCTGATGCGAACACTAATAAGGTTGATGTTGTATTTTCCATTTTCTAAATGAAAGGGATGAGATGGGCATTCGTTAGAAAGGTGTTGTTTCACTTCTTATTTAACATGGAGATGTGAGCAATGGTTGGAAAAATTTTGATTAATGAAGAGTTATGTAAAGGTTGTGGACTATGCGTAAATGCTTGTCCTCTACGTCTTATTCGAATCGCTAATCATATCAACTCTAAGGGTTATCATCCCGCAGAATTTGTTGACCCAAAAAGAATGTGCACCGGCTGCACTTTGTGCGCGCTTACATGTCCGGAAGTTGCGATAGAAGTTTATCGGGGAGGAAAGGAAAAAGGGTGAGGTGAAAAAGTGATGGGAGAGAAGGTTTTGATAACTGGGAATGAAGCCATCGCTGAGTCGGCAATTCAAGCTGGATGCAGATTTTTCTTCGGTTATCCGATAACGCCTCAAAACAAGATTCCAGAGTATATGTCTGAACGTCTTCCACAAGTTGGAGGCTGCTTTATTCAAGCAGAAAGCGAGATTGCGGCAATTTACATGGTTTTCGGGGCGGCTGGAGCTGGAGCACGGGTAATGACCTCATCTTCGAGTCCTGGAATCAGCTTAAAAATGGAGGGCATCTCTTACATTGCGGCTGCTGAACTTCCATGCGTTATCGTGAACATTATGCGTGGCGGTCCTGGTTTAGGCGGAATTTTGCCTTCTCAATCTGATTATTTTCAGGCAACTAAAGGCGGTGGACATGGTGATTACCGTTTGATCGTGATCGCGCCGTCGACTGTTCAAGAAGTAGCGGATTTGATGATGGATGCTTTCGATTTGGCTGACAAATACCGCAATCCAGTGATGGTTTTAGGTGATGGTTATATTGGCCAGATGATGGAGCCTGTGGAGTTTAAAACGCGTCCACCAAAGGAGCTCCCAGCTAAAGACTGGGCTGTTACTGGAGCTAAGGGCAGACCTCGAAATTTAATTAAGACGCTTTATCTTGACCCTGAAGTTTTGGAGCAACATAACTTGAAGCTTCATCGGAAGTATCAAGAGATTATTAAGAACGAGGTGCGTGTTGAAACATATTTTACTGAGGATGCTGAGATAATCATTGCGGCTTACGGAACCGTTGCGAGAATCGCGAAAACGGCAATTAAAAATCTGCGTGAAAAGGGAATCAGAGCTGGACTTGTGAGACCTATCACGCTTTTCCCATTTCCCTACGAAACTTTTTCGAAAATTTCTGAGAGAGTGGATAGTATTCTAGTTGTGGAAATGAGTTTGGGACAGATGGTTGAAGATGTTAAACTGGGTGTCTGCGGAAAGGCTAGGGTTCACTTCTACGGAAGAGTTGGTGGAATGGTTCCAACCTATGATGAGATAGCAACGGAAGTCGAAAAAATCGCGAAAGGAGGAGGGGTTTAAATGCAAAGAGTTTTTGGAAGGCCGAAATCCATGTTCTCGGTTCCTACTCACTATTGCCCTGGGTGTGGGCATGGCATTGTCCACCGCCTGCTAGCTGAGGTCATTGATGAGTTGGGGATAAGAGAGCGGGTTGTTGGAGTAGCCCCCGTAGGATGCTCCGTGCTGATTTATGACTATATTAATTGTGATATGTATGAGGCGGCTCATGGTAGGGCGCCTGCTATTGCCACCGGCTGTAAGCGAGTGCATCCAGACCTCATAGTCTTTGCTTATCAAGGAGACGGTGACTTAGCATCCATTGGAACAGCTGAGATCGTGCATGCCGCGGCTCGGGGCGAAAACATTACTGTGATTTTTGTGAATAATGCCGTTTATGGAATGACTGGTGGGCAGATGGCGCCTACAACTCTTCTTGGACAAAAGACGACAACTTCTCCTTATGGGCGTTCTTCAAAGAGAGAAGGATATCCCATCAGAATTGCGGAAATGCTTGCTACCCTTAATGGGGCAGCCTATATTGCACGAGTTTCGACGCATAGTCCGAAAGAGATTATGAGAGCTAAAAAGGCGTTAAAGAAAGCCTTCGAAACGCAAATGAAGGGTCTAGGATTTTCCCTTGTGGAATTCTTGTCGCAATGTCCAACGAATTGGAGACTGCCCCCCAGCGAAGCCGTTAAATGGGTTGGAGAAAAGATGATAGCTTACTATCCTCTAGGTGAATTTAAAACTCCGGAGGGTGAAAAATGAAGCCATTTTACGAAGATGTCATCATTGCTGGTTTTGGTGGGCAGGGAGTTTTGTTTATTGGTGAATTGTTGGCGTATGCTGCGATGAAAGAGGGGCGAAACGTTACTTGGATTCCTTCTTATGGCCCTGAAA
>Ga0315308_1000509_pt1 | contig 21703 bp, 20 predicted proteins | sample TDP3_MG_FD_203078 | JGI IMG/M metagenome (GOLD analysis project Ga0315308, IMG submission 203078) | Freshwater sediment microbial communities from Lake Towuti, South Sulawesi, Indonesia - TDP3 | ecosystem: Environmental > Aquatic > Freshwater > Lake > Sediment | place: Indonesia: South Sulawesi... | reverse complement strand
TGAATAACGATATAAAAACGATCTTCATTGCTGTCTGCTCGTGTCAACTCTCGCCCGACATTGGACCACCGATTTTCGGCCAGGCATTCTCTCCCACCGCAGAGGCGCGGAGTTAAGGCTATTTCTTAGTCTCCTCTGCGTTTTCTGCGTCTTACCGGTGAGACGAGGCCCGCGGGCACTGAAACTGGCGCCAGTGACGAACAACCTACCACCGGGCGGCTGGGGGTGCGGCAGGTGTCAGCGATGAGTGGTATTCCAGGGTGCTCATGCTTCCCTCTCGTCAAGTTGGCACTTGTCCTCGCTGGGCCAGGCGACATGGGCGCGCAAGCGCCTGGCTCAACTGCCAGCGCTGGATCGAATGGGCCATAGCAGGTTCGAGCATCTTACGTTTCACGTCTCACGCGATTCAGCGTTTCTTGCCGCAGCAATGCTTGTACTTGCGCCCGCTGCCACAGGGACAGGGGTCGTTGCGCCCCACCTTTCGCTTGGAGTGGGTGCGCTGTTTGTGTTGGGTGGGTTGGCTACTGCCAGTTGTTTGCAGGACGGAAGGGGTCAGCACCGGCTGCACCGTCTTGGCCCGCCATTGCGTTTCCCGGGCGGCCTGCTGGTGCAGCCCTTCGTACGTCTTCAGAACGTCATACTCGTACAAAGCCGCCAGAGGCGGACGGGCATCAGGCTCGAACTCGGCCAGGTAATCCTCCAGACCACCCATAACGGCCTCATCTATTAACCCCCGTTTGTAGAGCGCGACGCCCTGGGGTTGGCTGACGGTATCCCGCAGGTTGGCCAGGGCAGAGGCGACCCAGGTCCAGATCTCCTGAAAGCGGATGCCAGGCGGCAGGGTGCCATCTTCCCTCAGCGGCGGCAATTGGGCCCGCAGCGCCTCCAGGATGCGCTCCCGCTCGCCCGGATGGTGCAACGCGATAGCGGAGAGCATCTCCGGGGCTGCGGCGCGGGCATAATCGTAGGCGCTGTCGTCGTTGAGCAGGTCTATGGCCATCTGGGTCGCCGCCGGTCCATACGCGGGTAGTTCGGTGTCGAACCACTCGATCAGGTTCTCCCTTTCCTCGTCGCGGAAGATCTCGGCGAAAATGGGCAGGGCGGCGGGCTCGCGGAAGGCGATGAGGACTAACCCGGCGTGGACCTCCCGGTACCATCGGGGGTCGTCGGGCTCCCAATCTTCATCCACGCCCCCGGCGAGCATCTCCAGCAGGCCCGGCGTCAGTTCCTCGCGCCGTTCCAGGCAGGCCCGGATCAGGTCCAGGTCGGGAGTGCGGCCGGCCTGTTCCAGTTCAGCCAGCAACTCCTCAGCAGAAAGGGAACGATAATCCACCACGGTTTCACCTCTTTCCAGGGATTCTACGTAATCTTTGGACTCACGCAGCCCCCCGTCCGTCAGGCTGTGTACAAGTTTGATGGCGTCAATTTTGCGGTCCTGGGCAAGCAGGGCACGCACCTGGGAAACAACCTGCGCGGGGAGATCCTGGCTACGGGGCGAGGACTGCGCCGGTCTGGACATCAAGTCCACGTAATCCCGCGCTTTTTGCACGTCCATTTCGGTCTGCGCCACGACCCATTCAACGGCTTCGTCCTTCATGTCCTGGGCCAACAGATCACGTACCTTGGGGGCAAGCAATGCCCAGTTGACGGGGTCATCCCTGATCAGTGCATCCACATAGTCCTTGGATTCGCGCAAGCCCCAGCCGGTCAGTTCCCATACCCGTTTGATGGCTTCAATGGGCCTTCCCTGCCGGATCAGCGCCCTGGCCTCCCGTTCCACCTCCGTCTCGTCCGCTGCGCTGGAAGTGGGCAACGCGGCCTTATCCAGGGCATCCACATAGTCTTTGGACTCCTTCAACCCCCAGCCCGTTGTCTTGCGCACCCGTTTAACCGCTTCAACCCTCCGGCCCTGGGCGAGCAGGGCACGCACCTGGTCTTCAAGTCCCACAAAATTCATCTCCTATATCTCCAATAATCCGAAATCCCACCCTCTGCTACTGTCGAGACATAAAACCTCTCCGTCATCGCCTTTTTCGCCGACGACTTTTCTTCTTTAGTAATTTTCCCCCACGCGGACAATGATCAGGATGTCGCAACCGAGCAGCGACCTCGACGGCGACCGGTACACAAACCCCTGGCGACAGCAACCCCTTTGAAAATTCTAACCGAAACTGGAGAACCTCACTGCCGTCTCGGACCGTCACCATGTCAAAAGACATTGCTTCCAGTCGCCGCCCACGCATATCCCGGCGGGACCACTCCAGATCTTTGTACTCTAACGGGGTACCACAGCAAAAGCACAGCATCGGCAACTCGTGCCCATTTTCAAAAACGTAGTAAACCGTTTTTCCCCGCTGAATCAGATCAACAACTCGTTGCTGCCCAATGCAGCGGTCAAGATATTCGGCGACACATTCCCAACGACCGTTGATTTGCAGCATTGGGAATCCATCCCGCTTACAGAGTTGATAGGTATCCTTCACCATAGGGCTTTCACCTCGATCTCTCTCGTCGTAGAGAATGGCTGAGTCATTTGGCTGTCAACCCCAACGTATTGACCAGAATGCCGGGCTGCGGTTGCTGGCTCAGGTAGATCAGCAGCCCTTGCATGGGGTCGCCATAGGGAGTGGAGAGGTCGCTATCTATGCGCAGCTTGAAGAAACGCGGCACCTCGGTGACGACAAACTGACCATCGGCATCGGACTCGACCTGTTTGCCCCGCTCAAAGCGGAGCCGATAGCTGAAGATGGGCCGGCTGGCATAATAGACCAACATCGCTACGTCCCGCGTGTTCTCCTCATTGATCATGCGCAAGAGCAGCTTGACCATGCCGATCAGGTCCAGGATGTCCTCCTCGTGCGTGATGTGGGCCACCCGGAAAGGGCCGCCGGCGTAAGCGGTGGCGTTGCGGGGGTTCTCCGTGTCTTCCAGCAAAAAGCCCACTTTGCCATCCCAGGTGAGTGTCAGGCCACCGTTGCGATGGACCTCTGGCCGCTTCATGCGGGCCTTGACCATGGGCGCCATGACACGCACTTGCTGGCTCGCAGGTGGCAAAGGCGGCTCGACCGGTTCTGGTCCCTGGCCGACCTCGTGCAGGCGCTGTTGGGCCAGGTAATAACCGGGGTCTATCTTCAGGGCGCGCCGCCACCGAGCCACCGCCTCATCCCGTCGGCCCAACTGTTCGCAGGCCAGGCCCAACTGATGCAGCGTAGCCAGATCCCTGGGCTCCCGGCGCAAAGCACGTTCCAGCCAGGGGATGGCCTGCCCCGGTTCGCCCAGTTGCAGGTAGGTGTGACCGATATTGTAAAGCGTCAGCGCGTGGTTGGGGTTGCGGGAGTGGGCGGCCTGAAAGGCCTCCAGCGCCTCCTGGTAGCGGCCTTGCTCCACGCAGACGACGCCCAGGTCAAAATGGCCCTCGGGGCGATCAGGGTCAGCGGCTATCATACGTCTGGCCTTGCGCTCCACTACGTTTAAGTCGCCCAACTCCACGTCGTGCTCAATCTGTTCCTGGAGGTGGCCTACCAGATAGCTACCGGCGGAGATTTCGCCGCGTTGGGCACGACGGAGCTGGCGGATGGCCTTTCGAGTTTCACGTTGGCGGGCCAGCCTGGGCCAGCGGCGGGCAAAAAGCTCGAAAGTGGCGATAGCTTCCGACATACGGGTTGCGCAGGCATAGATCACACCCCGGCTTTGGATGATGTCTGGGTCGTCGGGGGCATAGCGTTCGGCTTCGTCCAACGCAGCCAGGGCTTCGTCGTAGCGTTCCAGCGCCAGGTAGCAGGCGCTCAGGTTCTGATAGGCTCGCTGGCGATCTTCTGGCCTGTTGGCCATTTCCAGGAAACGCTGCAAGGCCACGATGGCCTCTTCCCACCGTTCGTCGCCCATGGCCGCCAGGCCGTGCAGCCAGGGGATGGTGAGATTAGAGGCCCGGTCGGGCGGTCTGATGAGTTGGGGTTCGCGATCATGTTTCTTCTTTTTGTCTTTCCTTCTCATCATCAATTTCCCCGGCAATCAGCGGAAAACTCGACTTGTGTCCATAGCCCCGCTTCTTTCCAGCCACCAGCGGCCCACGTCCTGGAAACACTGAGCACGCTGAACTCTGCTGAACCTGCTGAGGGCACTTCCCCTCAGCGTCATCAGTGGCCTCTACACATCATACCGCTTGCGCAGGTAGTTTCGCCAGCCCAGGTCAATCCCTTCAACCGCATTCACACGCGCCATGAACTGCTCCACCGTCCAGTGGCGCATCGGCGGCACACCCTTCAGCACAGCGTTCCACGCTCCAACGATGCCCTCTCCCTCGCTGTCAACCAGAGAGCGGAGCTGTGTCGGAACCTTGTGCAGTTCAGTGTTCCTGGCAAAGCTGATGGATACCACCTCAACCTCGTCGGCCTCGTCCGTCTGCCGGAGGTAAGCAGCCAGGAGGAACTGACGCATCAGTTGATAGAACGGCCCTTGGAAGGGGCAGCCTTGCACACTCGCGAAGGCAGAGAGCGAGATACCTGCCGCCTCCATATGTTCCCAATAATGCCGTGACCTTTGGTCGCCGCCCGTCGTCAGCAAACAAGACCGAGCAGGATCCCTATCTCTCGCCACGTCGAGTGACCGACATCTGGTCTCAAAGGCACTACATTCACCGAAGTTGTGCTCGGTGTATTTCCACTCGATTAGCGTGATATGCTTCCGCTTGCTCTTGCCGGTCCAGAAAATGGCTGCATCAATGCTGGTGCGATTCTGTCCTCGCTTTCCCCCGCTCGGCTCGCCCAGCCACTGCGTGACCTCCAGGGGCCCCGTGTATTCAAACTCGATCCCCATCACCTCTCGCAGACCTGGTAGGAAAGACTTTAACACAGATTTGGCTAGATCAAAGTTCCGACGGAGTGGAAAGAGAAAGTTCAGGCATGCAACCTGGGAGCTCTTCAAGTTCAACGCTTCGGAATGGAAAGCAATGTCCTCTTCAGCCAAGTAGGACAAGATCGCGTCGGCTAGGGGTTCGTAGAAGGCCAGCCGCTCGTGACCGGCGGGCAGGATGTGTGGGTAGGTGTGGGTTGGATGTTTGCTTGCACTGCCATCGCCGAGGTGGGGCCATCGCTGGCGCTTGAAGGCGACCTGCCGAAAGATCTCCTGTTGCTCGAAAGCGTTCTGCCGGTAAAACCAGGCAGCATCTCCGCCTTCCTCGCCGGGGAGCACGTGACGTTTGATAGTAGCTGGAACCATAGTTTTCACCTCCGCTGGATTAGACCACGTAATACCGTTTACTAAGAGCCTATACATCACGATGGCCTAATGTCGGCTATTTACTGGTCATCCATCCTACCCTGGTGCGTGCCGCCCACTCCGCCAGACCGCCAGTGAATAAAGCAGAAGCGACGAACACCCGCCAGTGAGCGGTCACGGCGCTACACGACGCGCACGCCGGTCCGTTGGATCTCATTGACCAAGGGATCATTGGCGTTGAAATCCTGCGGCGTGAAAGGGTGCGGCTCGATCCGGTCGTCAATCTGGGCCGCCAGGCGCATCAGCGCCACTCGCTCCTGGAACAGGTCAGCCGAGAAATCCGGCGATACCACAGCCACATCAATGTCACTCCATTCCGTGGCCGTCCCCTCGACCTGGGACCCATAAAGGTAGGCTGCTTCAACCCGCTGCCGCTGCTGCACGGCCGCCAGAAACCGCTTCAGGATCTCTTTTATGCTATCAGGGCTCTCAGCCATTGGAACGTCTCCTTGATCGTTGTCATCTGACGGCTGGTAAATTCTGCCGTGCACTTTTGACGAAAGGCCCGTTTCATATCCGGGTACCTGGCCTCAATGTTGAAAGCGGTGATAGTAATCAGCGCTTCCGTCTGTATCTCGTCTGGCTCTATCCCAGCGGCCCGGGCTAACCGGAGCAGGTTGTGGACTGGAGGAGCGTGCTGCCCCATCCTGCTCGTGTAGAGTGCCTTCAACACTTTTTCGACTGCCAGGTGGCCAAAAAACAAAGCGTAGGAATAGTCGGCCTTTTCCACCAAATGGTCAGCCACTTGGAGCGCCTCGTCTGCCTCCGTGAGCCAGTAGGCCACTACCTGCTCGACGTCAAATTCGGGCTGTTCTATGCTCATGTCTACCCCCTACGTACCCCACAAACTCTGCAAAACGCGGCCAGGCGCAACGCAACGACCCTGGCCAACTGCGGATTCGTGTTCACCATCTACCCTCCTTATCTGTTCGGCGCTAATGGTCATCTTCGATATCCACCATTGGCAGGTATCTGCCCTGGTCATCCTCTTCCCACTGGACCATCAAACGGAACCGGTTGTTGAGACGCTCAGCCGCTCTGCTCCAGCACCTCCAGGAACTGCGCCGCAGACAAGACCGGGATCCGCCCCACCTGCCCCAGCGCCAACAGATCGCGGTCGCCGCTGATGATCACATCGGCCTGGCCGACGACGGCACAGGCGATCACCTGGTCGTCGTCTGGGTCGCGGCAGATACGGGGGATCGTTTCGGGCAAATCCACCACCTCGGCCAGGGCCATGAGCAAAGCGACGAATCGCGTGCGCTCCGCATCAGAATAATACCGCTGCAACTTGGGATAGCGCAGCACACGATCGAGTTCCTCCAACAGCCCCGGCGCTGTCACCAGCACAAAATCCTCCCGGGCCAGATGCTGATCAATCAGCGTGGCGATGGGTAGGCGGTGGGTCAGCAGGTAACTGACCAGCAGGTTGGTGTCAAAAACGGCGCGGATCACGAGGCCCGAGTCTCCCGGATCGCTTCCGTTATCAACGCGCCGGCCTCATCCTCCGGCAGTGCGGCCCGTGCGCTGACCTCCTGGGCGATGGCCCGCAGCTCGGCCAGCCACGCTGTGCGCTCCCGCTGGCGGGCCTGCCACGCCCGATATGCTTCAAATTCCTCGTAGGGGATGAGCACGGCCTGCGGCGTGTCGTAGGTGCGCACGATGATCGGCTCCTGCTCCCTCCGCACCTGGTCCAATACCTCTCGCACCCGCCGCCGCAAGTCGGTCGCTTGGATAGATATAGCCATGGTCCACCTCCCATACTTCGACTATGCTCAGTACAGGTATAGCACAATATGTGTCAGATTCTTGTGCTATTGTACCACATGCCGCGCTCGCTGTCCAGATCGCTGGATGGGGGCGCGACTTATCCGCACCCGCCCGCTGAGCAGGCCGTGCGGCAGCCCGGCCTTGAGCAGCCGGAGCTTGTCGCAGATCGTTCTGCCAGCCCAGGTCAATCCCTTCAACTATTCACAGCCTTCCCCTTGAACTGGCTCATGTACAAATGGTGATAGAACCCGCCCTGGGCCAGCAGTTCCTCGTGGCTGCCGCGCTCGATGATGCGACCCTCGTTGATGACGAGAACCTGGTCGGCGTCGCGGATGGTGCTCAAGCGGTGCGCGATGACGAAGCTGGTGCGACCTTCCATCAGCCGCAGCAGCGCTTCCTGGATGCGGACCTCGGTGCGGGTGTCCACGCTGCTGGTGGCCTCGTCCAGGATGAGGATGCGCGGGTCGGACAGGACGGCGCGGGCGATGGCCAGCAACTGGCGCTGCCCCTGGCTCAGGTTGCTGCCGCGCTCCGACAGTGGGGTCTGGTAGCCCTGGGGCAGCCGGCGGATAAACTGGTCGGCGTTGGCCAGCCTGGCCGCGGCGATACACTCTTCGTTGGTCGCATCGAGCCGGCCATAGCGGATGTTCTCCATCACCGTCTCCGAGAAGAGGAACGTGTCTTGCAGCACGATGCCCAGTTGTTGGCGTAAACTATCCTGCTTGGCCTGGCGGATGTCCCGACCATCAATGCGGATGGCACCCCCCTGGATGTCGTAGAAGCGCGAGAGCACGTTGACCATGGTCGTTTTGCCCGCGCCCGTCGGCCCGACCAGGGCGATGGTCTGTCCGGGCTGCGCCTCCAGGCTCATATCCTTGAGAACGGGCACGCCGGGCAGGTAGCTGAAGTCAACGCGATCAAAGACGACCTCGCCGGCGATGTCGTCAAGCGCGACGGCATCCGGCGCGTCAACGAGTTCTGGCTGCTGGTCAATGATCTCGAAGATGCGCTCCGCGCCGGCTAACGCGGCCTGGATGACATTGTAGAGGTTGCTCATCTGGCGCAGCGGGTCGGCCAGGCGGCGCGAATACGTGACAAAAGTGGCGATGACGCCGACGCTAACCAGCCCATGCAGGGCCAGCCAGCCGCCCAGGCCGGCAACCACGGCAATGTTCGCGTTGCTCAACGTGCCCATCAACGGTGGAATCAACATCGGGAAGACCTGCGCCCGGATGCCCGCCTCACGCACGGCCAGGTTGGCCTCGTCAAAGGCGGCGATGGCGGCCACTTCCTGCCCAAACGCCTGCACGATCCGCTCGCCGCTGAGCGTCTCCTCCATCAGGCCGTTCAAGCGGCCCAACTGCATCTGCAATCGGCGGAAGCCCTGGCGGGTGCGCTTGGCGACACTCGCCGTCAGCCAGAGCATCAGCGGAAAGACGGTCATCGTGCCCAGGGCCAGCCAGAGGTTGAGCGCAAACATCACCCCGACGATAGCGACCATCGTGAGCAGGCTGGCGATCATCTGGGTCACGTTCTGGGAGAGCGCCTGGTTGATGGCATCTATGTCATTGGTGAGACGGCTCATCAACTCTCCCTGGGGCTGCCGATCGAAGAAACTGAGCGAGAGCGTCTGCAAGTGCTCGAAGAGGTCGCGGCGCAGCGCCCGCAGCGCTTTCTGGGCGACCGTCGCCATGAGGTAATCCTGGCCGGTCTGGGCCAGCCAGTTGACCAGGTATAGGCCGACCATCAGCAAGGCGATGCGCAGCAGTCCCGGCACGTCGCCGGACGTAATGAACCGGTCAATGGCGACGCCGATGAGGTAGGGGCCTGAGACCCCCAGCGCGGTGCTCAATAGCGTGAGGGCCAGAATCACCGCGAGCGTCCAGGTGTAGGGTCGCAGGTAGGCCACCAGCCGGGCCAGTGCCCCGCGCACGTCGCGCGCCTTTTCGATTTTCACACTGCCGGCAAAAGCCGGTCCCCGGGCTATCAAGTGCATCGGGGGCGGCGATTGGGGTGTGCTAGCCATTGTGTGAATCTCCGTTCCCCAGTTGCGACTGGTAGATTTCCCGGTAGATGGGGCTGGATGCCATCAGCTCCGTGTGCGTGCCCTCGGCGACGATTTGCCCGCGGTCCAGCACCACGATCTTGTCGGCATTGAGCACCGTGCTGATGCGCTGCGCGATGACAAAGCGGGTGCGGCCGTTCATCACCTGCTCCAGTGCGGCCTCGATTTTGGCCTCCGTCTCCACGTCCACGGCACTGGTGCTATCGTCCAGGATGAGGACGCACGGCTGCACCAGCAGCGCGCGGGCAATGGCGATCCGTTGCTTCTGGCCGCCGGAGAGATTCACCCCCCGCTGGCCGACGAGCGTATCGTAACCCTGGGGCAGGGCCATGATAAAGTCGTGGGCCTGGGCGGCCTGTGCCGCGGCAATGACCTCCGCGTCCGTCGCGTCGGGACGGCCGTAGCGGATGTTGTCGCGGATGGTGCCGCTGAACAACACTGTGTCCTGCAGCGCGACGCCCATCTGCACCCGCAGCGACTCCATCGTCATATCGCGCACGTCAACGCCGTCCATCGTCACCCGGCCCTCTGTCGCATCGTAGAAGCGCGGGATGAGGTGGACCAGGCTGGATTTGCCCGCGCCGGTCGCACCCAGGATCGCCACGGTCTGGCCGGCCTCGGCCACCAGGTTGATGCCTCTGAGCACCGACTCCTGGCAGTCGCTGTTGTAGCTGAAGCACACGTTCTCGAACGCCACCCGGCCGGTCACGTCGGGTACAGCGCGCGCCTGCGGACGCTCCTGCACCTCGGCGACGCTGTCGAGCACCTCCAGGATGCGCCCGGCCGAGGCCTGCGCAGCGGAGAGCGGCCCGACCATCATGGACAGCATGAGCAGCGGAAACATGGTGAATTGCAGGTAGTTCACGGAGGCCACGATCTCGCCCATCGTGAGGCCGCCGCCGATGACCATCCGCCCGCCAAACCAGACGAGGGCGGTCATCCCCAGGTTGAGGAGGAGCGTCAGGGTCGGGTTCAGCCCAGCCAGGAGTTGCATTACTTGCGTGCTCTGGGCCGTCAGAGCGGTGTTGGCCTGCTCGAAGCGCGCGTTTTCGTGGTCGGCACGCACGAACGCCTTGACCACGCGCACGCCGGCCAGGTTTTCCTGCAGGACAGTGTTCAACTTGTCTAATTTGCGTTGCACGCGCCGGAAGAGCGGCTGCGTCCTGGCCGTGAAGAACCAGACGACAGTCATCATCGTCGGCAGCAGCACGAGCATCATCAACGCCAGCCGCCAACTGAGCACGGTTAACATGAACACGCTGCCCAACAACAGCAGCGGCGCGCGGGTGAGGATGCGCAGCGAGAGCATCACAATCGTCTGTACCTGGTTCACGTCGCTCGTCAGCCGCACCAGCAGTTGGCCGGTCTGGAGGCGGTCGAGGTTGCCGAAGGAAAGCGTCTGGACCTTCCGAAAGAGCGCGCTGCGCACGTCGGTGGCGAAGCGATAGGCGACCTGCACCGCCAGTAGTGTGTTCCCAATCGCCAGCAGTGTGTCAACAATGGAGGCTCCGATCATAATCAGTGACGTGTTCAGCACCACCGCCATGTCTCTCTTGGCCACTCCTTCATCAATCGTGCGCTGGACTAAGCGCGGAATGATCAGGTCTATTGCCACCACGCTGATCAACATCAACAACGCCAGGGCGCTGGCCTTGCGGTAAGGTTTGAGAAAACGGGTTATGCGTTGCACGGATTATCTACTCCCAACCCCAATCCGGATACTGCTCCGGCGCTTCGCCGACCGACTCCACGATCCGGGGATAGTCCCCTTTCGGTGCATCGGGATTGATGGCCTGCACGCGCACCTTGAAGCGCCACTCGTCGCCGTAGTCAAAGAGATACATGAACTCCTGCCCTGGCTTCAGGTTCAGTTCCTCAAGCGTCGTAGTCTGGACGTTGCCAGGCCCTGATGCGGCCTCCTTGGCGAGAAACTCTTTCCAAAACGCATTCATCTCCGCTTGCATCTCTTCGAGCGTCATACCCGTGCCGCCAAAAAGCGCGCGCAGGGCCTTTTCGCGCTGCTCAGGGGTGGGCCTGGGCCACTCCTCCTCTTCGTCATACATCGGCTCTCCATAGGGGGTGTAGCCTTCGGGCAGGCAATACTCGGTGCTCCCATCCCACGCCTTGCCGCTCATAAAGAAGGAGTAGAGATGGTCGGCATCCCATTCGTAGGCATCCTGAATGGCAAAGTGCAGGTCCTCCAGTGTTTGATCGGCGCGCATCTCGATCTTGCGCCACACCCGGCCGGTGCCGGGCAGACTTACGTGGAATGTGTAGGTTTTCATACCCTTTCTCCTGGAAAAAATTAACTTCTATGTCCTAGAACCGCTGAGTGTACTGAACTCCGCTGAGCACGCTGAGGACATCACCCTTCAGCGCCGTCAGCGCCCCTCAGCGACCTCCGATTCTAACCTACGGCCACCAACGGCCCAAGTCCTGCTGGATGGCATTATACTACCCAATACCTTTTGTGGCAAGTCGCTAAGCTCCAACTCTGGATGTCGGCACTCGGATCCGGCTCCAAAAGGGAAAACAAGCAGCCGTCTGATAGCAGACGATCCTATCAGACTTGACAACCTGCCGGATTAAAAATATAATATATATTGCATTTTGTAAGGGGGTCTGATATGCGCACTGCGATGTTCATCACTACCGTGCTACGACTCCGTGATAACAGCAGGGATCTGCTGCCTTGTCGCAGTGCGCCTTTCGGAAGCTGATATAACGTCACCTTAAGCCATGGGCGACTGCGACGCCCACGGCTGTTTTTTGATCCTGGTATCTCTTTGCAAGGCCGTGGACAGTTTTCACGGCCTTTTCGTCTGTAAGGTTTTCAAGCGTAGGTAGATGACCCACCTGATCCAGGCGCTGCTGTTGCTGATCTCCGGCGTCTACTTCCCCATCTCCGTGCTGACGGAATGGATGCAGCCTCTGGCGCGCATCTCCCCTGCCATCTATGTGTTGGAGGGCATGCGGGCCGCGCTGCTGGACGGGGCCGGCACTGGCGCGTTGCTCGGCCACCTGGGCCGCTTGGCGCTCATTGGCGCGGTCGCGATCCCAGTGGGACTGGCCATCTTCCGTCAGGCGGAGAAATACGCCAAGCGCACCGGAAAACTGAAACGTAGTGGATAGAGAGGGGGAATGGCGAATGAACCCGACGCTCATCGTTGACGCCGACGATACACTGTGGGAGAACAACATCTACTACGAGCAGTGCATCGCTGCTTTTGCGGAACTCATGGTGGCTCAGGGCTTTGGGCGAGAGGAGGCGGAGCGCATCGCGGATGCAGTGGAGCGGGAGCGCATCCCCCAGGTGGGTTACGCGCCGGAGGAGTTTGCCCGCAGCCTGGTTATCGCCTACCAACGTTTGTGCGAGAGCCACGACCGACCCATCGAGGACGAGGTATCGGATGCCGTGTGGGAGATTGGGCAAGCGGTGATAGAGTACCCCATCGTGCTGCTCGACGGCGTAGCAGAGACCCTGGCCCGACTAAGCGGCCATTGCCGTCTGCTCCTGCTGACCAAAGGGGATCGGGAGGCGCAGGAGAGCAAGCTGGCGCGGTCGGGCCTGGGCCATCTCTTCGACGGGGTGCACATCGTGCCGGAGAAGGACGCCGAGGTGATTCGTGGCCTGGTAGCCGAATACGGGCTGCAACCGGAGCAGACCTGGATGGTCGGAAATAGCCCCCGGTCCGACATCAACCCGGCGCTGGAAGCGGGCATCGGCGCTATTTACGTCCCGCATCCGAATACCTGGAAGCTGGAGCATGAAGAGATTGCAGACCCGGAGCGGATGATCACCCTGAACCGTTTCAAGGAACTGGCTGCGTTGTTTGCCAATATCGAAGGGGGGCAGAAGGCATGAGCTGCGCCAGTGGCTGCAGGACCTGGGCGTGCCCGTCCCCACCCCTGTCCTGACCCCTCCGCCCGACGTCCGCGCCGTCATCTTTGACTGGGGCGGCGTGATGGAGGCGTTACCAGACGAGGCGCGCTTTGCCGAGTGGGAGCAACGGCTGGCGCTGGAACCCGATACGCTGCGGGGGATACTGTGGGGGGAAGTGTGGCAACAACTGTCCGTTGGCGCCATCAACAACGACGACTACATACAACACATCGCCGACCGGCTGGGCCTCCCCGACACGAGGGCAGCGGGTCGTTTCGTCGAGGAATTCTACGCCAGCGATCGGTTCAACCTGGAGGTGGTCGCCGCCGCGCGTGCCTTGCGGGACCGCTACAAAATCGCTCTGCTGACCAACGCCCCTCCCGGCCAGGACAATCTGATTCGCGAGCGATTTGGGCTCGACGTCTACTTCAAGTTCGATGTCTACGTCAACTCCCTACGTCGGCCTGCGCAAGCCCGATCCGGCCATCTTCCACCTGGCGCTGGACCAACTGGGTGTTGCGCCGCAGCAAGCGGTCTTTCTGGACGACAGCCTGCGCAACGTTGATTCCGCCCGTGAGTTGGGTATCCACACCATCCAGTTCGTGGATCCGGCTACGTCGCTGGCAGAGTTGGAGACGCTGCTGGGGCATCCGATTGGGTAACAACATCAAATCCCAATTCTTGTGGAGGTTTGTTCACTTTTACGTTTGAGAGCTTGCAGCGCGGCCTTCACCCGCTGCCAGTGGGCGCGCACCTGCCTGGCCTGCTCCCGGTCGAAGGCGCGGCGGCTGTAACGTGCCTCCACAAAGGCCTGGGTGAGTAGGTCCATCTCCTGCTGCGCCCGGGGCAGGTGGGGGCCCAGGGTCCCCCTGTATTCGTAGGGCGTCTGAGCGCGCTGGCGGGGGAGGCCCAGGTGACCTGCGCGCCGCAGGACGCTCAGGTAGTAGTAAAGGATGCGCTCGCGGGGCGACAGCGCGCCCAGCCGGAAGAAGTGGAAAGGCGCTTCCGACGGACCCCGGCGCGCCAGCCGCAGCGACAACCGGCGCGGGATGCGCTCGCGGGCGGCCTCTGCCAACCCGACCAGGCGGCGCCAGAGGGCGATCAGAAAACCGCGCAGAGCGCGGATAGGCCCCAGCGAGGTTAAGGCTTGCAACAGTTCGGGACGGTCGCGCAGATAACTGCGGATCACGTAGAAAACCATCCCCAACGCGGCAGCCCAGAAGAGAAGCGATCGCAGTATCTCGAACCAAGCGCCGCCAGACCCACCGGGCTCCTGTTGGGGAGGTTGAAGCGGTGGAAGGCTAGGCTGGGGTGGGGTAGGGCGCTTGCGGCCAAACAACATAGCCAACGGCGCTAACAGGAGGCCGAAGATGAACGAGAAGATCATGCCAATCAGCATAACGATGTATGTGAGAATATATATAATCGTGGCGACCGCATCCAACAGGCCCACCGTGTACCCGGTGGGGAGCAGGAAAGCCAGGAGCGCTACCAGGCCGATGAAGGCCAGGCTGTAGCGTACCCAGCGACCGGCCAGCTCGTCGGCTACCTTGATCCCCTGTGTCTGCCACCGTTTGAGCAGTGTGGCGAACTGCACCTGTCCCAGCATCACCAGCCCCAGCAGGAAGTAGACCAGCACATTCAGCACCAGACCCGGCACCGGGGGGCGGTTCAGGTTCAACAGGGCAGCGATCCCAATCCGGGTGATCCCGGCAGCGATCAGCAGCACCGCCCCGCCCCAAAAGAAACGAGCGGTGAGGCTTTCTATGGGGGAGACGTAGTAGCGACTGGGTTCAGAAGGTTCACTGATTCGTTCCAGGTCACGTACTGTCTGGGTGGAAGCCCACCAGGAGAGAAGGGCCAGGACGAAAGCGGCCGTCGTCTCGGGGTCAATGACGTTGAGTGGTTGGCGCGGCCAGGTCTGGATATCCGCCAGCACATCGGCCCATCTGTCGCCTACATAACTACCGATCTTGAGTAGAATGAAGAACATCGCAATCTCGACTGCCCGGAAGCGCAGGGCGTCGGTGCCTCGCAGCGACCTGGCCCGGATCAGTCGGTACGAATAATTGGCCTCCAATGCCGCCAGCACACAACCCACGATGAGGGTAGTCCCGTTCCAGGCGGGGAAGAACAGGTGCACCAATTCCACCAGCGACAGGGCGACACAACCAAACATCCCCCCGATCACCAGCGGGCGGAACAGGTTCTCCAGCCCCGAATTGCGGTTCATCGCCATGCCTCCAGGTCTTGCTCTTTCCATATCCGGTGGATCGGCACACCCAGCAGATCGCCCCGCTTTTGCAATTCGGTCAACGGACAGGCCGACTGGACCAGAATCAGGGCCACGGCGAACCCGGCCCGCCGCAAATAGACCAGGGTGTCGAACAGCGCTTCGCTCTCGCGACCGGTGATGGCCGCCAGCGTGGCTCCCCACGAGAGGTTCACGCTCTCGCGGCGCAGCAGATCCACGAACGGCGCCGCCGACGTGATCTGCACCCGAGCTAGCACCTCCAGCAGGCTCATCAGATGGGCGCGCTCCGGGCGTGGAGGCAGGAAGAATCGCACCCGATTGTCTAACAGCGGATCCCACGCTTCAGTGGTCAAACCGACCGGCAGTCCCTCCCTGACGACGATGTGGTTAGCGATGGAGGCGGCGACGACGATGGCCAGTTCGGTGGCGGTGTATCGCTGACGACGCTCATAATCCTCCTGATTCAGGTCAAGACAGATGAGGGTTTCGCGGGCGATGGCTGGCTGGTATTGCTTCACCAGTAACCGGCCGGCGCTGGCCGTGGCCGTCCAGTGAATGCGACGGGGGGAGTCGCCTCGCTGATAGTCGCGCACGCCCATCACCCGGGCTGGGTCTTCGAACAGGGGCGAGCGTGCGGGCAGCGCCACCTGTGGGGAGCGCGTGGGCAGGCCCAACTGCTGGAGGGGGACCACCCGGGGGTAGACGATGACGTGATCTGGTGCCGCCTGCACCTGTCTTGGGCGCACAATCCCCAGCAAATCGCCGGTTTGTATCGTCAGCGGGCCGACGGGGTAGTAGCCCCGCCGGCGGCAGTGGAGCGTGTAGTGGAAGTGCCATCGCTCGCGCGGGCCCAGGCTGACCGCTTCGCGATAGAAGGGAGGCACGGCGAGTTCTACTCGCAGCGATTCGTGCACCTCCAGCCAGGGGATGGGCAGCCAGCCGACGTTGTGCACCGTCAGATCCACTGTCACGCGGTCGCCAGGGAAAGCGCGGTCTGTAAAGTGCCGTTGGACACGCAGACGGTCCACCGTGCGCCGTGTCCAGAGGCGCGACAACAGATAAACGGCGAAGAAGAGATAGACAATGGTGAAGAAAAAGTCCACGCGCAGGAGGGCGGCAATGGCGAAGAGGATCAGCAAAAAGGGCACAAAATTTCGCATTACGTTTCACGTTCCACGCTTCAGTTCCCCGATGTCCAGCTCGGTGTGTTCCAGGATCTCGGCCAGGATCGTCTCGGCGGTGCGCCCACGCAACTGGCTCTCCGGTTTGACGAGCAGCCGATGGGCCAGGGTGAGAGGGACCAACGCCTTAACGTCGTCGGGGACAACATAATCGCGGTCGCGCAGCGCGGCCAACACCTGGGCGGTCTTGTAGAGGGCCAGCGATCCGCGCGGACTGGCCCCCAGCGCCACGTCAGGGTGGGAGCGGGTGGCCCGCACCAGAGCCAGGATGTACCGCTCCAGTGACTCGTCCACGTGCACGTCAGTGACGAGGTCGTGCAGGTTCAGCAACTCAGCCCCATCCACCACCTGCCCCACGGTCTCTATCGGATGCTGCTTTCTAAGGTTGCGCAGCATTTTGACTTCGTCGTCTGCCTCGGGGTAACCCAGCGACAATCGCATGAGGAAACGGTCGAGTTGAGCCTCGGGCAGAGGGAAGGTGCCCTCGTATTCGATGGGGTTCTGCGTGGCCAGCACCAGAAACGGCGCGGGCAGCGGACGGGTGACGCCATCTAAGGTGACCTGTTGTTCCTGCATAGCCTCCAGCAGCGCGGCCTGGGTGCGGGGCGTGGCCCGGTTGATCTCGTCGGCCAACAGGATGTTGACAAAGACCGGGCCGGGCCGGAACTCGAAGGCGTTGATCTGCTGGTTGAACACATTCACGCCAGTGATGTCGTTGGGCAGCAGGTCGGGCGTGCACTGCAACCTCTTGAAGCTGATCCCCAGGCTAACGGCGATGGCCCGGGCTAGCATGGTCTTGCCGGTGCCGGGCACATCCTCGATGAGCACGTGTCCCTGGCAGAGCAAGGCTACCATCAGCAACTCGATCTGCGGTCGCTTGCCGACGATGACGGTTTCGACGTTGCGGATGACACTGTCGGTGAATTGGGTGATGGGAGTCACGGTAATCTCCTTTTCTCCTTTCCAGTCAGCCACGTCCAAACCCGGATTCCACTCGCGGGCCGTCCACTCCCAGACGCTACCCGCCGCTGGCCTGCCGCCCTCTCGCCCCCTATGTAAACCCCGTCTCGGGGCGGGATGAATAGGAGAGGTTATGTCAACATCCTCTCGAAAACCCAGAGGGTCACATGATGGACTCATTTTACCACTCTTGCGCCGGTTTGTCACCTGGGAGAGGGATAACCTACAGAACTTGAGGCCCACTATAACAGTTCCAGCACGCCGTCGGTCAGGAAGTAAAAAGCAACGCCGGACGCCAGGGTGCTGTAGCGTCGGAGCCACAGCACTGGCACCTGCCGGTCGTTCCCAAAGACGAGAAACGTGACCTGCGCGCCGGTCTTTTCCAGCAGCCAGACGTCTTCTGCAATGACAGAGAACTTGGTGATTGCTCATTACCGTCCGAGCCAGTTCCTCGTTCGTCCTGCCCATATCTCCCTGCCCGTCATCGCCTCAGACGCGGCATCGCCAGCGCCGACGGCGTCTGCGACAGCCCGCCGAGTGCAGTACACTTGAGTTCGCGTGGCAACATCCGGCCCACGGCATACACGGCATCAACCGTCTCGTCCAGCGGGATCGGATTGACGTACCCGCCCAGGATGAGATCTGCGCAGACAAACGCCGCAGCCGCCGCCACCGCGTTGCGCGTGTGACAAGGGATCTCGACGATGCCCTGGACAGGGTCACAAATCAAACCCATCGTGTTCTGGAAAGCGATCGCCGCCGCGTCGGCCGCCTGGCGCGCGCTGCCACCCGCCGCCTCCACCACGGCAGCAGCGGCCATGGCCCCCGAAGCAGCGATCTCCACCTGGCATCCCGCCACCTCGGCCGCAAACGTGGCCCGCATCGCCAAGACCAGCCCCACCGCTGCTGCCGCCAACATCGCCAGTGCCGCCCGCTCCTGGCTCAAGCCCTTCTCTTCAACCAGCGTCACCAGTACGCCAGGGATCACCCCCGCCGAGCCAGCCGTCGGCGCCGCGCACACCACTCCCATGCCGCCGTTGATGTGCATCACCGCCATCGCCCGGGCCGCGGCGCGGGTGTGGATGCCCCCTATCGCCACCCGACCCTCCGCCTCCGCCTGGTAGACCTGGCGGGCGCTCGGCCGGAGCAGTTGCATCGGCGGCAGGTCCTCCTCCAACCCGCGATGTACGGCTGCCCGCATCACCTCAAAGCGACGGACCATCTCGCCCAGCACTTCGTCTTCCAACAGCCCCAGAAGGGCCGACTCGTAGGCCAGCGCGATCTGCCCCAGCGAGCAACCGCGTTCCACCGCCAGAGCGACCATTTCGGCAGCATTGAAAAAAAGGGGTTCCCCGCGCAGCACAAAGAACAGCGGGGGCGCCGTCCAAATACGGTGCACGCCCGTCAGCGCCTCCACCTCAGTCCGGATGCCGGCCTCCAGCGGCGACCCGCGCCGGACGTGTAACAGCACTTGGTCACCCCACGCCCGGCGCACTGGCTGGCCAATGGCCTGTCCATCCTGCGTCAAGAGTCCGCGCACAGCCGACTCAACACTCCCTTCCAACACCACCAGCACTTCGTGCGCGTCGCCAGTCAATCGCACCGGCCAGCCTTCCACCTGCGTGAAGACCACCGCGCCACCGCCGACGGACTGCGCCACGGCGCGCAACCGCCGTCCACCCCGCGAGGTCATCCGAATCTCGACGGTGTTGGGGTGATCGGCTTCGGGCAATCGCTCAATGACGAAGGCTATCTGGAGGCCTTGCTCGGCGGCCAGGTCAAGGGCCTCGGGAAACCGTTCGTCAGTGATGGACCAACCCATGACCCCAGCGGCGAAGCCGAGGTCGCTGCCCTGCTGGCGATACACCTCCGCGAAGGAGCCGTCTGGGTCGAAAGCGAACGTGACCGACGCCAGCTCTTCGCCCAACAAAGCACGGGCCAACGTGCCAATGTAGAACGGTCCAGCCGTGTGCGAGCTAGACGGCCCGCGCATGACGGGACCGAGCACGTCGTTCAAGATGCTGATAGGCTTCATACGTCCTCCTCTTTCCGCCCCGCCATCCCACCAGCGCGTCCTGCGCCGGAGGTGCTCCTTCGCCTACCCGCCGACATAAAAGATGCGATAGATCACTCCCATCATATCTCAAGAAACATCAACCAATGGAGATATCCGGGCGATGGCTTTCTCCACGAACTGACCATATTCGATCGAGATCTCGATGGCTTCCTGAGGACAGACGCTGACACAACGACCACAGCCCCGGCACGCGTCGCTGATGACAGCACGACGGTCCACCAAATGGATGGCGTCCACAAAACATACCCCCCCAGTGCAAGTTCCACAACCCCCACACCGGTCACTCACTGCGACGGTAACGCCAGGCATTCGTGTGACCTTGGCGCTAATCCGGGGTGCAACGTGGGGCAGCACCCGCCAAAGACAACAGCAGGGACAGCAGTTGCAGATGGTCAGAAGTTTGTCCCCCGGACCAACGCCCAGCCACATCGTATCCAGCTTGTTGCGGCCAATCAAATGAACCAGGCCAGCCTCACGGCAGCGTCGTACGTGCCCCAGCGCTTCCTCTTTTGTGACGCGGCGTCCAAGCTGTGAGTTGATCCCCAATGCCGCCTCCCCAAGAAAGAGACAGCCCAAATCACTGGGATAGTCCTCACACTTCTCGGCGTCGCGACAGATACAGAAGTTCATAATCCAGTAATAGTTGGCTTTCTCGATGAAGTGTTCCACCACCTGAGAGGGTAGGACCACCTCGCCTGGCATATCCAGGGATTGGTTGATCTGGATCACCTGGTCCTTAGGCAGGTAGATTAGGTCATCACCTTCGAAGAGCCAGCGATCCAAGATTCTTCCGATGAGGGGCACCTTTGTCGCCCTGGCGACGAGAAAGCGGTTCGGAAATGTCTTCTTGATGAGCTGCACGAACCATAGGGGCCGACTCATGGGTCTTTTCCCCGGTAGCGAGTATCATGGTGGATTTGGTGCAAGGGCTCGCCTCCTGATGTGAGAAATGAAGCGTGATGCGTGAAACGTATTGCGTGGAAACTCGAAACTCCGAACTCTAAAGGTACTCGCCGCGCTGATGCAAAATGTCGGCCCGGTCGTGAGTGAAGCGAGCAGCGCTGACTTGGTCGCCGCTGGCTTGGGCAGAAGCTATGGCCCACTCGTTCAATATCAGGCTGTCGGCCCAGTGCCCTTGCAGATCCAGGTAAGGCTGCAATGCCTCACGGTAGGCCAAGAGACTGACATGATCGCCCGCATCCCAGCAGCGGCGAGTAGCGATCAGCAGATTGGCGTGCTCAGCTTCCAGATCCGGCCAGTCGTCGCGATGGTCGTTGGCATAGTGCAGGAAGTAATCAACAAATTGCTGACCACTCCCAAAATAGACAGCCCGTCGCCCTTGGAGTATCTCCAAGTCAGCACGCATCGTTACTCTTGCAAGGGAACCGTCACGGGGGTGTCTGACTTCGATGGCAAAACCTCGCTGGCGGCCGTGGCCAGCAGCTCGCTCGCCTGGGCTCGATACTCGGGCAGTTCGAGAAAAGCGCCCACCTGCTTCATCGCTGTCGCCAGCAGGCCAGCCTCGTTATGCTTTCGACCAATAGCGAGAGCCTGGCTTACCAACTCCCATGCCCTGGTGTAGTCCCCGGTCTCGAAAGCCAGGACCGATAGCGACCCCAGGCAGTAGCCAGTGCCGGGTTCGTCATCGAAACGATGATAGATGTCCAAGGCCTGCTTGTAGTAGCGCCAGGCCTCCTTCGGCTTTCCGCCCAGGTAAGCGACGTTGCCCATTTCGTGCAATGTCCCAGCCGTCTCGCGCTCCCGGCCCAGACGACGTTCAATCTTCAGTCCCTCCTTCAGATAGCGATGCGCCTGCCTATAATCTCCTGCATCGCGAGCCAGCAGGCCCAGCCGGGTCAGGGCTACGTCAATCAATTTCGGGTGGCCCGACGTTTGCGCCGCCGCTAGGCTCTCTTGGTACAACTCGCGAGCAAGGTCAAACTGGCCCCGGGCCTGTCGGATCTGGCTCAGCCCTTGCAGACAGATAACCTGGGCCGTCAGGTTGCCCAGGTGACTCGCCAGTTGCAGAGCTTCCTGATAGTAACCCTGTGCATCCTCCAGGGTGCCCTGATCCATGGCCAGGCTTGCTAAATCTTGCAGAATATCGAGGACGGATGCCTGATCGCCGTGGGTACGTTCCAGGTCAAGTTGTTCTTCAAGCAGATGGCGCGCTTCATCCAGCCTGCCCTGTGCCTGTGCCAGCCCTGCCTGGCGGTTGAGCACATGGGCGATGCCG
>Ga0315308_1000508_pt1 | contig 21721 bp, 20 predicted proteins | sample TDP3_MG_FD_203078 | JGI IMG/M metagenome (GOLD analysis project Ga0315308, IMG submission 203078) | Freshwater sediment microbial communities from Lake Towuti, South Sulawesi, Indonesia - TDP3 | ecosystem: Environmental > Aquatic > Freshwater > Lake > Sediment | place: Indonesia: South Sulawesi... | reverse complement strand
CGTGGAGAACCTGTTCGCCTGCGGAGAGATGGCGTGCACAGGAGTCCATGGTGCTAACCGCCTAGCAAGCAACTCACTGCTTGAGGTCCTCGTGTTTGGTAAGAGAATTGTGCAGAGAGCGCTGTCCGGAGAGAGGTGGGACGGGAAGGTTACGGCAGACAACGACCTGCTAATGGCCCTTGAGGAGATGGAGGGAGCTAGGGATACCCTCTCATCAAGCCGGAGGCTCTCTTTTCCCTGGCTCCAGAGGCTCCTCTGGAGCAGCGTTGGAATCGTCCGATCATCCGAGGGTCTACGCAAAGCAGACCTGCAACTAGATCTCTGGGATAGAGAATACACGCGGAAGATGGATCGGAGTTCACTGGAACTCGAGAGCGCACTCTGCACCGCTAGACTGATAACCAGGATGGCGCTGCTGAGGGAGGAGAGCAGGGGAGTCCACTACAGATCCGACTTCCCCAAAGAATTACCTGAATGGCGTCGACACATAGTCTTCAGGAGCTCCACGTCGGAGCAGTAGGTTTTTTTAGCCGGATTTACTCAGGGATCTGCAGGTGTCTGGCCTGCGTTTTATTGATACATCTGTAAGGAAACTGGTGGAGATGGCCCTCAAGGAAGACATAGGGCCACGGGATGTCACCTCACAGATCCTAATCCCCCCAGATCTCAAGGCGAAGGGGGAGATCTTGGTCAAAGAGGAGGGGATTCTCGCTGGAACCGAGGTTTCACGCCTTGTGTTCAAGACGGCTGATCCATCCCTCAGAGTAAAGGTTCTGCGTCGCGATGGATCCAGGGTGAGGAAAGGCGAGAAAGTCATGGAGATCACAGGGTCAGCGGCCAGCTTGCTGAAGGCGGAGCGCGCAGCCCTCAACTTCCTACAGAGACTAAGCGGAATCGCGACGCAGGCCTCATGCTACGTCCGGGCTGTCGAAGGATTGCCTGTAAAGATCATGGATACGAGGAAGACAACACCGGGGTTGAGAAGGCTAGAGAAACACGCGGTACGCATGGGTGGAGGTGTAAACCACAGACTTGGTCTCTACGATGGAGTGATAATCAAGGACAACCACCTTAGGCTCTGCTGGAGCCTAGGGCTGAGTCTGACGGACATTGTTTTACGGGCCAAGCAAGAGGCCCCCCGGAAAATGGGTGTCGAGGTGGAGGCCAAGAACCTAGGCGAGGTGCAGGAAGCTTTGGACGCGGGCGCTGACATCGTCATGCTGGACAACATGTCGATCGAAGAGATGAAGGCTGCGGTCGAGTTGGCAGCGGGAAGGGTACCCCTCGAAGCTTCAGGAGGAGTCTCATTAAGGAACGTTCGCGCCATCGCTGAGACAGGGGTGGACATGATATCAATAGGCGCGTTGACCCATTCGGCGTCGTCTCTTGACATCAACCTCGAAATCTACCCGCGTCGACAGAAGCCTCAGTGATGTCAGCGAGTCATTGTCTTCTCCACAGAGAACCCAAAATAATATATTCCCAGAGCGGAGGCAACTCCTCAAAGATCAGATTGTCCTGATGCAGAGCTCGCGGAGGTTCCTATCGGTGAAAGCCCAGAAACTGCTGAACGAGCTTCACAGCGAGATCATCCGCTGCACAAAGTGTCGTCTGGAAAAGACCAGAACCAGGGCAGTTCCCGGGGAGGGCTCCATGAACGCTCGATTGATGTTTATCGGGGAAGGGCCTGGAAGGACTGAGGATCAGACGGGGAGACCGTTCGTGGGAAGGGCGGGCAAACTGCTAGACGAGATGCTGAAGGAAATCGGCTTGCAGAGAAGCGAGGTGTTCATAACCAACGTAGTCAAGTGTCGCCCAGTTTCACCCGAAGGTAGAGACAGAAAGCCATCGGAAGACGAGATCTCCACGTGCACGCCCCTCTACCTTGAGAAGCAGATAGACATAATCAACCCCACCGTCATCTGTACACTGGGCGACACAGCCACTGCGTACATTCTACATAAACATGGTCTCGAACCAGGAATGATCAGCAAGATTCATGGGAGCACATTCATCGCACACCGCTTCAAGGTAATGCCCATGTACCACCCTGCGGCAGCGCTGTACACCAATGAGTTGAAAGAAGCGATCCAGAGAGACTTCGAGAGGCTTGAAGCGCTTCTAAAGCAATCTAGCCTAGAATCATTCCGTTCTTGATCTATGTCGACAAGAGGCCCAGCGCACCGGTCTGGCCGATCGATCAATCCAGCTGGTTGAGCAGACGCCTAAAGCCCACGTGATCTAGGTGATCCTCAGCACCACTCTTAATCACAGCTGTTCTCACTTTAGCGTTTTACCGAACATAGTCAAGGCCCGGCCATGGAAAAGTACAGTTGTACTCGGTCGATCGTAGGGCTCGTTGGCTAACCCGCCGAATTCGAGCTTTCTTGAACCCAACGCACATAAACCTGTGAGTCTCAAGTCGGAGCACGCCAACAATGAAAATCCCTTAGTTGAAGGTGAGCCAATGTCACTATTTCGCTCTCTGAGGGTAAGCTTCGACTACGATGCTCTGCAGCGGTTTGTCCAGCGCATCCTAGGAGAGTGTCTGGAAGAGGCACAGGTCAACAGGTACGCTACAAGAACGGACGGACTGACCTGCGTTCTAGGCTCGGGAATCAAGGAGACCGCAGGCCTCCTCCTCGGAACAGAAAAGCGAAAGGGAAGGCAGAGAACCATCAGCATCAGGGACTTTTTCCCCGGGGAGGAGAAGGAGGGGCTCGCCGTTAGAATGAGGCGCAGGGTGGCGCTGAGATGTGAGCTGATGCAGTTGTGCATATCCGAGTACATACCTCAACAGTTTCCTTCGGGGGATGTAGGAATCGTTGGCTGGTACCACAGCCACCCCAGAGAAGTTACGTTGGACGACATGAGCGCCGTAGACAAGGAGACACAAGGAGCCTATCAAGCCATGTACGAGAACGCGGTCTGCCTCATCGTTAAGGTTGAGCTGCTCGGCCGAGCATGGTTAAACGCGCTGACCGATTCACATGTGTTAGTGAACGACGTCAAGAAGGCTCTTAGCTTCTACCAGATCTCCAACCACAACCACACTACTCCAATCAAGCTGGATTTTCAGAGAAACGGATTCAGCGTAAGCCCACAGACATCTGTGCCTGCATCCTGGTTCAGCCCTCTCAAACCCAAATCGATGTAGAATAGATTGGATCTTTTCTCAATTCAAGGCGGCGAGCCACAGTTCGGGCAGACCTCGTTGGATTCGTCGTAGGCGGTGCCGCAATTCGAACATATTATCGTAACCCTGATCTCGTCAGGGGTGATGTAGCGTGGTTTCTGTGCCTTTGGAGTCGTAATCCAGAGGTAGACAAACAATATTGCGAAGACGCCCAACAACAAGAACGGGAGCTCTGTACCCACTTGGAGAAGGATCAGTACAAGCCACCACGCCGCTCCCAAAGCAAGCGCGACCACCCTTGCCTTCTCCATGCCATCTAACTTGTCAATCGGCCCTAATAATCTATACGCGAATTGGAGAAAATTCGACGCCTGGAATCGACCGATGAGTTCAACGCGTGGTGGCTTCAACAAGGACATACGAGCATTCACTCGATTGATGATCGATCACTTTAGAGAATGAGCTATGATCCGAGTGATCTCCATTTACCGAGCTTCCCTGTCCAGTCGGTCATTTCCGCGGATACCCCATTCGATCAAGCTTCTCGTTCACTAGGCTGTCTATTCGACGTATCATTACATTTGTTCTGGGCAGCTGCTTGTGTATCATTGATTTGAACCGCCGCTTCATCTCGGATATCTGCTTTATGAGAGGTTTCAGGTTTCTCGCCTTGACCGCCCATTTTCCCTCAAGCTGATTCACGACAAGCTGGCTGTCCGTGTAATGCTCAACTTCCTGTCTCAAGTACTCTCTGCACCTGCCCAAGGCTCGAATCAGTGCTATGTATTCTGCTTCGTTGTTCGTGGCGTTTCCGATATAGTCAGCCTCCTCATGGATCAGATCTCCAACTTCGTTGTACAGCCCAAAGGCTATGGCGGCCGGCCCTGGGTTGCCTCGGGAGGCACCGTCGGTTACAACTATGATCTTTTCGTGTTTCTTCATTGGCTGTCAACTCCATTGAATGTTCCAGAGGCTCCATGACCAAGCGTGAATGCTAGATATTATCGCTACCATTAAGAAATATAAGGTGCTGCATGGACGGCGCATGCCTTCGACGGGTTCGCCCATTTGGGCTGGGGTGGTTTCGAGCGCGGTGGAGATGGATCGACCAGAGCGTGAGCCTACACCCCTAGCTTCAAGACGCGTCACTGATCCACTCGTGGCGAGTTCATCAGTTCTCTTCCCAACGCTGTGATTCCGTAGTACTTTCGCTTTGGTCTTCCGAACATGCTCTTCACCTTGGTTCCCCTAATCAACCCCATCCTCTCCAACTCCAGGAGGTGTTGATAGACGCTGGAGACATCGATCTGAATCCCGTGCTGTTTTCTCAGTTCATCCGCCAGATCATAGCCGTATGACTCCTCCCTTGAGATCAGCTGAAGCATCTTGAGCTTCGTTCGGCCTAGTTTGTCGAAAGATTCTCGCGGCGCGCTTCCCGCCAAGATTTGATCGATGTTCTTCACCCTCTCCACGAGCCTACGGATCGTGGATGCATCTTTGATGCCGCGGCCAGTGATCACACAGACCACGGCTTCACTCCGCGTCATGTCGCCGGTCTCAAGGAGCTTCTTCAAAGCGGCGATCGTGGAGGCAGCCGCGGGCTCAGCGAAGATGCCTTCTGTCTTCGCCAGGAGGCCGGTAGCTTCTAGTATGTCGTCAGTTGAAACCACCACCCCTCTACCTCTGGACTCCCTGATAGACTGGATGGCGAGGGCTCCGTGCAGCGGCTTGGTCATGGCTAGATCGGGGGCTATGGTCTCTGCTCTGAGAACTGGGCTAGGCATGTTTCCTCCCCTGCGTAATGCTTTGACGATGGGAGCACATTCAGACAGCTGCACCCCGGTCATCATGGTGCCGGTTTCCTCGATCAATCTTGTTTGCTGCATCTCCTTGATCCCCTTCCAGATCATGGACAGGTTCGTTCCGTTGCCCATTGGCACTATGATCCGGTCCGGAGGTTTCCAGCTGAGTTGCTCAATAATTTCGTAGCCAGTTGTCTTCTCTCCCTCCACAAAGAACGGACTGATGAGAGAAACACGATACTCGGCACCGCGTGGTTGGAGTGCCTCTGCCTTCCGTGCGTCTTTCTTCTCCACCTCTATCTTGGCGCCGTAGGCCACCATCTGGTAGATCTTGAATAGGTCGATCTTTCCTAGGTCGCCAGCAGGTAGAAGGACTGAGCAGCCCAGGTTCGCCCTAGCGGCGTATGCCGCGACGGAGGCTCCCTCGCTTCCCGAGCTGACACACTTGAGATACGTGAACCCCAGCTCTACAGCTTTGGAAACATCAACCGTGGTGCCGCGGTCGAGAAAGACGCCGGTAGGGTTCGTGGTTTCATCCTTAACATATAGATCTTTGAGCCCCAGTCTCTGTGCAAGCCTAGTGCACCTACGCAGCTCTGTACCTCCCTCACCTAGGGAGACGATGTGCTCCGGTTTGTTTATGGGAAGTAACTCAAAGTACTTCCAAACCCCCGGAGGCCTGGCCTGCAACACTTTTCTGGTGAGGTGGGATGGCAACGCATCATAGTCGTATGAAACAAGCAATGCGTCTCTGCATCTGGGGCAGAACTGGTATGGCTCTTCGACCGGAAAAACACTTCCGCATCCGGTGCACTCAAGCTGCACGTCGAAGGACGCTCGCCAAACACTTCGGCCGACTGCGGATTGCGAAGATCTCACGGGCCTACGCGTCTCAACGCAAAGGGCAGGTCTTGGCCTATATATGGATACATCATAGCCGACCGTCGTTCGTTTTCCCGCATTTGTTCGGAGGAGGGACCGGCGCAGTCACCGACTGATCAAACGGGCAAGGCTTCATTCCTGTGTATGCTCCGTAAATACTTCGATCGGTGAAGAGAGATCGACTTGAAGAATATGACTCCTAAATCGATTTACCCATATATGGGCCTAACTCTATAACCGGCGTTCTCAGCTCCATAATCGTGCTTGTAGTCAAGGCTGAGGCGATGGACTATGGGACAGCCCCTAGCTAGAAGAAGTCGAAGCGTCATGGTAGCGCTTTACGCTTTGTCGGCGGCGGCGGTCATGGCTCTCACGGTCGTAGTACGGGTCCCGATTCCGGCGACCACGGGCTACCTGAACTTCGGGGATATAGCTATCTTTCTTTTTGCGCTCCTCTTCGGAGGTAGGGTGGGGGCGTTCGCTGGGGGATTCGGGTCTGCCTTAGCGGATCTCGTTGGCTACCCCGTTTTCGCTCCCTTCACCTTGTTCATCAAAGGAGCTGAAGGTTTTCTCGCCGGCTACCTGGCTTCTGAGAGGAGCGTGCGGAGAGATTTGCTCGGTTGGGCTGCAGGTGCGACGGCGATGGTTGCCGGGTACTTCGTAGTTGAAACACTCTTCTTCGGGGGGGTTCCTGCGGCTTCCGTTGAAGTTCCATTCAACCTCTTACAGGTCTTTTCAGGGGCCGTAGTGAGCATACCGCTGGTTCAAGGTCTTCGAAAAGCAATCTCCACCGAGTAGAAAACTCCGAGAGGCTCCTCTTAGTGAGGCCTGATTGATCCGAGTAAGCTTAATTCAAAGGGATTGACATTCGGCTGCGGAGACATACGGTGAAGCTCACGCTCTATGGCGGCGTCGAGGAGATAGGCGGCAACAAGATCCTCATGGAGGAGAAGCATACTCGCGTTCTCTTTGACTTCGGCCAGTCCTTCACCATGGGTGAGGACCACTTCGTCCAGTGGCTCGCTCCAAGGAAATTAAACGGCTGCCAGGACTACTTCGAGTTTGGCCTGCTCCCAAAGATAAGAGGCCTCTACTCGAAGCAGATGCTTGCCAGGTCAGATTTGAGGTATACCAAGCCCCAGACCGACGCCGTCTTCCTCTCGCACGCTCACTTCGACCACGTGGAGCACATCTACTTCATCAACCCCAGTATACCAGTGTTCTGTGGTCACGGAACAAAGAAGTTCATGGAAGTAGAAGAGGAGACCAGTTCCTTGACAAAATACGGGCGACATGACTACTGCACTTTCAAATCGGGCGACACTGTGAAGGCCAGCGAACTCACAGTCGAGCCCGTGCACGTAGACCACAGCATCCCCGGCGCCTACGGCTTTGTCACCACCTACCCTGAAGGCAGCCTCGTCTACACTGGTGACCTCAGGCGACACGGGACCATGAGCCAGATGACTGATGACTTCCTTGAGAGGGCCGCCGAGGAGAAGCCCAGCATCATGATTACCGAGGGCACAAGGGTCGCCCCGGAAGAGAGGAGGAAACTCTACTCCGAAGAACAAGTGCTGAAGATGGGAACAAGGATAGTTGAACAAAGCAGAAAGCTGGTCGTGATGGTATGCTACAGCAGAGACGTCGACCGCTTCAAAACTTTCTACCGAGTCGCGAAGGATACCGGAAGGCTGTTCGTCATCCACCCCAAGACCGCATACCTCTTCCATGAGATCATGGACAAAGTGGACGTTCCCGACCCAGCCAAAGACCCTCAAATCAGAGTCTACTTCAGGAGAAAGAGGAGTGGAACATATGATGACAGCGACTACTACAGGTGGGAACAGGGCTTCCTAGACAGAATGGTGACAGCGGAATGGGTTCGCAAGCGACAGGCTGAGACGCTCCTCTCGCTGTCTTTCAATCAGTTCACAGAGCTCATAGACATCAAGCCTCTGCCGGGAAGCACCTTCATCCACTCGATGAGCGAACCTTTCTCTGAGGAAGACATCGAGGCCAAGGTGACGCAAAACTGGATAGATCACTTCAAACTCACGTTCTATCAGCTTCACGCTTCAGGACACGCATCCTGCCGAGAAATCATCGAGATGATCAAACACATCCGGCCGAAGAAGGTAATCCCTGTACACACCGAGCACCCTGAACTCTTCAAGAAACTGGTTGGGCCAGGTAAGGTTTCACTACCCATAGCCGGGAAAGAACTCACGTTTCACTGACCCGCGCAGGGACAAACGCCAGTTGATCGTCGGCTGTCTCACCTGATGTCGCTGAACTAGGCGTTCCCCTCGCCGTGAGACAGGTCTTGCTTTTGCTGGGCACAACCGAGACACGTCATTGAACGGAAACTCCATTCGCTCCTCAACACCTTTGAACCGCAGACTGGACAGAGATAGGTCGTCACACCAGCGTCACTAGCCTCAGGCTTCAGAAGGCCCACCCGTGCCTTCTTTCTGGCGCTACGAGCCCACAGTACGCCACAGAGACCAGCAATCAATATGAAGACCAGTACCACCGCGAGTTCGGCGAACATCTCTCCTAGCCCAAGCGAACTCCTGCTTTAGCCTCTTTGCTTCAAGAAAAGCTGAGATTCTCGGTTCTTCTCGACGGGCGGGCGACTTCGGCCCGGCAAGTTTTCGCAAAACATCGTCTTTCTCTCCACTCAGTCTGAGGTTCTCGATCAACCGAGAACCTGGCCGTTGCCTCTTCACCAAAGAGCAGCGTCCTCGGAGCCTGGCCAATGAACGACGGCTACACTATTCTCCGATTGCTGTCAACAAGATTCTTCTGCTTCTGGAACGGACATCCATCTCGATGAAAACCACCTGTTGCCAGGTCCCCAGCATGGCTCGCCCCTGCGAGAAGGGAACGGTGAGGCTGGGCCCCACGACCGAGGCTCTCACGTGGGAGTGGCCGTTGTAGTCACCCCAAGTCAGATGGTGTTCATACTTCGCATTTCTGGGGGCAAACCTTTCCAAGGCAGCCGGGAGATCCTTCATCAGGCCAGGTTCATACTCTATGGTGGTGATGGCTCCCGTGGAGCCGGGCACGAAGATGTTCACCAAACCCTCTCGGAGACCCGAATGCTTGAGCACGTCATTCATCGTGTCCGTGAGATCAACTACATCGTTCTCACCCCGAGTTCGGAAACTTCTCTCATCACTATACACAGCCAAAAGCCGGTCACCTAGACCACGCTTCTGGACAGTGAGCTATAAACAGTAGCAGCCTTGGCCGTGGGGGGAAGAAGACTCTACGCTTGACGGCTCGATCGATCGAGTTTGTCGAGCTCCTCCAGCTTCCCCTCTTTACCAGCCATCTGCATCGCTTTCGTCCCCGAAGGAAAAGCTGATCCTCAGAGAAGCTTTTTCTGATCGATCGATTCCTCCCTCCACCCCTTGTATATCAAATAACCGTTGCTTACTATAACGCCAAACCACATAGCGGATAAGGATATTATGGCCATCAGAATTACCAACGGATTATAGCGATACGCCACTATGCGGCTTGCCCATCCAGCATAATCATAGCGAGGACCCCCGGGGAAGCCCCCGGTGAAGAAAAGGGTCCAAATTACGTACGATGTCAACGTAACCATATAGCTTCCTGTCCTCAAAAACTTAGCCACGTTATTCTTACGGAATGCCCAAAGGTATGAAAGCACAATCATAGCGAGTATGGTAAATATCCATATGATTCCTCTTATCTCCCTCCCTGTCAATATATACACAATATCTCCGTAGACGTGCCCGTCGTTCGTAAAAAACTCTGTTGTAAGCATGTACACCGACCACATGATAGGGTTTGCTTGAAACGGTGAAAACACGATGAAACATACCCAATAACATATAAACTGAACTATATTCCAATAGCACAGTTTCTTCTTGTAGGTATCTCCCGGAATGGGCCTGGCAAATCTATCTAGTATCATCTAATTCCAACATGTTTTCACGTAAATATCTATTTAAATCCACTCTCAATAGACAGGATTTTCTTGAATCTTTTCGATCGAGATGAAGGGCAACGAGTACGAGGTCGTCGATGTCCCGTGCAGGAGAAAGTCGTGGAGAGGGAGCGGGCGAAGGCTTGGAAACGTATAAAGACCTGGGAAGCGAAGGGGTTCCCAAGTCGCCTTCATTCCTTCGATTTCCCTAAATAACTCATTCCTCGCCGGGATACCTCATTCGATCGATCAGTCTCATCATGGGTCGTGGTGCAGACAGGGTTCGTTCGACCGGCGTTGGCGGTGGCTGGGCTGTAGTCGGCAAGAGGATTTCGCGGGTCTACCTTCTCTTTCGAGTGACGAGCGCCCCGCCAAATAACCCTACGATGAGCGCCACCGCGGCCACTGCTCCCAGGGTAGGCACATCAGTTCGGACGATCTCAGTTGTCACCGATGTAGTGTCTGTCGTCGTTTCCCTGGATATCTTGATGCTGATCTCAGTGACGGTGAGTTTACTGGTTTCGGTTGTCATCACTGTGAGGGTGTTGGTCTGTGTCGCTGAGGTCGTGCTGACGGTTGTCATGATCCTCGTCGAGGTTTTTGTGCTTAACGCGGTAGTGGTGACGGTGACCGTTGGTCTCGCAGCAGTAATTTCGAAGGGAACTGTCGCCTGCAAGATTCCTTCTACATAGAACTTCACGGTCCAGGTTCCTGGGATGTTGGCGGCTGGGTAGCCTCGAATGTTTATGTAGGCGAAGACCAGTGTCCACACCCAGGACTGTGTGGCTTCTGTCTCGAGTGGGATGGCCAGGCTTCCATTGGGGAAGTACCACTCCCACCTGATTTTGAGGCCTGCGGGAACGTCCGTCAGATTGGCCCAGAATATGGCCTGTGCGTCGTCGGAGGTGAATGTGTTGGTAACGTCGACTGGAAGCGAATTCGTTAAGTCTTTGCACATTAGGTATTGCTTTACTTGCCAGCCCCTGGCTTCCTTCATGATGGCGCCGAAAATCAAAAAGACCAGCATTATCATCAATCCTAGCCTTACCACCGAGGGCCTCTTCCACTTATTACGCATCGACCGATCAAACCTCGCAACTGCCACTAGGATAACGCTACCGATACATCCGCTGATCAACATATTTAACACTTTTCCTGCATGCCATTCGGACACAAAACTAGCTATCGATCGAGGGCCCGGCAACGTAGCAACAGTCCCGAATGGCACCAATATAACTGTGAACGGGCTTAAGACCGTAGTGTCAGGGATGCCGTCTTGGCTCGATCGATCGAAGTAGGCAAGAATTTTAGGTTGTTCGAAGACATTAGGGGGAGTGGGTTGGTGACCGAGGTAAGCGCGGTTTATGAGGCTTAGGTGTCTTAGCTGCGGGCAGGTGTTCGATGGAAAAGCTCTTGGCTTGCCTTACGGTGTTTTTGTAGGGGTTCCTATATGGCCTGTGCTCCCTCTTAGATTTCTTGGCCGTCAAGAAGTGTTCGCTAAGGAACGCTCAACCGGGCCTGTTGATGCCGCTGGCTTGCCATTCGGCATTGGCGTAACACCTCTTGTGTGGCCTTTTGTGCTTCGAGTTTATGGGAAGTGTCCTTTCTGTAAGCAGACCGGGTGGACTAAAGTTCTTAGGCCTTGGAGCAAGAAGTAAGGATAGTGATTGTTCTTCGATCGATCTGCCGCCAACTATGTTGACCCGGCAGCTTGAGGAGTTGGAGACGGCGGCGCTTCCCTGCTGAGGAAGGCTTTGACGTGTGGGCGGGTTAGCAAGTAGATGACCAGGCCTTGGTAGATGGTTCCGATGACGATCGATCCTATTGGCAGTGTGTCCAACACTCCGATCAGTATGAGCATAACAGGCCCCCCGATGAGTCTGATGATAGCCAGTATCAGGGCGACGATCCACGCCCAGCCCCTGGCGGTCCACAGGCCCCGGGCAGCCACTAAATCGATCAGGCCTATTGTCACCCCGACCGCGGCCATGATTGTAACGAGGCCGAACAGCCCGGTCATGAACGGAATGCCCATTGGTAGGAACCTAGTTAGGAAGGCAGATAGGTACAGCAGCGCAAGGCCGGCCAACAGCTCCAACGCGCCCCCGATGACCTCCAGAATGACCATAATCGTGATCTCAGATGGCCTCGCCTTGAGGAGCACTTCGGGTCCTCGGGGAATTGATGGAACGAACGATGGCTCGATGGACTTGCCTGTAACAGGGTCTATGAGGTAGTCATCCTTCATGCAGTATAAGCCCGCCGCGATGAGACTCATCTTCCCGCCGCATTTAGGACAAAGCGTTTCCTTCATTGCTCACCAATTCAACGCCTCTGGTCCCAGAACCGTTTTCGCAGGGGTTCCATCGGCTCATCAGGGAGGCGCATGCTTCCGATCAGGCCCATTTTCCCTTACTTTGGGCTCCAAGAGGAAATATAAAACTGACGACAGTATTGATGAGTGGTGTGGGTCTCCGTGGTGACCGCGGTCACACTCGATCGAAATGATCTAGGTGAAGCAGCTAAATAGCTAAATGAGGTGGTGAGGTTTGAAGGAGGCTGGAGGGGGAGGGCTTGGCTAGCGGGTTTGTCGCGATAGCCAGGAAGGAGTTCATCGACACACTGAGAAGCAAGAGGTTCCTGATCATAATAATACTATTCGTAGCCCTCTGGGCCTTCTCCTCGGCAAGCGTCTCCATGATAGCTTCCCTGGTTCCAGGGGTTGCCCCGACGCGGTTCTTCGCCAGGGTGGGAATGAGCCTATCCAGCAGCATGGGGTTTGTCGCCCCCATACTTGGGATCGCCCTTGGCTACGCCGCCATATCTCGGGAAAGGGAGGGAGGGTCCCTGAAGCTCGTGCTAGCCAGGCCTATCCACAGGGAGGACGTCATAAACGGCAAGGCGATCGCAGCCATCGGGGCGGCCGGCATCGCGATGTTCTCCTCGACGCTCATTGCTGTGGGCGGAGGCATCTGGCTTCAGGGAGTTACACCCACCATGGACGACGTTGCCAGGCTCCTGACCTTCACCCTCATCTCCATGATTCTATTCGCCGCCTACTACGCCATCTGCCTCTTCTTCTCGACACTCTTCACGAAGACGTCCCGCAGCCTCCTCGTAGCTATCTTCGTCTGGGTGCTCTTCACCTTCATAATCCCGATAGCGGCGAGCCTCATAGCCATAATCACGATAGGGTTGCCGCCCATGCGTCCCGGCCAGACTGGAATGACCGAGGAGCTTCAAGAGTACAGCCGAAGGCTGGCGGAGATATCGGGATCCATCCAAAGCTTCTCCATCAACAGCCACTACTCCACCGTCGCCAACGCAGTGCTCGTGGAGGAACAGATAACCATGGTAACCAGCGACACGACAACCTTCAGTTCGAGAACCATAACCATAGCCGAGGCGTTGACCACCCATTGGACCAGCCTCGCAGTCTTAGTTTCTTTCACGGCGATCTTCTTCGTAGCGTCCTACCTCGCCTTCACTAGAAGAGAAGAGAGATAGGGGAGAGCGACTCCCATAGCATTCAACCGATCGATCGAGACCTGGAGCAGAGGAGCGCCTACTCGATCGCCGAGGCCGCGGATGCGATAAGACACCTTCCCCCCAGCTTCAAGGTCACGCAGAGGGTCCGGACCCAATGAAACATACCTAGCTAAGTATCAATTGATCGAAAAAGATGGGTCCCCGTGAGCAGTGCTAGCGTGGCGGCTATGGCCACGGGAACCCGACATTACCCATCAACACAGCAGTCAAATTCATATTTGCTTTAGGAGACTAGAGTGGAAGAGAATAGGATAGTCAGTCCATCCTCCCCCATCACTAGTCCTATATGTGGCTTTAATGATGGCTCCTCTTGGAAGAATCCTACCATGGATTCTATCCCCGAACCGAATCAGACCGGAAAAGGCTGGTTGAAATCATAAAGGAGAAGATGAAAGAACAGCAAAAGATACATAACGTAGGAGTTCGTTTGATCACTCTAAGCCCGGGAAGCTAATCTTCATCTTTCGCAAGGTTGCGAAGAGTAGAGATATGCTGTATCGATCTGGTATCTCTTGATTGAGGCCATGAACCCGCTCAGACTAATGTGAAACAGAGCCACGCGAATCAGAAATGCTAAATATCACGATGGCTACATATCCGATATGAGGAGACGTAAGCAAAGATCGGTCACCAGAAAGTCGAAATCTAAGGGCGGCAGGAAAAGGAAGTCGTCACTCAGGAAAGCACTACCGCGAAGGGCTAGAGCGCCTTCGGTGCCGTCCCATGCCAAAGGGAAGCCTTCAGGGCGATTGCCCAAGATAATATCGCCACCGAAGAAATGGGGCGAGGTCGCTACGCCTTACCTCGTAATCAAGGATCCTTCGCCATGGTTTAAGAAGCCCCGGCTTAATGGCACCTGCAATGTGGACATATCGGTCCGGAACGAGGGGAACGCAACCTCATACTGCACAGTCATTGAACTCTACGAAGGCCCTTTCTGGTCCGTCACACCCCAGTATTTCGGGGATTGTGAGCTCAGGGATCGCAAGGTCCTCGTCCTGCATCCCGGTGTTGAAAGGCAGCTCACGTTAAGCTTTGTCAGGAAGCGAAGTCGTGGTCAGGCCATAGGCATCTGCTACGACCCGTTCCACGACCCGAAGGCATTCGAAAAGGGCATTGGCTTCGGCTTCATCGATCGCAAGAACATCTCCCACGCGGTGCGATACTATGGGAGCTAAAGGCAGGGGGAAATGACATGCCAAAGTACGCCGTCCACATGATTGTCCTTGAGGAGGTTGCCAAGAAGCTGGGGCAGAGCACTGTTGGCGACGAGAGGGCGATCGCGGACCTGATTGATAAAAACAAACAGGCCGCGCTTTTGGGCTCCGTCGGCCCAGACCTCTTCTTCTGGGCACCTGATTACGACATTGTGAAGAAACCATTGGAGTTTTATAAGAAGTTCAGGTGGCTAATCGAGCTCTACAACAACACGATAGGCCTAGTGAATGACGCGATCGAAGCGCTGGAGAAGCCCGTGGAGGATGCCGTGAGCTCCCTCGCGCCAAACACTGTGAAGATCCTCAAGTCGCTCATAAATCAGATAGAAAAGACGATATCTACGTTCAAGTCGACTCTGGCGACGGGCCTTTTCGCCGGCGTCTTCACGGGCTACGACTTCATGGCTAAGATGGGAGACCTGCCAACCCTTTCGCACACGCTCTTCGACTACTTCACCCCTCCACTGCAGGATGATCAAACCGAGGGAGAATGGTATTGGTTCGACATGCTCCACTACCGCCTCACGGGCAAGTTCGCTCAGAACCTCGTGGAGCTCGCAACAACGGACGAGGAGAAGGCATTCGCCTACGGCTACCTGACCCATGTCGCCACGGACACAACGGGTCATCCGTACGTGAATGAGATCGTCGGAGGCCCATGGCGGCTGCACCCGCAGCGTCACGCAACTTGCGAGAACTTCATCGACACATGGGAGTACTCCGCGAAGTATAATGAGAACATAAATTCGACCCTCCACGATAGGGAGAAGCTCCCGAAGTCGAAGGAGCTCTACGATCTGGAATTCGAGTTATCAGACGGGATCGCGAACCTGATCCACAGCACATTCCTGAAGACCTATGGAAATCTACCAATGGCCCAGCGACCGATGAGGATAAACAAGAATGTGGGCGCCAACTCCGGTTTCCTCAAGGTCGAGGACATACAGGACACATATGCTGTATTCTGCTTCGTGATGGAGGTGTTGGGCAGGTCCCATGTCGAAAGGCCAGAGGAGCCCTTCAGCGGCATCCTGGATATACTTAACAAGATGCTGAAGGATTTCAAGGAACCGCCATCTCCCCCATCGATCAGCACCATGTGCAGCATCTGGGACATCCTCTCCTTCGGTTTGACGGCCAAATCGCGCGACTGCTACGAGAATTTTGCCAAGAACGTTGCAAAGTGGTTCCAATACATCAGTGAGCTCATCAAGTGGTCGTTCGAGACCATTCTGCACCTCCTCGACATGCTGCTCACCGTGCTACTCAGCCTGCCCATCGCTGCCGTGATGGCGATCCTCTACGGGCTTCAGCTGCTGCTCTACAGCATCTACAGGCAGGCGCGTTTTGTCCTGGCGCTGAACGGCTTTGTGTATCCAGAGCCGGACGAGGTCCATGAATCGAGCTTCGGCAGGGCGCTCGTCACACCACACCAGTGCATCAAGGTAACGGGAGGTCCAGTGCCGGACCTGGACGAGTTCTACCCGAATGGGAGCTATCCCTACATCCATTCGCACAAGCTGAACCATCTGCAATGCCCCGACACACCGTCGGAGGCCCCGCCGACCATCTCCGCCTGGTACTCCAGGAGCGTTAATACCACGCCGAGTTCGTTCATAAGGGACGCCGGCTTCAACGAGGCTGACGTGAAGCAGTACACGAAGGCGGCTGATCCGAATGCGACGCGTAACCTCGAGAAGGTGATTAAGTGCATGGGCAACTCCGTCGACTTCGCCGCCTGGATGATGAAGAACGCGACCGACAAGAAGGAGAAGGATGCGATATTCTGCGACTGGAATCTGGATGCTGATAGGGGATTCGGTTACAAGTGCTGGAAAGCAAGGAATCTCGCGAACCCCCCCTTGAGCGATGAAGCTTATGTGTAGGCGCCAAGGTGCACGTTATTCACAAATTCATCATGTCGATCGATCGAGGGCTTTGCCAGACGCCAGACCTGAGACATAGCGGCCCTGCAAGGCGGAATAGGCTTAAGTGTGTCGCTCGTCCCTGTAAACTTAGCGATCGGTCGGACCAGGGATGGTGGGCAACCCGCGTGATCTTCGCAGACAGCCTATGCTCATTCTCGTGCTTGCTGTTCTTCTCGCTGGTCTGGGCGTCTCTATGGGTCTTAATGTATGGCTGCTTTTGCAGCATATGAAAATGAGCATCCCTAATCGAGTCTCCTTGCGGAGCTTTTCTCTTGAGACGAGAAGCATCTATCCAAGCCCCTACCTGTCGGGGGAGGTATTTGTCAATGCTGGTCCCCCGCTCTCCGCCTTGTATTTGTTCGTAAACGGCACTTACGAGGTTTCCTCGTCTTATTCGAATGATTTGTCAGGCGACTATTGCCTCTTGTACAAGGCAACGCTGCCGAATGAGACGATGCCTATTGTTCAGGGAAGGGCTTATGTGATACTGCTGGTTGCAGTTTTTCTTGATAATAGTATCTCAACCGCATCTTGTCTCGTAGTTGCCGTTTAGCGCATTGATAAATCATTTTTCTCCTATTATTTTCATGTATTCAGCCAGTAGGTGGTCCTATTCCTCTCTAACTAGCGTCCTGAACTCCAGATGGAGCGGGTAATAGTTGCCTTTCACGTTTTCAGTGGTGGAGCTCGATCCTTCAGGTCCCCAAGATCACCCGAGTCTGATCGATCGATTGATGTGAAGCGCTCGGGTGTAAGCATTTGCTCTGACGAGTCGCTTCGGGATCATTCAGAGAGCGGAGACAATCAGGCCCACTCGCAGATTCCAAGCCTCTCACCCTATTTGAATCTAGCATCCTGGCGATTCTGTTACCGTATCCGCACACGCTCAAGGGCTGAAAGGGAAACATTCAGTTATTCCACACTTCGCTGAACATCGTACGCAAATGCAGTAAGAACAGACAACAACATGAGTACAAGCATGATGTAGGCTAAAGTATATTGAATGGCGGATGTGGTTTCTGCCCCAAAGAACCACAACAATGGATACCCGAAGATTGCGATCTCAACACCAATTACAAACAGCACCACGAATGAAATGATAGACCACGGCCATAACTTGGCGAGGAAGCTCCGTATGAAAGCCGGGAGATGTACACGCCACCAATTCAACGATCGATCGATCGAGGCGTCAAAGACAAAGATTTCGCCGAAGGCTTCGGACGCAACCTAGCCAAAGTGCTAGGACGAAGAAAGCCCTACACAACCCGGTGGAACCCGACGAGGCGATACTGGGTCATGGAAGGCCGCAGCCACCTACTCTACAACTTCCTCCAACAACCATTCAAGAAGCTGAAACCATACATCGAACACAGCAACGCCTGCGCCGCCGCCTTCCTCAGAGCCTTCTTCGACGGCGAAGGAAGCATACGTGGACGACAGCTGACCGCTTACAACACCAACAGACAACTGCTGATCTACGTTAAAGGACTGCTCAAGAGACACTTCGACATCGACACAACGGGGCCACGTATCGGCATGAAGAAAGGCACGATCATCCACTGCCCCCGCACGAAGAAACCATACAGAGCCAACAAGAATTGCTACCACATCTACATACGCGCAAACAGCCTGCCAAAATTCCACAAACACATAGGCTTCTCGATAAAGCGCAAACAACAAAGACTAGCCAAGGCAGCCAAACAATAACCTCTCTCCTCCCTCCTTTTCCCTTTGTGGTGAGATGAGCCCCAGCCGGGATTCGAGCCCGGGATCAGCGGCTTTCTTGGGTGGGGCTTACAAGGCTCGACGATCGATTGATCAATCGATCACCGTCGCTCTAACCAGTTCTCCACCCTCGATCTCTGCTCGGTGGGTGTCTGAGCTACTGGGGCTAAGCTCAGGAGGGGGTCCGGCATGTAGATTAACCTTGCGCAGGTGTGTCTGTAGCGGGTCGACGTGGTCGATTGAACTCGCTCTTGGCTGAAGACGCCATCGCGGATCGATCGATCGATTCGATGGAGGGGAGGCCCAAGAGGCACTTTCATGCCGATCTCCCATCAGGTATGGTCATAGCGGCTCTGTCTTCGATCTCCTATCCGAGGGCTGAAAGGTGGTGCGCCTGGTAATGGCGGTAACGTCATGGCAATCCCTTCGGCCTCAGCATCAAATGATTGAGGGCAATTCTTGTGGATGCGGCAATCACGGTCATTGCGGTTGGATTGCTGTTGATGTTGGTCGCGCGGATGCTGCTCGCCGCTGCATTCTCTTCGATACAGGGAAAAGAAATATGAGCGGCCCCGGAAGTCACGCAGGCGCGAACCGGCGTGGGGTGAATCGAGATGGCCAAAAGCATTGCGGCATCAGGTTTTGTCAAGCCAGGGTTTGAGGCTGTGCGGGAAGCCTTCGTCGAGAACTTCGAGCGCCGCAACGAGCTTGGTGCCGCCTGTTGTATCTACCACCGGGGGGAAAAGGTAGTCGACCTGTGGGGCGGCGTCCGGAACGAGGCGACCGGAGAGCCTTGGGAAGAAGATACCATGGTGATCGTGTTCTCGACCACGAAGGGATTGGCGGGTCTGGCCATGGCGCTTGCTCATTCGCGGGGGCTGTTTGACTACGACGAGCGTGTTTCAAAGTACTGGCTTGAGTTTGCCCAACAGGGTAAGGATAAAATCACTATCCGGCAACTGCTGGCACACCAGGCAGGGCTCTTTGCATTCGATGAACTGGCTGACAAGAGCACCATAGCAGACCTCGACCGCCTGGCGGTGGTCCTAGCGCGGCAGAAACCGGCGTATGAGCCAGGAACACGGCAGGTTTACCACGGCCTGACCCTTGGATACTACCAAAGCGAGCTCTTGCGCCGGGTCGATCCCAAAGGCCGCAGCATAGGGCAGTACTTCCAGGATGAAATTGCCGGTCCGCTGGGACTCGATTTCTATATTCGACTTCCTGAAGAAATTCCCAATACTAGGCTGGCTACCCTCCGACAGGCCAAAATTGGCGTGTCGGCGATATTCACCATGCCAATCCCTTTGCTTCTCGCGGCGATGAACCCGCGTTCAGCGATCAGCAGAGCACTTTTGGGGTCGTTGCTTCCCCTGGACAAAGAGCGTGTCTATGCCCGGAATTTCGAAGTTCCTTCGGGAGGGGGTGTGGGGACGGCTCACGCCATTGCCCATGCATACAGCGTCTTTGCGACAGGCGGAAAAGAGCTTGGGTTGAGAGAAGAGACACTCCGGCAGCTCATGGCGCCGCCTGTGGCACCGCTGAAGGGGTTCCGCGATGGGGCCCTAAAGGTGGAGATAGCATTCTCACTCGGTTTCACGAAGCCCAGTCCGAAGAATCCCTTCGGTTCCCCTAGCTCTTTTGGAGCTCCGGGAATGGGAGGGTCATTTGGATTCGCCGACCCGCAAGCCGAGATAGGGTACGGGTACGTCCTCAACGGGATGGGTACGTCCTTGGAGGATCCAAGAGAGCACGCTCTGCGCAACGCAATGTATCGCTCGATTGGCGAGACAGATCCGTACCATGAGTGAGCACAGGTGCAGATTGCAGAGTGAGCTCACCCCACACCAGTGGGTTCGAAGCCAACGACCCACCGTAAAACAACCAATCCTCGCAGATGACGAGGTCGACAATCCTGATTCGATCAATCGCACCCGTAGTGCTCAAAAAGTATAAATTCTTTCTCAGCATGATGTTGCGTACACTCAGAAAGTGATTGAGAAGTGTCTATGAAGATTGTGCAGCTTCGAACGAGTGGGCTTTCGGTCGGTGACTACAACGCTCGTAGAGAGGTGGGGGATGTAACGGACCTGAAGGCTTCGATAGAGTCGGAGGGGTTGCTGCAGCCTCTAGTGGTTAGGCCGGTTAAGGGAAAGTATGAGGTGGTTGTGGGGTCTCGGCGGCTAGCGGCGGCGAAGGCCGCAGGGTTGAAGACCGTCTCGGCTCTCGTTAGAGAGATGGATGACAGTGAAGCGTTGCTTGTGTCTCTCTCGGAGAACATTCAGAGGCAGAGCCTCGATCCTGAGGAGGAGGCGGAGGCTCTTCAGACTTTGATGAGGATAGATGACGAGAAGTATGGAAACACCAAGAAGCTCGCCAAAGGTCTAGGCATCTCCGAGGCGAGGATCAAGCAGAAGCTGATGGTCATGGAGCTAATGCCCAGGTTACGCAGGGAGGTGCCGGTCAGGTATGCTCCACCCACGTATGAGAGGAGAGAGTCCAAAGCTCTGCCTTTTGAGCACGCCACCATAGTGGCTGACGCCTTCAGGACAGAGGAGGTCAAGAAGCTACCCGAGAAAGTCAAGGAGCAGAAGCAGGTTGAGTTGGCTAAGACGATAGCTCCCCTGCCGCAAGAACAGGCACGCAAGGTCGTGGATCGATTCAAGATGTTTCCGGAGAAGCCCATCACCACCGTTAGGCGAGAAGCACTTCAAATGGAGGCAGGGGTCATGATACGGAGCTACTTCAGACCTCGCATCGCGAGGGCGCTGGAGCAAGCCGCCAGCGAACGAAACATGACGACTGAGGAACTGGTGCCCCTAGCAGTCGAGGACTGGTTGAGAACCAAGGGCTACCTCGGCTAGATAACTAAAGTCAACTGCGGCTAAGGTCAATGATAATGGTTGAGCTAAAGGTTCTTCGATCTGTCGATAGATATCTACCTGTGCAGTTTTTGCAGCGATTGTCCATTGTTTCCTAGCGGTCTGCTCGATCGCCGCGAGGACGCTGTTGAGAAGAAAAACAAGACCCCCGGAGACATCGAATAATCACTCGACAAATGAGCATGAGAATGCATAAATACCTTCAGCCAACCTGCCCGGGCTAGTCGGAGCCCTGCAAACTGTTGTCTGACCCACCGAAAAGCGACCGCGATCCGAGTCGCTCAATGAAGCTTGTTTATGCGAGATCAATCTTGAGCTCCGCTCAAGCGGGAGCAGGAGGACCGTTCACTGGAATCTTCGCGGTCAATCTTGGAGCCACTCCAGAACAGATGGGCTGGTACAACGCTGTTCTGCAACTAGCAGCCAACGCCTTTCAGGTCGTCTGGGGCACGTTGAGTGACAGGCTAGGCAGACGTGTGCCACTAATATTGATCGGGGGAGTTGCTTCTTCGCTGCTCTGGATACCTATGCTACTTTGCAGTGGTGTGACCCAGTTCTTGGGGTTGGCTTGGACCCAGGCTTTCCTGGGCTCGATGACAACTCCCACTTGGACCGCATTGATCGGGGACATGGTTC